>Ga0366818_10013_pt1 | contig 80173 bp, 73 predicted proteins | sample TotcelFGM3001N14_FD_207090 | JGI IMG/M metagenome (GOLD analysis project Ga0366818, IMG submission 207090) | Enriched cells from coal bed in the Powder River Basin, Montana, United States - Total cells FGM rep3 HSBNCT.FGM.300.1.N14 ...
CAAAATCCGAAATTTTCAGAAGGTTGTTCAGATCGGTGTACCCAACCCGGCCGTCCTTATCGGGTTGCCTCGAATTTTTCCGGGTGGCGCATACGACATTCATGTTGAATCCGGCCGCTCTCCTGGCAACGGCCCGACCGATTCGACCCATGCCAACGATACCCAGTGTCTTCCCGCTAACCTCGGTCCCCAAAAACTCCAGAGGCGCCCAATACCGGAAACGCCCGCTGCGGGTTCGGTGATCACCTTCCACAATTCTTCTGGCAAGGGCCAGAATCAGTGCAAACGCAAGATCTGCCGTGGCGTCAGTTAATACATCCGGGGTATTGGATACCAGAATGCCGTGCGTGGTCGCTGCCTTCAGATCGATATGATTGGTTCCAACCCCATAATTGGCGATGATTTTCAGTCCGGGTGCAGCATCCATGACATCTGCGTCAATGCGGTCCGAAATGGTTGACAGCAGTCCATCCATGCGGGCAATCTGCCGGATCAGGCTGTCGGGGGACATGGGCCGATCATCGGAGCCGACAACTACCGTGTGTGCGGCATGAAGCATGTTCATGACCTCTTCCGGCAGACGCTGGGTGACGAGAATATTCATGTGATGATCCTTTTCTCCGATAACGGATTTGTGGTATACAGCTCAAACCGGTCTTCTGGCCGGTTATTTTTATGATATCGCTTTCAAGATAAAGTCGGAAAGGGCGTTAATGATGAGTGGATTTTCCGCAGCAGTTTCCAACAAGATTAAAATCAGGTTGCTCGCAATCACACTGGGGATGGAACTTTACACGGTATGTGCATCCACTGTAGGCATTATGACATCCAACTCGGTGGTGTTTGTCGCCAATTTTGTCATTGCCCTGACCGGGGCGTTGGCATCGGGACTGTCTCTTTATACCGTGCGTCACATGACACACGGTGCGGACCTTCGCAATACCTACGGTTTTGGTCGGCTCGAGACAATCTCGAGCATCGTGGTGGGTGCCACCATGCTGCTTGCAGCAATTTTTATCGGCTATGAAACCCTGATGAAAATCCGGCACCCTGTTGAACAGCATGGCGGTCTTATTGCCGTGCTGTTGACCAGTGTTTCCTGCGCATTGTCCATCTGGCTCTGGATTCGCAATCTGCGCCTGAGCAAAACAGAGCACTCCCCCATTTTCGGCGCCATGTGGCGCATGGCCCGGATGGGGGCTCTCGAGGACTTGCTGATCATACTCGCTGTGGGGATATCTCTACTGTTTCATGGCGCACCGTGGACCCGCTTTCTCGATATTGGAGCAACCTTTATCCTTCTGCTGATTCTGATCAAGTCCATCCATGAAGTGTTTTCAGGATCCATCGGTGATCTCCTGGATCGGAGCCTGGACGAGTACAATCTGATCATGATCCTGCGCGAACTTGCCGTCACATTCGACGGTTACGAACAGATTCACGGTTTCCGGACCCGTCGATCCGGCAGTCATATTTTCATTGAGCTGTTTCTGGAATTCGATTGTCAACGATTGGTGTCGGAAGTATATGCCCTGATTGATCGTCTTGAGGCCGGTTTGAAGATTTCCATGCCCAACGCCCAGTTAATGGTCGTGCCCAGCCGATCACCCGTGGCTGACTGAAAAGAGACATCATGCGGCCTCTTCGATGATGCATAGAAACCGACCCTCACGGTCATATTCGAGAAGTACTTTGTTTTTATACAACAATCGTGTTTACATAATCAAGACAATAGGGGTTGATAAAAATAAAAACGGGGGTTAATTATGCGATCCACCAATCCGTCATAATCAGTACGCCGGAATACCTGAAACGGACTATGATATTGACAAAAAAAATGAATAAACATAAACTTCCAAAGTTTTATTCAAATGTTTATCATTTTGATTATATGAAACTATTTTTCATGTTTCAGCAGAAAGGAATGACATGCTTAGTTTTTTGCGTAAAAATGCCGGCACATGGCTGATCAAGGGAATTCTGGGAGCAATTGTTGTGGTGTTTGTTTTCTGGGGGGTAGGCAGCTTTCGTAACGAGAGCAATGCCTGGGTGGCCAAGATCAATGGTGAGACAGTTTCTGCCGAACAATACAACGAGGCTTATAACACCCTGATTCAGCGTTACCGTTCTGCCTATGGTCAGCGGTTTAATGATGAAATGATCAAAATGCTGAACCTGAAACAACAGGCCCTGAATCAGTTGATTGAAAAACAACTTCTACTGAATGAAGCCGGCCGGTTGAAATTTATGGTTTCCAGTGATGAACTGATTGATTCAATCCGTACCATGACGGTTTTTCAGAATAATGGCGTATTTGATGAAAAGCGATATCGGGCCGTTTTGACGCAGAATCGGTTAACACCGGAATCTTTTGAAAAAATTCAAAAAGAACTGCTTCTGGTGGATAAACTGCGATCATTTGTCATCGATAGTGTTCATGTTTCTGAAAATGAGATCATGGAATGGTTCAACTGGAAACACACCTCGATGCAGATTGACTACGCATTGGTTGATCCGGCCCAACTGACCGATATCGTAGTGAATGACGACGAGATAGGCAAGTATTTTGAGGAGCACCGGGATGAATTTAAAACAGAACCCAAACGGATTGCCCGGTATATTGAAATCAAATCCGCCACGTTTGCAGATCAGGTTGCCATAACCGAAGACGAGATTAAAGCTTACTATGAAACACATTCCGCAGAATTTGAAAAGCCAAAGACCGTGGAAGCCAGACATATCCTGTTCAGGCTGGCCCAGGATGCATCTGCCGAGGCTGTCGAAAAATCCAGGATAAAAGCGCTTGATGTACTCAAATTGATCAAAGATGGAAAGGATTTTGCAGAACTGGCCAAACAATATTCGGATGATCCGGCCAAAGAAAATGGTGGATATCTTGGAGAATTCAAAAAAGAAGACATGGTTCAGCCGTTTTCTGAAAAAGCCTTTTCAATGAAGGCTGGTGAGATCAGCGACCCGGTTCGCACACAGTTTGGCTGGCATATCATTAAGGTTGAAAAGATCAATGAACCGTCTACCCAGACGCTGGATCAGGCATCCCAGGGAATCAGAAAGAAATTGACGGATGAACGCGCCGGGAACATGGCTTTTGATGCAGCGACAACGCTTGGCGAAAAAATAATGGATATCAACAGCTTTGAAAAAGCTGCGGAGGAAGGCAAATACACCATCACGATTACAGAACCGTTTACCCGAAAAGGCCCTAAAGAGATGGCCGCCGCACCCAAATTTGCCGAAACCGTTTTTTCTCTGGAAAAGGACAGCATCAGCGATGTGCTCGATCTGGGAGAAGGGCGCTATTCCCTGGTTCAGGTGATGGACATCATCCCGGAAACCATACCTGAACTGCAAGCCATCAAAGAGGCTGTTCGGGCTGCGGCTTTGAAAGGAAAACAACAAAATCAGGCTGCGGAAATTGCCGCGAAAATTCTTGAAGCGGTCAAACAGGGTAAAACCATGGCAGCGGCAGGCGCACAGAAAGGCGTAAAAACGGCAACAACCGAATTTTTTGAGAGAAACGGAAGAATTGCGGAAATCGGTTATGAACCGGAAGTCATAAAAACCGCGTTCGATCTGTCACTGGAAAAGAAGGTGGCTGACGCGACGATCAAGGGTCAGAAAGGCTATTATGTCATCGCCTTCAAAGATCGGAAAGCTGCTGATCCAGCCGGTCTTGAAAAAGAAAAAGATCAGATTCTGCAGACCCTGAAATCCCAGAAGCAGAATCAGGTCTTTCAGAAGTTGCTTGAGACCATTCGAAAAGCCAGCGATATCCAAATATCGAAATCCTTTACCTGATACGGTTTCGGAGTTGATACCAGTTACCGTGAAAAGGCAGAAACAGAATTCAGAACTCAGGATTCAGAATTCAGTAGAAAAGCGCTATATATCATTTTCATACAGGGGGGTGAACCTCCCGGAATGATACATGAACATTTACCGCCTGCTTAGCCCGACATGATGCCGCTTATCTCTGCGTTTCCACGGTAATCGACCAGCAGCCTGTTCATTTTCAAGACGAGGCAACGGTATGGCCATCTCCTATTCAGACAATCGGCTCGATGATACCCGCATTCTGATAAAAAAAATTATCAGTCAGTCCAAAATTCCGCTTTCGATGGAAGACATTCACAAAGTTCTTCCAACCCTGTATCAGCCTGACCGCCAAACCCTGAGCCTGTTGATGGAAAACCTGGTCAAAGATGATATTATATATCAATGGCCTTCCAAATCCAGAAACCGTAACCCCCGTTTCTGGAATCAGAATCTGCCTGCTTTTATCAGGGAAAAAATCGTCCTTTCCATGGCTGAATCATGTCTTACCCAGAACCAACTGCTAAAGACCATCTGCAAAACCCTGTTCAAATGTTCACAATCGGCATCAGAAAAACACATCAAACAGGCGATTAATGACCTGTTAGCCGAAAAACGGGTGTTCGAACACCCGCCGGTCGGGCGATATCGAAAAACCCGATTTTGTATTCAACCAATCGATATCGATAAATATCTGGACAGGCTTCTGGGCGAGATGGATCGGGTTTGTCATATTCTGAAAAAGGTGGGTGTTACCCCTGACCAGATCATAGAAGCGTTTCACAAAAAAATGGAAATTCCAAAGAATGTTTCAGTACCGGCCCGATCTGTTCGCCCACCGGTATCTGAGTCATCCGCGCTGAATGCTTCGGATCAACTGCTGCAGAAAATGGTGGAGATTGAACCCGAGGCACTGAGTCAGGTCCCGGTCTGGATTCCGGATCTGCGAAAAGCCATGCGCATGACAAAGCCGGAATTCGATCAGGCTGTATTGGCACTGGTTGGCGAGGGAAAAATATTTCTTGATAAACATGCTCATCCTGCTCAGCTTTCGCCTTCTGAACGTGAGCAGATGGTATCCGACCATATGGATGACTGTTATGTGGTTGCCGTCATTCGAAAAGGTGTCCTGAATGGATAATCCGTTTCGGAATCGCATTGTTTCAACCCCCTGGACGTCTGGAGAAGTTGAAGTTCCGGAAATCAATTCGGATGCCTTTAATCTGTGTTGCCAGGCTCTGGATATTGTGCGGCGGGAAAAACACAGCGTTTCGATTCTTTTAACCGGCCAGACCGGCAGCGGAAAAACCCATCTGCTCAACCGGATCCAAAAGCATCTTCGAACCATCAACCGTATCCATCTTTTCATAGCCGTTCGGCTGCACACCAGCCCGAATCGTTTCTGGCGTCATCTTCGAAAAAACTGTATCGAAAGCCTGGAAAAGAAAACGCGTAACAACCGGTCCCAATTGGACCTGATTTTTCTCAGAAGACTTTTTATGGAATGTCATAAACGCACCATTCCGATGAGGTTGCTTCCGGATCTGACAGATCATATTCGATACCAGTCCGATATTTCCCTGTCAACGATGACCGCTTTTGGGAATCTGATCAGAAAGATCAACACTGTCGATACATTGGCCTGGCTAAAAGGCTATTCGCTTTCTGAAGACAGGCTTCAGAAAACCGGTCTGCCTGTCATGGAAAATGATCCGGAAGGGTTTGAAGACGAAGCCAGGGAATTCATAAAGGAATTGTTCCGCCTGGCCGGGCCGGACATACCGATTGTTCTCTGCTTTGATCAAATCGAGGCGCTTCAGCGGTATCCAAAAGATGAAGTCGGACTGTTCACATTTGGACAGGCGGTTCGAACCCTGCATAATGAAACGCAAAATGTTCTGATCATTTCCTGTGTTCAGACATTTTTTCTGGATGACCTGAGAAAAGCGGTGATGGTTCCGGATTTTGATGGCATGAGCGATTTTCGAAAACATCTTGAGCATCTGACATCGGATCAGGCCAGGCTGTTGATTGCCGCCAGACTGAACGCCACAAATGAAGACGATATTCAAAAATCGGAAATCAACCAGTATATCGGCAATGGCATGAAATCATTTCTGGCTGAAGGCAACCGAACAGCCAGAGAGGTTTTGACATATGCCGCATCCGTGTTTGACCGATGGAGCAACCCATCACATCCGTCAGCGTCGGGAGATGTGACGTCTCAACCGGAAGACCGGTTTCTTGAAAATGAGCTGAATCTTCGTGAAGAAGCTGCGATGAAACGGATGACCCCGGATCATCTGGATGACATTATTCAGGGCGCTGTCCCTGCATTATGTCATATCTGGAACAGGCAGTGTCGGGAAACAGATGGCCTTTCCAGGCCGGATATCGACATGACGCTGAAATGCGCTGACAAGACCACGCATATCAGTCTGTGCAATCAGGGCAGCATGAATAGCCTTGCCGCACGGCTTCGGCGTCTGCTTCAGCAGGTGGAAGCAGGGCAGGGGATCGATAACCTGATTCTGATCCGGCATGCCGAACGTCGAATTCCATCAGGTGCAAAAAAAGTCAACAGTTACATCCAGGCACTTAAACAGCGGGGCGCCAGATGGATGACACCTTCCCGGGAAACCCTTTCGGTGTTGGATGCGCTTCGAAGCCTGCTTGGCGAAGCCAAGAGTGGCGACCTGAATAATGCCGGTCAGCCAGTGCTTGAGAAAACAGTTCGCGATTGGGTTCGAAAGGCCGTCAGTGAACCAGCGTGGAATTTTATTGAATCCATGTTTGGAAACACTCCCGCAGATATCGGGATAGACGCAGGTATCCTATTGAAACTGATTGATATTCTGAAATCAGAGCGGGTCATGTGGCTTTCTGATGCCGCTAAAACACTGAATCAGAACCCGGAAACTCTTGAACGTCTGATTCAGCCCGGCCTTCATCGGATCGGCCTTCTGGAAGGACCGCCCCCCCTGCTGTATGACATGGGAACGTCATGAATGGTGCAGAAGAAGGGATGAAAACATGAATCGTGAATTTCGCAAGTTGGAACTTAACCCGTTGCGCCTTAACCGGAATGATTTCCATGTCAATTATTGAAATAGGTCTTTTGGCCAGCTTGCTGGCCGGTCTGATGACAGGAGTGGGTGCACTCCCTGCATTTTTCTTAACCAATATACCGGACAAACTGATCAACACCCTCTTGGGGGGGGGCAGCCGGCGTGATGCTGGCCGCCACATCATTTTCATTGATTGTTCCGGGAATTGAACATGGTGATCATCTCTGGCCTGGAAAGGGCGTTTATGTGGTGGTTGCAGGCATGCTGCTGGGTGCAATTTTTCTGGATCGAATGGACAAATGGCTGCCGCATGAACATTTCCAAATGGGTCATGAAGGGCCAGACAGCAGTCTGAGACGGATATGGCTGTTTGTGATTGCCATTACCATTCACAATTTTCCCGAAGGACTGGCGGTGGGAGTCGGATTTGGTAATGGAGATGTCGGCGCTGGAATGAGCCTGGCAATCGGAATCGGACTTCAGAACATGCCAGAGGGGCTGGCTGTCGCCCTGCCGTTGATGGGACAGGGGTACAGCCGCTGGAAAGCCATTGGTATTGCCACATTAACCGGACTGGTTGAACCGGTGGGAGGATTGCTGGGCGTTGCGTCTGTAACGATCTTCAAACCACTTCTCCCCATTGGATTGGCGTTTGCCGCAGGCGCCATGCTGTTTGTGATCAGTGATGAAATCATTCCGGAAACGCATTCAAAAGGCAAGTCCAGATCAGCCACATTTGGCGTGATGATCGGATTTGTCATCATGATGGCCATGGATAATCTGCTTGGGTAAAGGAGTCAGTCAGATGAAAAATTATAGAGGCGTTTCAGAATCGACATGGCGACTATCGCTTGTATGCCTGTGTTTGATTTTGGTTTCATGTGCCGGAACAGGCAGTTATGCAGTAAAAAATGAACCGAAACCTGAACATTCATCAGCGCCAAATTTTCAGATTCAACCCGTTAAACCCCAACCACAAATCGACAAGCTGATTCCCGGCCTGGCGGTACGCTATATCGAAAAAAAATTCAGACACATCAATGAAATGCCCGCTGAAATCAATGCCTATGCTGTCGGCAAGCCGATTTTGATGCTGAATCACCGGTTTAGCGGAGAGGAGCCGGTGTTTGACAGCGGCATGGCACGAGAAGTTGGATTGTGGATCACCGGATGGATTCGTTTTTCAAAAACCGGGCAATATGATCTGATGTCCAGATCCAATGACGGCATTCGCGTCTGGATTGGTGAAAATCAGATCATTGACGATCCAGAGGTTCATTCTGACCGGTTTTCGCCCAAGGCATCTCTGACAGTGACCGAAGCAGGATACTATCCATTAAAAATTCTGTATTTTCAACGAAAAGGCACGGCCTGCATCGAAATGCACTGGAAAATGCCCGGCGAAATGCAATTCTCGATCATCCCGGAAACTGCCTATTCGCATCTCCCGCCTGCAGAAAATAAATGACTACCCCTGAAGGCGTCATCCAGTTCAATCTGTCTTTTCAAAAAACCGGGGCGCTGAATAAAAAATGGATTCAGCGGATTCAGCCCTGGCGCCATATCCTGTTCAAACTGAATCTGATCGGACAGTCGGCCGAAAAATATGATGGATATGGTTATGGCAATATCAGTGAGCGGCTGAGACAACGTGGCAGAGACAATGCGAGTCGCTCTTTTGTCATCAGCGGATCACAGACCGGACACCTGTCTGATCTGACCGTGAATCATTATGCATTGGTGACCGATTGGTGTCTGAAAGATAATGGAATTATTTCCAGCGGACCGCTGAAACCTTCATCGGAATCTCTGACGCATGCGGCGGTCTACGAAGCGGAAGCGTCAGTAAACGCCGTAATTCACATTCACAGTGCAGAATTATGGCATCGAACCAAAAAGTTGGGTATTCCTGCGACACATCCACATGCAAAATGCGGAACACCGGAAATGGCGCAGGACGTTTTGCGTCTGCTTAACGACGCCTCTTGCCGCCGTCTGGGGATTTTCTCCATGGGTGGACATGAGGATGGTATCGTCGCCTTTGGATCGGATGTGATGGAAGCGGGTTTGAAACTGATCCGTTTTTTGGCGCTGCCGTGATCAGAATGATACACAACACGCACGCTCACGATGACGCGTTAACCAGGAAGACAAGAGGGTAGGGGACTTGCCCGGCTTATCTGGAAATTCATCGGGTAGAGACATAATGCATGACTGTAAGGGATACAACCCATATCAGGCTGGACAAAATCATCAGATCACATGCCATTTGTACATGAAACGGCCTTACATCTGAAAACTGGACACCGATATAAGGCTTTTCGACCAGACGTCCATGATACATGTTTGGACCGTTCAATTTTATTTCCAATGCCCCGGTAAATGCCGCTTCTGAATAGCCTGAATTGGGGCTTAAATGATGCGATCCTTCATGAAAGGCTGTTTTCATTGACAATCGGCCACTGCGATTCAAAATCTGGGCTGCCAGCGCAATGATGGGAACAGAAAGTCTTGCCGGGATATAATTCATCACGTCGTCGATTCGGGCCGATGCCTTTCCAAAGCAGATATACGCATCGTTTTTATAGCCAACCATGGAATCCAGCGTGTTGACCATCTTGTACGCTGCAGCAAGTGGTACACCGCCAATCGCATAAAAAAACAAGGGGGATATGACGCCGTCCACCAGATTTTCGGCAGTTGTTTCGACAGCAGCCCGAAGGACACCGGATTCACTCAATTTTGCAGTTTCCCTGCCGACGATGCAGGAAACCTGTTTTCTGGCCCTGGGAAGCCCCTGGGTATAAAGCGTCAGAAATACCTCTTTTGATGCGCTGGCCAGAGAGGATGCGGACAAGCAGAAATATAACAGGATGATCTCCAAACCTGTTTGAATTGCCGGATGAGCAGCCTGGGCAAAGCGCATAAGCATCCAGAAAATAAGCCATGTTCCCGCAATCAGAGAGATCGCAAACAAGGCTCCGGAAATGGTCAGATGTAACGGCAGCCTGCGAAAGGCAGGCTCAATCCGCGAGATTGCGGATCCCATCCATCTGATCGGATGGGGGAAGAAAACAGGATCACCCAGCAGCATATCCAAAAGGAAGGCAGCCAGGATGACACAGGATGACATCTGGATGTTCATTTATCGGCCGCCGCGTGGCTTCTGAGTCGGGTCCGACAAACCATTCCAGGGCAATTCCTCATTAGGAGAAATTGGTGCAGTAGTCTGACATCCGCAGATCATCAGCGTGAAAGCCAGTAGCAGGAAAATCAACTTTTTCATCGTATCCATTCTCACCATTGATAGGGTTTGTATAATTGGAAATGTTTGGCATCAGTCACGATTACGATTGATGAAGTTGGGATCTGTTATGCCGTACCAGGGAAGCTCCTCATCAGGCGATACAGGTGCCCAGGTCAGGCATCCGCTGATCATCAGGATAAACGCCAGTAACAGAATAATCCGTTTTTTCATGATATCCATTCTCCGGGTTGATATTGTTTTACGATTTTATATCGTTTCATCACCCTGTAAACAAGAAAAAAGAGCAGATCAAAGCGGATGAATATTGGTAACGGCTCAGGTATTCAGAATTCAGGAGTCAGAATGGCCTCAATTAAGCTTCCGGCAATTTGCCGACCTTCTCGTCGATTAAAGTTAACATAATATATCTTATGCGACATTAAATATTATTGATTCGGATAATCCCATTGTCAGGCATGACTGGTTATGATAAATTTCAACCTGTCCCGAGTCGTTACAAAAATGATAACCTGGTTACAATTAAAAAAATGATTCTTCATGAATAGCCACGGCCATGCCCCTGACCATCGCCACATATTTTCGATTGCAGAGTTGACCGAAAATATTAAAGTCTTACTTGAGGATAAATATCCTTATCTATGGATATCGGGTGAGATATCAAATATTAATAGACCCTCATCCGGGCATTATTACTTCACACTAAAGGACAATCAGGCGCAGATTTCGGGGGTCATGTTCAAAGGTCAGGCCAGAAATCTGACGTTTGCTCTGGAAGATGGCCAACATATTGTCGGTATGGGAAGGATCAGTGTTTATTCACCGAGGGGCACCTATCAGATTATTCTGGAATATATGGAGCCCAGAGGCATTGGCGCACTGATCCTAGCGTATGAACAACTGAAAGCCAGGCTGGCTGATGAGGGATTGTTCGATGCGTCACATAAACAGCCAATTCCATTTCTTCCCAGAACCCTGTGTGTAATCACCTCACCCACTGGTGCGGTCATTCATGATATTCTGCATATTGTTAACCGGCGATTCAATTCGATTTCCATTCAGATCATTCCGGTTAAGGTCCAGGGAGACGGCGCGGACAAAGAAATTGTCAGTGCGATTGAACTGGCCAACCGATCCGGTCATGCGGATGTCATGATTCTGGCCAGAGGCGGCGGATCATTGGAAGATCTGGCCCCATTCAATTCGGAAGCGGTTGCCCGGGCTGTTTTTTCATCTGGAATTCCGGTCATATCAGCAGTTGGCCATGAAACCGATTTTACCATTTCCGATTTTGTGGCCGATTTGCGCGCGCCGACTCCGTCAGCGGCTGCAGAACTGTCTGTCCCAAACAAAGATGCGTTGATCATCAGACATGCAGAGCTGGTTTTCAGTCTGAAGACAAGAATCATGCGACAGATCCGGCATTCGCGTCAACATCTCAATGATCAGAAAAACCGTCTGATTCATCCCATCAAACGGATTCAGGATTCGCGTTTGAGACTTGACGAGCTTCTTGAGAGAATAAATCAAATCTCGATCAGGGGAATATGCCGTAAAAGGGATATTCTGAACTGGAAAACAAAATCATTATATATATTAAATCCAATAAATTATATTATTAATTATAAACTTAAACATGATATTTTGAACAACAACCTTTTAAAATTAATTTTAAATCAGTATAATTCACAAAAATCTCAATTCCAACAGACCGTCTCACGCCTGATTTCAGCCAGCCCTACTTCCATCTTATCCCGCGGATACAGCATTACCCGGACAATCCCGGATGCACAGGTTATACGGGATGCCCAATCGGTCCAGCCCGGGCAGAAGCTGGAAATTCGTCTGGCCAAGGGTTCACTGTTGTGTCGGGTTGAAAGGATCGCTTCAAATGGCCAAACAGACTTTTGAACAGGCTCTCAAACAGCTTGAACAGATCGTTCAGGAACTTGAATCCGGAGATTTACCCCTGGAGCAGGCAATGAAAAAATTTGAGGACGGAATTCAGCTTTCAAAATTCTGCTCCAACAAACTGGATGAAACCGAGCGTCGGATCACGCTTCTGGTTCAAGACAAGGACGGAAATCCTTCGGAATCTCCGTTTGATGCCAATGTCCATGATTGATCTTGCCGCTTATCTGAATGATAAACAGCAGCTTATTGAATCTGCGCTCTCCAATTATCTTCCGGACCAATCCGCTTCTCGGCTGACCCAGGCCATGGCCTATTCCCTGATGAATGGCGGTAAGCGGCTTCGACCCATATTGTGCATGGCTGCGTGTGAATCCATGGGCGGCAGGGCCGCTCAAGCGTTGCCGGTTGCCTGTGCCATTGAAATGATTCACACCTATTCCTTGATTCATGATGACCTTCCGGCATTGGATAACGATGTTCTCAGGCGGGGAAGACCCACCTGTCACATGGCTTTTGATGAGGCTACGGCCATTCTGGCCGGAGACGGTCTTCTGACTCTATCATTTCAGCTCCTGTCCGAATTTGATGAGGTGTCTGCGTATGTCAGCAGAGATATCCAGTTGACCCTCATTTCCCTGATATCAAAAGCAGCCGGTTATCAGGGAATGATAGAAGGCCAGATGCGGGATCTTTTATCAGAAGGACAATCCATTTCACTGGGGGCACTTGAGGATCTTCATTTGCTGAAGACCGGGGCCATGATAGAAGCCTCGGTGGTGTCCGGCGCGTTACTGGGTGGCGGGTCCCCTGATGCAATTACAAGAATGAAGCAATATGCCCGGTGTATTGGTCTGGCTTTCCAGATTCAGGACGATATCTTAAATGTTGAAGGTGATCCGGATGTCATGGGTAAATCTGCTGGTACGGATCAATTGCATAAAAAAGGCGCCTACCCTGCCCTTCTGGGATTAGAAAAAGCGAAAGTTTTAGCTGAAGAATTGATTGATAACGCTTTGTTACATATTGATATATTTGATAGTAATTTTGATCCACTTCGTGCCATTGCCCTTTACACGATTCGTCGGAATAAATGAAATTTCGTATCTTAATTCTATCCAATCCATAATTCAGGAGTAATTATACGGTGGGCCTGATTGATTCGATTTACTCACCTTCTGATCTCAAAATCCTGGCCCGGACCGATCTGGTGTTACTGGCCGAAGAAATCCGCCATATCATTGTGGAGGTGGTCTCCAAAAATGGGGGCCACCTGGCATCAAGCCTCGGCGCGGTTGAACTGGCCATTGCCCTGCATTATGTTTTTGATGCGCCCCGGGATAAAATTATCTGGGATGTCGGGCACCAGTCCTATGCCCATAAAATCATCACCGGCAGAAAAGACCAGTTTCATACACTCCGCCAGCATAACGGCATTTCCGGATTCACCCGAATTCATGAAAGTCCCTATGATGCCTTTACCACCGGTCATAGCAGTACATCAATTTCTGCTGCGTTGGGCATGGCCTGTTGTAAACGGCTGAAAAATGACACCGGCAAAGTCATTGCCATCATCGGGGATGGATCCATGACGGCGGGGCTTGCCTATGAAGGCCTGAATCAGGCTGGTGATATTCACAAGGATTTGATCGTCATTTTGAATGACAACGACATGTCAATCAATCACAATGTCGGCGCCCTCTCCTCTTTTCTCAGCCGGAAATTTTCCGCCAAAAAACTTCAGTTACTCAGAAAAGAGTTTGGCGAATTTCTAAAATCCCTGCCCCGTATCGGTGATGATATCTATCAGTTTGCCAAACGATCAGAAGAATCTTTCAAATCCTTTGTCACCCCCGGTATGCTCTTTGAAGCATTCAATTTTGAATATTTTGGACCGATTAATGGCCATAAAATAGATCATTTGATTGATATACTGGAAAATATCAAATCAATGACTGAACCGGTGCTGCTTCATGTCTCGACAATCAAAGGAAAAGGATATGAGCCTGCGGAAAACAATCCGGTATTTTTTCATGGCGTCGGCTGTTTTGAAATTGAAACCGGAGAATGTCCGGCCAAAAAATCTTCTGTACCCACCTATACCGAGGTGTTTGGAAATTGCATGGTCCAGTTGGCAAAAGCCAACCGGCGCCTTGTGGCGGTGACGGCGGCCATGCCTGAAGGCACGGGGCTTTCAAAATTTGCTGAAACATTTCCGGACCGGTTTTTTGATGTGGGCATTGCCGAACAGCATGGTGTCACCTTTGCGGCCGGAATCGCAGCAGAGGGATACAGACCTGTTGTGGCCATCTATTCCACTTTTCTCCAAAGAGCCTATGACCAGATTGTTCATGATGTCTGCATCGAATCGCTTCCGGTTGTCTTTGCCATTGACCGCGGTGGAATTGTCGGAGAAGACGGGGCGACGCATCATGGCCTGTTTGATTTATCCTTTTTAAGAAGCATCCCCAATATGATCGTCATGGCGCCAAAGGATGAAAACGAGCTCTGTCAGATGCTGGCCACAGCCGTTACCCATAACGGACCGATTGCCCTGCGATATCCCAGAGGAAAAGCTGTGGGTGTTCCAGTGGATGCATCCTTTTCTTCTCTGACGATTGGAAAAGCCGAAATCCTGACAACGGGAGATGATGTGCTCATTATCGCGATCGGCTCGACGGTTCAGGCTGCGCTTGACGCCCATAAACGTCTCCTGACAGAAGGGATTCACGCCACCGTGGTCAATGCCCGTTTTGTCAAACCAATGGATGTGGATTTGATTGGTTTACTGGCAAAACAGATTCCCCGGATCATCACGGTTGAAGATAATGTTTTGCCAGGTGGATTTGGAAGTGCGGTATTGGAGACATTGAGTGATCAGAACATATCACCGGTTCAAGTGGTTCGGCTGGGTATTCCGGATGTGTTTGTCGAGCACGGCCCTCAGGCGCTTCTTCGAACCCGGATCGGTATTGATGAAGGCGCTATTTTTCGGGCTGCTAAAAAACTAATGCCGCTGCCGTGAAAAAAATCACTGCAATTGCTGCATCCCAAAATAGGCTGGATCGTGTTTTGCTTGATAAAGGTCTTGTGGAAAGCCGTCAAAAAGCCCAGGCTTTGATTCTGGCCGGACGGGTGATGGTGGATAATCGGCGTGTCGATAAACCGGGAACCCCTGTATCAGATGGGGCGGTCATCGAAATCATTGGTGATGACAACCCTTTTGTCAGCAGAGGCGGATTGAAACTGGAACAGGCGTTTCAGTCGTTTCATATTGATGCGGATCAGAAGATATGTATGGATGTCGGGGCTTCAACCGGTGGATTTACAGACTGCCTGCTTCAGCATGGCGCCAGACGGGTATATGCTGTCGATGTCGGATATGGCCAACTGGCCTGGAAGCTGCGCCAGGACTCCCGTGTCGTGGTAATCGAGCGGACCAATATTCGATACATGTCACCGGAAACCATTCCTGAGTGTGTTGATCTGGTTGTCATCGATGTTTCATTTATTTCACTGAAGATTGTCGTTCCGGTAGTCCTGAAATGGATGGGATCCAACAGCGTTCTGGTTGCGCTGATCAAACCTCAGTTTGAGGCCGGAAAAGGCCGTGTCGGAAAAGGCGGCGTGATCCGGGACAGTCGATTGCATCTGGAAATCATTGATGACCTCTCGTCTTTTTTTCAATCCATCGGACTGATTGTTTCGGCGGTCATCCCTTCTCCGGTTCTGGGACCGAAAGGCAATGCGGAGTTTTTAATTCACTTGCATCTGGATAACTGACCTAATGGACTTTCAGAAAAATTCAGAATTCTGACTTCTGAATACCTGAGCAGTTATTCGAAGGTAATATTCAGGATGGCGTAGAATCCGGAATTTGACTTGATTTTTTTCAACCGAAACTATATGAATTTAATCTGTTATAACGCATTGAATCGTATTTATTGAAATATCTTTCAGAGAGGAGTTTAAATGACTGAAATGATGGACAAAATCAGAAATATTGCGCTTGTGGGGCATGGCAATTCCGGAAAGACATCCCTGGCAGAAGTCATGCTGTTCGATACCGGAACCATCACGCGACAGGGTCGGGTGGAAGATGGAAATACGGCCATGGATTTTGAGCCGGAAGAGCTTAAGCGCAATATCAGTATCAGTTCAGGATTTCATCAGTTCAATTGGAAAAAAAATTCGGTAACCCTGATTGATACGCCCGGCGACCAGAATTTTTTCAATGATACCAAAAACTGCATGATGGCGGCTGATGCTTGTTTGGTTTTGATTGATGCGGTTGATGGTGTCAAGGTTCAGACTGAACAGGCCTGTACCTTTGCCGAGGAATTTATGCTCCCATGTGCCGTTGTCATCAACAAGATGGATCGGGAGCGGGCTGATTTTTTTCGAACGTTTCAGGACGCAGCGTCTTCACTGGATTCCCTTCCTCTGGTAAAAATTCAGATTCCCATTGGCGCGGAATCCGAATTCCGGGGAGTCGTCGATCTCTTGAACCTGAAAGCCTACACCTATGACAACACGGGAAAAGCCTCTGCTACGGATATCCCGTCCGATCTTCAGCCGGTTGTGGATGAGGAGCGGGAAAAAATGATCGAAGTCATTGCCGAAGCAGATGACAGCCTGCTGGAACGCTATCTGGAAGGTGAAACCATCACGGATGAGGAGCTTGCCGCAGCATTGAAACAGGGAATTCGATCCAGACTGTTTGCACCGGTGTTGTGCTGCTCTGCAATAAACAATATCGGCATCGATCTATTGATGAATTTTCTGATCGACTGCATGCCTTCCCCTTCTGACAAACCGGCCAAAACAGGAATTGACCCGGCTATAGGAAATGCAATCGAACGTCAGGCATCTGCCGATGCGCCGTTCTCCGCATTTGTGTTTAAAACCGTGGCCGATCCCTATGCCGGAAGATTGTCCCTGTTCAAGGTGGTTTCCGGTCAATTGGGTGCTGACGGGTCCTTCTATAATGTCAACAAAAAGACCAAAGAGCGCTACAATCAGTTGCTGATGCTGGCCGGAAAAGAACAAAAAACAGTCAAAGGTGCCGGTCCAGGTTCCATTGTGGCGGTTGCAAAATTAAAAGAAACCGCTACGGGCGATACCCTGTGTGATGAAGCCAACAAGATTCAATATGACTTCCCCGCTCCAATGCCCCAGTTGATTACGTTTGCCATCACATCCAAAGCCACCGGAGATGAGGACAAGATTTTTATTTCCATGACCAAGATGATCGAGGAAGATCCGGCACTCAAGCTGGAACGGACGGTTGAAACCAAAGAAATTCTATTGTCCGGAAGAGGCCAGGTTCATATTGAGGCCACGATTGAGAAGCTGAAGCGCAAATTCAATGTCGAGGTCAATCTCAACACACCCAAGGTACCGTATCGGGAAACCATCAAGAAAAAAGTCCGGGTGCAGGGCAAGCATAAGAAACAGTCGGGTGGTCACGGCCAGTATGGGGATTGCTGGATCCAGATGGAGCCGCTTCCCAGAGGCAGCGGATTTGAATTTGTGGATGCCATTGTTGGCGGATCAATTCCCAGAAACTATATCCCAGCAGTTGAAAAAGGCATTGTGGAAGCCTGTCAGAAAGGTGTTCTGGCCGGATATCCCTGTGTGGATTTCCGGGTCACTCTGGATGACGGTTCCTATCACGATGTGGATTCATCTGAAATGGCTTTCAAGATCGCGGGTTCTTTGGCCTTCAAAAAAGCGGTCATGGATGCCAAACCGGTTCTTCTGGAGCCGATTCTGGGGGTTGAGGTTACGACGCCGGATGAGTTTATGGGGGACATCATGGGGGATCTGAACAGCCGGCGGGGCCGGGTTCTGGGCATGGAGGCCCGTGGAAAATATCAGGTGATCAAGGCCCAGGTTCCCATGTCCGAGTTCCTGTCCTATGCACCGGATTTGACATCCATGACCGGCGGACGCGGCATCTACTCCATGGCGTTTTCACATTACGATGAAGTGCCGGCTCAGATAGCCGAGAAGCTGATTGTGGAACTGAACAAGGACCGGGATGCCTAATAAAAGAATCCAGAAGTCAGTATTCAGAAATCAGTAGAAAAGCGGCATTCAGTCAGACTGCTTCTGGATTCCTGCTGTTGCAGGAATGACGGATGGCATGCGATCTGGTGTTAGCAGATGTCTACCGCTGTTCTTCTGAATACTGAATTCTGATTGCTGGATCCTTGCTTTTCATACATTTCTGACACGGATAATATCCGTCCCAATACGCATCCCACTTGCGATGAAACGGTACCCGATTCCGTGCGGAAATTTTTTGACCCAGTGGACAGGATGATACATGAAACCGTCTGGAATGACGGTGGCCAATATAGATTTCAAATTTATCTTTCCAATTCTGCCATACCCCTCTTCTGGCCTGCATGGCCTGCCGCTGCGCTTTCAGAAGCAATTCGTTGTAATGGGTGTTGGGAGGCGTTGGCATAAAATAAGCCAGCCCGGCTTCAACCATAGCCTGATTGACAAATGTACCATCAGATAAAAACACATAAGCCAGTTTTCTGCCATACTGATCGGTTTTCTCTACATCCCATTCCAGACGAACCTGTTTTGCCAACACTTTTTCCTGGTTCAATTTCCCTGCGTCCGGTCCATACGGTTGAGCGGGCCGGTTTTCATGTGCAATTTCCGGTGCATTGATTCCGATATATCGAATCGTCTGCCCATTCTGTAATATGATGGTATCGCCATCACTCACATGCCGGACCGTTTGCAAATCCGCTGCAATTGATAAGGCCGCCATGATCATTAATGAAATATGACAGACTGCAAAAATGAAAAGCCGGTTGATTCGCATCGGCACCTCCGCTACCCTTCAGAATTCGGTGAAACGGTTAGTCCACAATGAATCGCTGCGCTGTCATCCAGCATCCGGTTCAGGCCTCCCACAGCGGATGGGATGATGCCCAAGGTCTTTTCCCAGATTTCATCATCCTCCATACAGAAATACACCAGAACATCCGGGGCAATCTCCTTGATCCAACCCGCCAGTTTTTGAAAAATCTTCAGGCGGATGGGTTTAAAATACCGCATTTTGCCATCCAGACCGGTTATAAACTCGCCATAAATCATATTGGATTCCGGAAACCGGTTCTGAATGATGGCTTTCAGATCGGGCATGAATCGAAAGGTTCCCAGACTGATCCATACAATATTTTGGGGTGAGATATGGGAAAACAGGCTTTGAATGACCTGGCGGTATTCTGCCTCACATCCGTCGTAAACTACAATCGGATCAAAATGAAATGCCAGCGGATATCCCAGCGATTCACATTCTGCAGCGGCCCGAAGCCGGGACATCAGCGGCGTTGTCTGCCGTTCCTGTTCCGCTATCACCCGGTCTGTGTTCAATGACCAGGCCAGAATGGTTTTTTTTTGATGATCGAGCGCTTTCAGTTTTTGAATGGCCGTGGTTTTGGTTTTCAGTTCCAGCACAGACCGCGATTGTATTGAAAATCGTTGAATCAGGCGGGCGGATAGATCACTGAAGGATTCCCAGATCAGGCTGTCCGTGAACTCTCCGGTTCCGATGCGTTGAATTTTGGGCTGGGCCAGAAAGTCATCCAGTTGGGAAAACAGGTCGTCATGATTGACAAAGAACTGCAAAACAGGGGGATGAAAATAGGCCTGAAGAATGCAATAGGCACAGTCCATGCTGCAAAATGTACCGATATGCAGAATGTGATACCCACAGCAGGTATAGGTGCGGGTTCCCGGGCATTCCCGGACAAATGGGCCCATATTTTGGGTCAGAAAAAGGGTTTCTTTGCCTTTTTGAACCGGATCGGTGGCTTCAGAAACAAAGGAATACACATCCGCCGGTCTGTCCACAATTTGGGCTGAAACATGAAGCCGGGATGTCACATCCGTGACAATTTTTGAATCTGCGACATCCCGATGGATAAACAGGTGCTTGATTTTCAATCGGAATCAAGCCTTGATGGGTTTGATCAGGGCTTGCACCAGATCGCATGCTTTTTCCAGACTCAATTTGCTCATATTCAAAACCATATGATACAGATCGGGCTGATCATAATCTTCTTTGCCGAATTTTCGATACAGATTTGTTCTGCGTTTGTCTTGGCGGTTTACAATCTGAAGCGCCTGTTTCGGAGACAAATCATAGCGCTGTTCCATGAACTGCACCCGGTCTTCCAGATCCGCGACCATCAGAATATGAAATGCATTGGCATCGTCTCTCAGCACATACTGCCCTCCCCTGCCGACAATGACCGAATTGCCTTCATCCCCGATCTTTCGCATCAGTTTTTGAAGAATATCCACATAGATTTCTTCATCCAGATACCCCCTGTTGTCATCGAGCAACCTATCCATGAAGCTGCTGGGAATCAGTCCGGAGATGAATTTTGAAAATTTTCCGCCTGCCTCTTTTTCCATATTTTCAACCCAACTGGTCGATACTTTGGCTTTTTGGGCAATCATCTGAATGAGTTCTTCATCATAAAGGGCATATCCCAGTTCTTTGGATAACATGATTCCCAACGATTTACCGCCTGAGCCATATTGCCTGGATATTGTAATTACCGACATGAAACTACCTCCTGATATGAGAAAATTGTTGATCGAAAATCATCTATCCAATGGACCTACTCATTACCCTATTTCCTATGATCCTGTAAATTCAAAACTGATATGTTTCTGCATCTTGTCGATACGGCTAAATATTTCTTTGAGCATGGTCTGCTCGATTTTAGTCAGTTTTTTGGGATTGATATAGTTGTCCGGTCCGGTTCTGTCAATCATGACCGCATTCACCTGCCGGGAAAACCGCATTTGCATCAAAAATCCATAGGCGTGTTCCAGTTCACTGTAGGTATCCCATGTCAGTTTTTTCTTGTAATATAACTGTAGCATTCGCTCAGGTGTATTGGTTTCGGCAATCCCGTATTTCAGCGAATAAATTCGAATGATATCAATAATGGGCATCATCGCACTTTTAATGTCAAAGGCATCCCGATGCTCTCCCTTGGATTCCACGATAAAATTGCGGAAAAAACCAAGCGGCGGTTTGAAATATAGCGCGTTTTCGGTCATGTGCCGAAAAAATCCGGCCCATCCCAATAGCGTATCCATTAAATACTGGCGCAGATCATTGACAAGGGTCATGTCGCCATATCCGCCACGGAAATCAAAAAAAATACTGGCCTGAAGCAGATCCTCAGCCTCTGCCTGATGGGTCCAGTTTGAAAAATACTGTTTCCAGACAGACACCGGCTGACACCACTGGGGATTTTTGGCCATGACATCCCCTTTGCAGAATTCATACCCCACCTGATCCAGCCAGGTACAGACCGTTTCCCCCATTTCCAGGAAATAGGTTCGAACCTCTTCTGCAGACGCTTCAGAAGGATCTTCATAGATAATGGCATTGTCCTGATCCGTTTTAAGCGTCTGTTCCTTTCTGCCTTCACTGCCCATGACCATAAAGGCAAACCGGCAGGGCGGCGGCCCGATCTGCTCGATGGCCATGTCAAGCAGCTTTACCAGAATGGCGTCGGAAATGGTGGTGATCAGCCGAGTCAGATTTTTGGCTTTTGCCCCGTTTCGAATCAAGTTCTGAATGACACCCGGCAACTGCCCTTGCAGATGGGTCAGTTCTTCAAGACGTTCCGAGGATTGAATTTCCCGAATCAGAAACAACGGAGACTGACCCTGAGACGCCAAAATATCCTTGTCTGTGATGATACCCATAACCTTGTCATTTTCACCGGTTACCGCCAGGTGCTTCATGTTTTCCTGCATCATGGTCATTAACGCCTCAAATAGCAGGGCCTTTTGAGAAATGCTTTTCAGGGGAGCGGACATGATGCTGGAAACCGGCTGCAAAATGCTCAATCCTCTGGCAATCACCTTCTGTCGCAGATCGTTGTCCGTAACGATTCCAACAAAATCTCCCGCCCCATCCCGGACCAGAATGCTGCTGCAATGATGACGGGTCATCAGTTCCGCAGCAGATTGAATCGTCATATCCATCAGACAGTAAACGATGTTCCGCTGAAATATGCCATCAATCGTCTGATTGAGAAACTGAAGGGATTCCTCACGGGGTTGAATGGTCTGGGCCACAATGGATGCATAAGACCGGTCCAGCATCCGTTTTCCAAAGGTGTCGGTAAAATACTCACTGAATGATTCGAACTGGCTGCAAACATCCAGAAACCGCTGTCTGGGCCAGGTGTAAAAATAGGTATCTTCCGTGGTTTTAAGCGAACGAATCGAAATCGAATTATTTAGCAACATGGAGATCCCGCCAAAGAGACTGCCTTCGCTGATCTCGTTTCTGAGCGTGATTTGACTGTTTTCTTCGTAATAGCGTTCCGCGGCACCTTTCTGAATGATATACAAGGCATCGATCCGGGAAACACCCTGTGTGAATATGATCTGTTCCTTCGGGTGATAGATAACGGACAGTTCCGATGCAATTTTGGCAATCTCTGGTTCAGATAAAAACGAAAACGGGACAGTGCTCAACAAAAATTGTTCGGCTTGGTCAGATGAAATCAGGGCGGCATAGGACCCATCCGCCATCTTCTGGCTGAACGTATCGACAAAATATTTTGAGACAACCGGATACCGGTTGCAGATATCCAGAAACACCGTATCGGGGATAACATAAAATGTCGAGTCCCGTGTGACTTTGGCTGTTTTGACCGAAACGCCACTATTCAGCAGAAGGGATATGCCCCCGAAAATATCGCCTTCTTGCAGAACATTTTTCTGGGTTTTTTCACCCTGGCGATCCTCGTGCAGTTCCAGTGTTCCGCTCTTGACAATGTAGATGTTTTCCACCCGTGATCGGCCTTGAAGAAAAAGGATTGTTCCTTTTGGAATCACCTCAACATGGATGCTATAAAAGATGTTTACCAGCTCGGATTCCGGCAGCGATTCAAACGGCTGGATCTTTTTCAGCCAGGCAACCGTCTGGTCGTCCATCGTGAGAGATGAGTCGGAATCGGTAATGGTCGAAAAAAAGGAGGTTCCCATTGGTAGCCCGGATGTTTTTTTGAAAGTGGTCAGTATCTACGGTCAGCCGTCAGTGATCAATATATAGCTTTCAAAATAAGGATTTTGGGTGCGTTAACAGTCATATCCCCTGTCCCCTGTCCGGCCCCTGTCCCCTGACACCTGTCCTTTAATACCGGATCCTGGCATAATCGGTTTTCTGCGATGCCAGAATGGCGTCCTTCAGGGTCAGGATATTTTTCCTGGCCAAAAGCGGCACAAATTTCAAGAAAATTTCCGCAGTGGCCGTCGCATCTCCTACCGCGGTATGTCGGCCTTTGATGCAAAGCCCCAGTCGTTCGGCAATGGCTTCCAGGCTGTGATAGCGATGTGCGGGATGAAGCACGGCAGACAGAAACATGGTATCCAGGACGGGCTGGGTAAACCGGATGCCGGTGACCGGTTCCTTGATCTGAATCATGCGCATGTCAAAGGCTGCATTGTGACCGATCAGAACCGTATTCTCGGAAAACCGCTTGAAGTATGACAAAGCCACCTCGATCGGGGGTTGCCCCTGAAGCATTTCCGGTTGAATGCCATGCACCTTGATGGACTCTACCCCCACGTCACGCTTTGGGTCAACCAGCGTATTGAATACATCATCCCGAAGCAGCCGGTTGTTGACAATTCGAACCGCACCGATGGAGATGATTTCATCGGTTCGGGGGTCCAGTCCGGTGGTTTCGGTATCAAATACCGTATAGGTGATATTGGTCAGAAAATATTCCTGAAGATCAGGGCTGGCTTCCGGCCGGTTGAAGAGATCGAAATCATAAAATTCCGGACGGCTGGAATCCAGCAGCGTAATGGGCGAAATGGTTTGAAAATCAGCCGGTTCTGACGATGATATTCGAATCAGCTCTTTCATTCGACAGGTATGGTCATAGATCAGTTTCAGCACCTGGGTCTGATGGAAGGTCGTGCTCTGCGAATGGGCCAGCAGGGTTTCGACCGATGACCAAATTTCGTCAAGCCCGTGTTGAAAACCGGACAACACCTGCATAACCATACGTCTGGCCTCCAGCGTGCATGCCTGGGTCAGGTCATGAATGATCAGAATAAAGCCGGCCAGTTTCTGACGATGGTCCAATATGGGGACCATCTCAATACTTAACAGATTTCCCATTGGACCGGTAATGGAAAAAAAAGAAACCGGATGACCTGCCAGGACATCTGCCTGACGATCAGATAAGCCATTGAGTTTTCCAGATATTTCGGTAACAGCGCGATCGATTTGAGCCGGGTCGATGATACTGGAAATATTCCGGCCCAATCCCAGAAACGGCCCGGACAGCTTTTCAAAATTGGGATTGTCACATGATTTTTCCCGTAGCGTCAACACCTCCTGGGCTTTTTTGTTGAACAGCAGAATGGACCCGGATGGATTGCAAATGATGATGCCTTCCGGCAGTTGGCCCACAATGGCCGCCAGGACGTTTTTGTCCTGCTCCACTTCCTGCCTGGCCTGACGGATTTTATCTTCCACGCCGGCAAAAAGGGCTTCATAGCGTTCCGCGCCTTCGTTGATGAGCGCAGCCAGCCGGTTCATGTCTTTGCTGGCATCAATTTTAATCCGGTGAGACGGATTGACCGTATAGATCATCAGGGTTTCATCCGCGACCTGCACGGTGGGAAGGACATAGGTATACAGCACCGCATCCAGCCAGACAATCCATCCCCCGATGAACATGACAATAATGGCCACCACATACACCATATGCCGGTGAACCATCTCAATAAGCTGATGCTGCTCATCCGGGGTGAACTGACTCCAGAACAGGCTGGCAAGTGCAATAAACGCCGCAGCGGTAATGGTTGCGGAAAGTGCTACAAAAAGCCAGAATTTTTTGTGTGAGTTCACGGGATGCGTTCCAGAATAAACAACCGGTGCAGAATACTGCACCGGTTGACGTGATGGGTGTGATGGTGTCATTCCGGCGGATACCGGGATGACGGAGGAATCTGGTTACAGGTTATTTCCGGCCACCGGCATATCCGATTTTGACCAGGGCTTCCTCGATTTCTCCAAGAATGGTCGGGTCATCGATGGTAGCCGGCATCTTGAATTCCTTGTTGTCCGCAATCTTCTGAATGGTGCCGCGAAGAATCTTTCCGGACCGGGTTTTGGGCAACCGTTTGACCACTGTGGCGGTTTTAAAGGATGCCACAGCGCCAATCCGGTCTCGAACCATCTGAACCACTTCCTTGACGATTTGCGCCTGATCTTTGGTGACACCGGCTTTCAAAACAATAAATCCAACCGGGACCTGACCTTTCAGGGAATCTTCCACACCCAGAACCGCACACTCTGCCACATCCTGATGGTCAGACAGAATTTCCTCCATCGCACCGGTTGACAGGCGATGTCCGGCCACATTGATGATGTCATCGGTTCGGGACATGACATACACATATCCGTTTTCATCAATGTATCCGGCGTCGGCGGTCTTGTAATAACCGGGGAACTCCTCCAGATAGGATTTGATGTAGCCGTCATCGTTGTTCCACAGCGTGGGCAGGGTTCCGGGCGGCAGCGGCAGCTTGATCACCAGCGCACCGATCTCTCCGGCCTTGACCAGGTTGTTGTTGGGGTCCACCACCTGAACGTTCATGCCCGGCGCCGGAACCGTAGGCGAGCCATGAATCACCGGATACTGATGCAGCCCCATGCAGTTGGCCGCAATGGCCCATCCGGTTTCGGTCTGCCACCAGTGATCGATAACCGGAACCCCGATGTTGTTTTCCGCCCATTTCAGCGTGTCCGGGTCCGACCGTTCGCCTGCCAGAAACAGTGTCTTGAAACAGGACAGATCATAGCCTTTCATCAGTTTGGCTTCGGGATCTTCCCGTTTGATGGCCCGAAACGCGGTGGGTGCGGTAAACATGGCCTTGATCTTATGCTGAGAGATCACCCGCCAGAATGCACCGGCATCCGGTGTCCCAACCGGTTTTCCTTCGTACAGAATCGTGGTGCATCCCTTCAGCAGCGGACCGTAGATGATATAGGAATGCCCGACCACCCATCCGACATCGGAAGCCGCCCAATAGACATCACCCGCATCAACATTATATATGGCCTTCATGGTCCATTTCAGTGCCACCATATGGCCACCGTTATCCCGAACCACGCCTTTTGGGATGCCGGTTGTTCCGGATGTATACAGAATATACAGCGGATCAGTTGCCGCCACCGGTACACAGTCCGCCGGTTTGGCCTTGGCCATCTGCTCTGCCCAGTCCAGATCCCGACCGGGAATCATTGTTGCTTTTTCCATGGGGCGCTGCAAAATGATGCAGTGGTCCGGTTTGCTTGCGGCCAGTTCAATGGCCTGATCCAGAAGGGGTTTGTAGGGAATGACCCGCTTGACCTCGATACCGCAGGACGAGGTAATCATGACCTTGGGTTTGGCATCATTGATTCGGGTGGCCAGCTCGTTGGGCGCAAACCCGCCGAATACCACGGAATGAATGACCCCCAGCCGGGCACAGGCCAGCATGGCAATGGCTGCTTCCGGGACCATGGGCATGTAAATGATTACCCGATCCCCCTTTTTGGCGCCCAGACTATCCAGAACCCCGGCAAATTTGGCGACTTCATCCCGCAGTTGGGTATAGGTATAGGTTTTGATGGTGTCCGTGACCGGGCTGTCATAAATCAGTGCCGCCTGATCGCCGCGGCCATTTTCAACATGAAAATCCAGGGCGTTGTAACAGGTATTCATGACGCCGCCGGTAAACCAGCGGTAAAAGGGTTTATTCGAGTCATCCAGCACCTTGTCCCATTTTTTATACCAGTGGCAGTCACTGGCGGGACCTGCCCAGAAACTGTCCGGGTCATTGATGGATTGGTTAAATGCCTCAACATACGGGTTGGTCATCGAGCGTTCCTCCTCTTACATACATGAAGGGCGGGATCTCTCCCGCCCCGGTTATCAACAGGTTAATCATATTTTCTGTAAAGGGAGGTTATCCCCACATGCCCATGCCAAATGACGACGTAAACAAAATAATAAAGGCAATGATGCCGATTAACCATTTATCTTCAAGTTTCATACTGACCTCCTAATTTAACATGCGTTACCGATTCCGGAATCAGGCGTTCGCCGGAATAACGGCATATGCCTATGCCTTGACCACAATCATTGTTTCCTTGTTCGCCCGGGCAATCTGATCGTCATTGGTGGTGGACATTTCCGCTTTAAAGCACAGCCCCCACATCATGACGATACTTGCGGCCCACCAGAAAATCTGCCAGGACCACAGCGGCGGAAAACCGGCAAAGGAAAATGCGTTGTTGCCCAGAATACAGGCTGGCCCGATGGCAAAGAAAAACCACAATGGAACGACAAACTTCATGATGCCGCGCCATTTGATTCCGCTCTCGGTCGGGGCATCCACGCTGTCCAGCCACTGCCGGATTTCAGCCTGACGGTCGATGGTTTCCTTGTCGTCCTTGATGCCGATGCCTTTGCAGATGTAGGCGACGATCAGACCCACGAACGTGCCCCAGAATGCGCAATGCATGGACAGGGGGTTGGGCCAGACCGCATACGTCAGATAAACCGCAAACATGCCGGCGGCCGTACCCAGAACAGCGCCGACTCTGGGGAATTTAAAGCCCCAGCACACGCCAATCAGAAGCACATACATGACAAACCCGAATGCCGTGGCCAAGGCACCCAGAATGACCAGAGCCGCCTTGGAGTTGATACCCACATAAAGTGCCGAGATGGTTAAAACAGTTGTCAGAATCCGGTTGACCCAGATCTGTTCCGCATCACCGGCCTGCTGTTTACGAATCAACCGCCAGTACACGTCCCGTAACAGAATGGAACCACCGGTATTGATGTAAGGAGCGGCGGTGGAGTGGATGGCGGCAATCGCGCCCATGAAGACCAGACCGACCATGAAGGGTGGCAGAAAATTTTGAATCAGCGTCGGAACAATGGTTCGGTCGCTCATACCCTGGAAAGTCGCAACACCGGCCACTTCCAGAACTTTTGCACCCATACCCTGAAAGGCGGTGAAATAGAACAGGGCAAAGCCGACCACGAATGTGGACATGAAGGTCTGCTGCCAGGCCAGGGGTTTGGGGGATTTGATGCCAAAAAAGGTCATGGTAAATGCCGGAGAGGACTGAATGCCCATCAGCGCAAACATGTAGGTCAGAATCATCATGGATGTCCAGGAGGCAGCGCCCTTTTTGCCCAGACCCCAGGTAATCACCTCCGGAACGGTCAGAAACTTTTGATCCAGTTTGGCCATGGAGGCCGCAAATCCGCTCCATCCACCAAACTGGGGATCATGAATAACAAAAATGCCCAGCAGGATGATACCGCCGACCAGAAGACAGAACTGCAGCACGCCGACATACGCACCGGCTTTCATACCGCCGGTGACCACATAAAACCACACAATGGCGGCCAGAAACAGTGCGCCGGTGATGAAATCGACACCCGTGATAACGTTGAACAGCGCACCGGCTGCCATCAACTGAACTGCAGAATAGAAGATGGAATAGAGAACAGCGGTCAACACGACCAGATATCGAAGCGCCTCGCTGTTGAAATAATAGGCATACATGTCACCAGGCGTCACGAAACCGTAGCGTTTGCCCAGAAGCCATTGACGCTTGGCAAAAAATGTTCCGGTAATGGGGATGGTAATGACATAAAACGAGGCAAACGCATAAGCCAGACCATCCCGCCAGATCAGGCCCGGATGGCCGATAAAGGTCCAGCCACTGAAGGAGGCTGCGGTTGCCGCCATGAGAAAGGCGATAAACGGTACCGATCGACCACCGATGGCATAGCCAGCCGCGGTTTTTTCTTTGAAGAAGCCTTTCATGCCTTCGTAGGTCGAATAAACGATATACAACCCCAGCAAGATATAAACCCATGTCACTGAACTCATACAATATCCTCCTTGAATAACACTGACTGAGAAAGGTTGACCGACCCAAATGGCCGGACGGGCTTATTGTCGTATGATCAAAAAGTGCCTTTTCCACCTCCTTTCTTTGTGATTGTTTCAATTCTGGTTATTTGTTGTGTTTGTGCAAAACCTGGACATTTATAAAATAGCTACATACATAAAATGAATGCAATTTATTGTGTAGTGGTTTCTAAAATTTTTGAGTTCCATTGTCAATAAAAAATCCATTCAGTTGAATAAACCTTGATAATTTTTAAATCCGTGCCTATTAAAGACCATTTGCCACGCACTGCCGTTCAGAACGTAACCACATATCGCAGAAGGAATACCATTATGCTGAACCGACTGTTGTCTTTTTTTGAATATCCACCTGCTGTTCGAAAGGCCCTTGGGTTTCTCTTGGGCGGATGGCTGTCGATTTTTATGTTTCTGTATCATTTTAACTGGCTATTTCCAGAGAAGGCATTTAATAACGCAGTCATCCTCCGTGTGGTGGCCGTGGGAATCGGCATCTGTTATTTTGTTTTCAAAATTAAACCCTGGGCGAGAAAATTGTCTATCTTTTTCAATTTCGGAAATATTGTCTGGTTTATCGTCTGGGCGGTCGGAATATCGGCTCCGGCCTTACGTGTTCATGCCGTATTGACGATTATTTTATTTGGTCTGAGCTCTTATTACCTGATGATCAAGGAAACATCCCAATATTTTAAAGAACGGGAACCTCAAAAATTTGATGAAACCGGAAAAGAAATCAAATAAGGAGTTTTATTCGTGACAACTTCCCTTCCACCCAAAGAACTCATTTGTGATTGCGGCAACAAATTTATCAGTCAACAGCGTTCCAACTGGTGCCGCTCATGCGGCAAACAGGTTTTTTATGATGCCAGGGATGCCCGCAAAAACCGTTACAACCGGTTTTATGTCATCCTGGCGCTGGTGATCTTCATCGGCTTCACGGCATATTTTTTTATCGAGATGGTCCTTACCCCGATCCTGACGATGCAGCAGCCCTGACACCTGTTGGTATCCCCTGCCCTGCCCTTCCCTGTCATGCCGGATTGTCCGGCATGACGGATTTTTCACGGTCATCAATCCATATCCATAAAAAACGTCGATGCCATGGTATAGGATCGAACCACTGCATTCGGTCCTTCCTCGGCATCGCTGACAGCCCGCACCGTCCAGAAATACGGAATGTCCTTTTTCAATCGTTTCGCCGGAATCTGATAGGTCGGGGCATCGGTTTTTTCATCGATGAAACAGTCCTTGCAGGCTGCGCCGGGAGCCAGATTGTTCAGCATGTCGGCAGAAGACGCCACAAAAACACGATAGCTTTTGGCGCCTGCAACGGGTTTCCACTTCAACACGGTTGTCAAAACCTGATTTTTGGCCTTGTCTTTGGGAACATCCAGTTCCGGAGCGACCAGCGATCCGGCAAACACCGTAGCCGACAACCACATCACTACCAGAAAACCAGTTAGAAACACTCTGTAATTACCGTTCATGATCTCCTCTTCCAAAATATTGTCATCGATATGGGTTGATTATCCCGACAGAGCCGCTTCACGCCTTGCACCCTGTCGGATAACCAAATTCACGGGTTGAAGGACATCAGACAATTCATCCTTTGCCCTTCCGCCTTCATCCTTATTTCTGCACCATGACCTGAATCGCCTCGACAATTTCCGGATTGGCCAGGGTCATGACATCGCCCACGTCCTTCTTGTTGGAAATGGCGCCCAGGACCCGCCGCATGATCTTGCCGGAACGGGTTTTGGGCATATCGGGCACAATCCAGACCTTTCTGGGTTTGGCAATGGGTCCGATTTCCACAACAAGGGCTTTGATGATTTTATCTTCAATTTCCTTGCTGGGGGTAAAGCCGGGTTTCAGGGCGACATACAGATCCGGAACGACGCCCTTGATCGGGTCGGAAACCGGCACGACCGCTGCTTCGGCAACTTCCATGACTGTCATGGCAGCCGATTCCAGTTCCTTGGTTCCCAGTCGATGACCCGATACGTTGATGACATCGTCAATCCGACCCAGAATCCGGTAATATCCATCCGGTCCATTGACTGCGGCATCCCCTGTCAGATACGGCCAGTCTCTCCAGTCCTTGCTGTCCGGGTTTTTGCAATACCGTGCATAGTACTGTTTGACAAACCGGTCACGGTCTCCCCAGATGGTCTGGAACCCGCCCGGCCAGGGGTTCTGGATGCAGATGTTTCCGGCCTTTCCGCATCCTTCGGGAAGTTCATTCCCATCCTCATCGTAAATAATCGGATGAATACCCGGCATTCCCGGCCCGGCGCTTCCCGGTTTCATGGGTTTTATTGCAGGCAGGGTGCTGCACAGAAAGCCACCGGTTTCAGTCTGCCACCAGGTATCCACGATGATGGCTTCACCTTTGCCGACTTCCTTGTGGTACCACTTCCAGACTTCGGGTTCGATGGGCTCACCCACGGTGGTCATGTGCTTGAAGTGATAATTGTATTTTGCGGGTTCATCCGGGCCGATTTTTCGCAGGGCACGAATGGCGGTCGGAGCGGTGTGGAAAATATTGACATCCAGCTCCTGGGCGATCCGCCAGGGTCTTCCGGCATCCGGATAATTGGGAATGCCTTCATAAATGACCGTGGAGGCGCACAGGGCCAGCGGGCCATATACAATGTAGGAATGTCCGGTGATCCATCCGATATCGGCCATACACCAGTAAACATCTTCTGGATGAATATCCTGAACATATTTCGATGTTCCGGTGACATAGGCCAGATATCCGCCGGTGCTGTGCTGGCAGCCCTTGGGTTTACCGGTCGTACCGCTGGTGTACATTAAAAATAGCGGGGCTTCGGCAGGCATGGGAACCGGATCGACCCGTTTGCCATAATAGTTTTTTAAGAGATCATTGACAAAAAAATCGCGACCTTCGACCATGGGAGTCGGTGTGGAATTTTTTCCCGGATACCGCTGCCACACCAGAATTTTTTTAAGGGGCTGCCCTTCCTTTGCCGCTGCTTCAGCAGCCACATCGGCCTTTTCCTTGTGATCGATCAGATGTCCACCCCGATAATAGGCGTCAATCGTGATCAGGACATCACTTCTGGAGTCAACCACCCGATCCGCGGCAGCCTTTCCACTGAATCCGCCGAATACCTGGGAATGAATCACGCCCAGGCGGGCCAGAGCCAGCATGGTAATGGGAAGTTCCGCGGTCATGGGCAGATGAAGGGTGACCCGGTCGCCGGCTTTCAATCCACAGAAATCCTGCAGCAAGGCTGCCATTTCATTGACCCGGACATACAGCTCCTGATAGGTGATATGTTCGACTTTTTCGTGTTCCAGCTCAGACACAAAATGAATGGCGGTTTTGTTTTTGTTTTTTGCCAGATGACGGTCGATGCAATTGTAAGAAGCATTGATTTTACCACCGACAAACCATTTCCAGCAGGGGGCGTCACTGGTATCAAGGGTGGTATGCCAGTATTCGTACCAGGTCAGCAGATCTGCATACTCCTTGTAACAGTTGGGAAAATTTTCCAGACTGAAACGGTCGTAAACTGCTGGGTCCGTCATGTTTGCCTGGGCAATGAATTGTGCAGACGGATAATAATATCCTTCTTCCTGCCAGTGTACGGCAATTTGAGCTTCTGATGTTTCCAGGTTTTCTTTTTCTGCCATGAGTCTGATCCTCCTGCTAAAAAATGGGTTATTGGGGTGTTGGTCGTGCAACTTCGTTTAAAGGGGCCGGGCTGTCATGAAGTCGAATTCCGCGGGTAAACAGCTCGAACGCGATCTCCATGGTTGTCTTCAAATATTCCTTGTTTTCATTAAAAAGTTTTTTGCTTTCTTCCCATAGAATCAATCCGGAAAACATGCTCCAGAGCACGTCAGCCAAAGCACTGGGATGACGGTTGATGAATACCCCTTTTTCAATGCCTTTTTCAAAAATGTCGGCCATGGTCCCCATGGAATTGTTGGACAGTTCGATGATTTCACTCAACAGTTCGGGAGAAAGATTTTTAACCGTTTCAGTGGACTGAAATTGAAACATGTTGATGACAATGAGTGGATCGAATTCGTACACATCGTACATGGCCTGCTTGAGTGCCTCGACATACTCTTCGGGTTCAAGTCCCTGGCGGTTGATGACATGTTTCAGTCGGATATTGAGGTATTGAAGAATCCGTAAAGACAGAGAGGCATAGAGTTCATCCTTGTTTCGAAAATACAGGTAGATGGTGCCCGGACTTAACTCGGCTTCACGGGCAATGTCTTCCATCGTGGATTTGTTAAACCCATTGGATGAAAATACACGCTTGGCGGCAATCATGATCTGCTGCCGCCGTCTTTCCTTTTCGCGTTCTTTTCTTTCGTGGATTCCCATATTTAATGAACCCCATTTATTTGTTTTACGGCATTACATGAAATATATTGATGTTGTCAACAAAAATATTATTTAGCTATTAAATAGCTATTATCGAATGACCAGTGGTTGAATTTTAAGAAATAATATCTTGACACATCCTGATATTCATGGCATTCCATCAATCGTTGGAATCAACTGTTGGTATGTTTTTGAGGGTGATTTTTGAATCTTATAAGGAGGAACCCCCATGCCTTCCCGTCTTGAAAAGGCAAGGCAGGATCCCGCTTCCATGAAGGCCCGAATTCTGGCCTGTGCCAGAAAAATATTTGGCGAGTTCGGATACAGCCTGACCACCACCCGCATGATCGCCAAGGAAGTCGGCATCGATATTTCCACCCTGTATTACCACTGGGGGGAAAAACAGGATCTATATGAGGCCGTGATTATAGATATCAGTGATGAAATCCGGGAAAAATTTCTGGAAGTCGAGCGCAACGTGTCTGGTCAGTCATTGGCTGTCAGACTTGAAATCGCCATCGATATCATGTGTGATTATCTCTTCAGCCATCCGGAGGTCTCCAATCTGATTCTGTTTGGCTATTTCAACAAGGACCGCCACGGCGTGACCCTGGATCTGCAGGTGTCCGAATACATTTCCACCATTGCGGTTGCCATGGGCCTGGCTTCCAGCAAATCCCGGGTGTCGGTTCAGGACAAGGCCAGAATTCTCGCTGTCTGGAATTCCGTCCTGAATTTCATTTCCGGCGAAAATTTCTTTCGTCCCATGCTCGATGTCACTCAGCCGGATTATGTTGCAGTGGTTAAGGAAACCCTGAAGTTCATTCTGGTTCCGGCCTTTGTCCGGTCGGGTTAGCCCGATTTATAATTGTTTTTTTGACAGGATTTACAGGATTTACAGGATTATCCGGTTCAATCAATTAGTGCCTGAACGGAAACCTTGTTTCTGTATCATAAAATTCGAAATTCGAAGCACGAAATCCGAAACAATGACCCAAACAAAAATTTTCAAAACAGTGTATTGACTGATATATCCTTTTGGTCATTCTGATATTTGGATTTTGAATTTGTTTCGAATTTCGGATTTCGATATTCGAATTTTGCCTGAACAGGGGTTTTCGTTCAGACACAAATTAAATTCCGGACCCTGCCCCCTGAACCCTGAACCCTTTTTACCGGAGGTTGCTCTATGGCTTTGAATCTGGATGCTCTGGGAAAACCCATCGGCCCCGTAACCCGGGACTATACCTGGAAGGATGCCGTGCTGTATGCACTGGGCGTGGGTTCCGGGTTTTCCGAACTGGAATACTGTTACGAAAAGCAGTTGAAAGTGCTGCCCAGCTTTTCGATTGCGGCTATTTTTGACTTTCTGGCTCATATTGGAGTCACCTCCAATGTGAATCTGGCCGGAATTCTTCATGGGGAGCAGCGTCTGATCTTTCATTCCCCCATTCCATCTGAAGGCGCCCTGACCACAACCGGAAAAATCACCCATTATTATGACAAAGGCAAAGACAAGGGCGCCCTGGTCATTGGTGAAAGTGACACATATCATTCCAATGGAAAGAAGCTCTTCACCAGCATTCTTACGGTTTTTTCAAGACTTGATGGCGGGTTTGGCGGCCAAAACGCCCCCAAACAGGAATTTATATTTCCCGATAGGGACCCTGATTTTGTCGTTGATGCGCAACCCTCTGAAAATCAGCCCCTGATCTACCGTCTTTCCGGAGACATTTTCGATCTGCATGTCAATCCGGAGTTTGCCCGCATGTCCGGTTTTGAAAAGCCCATCATGCATGGTCTGTGCACCCATGGATATGCCTGCCGGGCCCTCATTCAAAGCCTGATTCCGGGACAGCCGGAAAAAGCCAGACGCATGGATTGCCGGTTCAGCAAAACCCTGTATCCCGGAACCCCCATTAAAACCCTGATCTGGAAAACCGGGGATGGAAAGGCGATGTGGCGTACGGTTGATGCGGTATCGAACAAAATTATCATGGATAACGGGGTGTTTGAATATGGGGACATTCCGCAGGAGAAAATCGATTTTACCGGACGGGTCGCCATTGTTACCGGAGCCGGCGCGGGTCTGGGTCGAACCTATGCCCTGGAGCTGGCAAAACGGGGCACCAAAGTGGTGGTCAATGATCTGGGTGGCGCACGGGATGGAACAGGGGGCGGATCATCGTCTGCTGCAGATGCCGTGGTTCAGGAAATCATGGAATCGGGTGGTGAGGCAGTGGCCAACTATGACAGCGTGGCCACACCCGAAGGGGGCGAGGCCATTGTGCAGACCGCGATCCGGGCATATGGCCGGGTGGATATTCTGATCAACAATGCGGGGATATTGCGGGATAAAAGTATTCTGAAAATGGCGCCGGAAAACTGGAAAACCGTTCTGGATGTTCACCTGAACGGGGCCTATCACGTCACCCGGCCCGCATTCAAAATCATGAAGGAAGCCGGCTATGGGCGGGTCATCATGACCACATCGGCTGCCGGACTCTATGGCAATTTTGGCCAAACCAATTATTCCTCGGCCAAAATGGGACTGATCGGGTTCATGAATACGCTGAAGCTGGAAGGCGAAAAATACAATATCACGGTCAATACCGTGGCGCCTCTGGCCGCATCCCGCCTGACCGAAGATGTCACGCCACCCGAGTTTTTTGCCAAAATGAAACCGGAATATGTTTCACCCCTGGTGCTTTACCTGTGTTCAGAAAAATGTCCGGTCAGTGGTCATATCTACAATGCCGGCATGGGGTTTTACAACCGGGCCGCGGTGGTAACGGGCCCGGGGGCAGTTTTGGGAAACGATGACCGGATACCGACTGTGGAAGACATTCAAAAAAGTCTGGGGCAGATTTCGTCATTAAAAAACGGCAAGGAATACTGTCAACTCAACGATCAGGTCGGGGACGCCTATGCCGCGATATTGAATCCGCCAACGACACAGGCAGAAACCCGTGATTCATCCACGGATAATGTCCGGTTTGCATCGGTTTCTACCGTGTTTGACCAAATGCCCGGTGCATTTCAGGCCGATGCGGCCGCAGGAATTCAGGTCGTATTCCAATACAGGATATCCGGCCCATCCGGCGGCGACTGGTACTGTGCGGTCAAAGATCAGGCCTGTCAAATTTCATCCGGTATTCATGACAAACCCACCTGCACCCTGAACATGTCGGATGCGGATTTTCTGGCCATGATGAACGGTAAGCTGGGTTCCATGCAGGCGTATACTTCCGGCAAGCTGAAAATTGACGGGGACATCATGAAATCCCAGTTGATTGAGAAGCTGTTCCGGGTCAGCCGGTGATGGATAAAGGATGAATTATGAATTATGAAGGATAAAGGGCACCCTGTCCCCTGCACCCTAAACCCTGTCCCCTGATTTTAAAATGGAGGTTTTATCATGATCGGAATCACATCGTTCGGTGCCTATATCCCCCGGCTGCGTCTCAACCGGATGGCGGTTTTTCAGGCCATGGGCTGGTTTGCCCCGGCCATTGCCCTGGTCGCTCAGGGAGAACGGTCCATGTGCAACTGGGACGAAGACAGCATCACCATGGCCGTAGCCGCATCCCGGAACTGCCTGGCCGGACAGAATAAAAATCAACTGGATGGCCTGGTTCTGGCCTCGACCACCCTGCCCTTTGCCGACCGGCAGAACGCCGGCATCGTTGCCGCAGCCCTCAACCTGAAACACGCGGTCATGACCACGGACATGACGGCATCTCAGAAAGCCGGCACCACGGCCCTGATCACGGCCCTGGAATCGGTTCGGGGCGGCGAAAAAAAACAAATACTTGTCACGGCAAGCGACAAGCGCGAAACCCGGGCCGCCTATTTCTATGAGCTGTGGTTCGGGGATGGCGCCGCATCCATTCTGGTCGGGGATCAGAATGTGATTGCTGAATTCAAAGGGTCTTATTCCATTTCCCGCGATTTTGTGGATCACTACCGCGGTGCCATGAATCCATACGATTATGTCTGGGAGGAACGCTGGACACGGGATGCCGGGTATTCCCAAATCATTCCGGAGGCGGTTAACGGACTGATGGCCAAACTGGGTATTACGGTAGACGATGTTGACAAGCTGGCTTTCCCGTGTTTTTTCAAGGCTGAACATCAGAAAATTGCCAAACAGTTGGGGGCAACTCCTGAAAAAGTGATCGATACCCTACATGATGTCTGCGGTGAAACCGGTGCGGCCCATAGCCTGATGATGCTGGTGTCCGCTCTGGAAACCGCTAAGCCCGGAGACCGGATTCTGGCTGCGGGGTTTGGTCAGGGCTGTGACGCCCTGTATTTTGTGGTGACCGAAAACATGCTCACGCTTTCATCCCGAAATGGCGTCGCTGCATCCCTGGCCAACAAAAAAGCCACGGACAATTATCTGAAATTTTTAAAATTCAGAAATCTCATTCAGACCGAAATGGGCATTCGAGCCGAGGCCCCGACGCAGACCGCCATGACCACGCTGTACCGCAAAAACAGCATGATTCTGGGTCTGGTGGGCGGCAAATGCCGGGAATGCGGCACACCCCAGTTTCCCAAAATGGATATTTGCGTCAATCCATCCTGCAATGCCGTCCATTCCCAGGAAGATTATGAGTTTGCCGATGTTCCGGCAACCATCAAGACATTCACGGGGGATCTGCTGGCTGTGTCAATTGATCCGCCGGCCAAGTACGGCATGATCCAGTTTGAGGGCGGAGGCCGGTTCATGGCCGATTTCACGGACAGTGATCTGGATGAGCTGAAGGTGGGCCTGCCCATGCGCATGACCTTTCGAAAGCGCTCCGAAGACAAAACCCGGGGATTTGTGAACTATTTCTGGAAAGCGGCACCGGTTCCGGGTGGGGCTGCGCTGCTGGATCAGATATCCTATAAAGGCCGGGTTGCGGTCATCACTGGCGCGGGCGCCGGTCTGGGTCGGGCCTATGCCCTGGAACTGGCCCGAAGGGGCGCCAAAGTGGTGGTCAATGATCTGGGCGGGTCGCGGGATGGGTCTGGAACCGGATCGGCCTCTGCAGCAGATGCCGTGGTTCAGGAAATCCGTCAAGGCGGTGGTGAGGCTGTTGCCAGTTATGACAGCGTATCCACACCCGAAGGTGGTGAGGCCATCATTCAAACCGCGGTCAGGGCCTTTGGCCGGGTGGATATTCTGATCAACAATGCGGGCATTCTGCGGGATAAATCCCTGATCAACATGGAGCCGGAAACCTGGAACACGGTTCTGGATGTTCATCTGAACGGGGCCTATCATGTGACCCGACCGGCATTCGCCCGGATGAAGGAAAACGGGTTTGGCCGGATCATCATGACCACATCGGCTGCCGGGCTTTACGGCAATTTCGGTCAGACCAATTATTCGTCGGCCAAAATGGCCCTGGTTGGATTCATGAACACCCTGAAGCTGGAAGGCATGAAATACAACATCCGGGTCAATACCGTGGCACCTCTGGCCGCATCCCGCCTGACCGAGGATGTCATGCCGCCGGATATTCTAAAGCGTTCCAAACCCGAATATGTCGTTCCCCTGGTCCTGTATCTGGTCAGTGATGACGCTGAGGCCACCGGACAGATATTCAACGCCGGCATGGGATACTATAACCGGGCTGCGGTTCTGACCGGAAAAGGCATTCACCTGTCGCCGGATGGACAGCCCCCCACACCGGAGCAGATACTGGAAAATTGGGAGGCCATCGAGCGACTGGAAGGCGGCAAAGAGGCATCCAGCCTGACCGACGCCCTTATGGAAATGATGAATTAAAAGGGATGGCTGGATGACCGGGGAAACGTGATCATTGCTTTTGCTATAGGGCCTGTAAGCCTTATTGGCCCTATTTTTCAAATTGGAGGTACCGCCACATGGCAACAGGAATACGTGATAAAGTTGCAATTCTGGGAATGGGCTGCTCCCGGTTCGGTGAACGATGGGACATGGGGGCAGAAGAGTTGATGGTGGAGGCGTTTCTGGAAAGCCTTCAGGATGCGGGTATCGAAAAAAATCAGATCGAGGCGGCCTGGTTTGGCACCTGCATGGAAGAAATCGGCGTGGGAAAAAGCGCCATTGTTCCGGCAGCAACACTTCGACTGCCTTTTATTCCGGTCACCCGGGTGGAAAATTTCTGCGCAACCGGAACCGAGGCATTCCGGGGCGCGTGTTATGCCGTGGCATCCGGAGCCTATGACATTTGTCTGGCCATCGGTGTGGAAAAGCTGAAGGACACGGGGTATGGCGGACTGCCCAATTTTGGCTCCAATGCCGGCACCCTGACCTGGCAGTGGTGGCCCAATCTGACCGCACCGGGATCGTTTGCCCAGTTGGCCAGCGCCTATGCTGCCAAATACCGGATCAAGGATGTAGACCTTAAACGCGCCATGGCCCATGTATCGGTCAAAAGCCATGACAATGGCGCGTTGAATCCCAAGGCCCATCTCCGAAAACCCATCACCGAGGCCCAGGTCATGAATGCCCCCATTATTGCCCATCCATTGGGGCTGTTTGACTGCTGCGGAGTCAGCGACGGCAGTGCCTGCGCCATTGTGACCACGCCGGAAATTGCCAGAAAACTGGGAAAAACCGATCTGATAACGGTCAAGGCCCTTCAACTGGCCTTGAGCAGTGGCGAAGAAATGGGATATAACGAATGGGACGGCGATCATTTCATGACCACTACCCATTGCAGCAAAAAGGCTTATCAGGAAGCCGGCATCACCAATCCCCGGGAAGAGATATCCATGATGGAGGTGCATGACTGCTTTTCCATCACCGAGCTGGTCACAATGGAGGATCTGCATATTTCCGAACGGGGGCGGGCCGTGTTCGATATCCTGGATGGATTTTATGACCGGGATGGAAAAGTTCCCTGCCAGGTGGATGGGGGCCTGAAATGCTTTGGACACCCCATCGGTGCATCCGGCATCCGCATGCTCTATGAAATGTATCTGCAACTGCTGGGCAGAGGCGACAAACGCCAACTGAAAAATCCCCGGTACGGGCTGACGCATAATCTGGGCGGATTTCCGTTTCAGAATGTGTGCAGCATCTCCATTATCGGCAACTACCCGGGTTGAATTTTCCATTCCGGGCCATAATCTCAAATTTGAAATTTTAAATCTCAAATCCATATACCGGGTGACATCATGAATCTGTTAAACTACACCGAAAAACACAATCAGTTCCGGGAAAGGCTTCGGACGTTTCTGGCCGCCGAAGTCACCCCGTTTGTAGATAAATGGGAAAAGGACAAAATCATACCCAGACAGATCTGGAAACGCATGGGACAGGGCGGTTTTCTCTGCCCCATGGTGTCGACCGAGTATGGCGGCCTGGGCGGAGATTTTCTGTACTCGGTCATTGTGGCCGAGGAACTGACCAAAACCCGGCATACGGGTCTGGCCGCCGGTCTGCACAGTGATGTGGTCGTACCCTATATCGATTCGTTTGGAAGCCTGGAAATCCGGCAGAAATATCTTCCGAGATGCGTGAACGGGGATATTGTCACCGCCGTGGCCATGACCGAACCCGGGGCCGGAAGCGATCTGGCCGGCATGACAACCACAGCCGAGGAAACCGGTGACACCGTGGTGATCAATGGGTCCAAAACCTTTATTTCAAACGGAATCCATGCCGACCTGATCGTTCTGGCGGCACGTGACCCGAAAACCGAAAATCCCTATCAGGCCATTTCCCTGTATCTCGTGGATGGGGATGCACCCGGATTCAAGCGCGGCAGAAAGCTGGAAAAAATGGGCTGGCACAGCCAGGATACGGCCGAGCTGTTTTTCACCAACTGCCGCATTCCGGTTCAGAACCGGCTGGGGGAAAAAGGCATGGGCTTTCTGATGCTCATGGACAAGCTTCAGCAGGAACGCCTGACCTGTGCCGTTGGCGCAATCACGGCCGCGGAATATATTCTGGACTGGACCATCGCTTATTGCAAAAACACCCGGGTATCCGGGAAACCGTTATCCAAAAACCAGGCGGTTCAGTTTGCCCTGGTGGAACTGTCCACCGAGGTCAAAATGAGCCGGGTGTTTGTGGATAAACTGGTTGTGGAGCATTTGGCCCATGAAAATGTGGTGATTGAAACCTCAATGGCCAAATACCAGACCACGGACATGGTCAAACGTCTGGCGGACCGATGCCTGGATCTGATCGGCAATACCGGCATGCTGGAGGCGTGTCCGATTGCCCGGGCATTTCGGGATGTGCGCGTCATGTCCATTTTTGCCGGTACCAATGAAATCATGAAAGGCATTGCGGCGAAATTTATGGGGTTGTAATTAACAGGATTGTCAACCAGGCCTTAAGGGGCGGAAGAATCGGATTCCGGGATATCAATTTTTATCCTTGATAAATTCATTGCAAAGGATATTTAAATGGACTTAAATATTTTTGTAACTACTCAGGTAATTCAGGAGTCAGAATTCAGAAGCCAGAATAAATAGGGAATGGTTGCATTTTAAAATGATATTTTCCTTATTTATTCTGGCTTCTGACTCCTGTTGCTTTCCATTCTTTACACTTTTACTTTCAATTGACAGATGATCATCCGGCAGAAACGATGATCATGGTTGCCTTGTCCATGCGAAGATCCAATATCTTGAACAACCCGTATGACAAATTCAAAGGAGTTTCATGTATCCCTATCTTTTCAGTCCAATCAAAATCAATCAGTTAGAAATCAAAAACCGGATCGCCTACCCGTCTCTGGGGCTGTTGTATTCCTATGACATGAAACTCAATGACCGGTATTATCATTTTTTTCAGGAACGGGCGGCCGGCGGCGCGGGACTGATCACGGTTGGCCCGGTCGGGGTGGATTTTCTGGGATCGGGTCTTCTGGCCCTGTCGCTGTCTCAGGATGAGGCCATTCCATCCTTTATAAAGCTTTCCCGCATCATTCAGGATGAGGGTGCCAAGGCATGGGTACAGCTCTTTCATGCAGGCGGGTATTCGCATCCGATTCTGATCAATGGCGAAACCCCCATTGCGCCATCTTCGATATTTTCAAATTACTCACGGGTGACACCCCGGGAAATGACCGGTGAGGATATTCGCACGGTCCAGCAGTGCTTTGTCGATGCCGCGGTTCGGGCACGGGATGCGGGGTTTGACGGGGTGGAAATCATTGCCTCTGCCGGGTATCTGATTACCCAGTTTTTATCCCCCTTGAAAAATCAGCGCACGGACGAATACGGCGGATCATTTGACAACCGGGTCCGTTTTCCCCGCGAGTTGATTGAAATGATGAGAAAGACGCTGGGCCCGGATTATCCCATCACCATCCGCATGGCTGGAAACGATTTTGTGCCGGGCAGCAACACGGATACAGAAACGCCGGAAATTGCAAGGGTCTATGAACGGGCCGGTGTTGATGCCATCAACATCACGGGCGGATGGCATGAGTCCCGCGTTCCCCAGCTTCCCATGGAGCTTCCCCGCTCCGCCTATGCGTATCTGGCTCTGAATATCAAACAGGCGGTATCCATTCCGGTGATGGCATCCAATCGCATTGCAACGCCGGATATCGCCGAAAATCTGATTCGGGACGGATATGCCGATATGGTCAATCTGGGCCGAGTCCTGATTGCCGATCCCGAGTGGCCGAAAAAAGCCCGTGAAGGCAGATCCGAGGAAATAAGACCCTGTGTGGCCTGCTCCCAGGGATGCACGGATCAGGTATTCAGCGGAAAGCCGGTTTTCTGCGTGGGGAATCCACGTGCAGGCTTTGAAGGTGAGCGGATCATTCAGAAAACCCAAAATTCAAAGCGGGTCATGGTGGTGGGCGCGGGTCCGGGTGGACTGGAAGCCGCCGTAACCGCAACCCAAGTCGGGCACCAGGTGGAACTGGTTGAAAAAGGGCCGGACATCGGCGGTCAGATCTGGATCGCCGGTGCGCCGCCTCATAAGCGGGAGCTTCTGGAGTTCATTCGATATTACCGGGCCATGATTCAAAAACATCACATCCCGCTATTTTTGAACACGTCGGTGGATGAAGACCTGATCCGCAACCGGAAACCCGATTATCTAATCATTGCCGAAGGTGCAGAACCCCTGATCCCGCCCATCCCCGGCGCAAAGGACCCTGGCGTGATGTCATCATGGCAGGTACTCAAAGACAACCCATTTCTGGGAAAGGAAGTCGCAATTGTCGGTGGCGGTGCCGTGGGACTTGAGACCGCGCTATTTGTCGCGGCAAAAGGCACCATTAACCCGGAAATCCTTCATTTTCTCTTCACCTATGATGCGGAAAGCCCGGAACGGCTGAAGGAACTGTTGTTTCATGGATCATCCCGGGTGACCGTGTTTGAAATGCTGCCCAAGGCCGGGGCCGATGTGGGAAAATCCACCAAATGGATTCTGACGGACCGGCTCAAGCGTCATGGTGTCAAAATTAAAACCAATTCCAAAGTGACTGAAATTCATAGTGGCCTGATCACCTATGAATCCGAAAACCGGATGCTTCAGCAACAGTTTGATTCGGTCATCATCGCCTCCGGGTCACGGCCGGTTACAAAACTGTCCGAAGCGGCCAAATCCTGGGGAATTCCGTTTGCCGTTGTGGGAGACTGCATCAAACCGGGCAAGCTGAATGACGCGATTCATGGGGGATTTCTGGCGGCGACACGGATTTAAGGAGAAATCGATATGAAAAAAATTGCTTTGTTCGTATTCAACGGGGATCCCATGTGTTTCATTCATGTGTTGTTGAATGGTCTGGACATGAAGCGCAAGGGATATGAAACCGCGATGGTTCTGGAAGGCGCATCGGTGAAGTTGCTGCCGGAACTGGATCAAACCGCTCATCCGCTGAACCGGTTGTGGGAAAAAGCAAAATCCGAAGGCCTGATCGCCGGTGTCTGCAAGGCCTGTTCCCATAAACTGGGTACGATCGATGAGGCAAGGAAGCAGGGGCTGGCTCTTCTCGACGACATGTCCGGGCATCCCAGTATGACGGGATTCCGTGAGGCGGGCTATGAGGTCATCACCTTTTAGTGAACGCCTGAAGAACACCATGACACTTGCAGGATGTGCATAGTAACATCGCTTCGGTGGCTCGCTGAACTTTTTCTAAAGCCGTAAACAGATCAGCCGGTGAATATCCGCCGACACCCGGGGCCAGTTGCCGGCTGCGAATCACCACCGGTTGAAAGCCCGGGCATCTCAGCGATTCCAGAAAATCATGCATAATCAGCGGGCGTGGCAATCCGGTGTGGGTACATCGGATTGCCGGCTCAGGGCAGTTGTCCGGACATTTAAATGACGCGATACTGATATAGATTTCTCCGACTTTCCCGGGCATGGTGTTTGGTAACACGTTCCGGATCGCATCCGGAATTTCGATAGGCTCGATCTGATTTACAGGCAGGAGTTGGCGTCGTATCCATTCCCATGCCAGATGTATGGGCACGACCGGAACGATCCACCCTGGGTGTCCGGCAGATTGAAGATGATGATGAACAAATCGGACCGCTTCCATACAGACCGTTTGAACACCATCTTCGCAGATATCCTTGAGTGCGTCCGGGTTTTGGTCGACAACCGTTATTCCGGATTTTGGAAATCGGATTCTGGCCGCAGCAACGGCTTTTTTTCCAAAATACCCGGCACCCAGTATCCATATCGAAGAATCAGACAAAGCAACCTCGCATATACCTGTCCCACAGCCCCAAAGGTCAACCTAAAACGCCATCACGAGTTTAAACCAGGTCGATGAACCGGCCGGACGGTTTTCAACCTCGGTTTCCCAAAGGCTCTTCAGGATAAATGACATGTTTCTATAGTTGTATTTGATTGCCGGACCGACTGCAATCACCGATCCTTTCATGTCGTTTACAGAAATTCCTTCAATCTCGTCGTCAGTGATCTGTTCATACACATATCCAGCGATACCAACGGTCCATTCAGGGCTCAAATTGTAGCCAACGGCATAGTCAAAATGAAATTCCTGCCCGGGTGTCAGCGAACCGGTCTGTGTGGCCAGGCCAGGATTTCCAATGGCCCCGGCTTCACCTGGGGTAATGATATAGTCATCATTGTCCGTACTGATATCGTACATGAACTTGACCGAAACATCCCAGGGGCCATTCAAATAAGTCACTGCAAAGACCGGCTCAAATGTGTACACATTGTTTCCCGGATTGATGGGCTCTTTTTCTTCATTGTATTCGCCTGTCGGCAAAAAGATGTCAAGGCCCGCAACCCAGTGAAACTGTTTGGTGTGCCAGGTCAAAATGAATGGATCAACAATGATGTCACCCAGGCCGAAACGCGTATCACTGAAACTGTCAAATGGTGCACCAAACTCAAAATCCATATTTACAAACGGCACAAATGCATGGAACGCATAATTGCCGCCCAGAATCTTGATGTCGGTGACATGTAAAAGCCGGAAAACATTGGCCCATACATTGATATCGACATCTGCCAGCGGTCCGGCATCATAATTGTTACCCTCGTTATCCTTGTACCGGTCTGCAGAATAAAAATTGGAATAGAAAAGAAAATAGGTGCCGGGTGGCGGAGCGGCACCACTCATAAAGTCCTCTGCGCCATTGGGATAGGCACCGGATCCGCCGGCAAACGACACGGCGGTTGTTGTACACAGACAAAACAAAACGGCATAAACAAGCAGTCGTCTAATCATCGGTACGGCTCCTTTTCTGAGCCTGCTCTATCAACTGAAGCAGGCCGGAAATTTTGGGTGTCGGCCGACGGTTCATGAGTGTTTCAAAATCCTCGGCCGAAAGCACGTTTTTGAGATATTCAACCACGTCAATATCTTCCCACCAGCAGTCACAAATCATGGCGCATGGCAGGCCCGCATCACCTGAATCCATACAATAGTCGAATTTGACGGGCCCGCCCAACCGGGGACAGCGGCGTTCCAGATCATGGGTTGCCTGGTTCATCATTTGCGACTCGACAGGATTTGCGGCGCGGGATGGCCGCTGCATGTTTTGCCTGCCCGTTCAATCTCGCCTTCATCCAGGATGCAGTCAGAAAGCTGGCCGGACAGATATTTTTCATAGGCGCCAAGATCGAGCAGCCCATGGCCGCTGAAACTGGCCACGATCACTTTTTCTTTTCCTTCTTCCCGTGCCTTTTCTGCCTCCACAATCACTTGTGCCAGGGCGTTGGTGGTTTCCGGCGCCGGAATGAACCCTTCGGTACGTGCCCATAACAAACCGGCCTTATAGGCATCGATCTGGCTGACGGCTTTGGGTTCGATCAACCCCTCAACAATCAGTTGGCTGACTGTGGGCGCCATGCCATGATACCGGAGCCCGCCGGCATGGATTGGCGGTGGAACAAAATCATGTCCCAGGCTGTACATGGGAAGCAACGGTGTGTATCGGGAGGTGTCACCATAATCATATACAAAGGGTGCGCGGGTCATGGTGGGGCATGCTTTGGGTTCAACCGGATAAATTTCGATGTTTTTGCCATTGATCTTGTCATGAACAAACGGAAATGCCAGTCCGGCAAAATTGCTGCCACCGCCGGCACATCCGATCACGATATCCGGGTACTCATCGATTTTTTCAAACTGTTTTTTTGCTTCCAGTCCGATAATGGTTTGATGCAGCATGACATGATTCAGCACACTGCCCAGGGAATATCTGGTTTTGCCCGTGGGATCACTGACAGCCGCCTCGATGGCTTCGCTGATGGCAATACCCAATGTGCCGGGTGTATCCGGGTTTTTTTCCAGCGCATCTCTTCCGGCCCGTGTTTCCATGCTCGGGCTGGGTATACATTTGCCGCCCCAGGTTTCCATCATGGCTTTTCGATAGGGTTTCTGATCAAAACTGACCCGTACCATGAAAACCTTGCATTCCAGACCGAACTGATTGCAGGCAAAAGATAGTGCGCTTCCCCACTGCCCGGCCCCGGTCTCTGTCGTCAACCGTTCGATGCCGAACACCTTGTTATAATAGGCCTGGGGTACGGCTGTGTTGGGTTTGTGACTGCCCGGCGGGCTGACACTTTCATTTTTGATATAGATGTGGGCAGGCGTATTCAGGGCTTTTTCCAGATTAAAGGCCCGGGTTAACGGGGATGGCCGCCAAATGCTCAGAACATCCAGAACCGGTTCGGGGATGTCAATCCAGCGATCAGTGCTGACTTCCTGCTCAATCAGGTTCATGGGAAAAACCGGCGCCAGGGCATCCGGAGAGATGGGTTTTCCATCCGGCCCCAAGGGGGGATTCATTTTAATGTCTGCCAGAATATTATACCATTGCCTGGGCATTTCATCCGTACTCAACAGCACGTTGCGACGTCTCATACAGTTACCTCCTTTTTGATCGGTGTGGGTTGATTGGGTTTGAAAATAAAAAAAGCCTGCTCCCGAAATTTTTCATTCAGGAGCAGGCTTTGATATTGCTTGAGATAGGGGTCTGCTAAACGCAGCCGCAGCTCACCTGCTCGATGGGCCACCACCACCAGTTGACCGAATAAAACAGATTATGAGCAGACGTTGATTGCATTGTGGCTTTATCCAATACTGGAAGGAATTAACCTTGTCAAGATAAAAAGTGACTCCAATAAATAACAATCGCCTGTATGAAACCAGTCAGCGGAAAGAAAAAGAATCGGGAAGACGAAAAAAAGGGCATCCGGCAGGCCAGGGAAGTCTGCCGAATGGATGAACGGATATCAGATGATGGAAGGAATCTGTCGAAACAGTTTTGCGCAGGATGGACAGTACTGATGATGTTCCTTGACATCCGGATGCGGCAGGGTCCGGTGATGGATGTGTTCTAGAAACCGGAGCGTGGCAAAAAGCGCACCGCATCCTTCACACCGCATCAACGGATGCATGCCAATTATTTCATCGCGGATTTTGATGGTTCTGACATTTTCATGATCTTCAATTCGAATGACTTTGGTGGGGCAAATGTTGACACAGGTGCCGCAACCGATGCAGTTGCCCGCCACCGGCATGATCCGGTTTTGTCCATTCTTTTTGATCAGCGTGAGCGCTGATGCCCCCACAATTTCCTGACAGACTCGTTCACACAGCCTGCATCGGATACAACCATCCGGAGGCGGTGTGGTTTCCATGCCATATTGCCTGGAAAGCTGCAGCAATGCTTCGGATTGGGGGGCAAGTGACAACAGTTCATTGATGGCTTTGGTTCGGGCCTCTTTGACGGCAGGGGATCTGGTATCAATCACCAGGCCGGGTTTGGTTTTAAGGGCGCAGGCCAGCATGACTTTTCGTCCGTTACCCGAGCCGTTGCCGTTGATCACCTCGACCGCACATAATTTGCACGATGCAATGGGTCGTTTGAGGGCCGGATGATAGCATAATGTCGGTATGGCAATCTGATTGGCTCTAAGGGTTTTCAGAACACTCAGTCCCTCTTCGGTTTCAATCGGATGGCCATCGACGGAAATGGTAATCATGAATTTCTCCTGTATCATATAGCCGATCATACCTATAGCTTTCAAGATAAAGATTTTGGGTGCGTTATCGGTCGGAGATGGCCCCAAAAGGCCTATCCCCTCCCTGCTGCCTTCCCAAAATCTTTATCTTGAAAGCCATATTGTTTCTGCCTGGAATCTTTCAGTCTTCCAGCAACCGCATGCAATCCTGGGGAAGCCTAAATGTGCCTTTACCGTTCAAACTGACTTCGACAAGGGCGTCCGGATCATTGATGTTGGTGTCCGGATCTGTGACAATGCCATGAATACCAATAAATTCATCCATGTAGGACTGCCACATATCATCCTGGGATTTCTGGTATACTTCCACTTTCTGGCCTCTTCGAAATGTCATGCTCGGTCTCCTTGACAGTATTGAGATTTGAGTCCTGAGTATTGAGAAACAGGCTGATCGTTCGATGGCGGCCCTGCTTGAATGCCGTATGCGGCACCTTCAGCCTTTAACCTGATGGGCGTAAGCCGCCCGGAATGATGTATGATAATTTACAGGGTGCCAGAATTTGAACGACCAGGCGGCATGACCAGTTCATCGCCGGAGTGTGCAGAATGCTTTCTGGCGCAGGACATGCACAAGAGTCGGTTATCGGTGGTCTGCATGACAGTCATGGTTTTCTTGCGAATATAATCCAGATACCGCTCGACCCCCATCACAGCACCACAGCTCTCGCAATAGTGCAATTTTTGACGATTCAGAATGGTGCCACACAGGGAAAGGGTCCGCTCGCCATTTCGGTCTTCCATTTTCATGGCATGGGTCGGGCAGTTGGCTGCACAGGCGCCACACAGAATACACCGTTCCGCCGTGATTCTGAAATCGGTCGGACCAGGATGGTCAAAATTGATGTATCCCATTTTCAGGGCCTCGATTCCCATCTTGTCCCGACAGATCTCCACACACTTGCCGCACCGGATACAGATATCACAGCGCAGACACCGTCTGGCCTCTTCCCGAACCATGTTTTCGGTATATCCCAGCTCCACCTGTTGAAAGGTGGTCCGTCGTCTGTCAATGTTCAGAAGAGACATGTGGGGTCGTTTCAAAATCATTTTGGTGGTGGCCGGGATTTCCAGCCAGTCAATACGACCGCGACGGACCGGAACGGATGGCAGCTTGGGCTGGGGAATACCGGAAAGATAGCGGTCAATGGCCCGGGCCGCCCGCTTTCCGCCGCCAATGGCCTCGATGACCGTTGCCGGACCCGTTACCGCATCTCCAGCGGCAAAGATGCCGGGAACCGATGTTTCCATGCTGACCGTATTGGCTTCGATCGTGTTTCGCCTGGTCCATTTCAGATCATTCAGGGATGCCAGACAGTCATGATCCACCTGCTGGCCGATTGCGGAAATGATGACATCGGCTTCGAGCAGAAAATCGCTGTTGTCGATTGGCACCGGAATCATCCGGTTGCTGCCCTCCTGATTGACCATTTTTGCCCGGATACAGCGAAGAGCGGTCACCCGACCATTTTCACCCATAACTTCGGCAGGTATTGTCAAAAAACTGATACTGATGCCTTCTTCCTCTGCCTGTTCCACTTCTTCCATATCAGCGGGCATTTCGGATCGGGTTCGTCGATAGGCCATCGTGACCTCATCGCTTCCCAGACGAAGGCTGGTTCTTGCCGCATCAATGGCCACATTGCCGCCACCGATGACCACCACCTTTTTCCCGGGCTTGTGCCGGTTGCCCAGTGCCACCTGTTTTAAAAAATCAATGGACTGGAGAACCTGAGGGAAGTCGTGCTCACCCGGAATATTCAACTGAAAGGATTTGTGCGCGCCAATGGCAAAGAAAAAGGCGGCAAATCCGCTGGCTTTTAGTTCATCCAGTGTCACATCTTTTCCAAATGCTGTATCAAACCGGAATTTGACGCCCAGATCCTCCAGCATGGCCACTTCCCGGTCAATGACCTCCCGGGGCAGGCGATAGCGGGGAATACCCACCATGATCATGCCGCCTGCCGTAGGCAGCGCCTCGATGACCGTGATGCCGTAACCCTTGAGAGCCAAATAATATGCAGCGCTCATGCCTGCAGGCCCCGCACCGATAATACATACGTTCTGGCCCTTGTCCGCGGCTTTTTCCGGATTCCGGTAATGCCGCCAGCTCATGGCCCGTTCCGCGGCAAAGGCCTTCAGAAATTTAATGGAAATCGGCGTGTCCATGCGTCCCCGAACACACATGTATTCACAGGGACGGGTGCAGACCAGGCCGCAGACCCAGGGGAATGGACAATCCTGCCGGATGACATCAATGGCTTCCGCATCCCGTCCCAGACCAATCAGGGTAACATAGGTCGGTATATCCAGCCCGGCGGGGCAGGTCATCTGACAGGGGGCCGGCGCCAGTTTGACACAGTCGCCGGTCTTGCAGTTGTGTGTTTTGACATGGCTTTCAAATACTTCCCGATGCGTATCAACCACTTCTGAGATACGCATTCCAACTTTTTGGGACGAACCGTCTGCGACATTATCCAACATTTCCCGAGACAGGGATTCAATGGCGGGTATATGGTCATTTCCGGCCCTTCCCCATGCCAGATCATTCAGTAAATCCAGAATTTCTTCTGCCAGACGTCTGGTTCTGGGAATTTTCAAAGCACCAGATCGAATGGTTGAATCCAGTTCCACAATGATGTTATTGACCGGGCAACTGCTGTCAGGCATATTTTTTTCCTTACCTTATTCCAGACCAGCCACAGCCATGGCATGCCGCTCCCGCCTGAGGTTCGGCAACTCTTCCGCCACACCAAAATCCAGGCAATGAGACGTGCAGATTGTTACGCAGGCCGGTTTCAATCCCATATCAACGCGATCCTTGCAGTAATCGCATTTGACAACCTTACCGATTTCCGGGTTCCACTGGGGCGCGCCCCAGGGGCAGGCCGTGATACACGCCTTGCAGCCCACGCACAGGTTGTGATCAACAAAAACAATGCCATCTTTGGTGCGTTTCTGCATTGCGCCAGTGGGACATGCCGCGACACACCAGGGGTTTTCACAGTGAAAACAGGGCATGAACACATAGGATGCCCTGGGCAGTCCGTTGATCATTTTGGGGCCAACCGTGATAATCTGGCACAGCCGGGGACCAGGGGGTAACGATTTGTTGCTTTTGCACTGAACTTCGCAACTGTGACATCCGATACATTTCTTTTTATCTTGAAACAGATAGTATTTGCTCATGATGAATACCTTTTATTGGACGCGTTTCACGGTGACAAACGTGTCATGAAGTGCAGGGCTGCCGCCAACCCGGTCCGTAATGTTTTCCTGAAGAACACTGTCTGATACGCCTTTATTATAGGTACGGGTTGACAGCTTGGCTTCATGACCAAATCCGTGAACCATGAAAACCGCATCCGGATGAATGAGGTCCGTGACAAAGGCTTTTATGGCGCCGGATCCACACGATGAGGCGATTTCAACCATATCATTGTTCTGAATACCCAAAGATTTGGCCCGGCCGGAATTGATCCATAGAACATTTTCCGGAAACAGCTCGTTCAAATAGGCATTGTTTTGAGTGGATACATGGGTGTGCAACGCAACCCGGCCAACAGTCAGACGAAACCGGTTGTCAGACATTTCCGGTGTCGGTTCATATGCTGGAAAAGATGGAAATCCGGCATTTTCCAGAAGGGAGGATTTAAACTCGATTTTCCCGGAAGGTGTCTTGAACGGAATACCGTCCTTTCGGTCCCAGAATATCTGATCTTTTCCATAAGCCACAAACCCCTTGGCCTCGAAATCCTTTTGCGTAAACCCGGTTGGCTCCAGTTGCCAGTCAACCAGCTCCTCCATTGTCTCATACGGAAAATGCTGTCCCAATCCCATTTTTTCGGCAATCTGCTTCAGGATGATGGCCGCTTCACGGGTATCATACCGGGGCGCCACCGCCTGTTTGCGCAAAAACATCTGCGGTTTCAGGCCGTTGGCCTGCTGAACACAGTCGGTCCGTTCCAGATAGGTGGATTCGGGTAGAATGACATCGGAATACCAGGCAATATCACTGTAATTGATATCGATTGTGACGATCAGTTCCAGTTTTTCAAGTGCTTTTTTCAGTCCGTTGGAATCCGGAATGGATTTGAGGGGATCCAGCCGGTTGCTGATCATGGCCTTGATCGGATAAGGGTCTTCATGGGTAATGGCGTACGCCAGTATCTGGGGAACGCCATGCGCCGGATCCGGAAGCGGAAAGTCCGGCGTACCAACTTTGTCAAACCGGATGGCCTCGATTTTTGGAAAGGTTGACTGTTCATTCAGTTTCAGAGCCGGTTTTTTTCCCAGTGCTCCCGGACCTTTTTTGAAAAATATACCACCCTTGGCTTCCACGCTGCCCATCAGGGCATTCAGTATCAAGATGGACCGTCGCAGATAGATCTCATATTTGTGGTGCGCACCCCGATATCCATAATGAAAAATGACCGCAGGTTTGACTTTGCTTGCTTCCCGGGCAAGGGCAACAATTTCGGATGCGGGAATCCCGGTTTCCTTTTCCGCCCATTCCGGCGTGAAGGGTCTGACAAAGTCCTGAAGCTCGGTCAGGCCATGCACCCATCGTTCGACAAAAGTGGCGTCATACAGCCTTTCGTCCAGAATGACGTGCATCAGTGCATAGTTCAATGCCAAATCGGTTCCCGGTCGAATCATCCAGTACCGGTTCGCCTTGGTTGCCGTGATGGACACCCGGGGATCGATATAGGTCATTTTGGCGCCAGCAGACAGCGCATCCATCAGATTATTGACTTCCTTGACCGAAATGGCTTCAAAAATATTGCGGCCATAGAGAACGATATGGCGGGTGTTTTTATAATCGATGCCGACCTGGGCATCGGTATAGCCAAACAAGCTTCGGCATGCCGTATTGACCGACCCTTTGCACAGGGCATCATGAGAAAAATAATTGGGAGAACCAATGGCCTTCATGAACGTTTTGCTGATCGGACTTGCCAGATTGGCACGTTCTCCAAAAACCACACTTTGTGGTCCGTATTCACCCATGATGCCATTGAGTTTTTCGCCGACATAATCCAGGGCTTCATTCCAGGATACTTTTCGCCATTTGCCTTCTCCGCGAGCACCTTCCCGGATCATGGGCGACTGCAACCGCTCCCGGTCATACAGCAAGGAAATACCGGCAGCTCCCCTGGGACACAGACTGCCTTCCATACCTGGCACATGGGGATTGCCTTCTATCCATTGTACCTGACCGTCTTTGACCAGAACCTTGATCGGACAACGGACCGAACACATAAAACATAAACTGTAAACTTCTTTTTCCATATTTTTATCTATCCTCCAGATGAACTGGTGATTTTTTTAGCAGATTGGATTCGTACGGGCAGAAGCCGGAACGAACGTATGAGCCGGTTGAGAATCGATATTTTTTCCGGGAAGTTCCGGAAAACCGATCATGGTTTCCGTACTCTCGGATGAACGGATCGCCCGGTTCAATTTTTCCACAAACGGCAACCGTTGCTGGATATGTCGTACGACAATCCGGCTGAGAATGTAAATAAAAATAAAAATGAATAAAAAGCCAACGGATTCGCCTATTCCGGGCACATAAAATGGTAAAGGGAAACTGACATCCTGAAACCGGCTCTGCATCCAGGCCAATGCCAAAACGATGGGCAGCAGCATGGCAGCACCTTCTCCGAACTGGGAAAAAAAATAGCGTCCAAAAGCCTCGTTCGCCAGCTTGTTGCAGCCGGTATAACTGGCTTTATCCCCGGCGGCGATCGCTTGCATGGAAAGATTATGCATGGAAACCGTTTCGTGTTTCAGCCGCCGGGAGTGGTTTTTGTTTAAAAATGAGAACAAAAGTCCCAGATAGCCGCCGATGATCGAACATATCAGACACAACATAAATGTACCCAGAAAAAACCCGAGAATCGGATTATCCGGCAGTCTGTAGGGAAAAATCATAAATGAATCCAGCAGAATCAGGAAATCATTCAGCCATGTCATAAACAGTCCTTTCTGGGGTAAGCATACACGAATCGGATGTCCGGCAGATTGTGGCATAATTGGGTTTTACACGACCTGCCGGATCAACCATTATTTAAAAAACAGATGATCAGGATTATTTATCATCCAGGAATCAGTTTGATTCCAAAAAAGCCTTTGAGAGCATAATCAATACCGGTCACAAAAGCCAGAATAATAAAAAGGCGTTTCAGCCATTTGTCAGAAATATATTTCTGTGTGGTGGGACCGACCAGAGAACCGACCACGATGCCGACCATCTCCAGACCAATCAGTGACCAGTGAACAATGACACCCTGCTGCAGATAGCTGATGATGCTGGTGATCATACCGATAAGAACCGCCAGTGCCGATGTTCCGGCTGCCAGAAACATGGGAAGGCCGGAAATGCTTGTCAGAAAGGGAACCAGAAGAAATCCGCCGCCCACACCGATAAACGACGCAATGCATGCGATGACAAATCCACCAATGACCGGATACCAGGGATTAAAAGAAAATTCCACACCATAAAATGTAAAGCTGAATTTGGTCGCCGTAAAGCCGGTGACTTTGACGCCCAGGCTTTTCGTATCAACATTGGCGCCAGCCCGCTGTTCCTTCATGGTTTTTTCAAAAGCATCTGCAGCCTGTTTGGCTTTTTTCTTACTGGCCTGGCCCATGGGGGTCGTTTCATACAGCATCCAGGCACCCAGAAGCAGAACAAACAGACCAAAATAGCCCTGATAGGCCTTAAAGCTAACTTTTCCAGCAGTCAGCAGGGGAACCAGATAACTTCCGGAAATGGACCCGATTGCCAGTGCAACGCCAAGAGGCAGCACAAGCCGTCCCAACTGATAATATTTGATGGATGTAATCAGCGCACTCATGCCCACCAGAAACTGGTTGGACACCCGGATCGAGTCGGTGACAACCTTGTTCAGCATGGGTGATGAATCTTTGAATGTTCCCGCGTAAGCACCCAGTTTGAATACGGTGATATGGCCCACACCGGCCATGATGCCGCCGAACGCACCGACGGTTGAAAATATCCAGCCAACCCAAACGGCCCACAGGAAGGCCACAATCAGATTGACTTTGGGTCCGCCTGGAATTCCCAGGTAGCCGGGTTCGGCTTTGGTATCGATCTGTCCCTTTTCGGTTCCGACCGGTGTCTTTGCGATCGCGTCCGTCAGTTTGTCGGCATACGCCGCATCGGGAATGATAAATGGCGCTGCAACCAGAACACTCAGTACCGCAAAAATGATAAAAAATTTCATGTTATGATTCACGTTTGTTTCTCCTTTTTTTGTTATGCCACGGGCTTTTTCGGTAGTTATTAACACCAACGATCAAGATTGGGTTTAAGGCAATGACGTATCAGTCAGGATTGGAATTTCAGTCGCCACCTCCTTTGTTTGAATCAGAAAAACGGGATGCCCGTTTCTCCAGAATATCAATTTCAATGGGACTGGAAAAAAACACCTCCGCCCCCATGTTTTTCATGCGTTTAACCTGAATGGATGACGGCGATTCGGTGGTTGTCATAACGATATGAATATGCTTGATCTGATTTTTCAGGGATTCAAGAACGGCAAGAGAGGCCGCCGACTCTTTTGCATCCAGAATGGCCATCTCCGGATGATGTTGATCAGCCCAATTAATTGCATCATCTGCCCGGGTGAACACCATGACCCGATGCTGTTGTTTTTCCAGAACCCGTCTGGCCAGTATGCAGGAATCCTGGGTATCTCCCCATATCAGTATGGTTGCCATAAATTATTAATGTTCCTGTAATCGACGGTTGTCTTTATTTACGATGCTATGGACTATATCAATTTTCATGCCAAACCAATCCATGGAATGAATATTGATATAACAAACTGAAATATTTTAATAAATTAATTCAACATGGATAATCCGCCTCAAATTGACTGCATGCATTTCTTTCTGATTTTCTCTGACAAATTAATATTGATGGATTCACAAAAAGTCGGGAATCGGCTCTTTCCGTTCGTCCAACGAAAGTCAGAATCCTTTATTTCAAGACGGTTATGGATTCCGGCTTTTGTCAGAGTGACGGAAATCATCATGATTTGCGCGTTCATCAAAATACATTTCAAATCGTAAATATGTGTCACCGTTTTATTGCAGGTGCAATGATTTGCTTGCAGTGATGTCGGGATTCAAAATTTTGATAAAAAACGGATTCCGGAAACAAAAAACTGGATGTGTTTTTCGGATTATGGCAAACTGCCATATTATGAAACACATGATCTATCATCAGATAAATGGTATGACCTGGCTTGAATTCCCCCATCTTGCGCAACATAAAGACATCCGTCATGGAATCTTTACCCGGCTGGGCGGCTTCAGTCAGCCCCCTTACCAGGGATTGAACGTTTCCGACAGCAACGGAGACAATCCGAAGCATGTTCATCAAAACCGGGATCTGATTTTTCAGCAGATGGGTCAGACCGATATGATTTTTACCCGGCAGCGTCACGGTGTGACGGTTTTTGTGACAACAGAAGACAGGGAATCATTGACACCACAATTGCCGGAAGCAGATGCGCTGGTTACACAACTGCCTGAAAAAAATCTGACGATTCAGGTTGCGGATTGTCAGGCGATCCTGATATACGACCCGGTCAAACGGGTCATCGCCAATATCCATTCCGGCTGGCGGGGCAGCATCGGAAATATTGTCGGAAAAACGGTACAAACCATGATTCAGGTTCTGGAATGCTCCCCGCGGGATATGGTTGCCGGAATCGGCCCGTCTCTTGGACCCTGCTGTTCGGAATTTGTCAATTATCAGCGTGAAATCCCCAAAGCCATGTGGGGATACCGTCTGCCCAAAGACCACTTTGATTTCTGGGCCATGACTGAAGACCAACTGCGGGATGAAGGCATTCCCCGACCCCAGATTCTGCAAAGCGGGCTGTGTACCCGTTGTCGAACCGATCTCTTTTTTTCCTATCGCGGGGAGAAAAGGACCGGGCGGTTTGCCGCGGTCATTGGAATGACATAAAAGCTGAAGATAGGAAGGTACGAAGATAGGAAGATAGGAAGATAGGAAGATAAGGAGTTGGGAAGTTGGGAAGATTGGAAGCGTTAAAACGGTTAACCGAATACCATTGAATCATCCACATCGGAGCGATATATGATTCTGGAAAACGCCCATGTCCTGTGGAACAACCCTGTTCAATCTGATTATTACCGGCTGGGATTAAGCTGCGATGCCCGATACGTTCATGCAACGCCCGGTCAGTTTGTTACGCTGCATCTGTCCGGCCAGAAATCGCCGCTTCTGCGACGGCCATTTTCCATTCATCGGCTGGTGGAAGTGAACAGCATGCTTCAGGGTATTGAAATTCTATATAAGGTTGTCGGCGAATTTACACAAACGCTTACGGGAGTTGATACTGGCGATATGATCAGCCTGTTTGGTCCGCTCGGTAATGGGTTTGAGATCCCTGCGGATACCCGGAGCCTTTACCTGGCAGCCGGCGGTGTTGGTGTTGCACCCATGTTGTTTCTGATCCAATATATGATAAAACGAAAGCAGGAATTGACCCGATGCAGGCTGTTTCTAGGTGGCAGAACCCATGGGGATATCACTTGTGAGGCGGATTTTGCAGCCTTGGGCGTTTCGGTCCATGTTACAACCGACGACGGCAGTTATGGCAATCAATGCCTGCTGACAACCCCGCTTGAAGAAGCGGTCCAAAACGACCCTCCGGATTTACTGGTCGCCTGCGGTCCCAAAGGAATGCTGGCATGTGTGATGGGAATTGCCGAAAGATCTCAGGTCAAATGCCAGGTGTCCCTGGAAACGCTGATGGCCTGCGGTATGGGTGTCTGTCTGGGATGCGCGGTTGAACCTGTGGACTCCGGATTACCCTATCCTCACGCATGCGTCAACGGTCCGGTTTTTGACAGCCAAACAATTGTTTTATGATTCCTTACGATTTTTTACATTGACTGAGTTCGCGTCCTGTGTTAGGTGATCATTTCTTAAATGGGCCAGCCGTTATCACCCATCATTTTCGATTTGTGTCGTGATCTCTGCCATGAAGCGTGAAACCAGAAGAAGCCTGAAAGAGTTGGCCTATTACAGCAGCCTGGGTCTGTCTGTAGCATTATCCATATTCATTGGACTTGCGATTGGCCTATATCTGGACAGACGGTTTGATACCTCCCCTTGGCTGACACTGATTTTTTTATGTCTTGGCATAGCCGCCGGATACCGGAATATCGGTCTGGCGATTCGAAAAAGCAGAAACTACTGAATCAACCGATTCAGTTTCCATTCAGAAAACAATGGCGGCAGATTTGGATAAAACCGAAATTCAACAGCGTGTTTTAACCTTTGTGACATGGACAAACTGGCTGCTTTTTGCAGCGTCCAGCATTGCGGGCCTTTTGATGGCAACGCATGAAATGGTCATTGGTATTATTTGCGGCGGACTGATCGTCACCATCAATTTTCACCTGCTTTCCCGTACGCTCAAGAAATCCCTCTCCCCGCCGTATATTCAATCGCATAACATCATTCTTGCAAAATACTACATGCGCTTCACAGTCAGCGGAGTCATCATATTCATTCTGATTGCCGGTCGTTTTGTTCATCCTATCGGTCTTTTTATCGGACTGTCGGTTGTTGTTGCCAGCATCATGATGGCCACAGTGCGGGAAATAACCAAACTTCTTTTCTTCAAGGAGGCAATGTAAGGTGGAACATCCATATCTCTTTTTTGTCAAGTTTTTCGAGGCGATCGGGCTTTCCCATTTTGCCCATGCGTATCCCCATGTCATTTATTCCTGGGTAGTCATGATTCTTCTGATCGTGCTGGGTATTCTGGGCGCCAAGGGAATCAGCCTCATCCCAACCAAAGGGCAGAATGTGTTCGAAATTCTCATTTCCAGCATCGAGGATTTCATGATCGACGTTACAGGTGAAGAAGGCCGATGGCTTTTCCCGCTGGTTGCAACCATCTTTATCTACATCTTCAGTTGCAACCTGATTGGACTTGTACCCGGATTTTTTCCGCCCACAGCCAGCCTGAACACTACCCTGTCCTGTGCGCTGACAGTGGTCGTTTTTACGCATATCATCGGCATCAAATACCATGGTGCCAAATATATCAAACATTTTATGGGACCCGTATGGTGGATGGTTCCTATCATATTTCCGATAGAGGTGATCGGGCATGTTGCCAGAATTCTGTCTCTGACATTCCGTCTTTTTGGAAACATGATGGGCCATGAACTCGTTCTGGGCATTCTGTTCGCGCTGGCCGGTGCATTTTTTGCACCGCTTCCGATCATGGCGCTGGGCATTTTTGTGGCACTGGTCCAGGCATTTGTATTTTTCCTTTTGTCTATCATGTATTTTACCGGCGCAATGGAACATGCCCATTGATAACCAGTATTCAGTAGTCAGAATTCAGAAATCAGTAGAATAGCGGTAGAACTCATTTTATAGCCGGAAGGAAGTACGCGCTTTATCAAAAGCATTCATGTTCGACTGGTGTTGAAGGAATTCATATCAATCTGATTTCGCTGTTTGGGGATAATGGAAGAAGCCCTTAGGCGTTAATCCAACAAAGGAGGAAAGGAAACTCATGGAAGCAGAAGCATTAAAGTTTTTCATCGCATGCGTCACAGCCGCTGGATTTGGTATTGCAGTCGCAGCTTTCGGTTGCGGTATTGCTCAGGGCCTTGGCCTTAAAGCAGCAGTGGAAGGCATTGCCAGAAACCCGGAATCATCCGGCAAAGTGACGGTAACCCTGCTGATTGGTCTGGCCATGATCGAGTCGCTGTGTATTTATGCGCTCGTTATCTCGCTGATTCTGATTTATGCGCATCCGCAGGCGGAAGCCATCGCCAAGCTGTTTGGAAAATGATGTAAATCGAACCATACGTCTGTTTCAAACAGGGCCATATTCGATCGAATATGGCCCTGTTTGTTTTTTTCGATTCTCGACAAATTGCCGGTAGTGATATCTGGCTTCAGTAGCCCGCTTGCCAAATCGGACCAGAAACATCATCCGTATCCTGCCATCATTGGTCCTCCAAAAACACCGAATGCGGATCTCTCAGACGATTGTGATTTATCTGAAATTTGTATACCAAACCGCATAATCGTCAAGAAGTTGTGAATTTTTGGAATTCTTTTCGACAGTCTTCAAATCAGCAAGGGACAGAGTGAATTTTTTCCTGTCAGAAATTCTCTTTACTTCAGCGTACAAACCTTCGTCTAAATCAAAATCTTCATTAAAACGCAGGAGTTCATATTTGTCCGTGAATGAAGGATATTTCTTCTTAAGATTTTCGTATTCGGCTTTATCCCCTGGCCCCCAGGTGTAGAATTCTTCCCATCCGAAACATCCCATATCTTCAATACCGGTAACCGTGACAGGAAAAATTGTTTCTTTTTTCAGGTGCTCCAAATATTTTTTTAAATTTTTATCATTGACAGCAGCATTAACGGCAGCAGCATCATCATCATCATCATCCTCTCCAACTTCTACATCCAAAACGTTATATATACGTTCATCTTGATCACCCGCATTGCTGCCCAACGTAATATTTTTAAGCGTTTCATGCTCAAGAACCAACGTGCCTGAATCTTTTTTAAGGGTAACTGTTCCTGACTTTTTTTTCTGTTTTTGTTTTTTAGATTTTTTCGCCATATTTCCTTTCTATTACCATATTCATATACAGTCTGCTGTGGATTTTGCTGAATGGGCTGCACAAGAAAAAAAATGATTCCCCTGATTACAAGCGGTTACAAGGTGATCATCTTTCCCAGCCCCATGGCTTCAGCTTCGGCCAGAACAACGGCTGCGGCAGCGGCATCCTGTACCGCGACACCGACCGTCTTGAAAAAAGTGATCTGATCGGCTGATTCTCTTCCCGCATGTGTTTTGTTGATGATTTCTCCGATTTCCGCATGAATGGACGCACCGGGAATGATCAAATCGCCGGCCTCGGCCAGACAGGCTTCCCGTGAATCCACGACAATCCGGGCTTTCCGGATGGTTGTTTCATCCACCTCCTGCATGGTGGGTTTGAACGATCCCACACCGGTGATGTGGGTACCGGGTTTGACATCTGCGCCATCAAAAACCGGAACCGACGAAGTTGTGGCGGTGATGATGATATCGGCGTTCCGCACGGCTGCTTCAGGGGTTGGCGCCAGAAACACCTGAAGCGCATGGGTTGTCTCCCGAATTCGGGCAGCCAGGCTTTCCGCATAGTGTGGATTCTGATCGAAAATATGGATCTGGTGAATGGGTCGAACCGCCAGAACCGCCATGGTCTGGGCAAATCCCTGAGTTCCGGCGCCAAACAGCGCGATGGTTTGTGAGTCAGGGCGTGAAAGAATCCGGGCGGCCAGTCCGCCGGTGGCGCCGGTCCGTATCGCGGTCAGACTGTGGCCTTCCATCAAAGCGATTGGCATTCCGGTTTCCGGATCAAACACCATGACCAGACCCGGTACGGTCGGAAGGCCCAATCGTGCATTATCCGTATAAATCGAGACAAGTTTGATAGCCATCTGTCTGGTTTGATGTAGAAAGGCCGGCATCAGAAGGGTTACACCCTTATCCGTTTTTAAATGGGTTCGCAGCGGAACCGTGGCCTGATGAGAAGAAAGTTGAGAAAACGCCAGGGCCATGACATCAATGGCTCTTTCAATCGGTAAGGCTGCTTTTACGTCTTGGGCGGTCAGCACGCGTATATTCATTCCTGCTCCTGGTCTGGTTTTTCGGCCAATCGGCTCAATGACACGGGCCTGACCGGAATTTGTGGTGTAAATCCTTTGTTTTCAAACATATGGGGAAAAATCCCCTGAATGATCTGCCCACAGAACCGGCCCTGACATCGCCCCATTCCCGTACGGGTTCGCCGTTTGATGTCATGAATATCGATGGCACCGTCTGCAACGGCATGACGAATTTCACCCAGGGATATATCCTCACATCGGCAGATCACTGCATGATCCGGAATATGGGTGGTTATGGCAGGGTCGGGCTTTGAAAACACATCGATGACGCGGCCCATTCGGTTATGTGAAATCAGGCCCCAACGGAGTGGACGGACCATGGTGTTTGCCCGCGCACGTTTCAATTTGCCCAGTTGGGTGCAGGCTTCTATGGCCGCTATTTTTCCTTCCAGAATAGCGGCTTCATATCCCCGGATTCCGGCGCCGTCTCCGATGACAAACACGCCTGAAACAGATGTTTCCAGAAAGCTGTCCCGGACCGGCTTCCAGTATCCCGCCATTTCATCATAGCGATGCAGACAACCGCATATCTGACTGAGACCGATCGAGGGGATCAATCCGAATCCTATGGCCAGGGTATCTGCCGATATGATGTTTTCAGTTCCAGCCGGTTTACGACCGGACGAATCAATCCGGAAGATGGATACCCGGTTCAGATCCTTGTCACCAAACGCACTGTCTATCCAATGGGAAGAATAGACCGGTATTCGATGTTGCCGGACTTGTCTGAAATAGTCCAGTGCGGCAATCATTCGAACCGGACCCATCCAGGGGAAACCGGTTATGGCATGTCTCAGCCATGTTCGCGTGGAAATCGGGCTGACAATGCCTGCAACATGCGCTTTCTGTTGAATCAGATGACGAGTGAGGGCCAGTTGAAGCGGGCCGGTTCCGGCAATCAGAATCCGCTGGCCGGGAACAACACCTTTTTTAACCAGCAGTCCCAGTCCGCCAGCCGAAAAGATTCCTGGCAGGGTCCATCCGGGAAACGGGATCTGCCGCTCCATGGCCCCTTCTGCCAGAATGATTCTGGCGGCATGGATGGATGACGGATTTTTTGAAGCAGAATCGAGTGAATCGATATGGATGATGTGATGATTCTCGATATGAAACACCTGGGACCGGGGATAAACCTGAATCCGGTACGCCTGGTCCCGCATCTGGTCAACCAAACGATTTCGAATCCGGTTTTCAACCTGAAACAAAATGTCGGCTCCATGCCGGACTGACGGTTGAAAGACTTTTCCACCCGGTACGGCCTGATCCTCAATCAGTGCAACCGACACCCCGTATCGGGCCGCTGTAACCGCAGCGGTCATGCCAGCCGGTCCACCGCCGATGACGGCGATATCCACGTGTTTCATATGCGGGTCTCGATCCGGGAGTCTGCCTGCTGTGTTACACGCATTCCTGGGCGCGCCGGGGTCATACAGGTTCGAATATTGGGGACACCATCCACAATCATGCCGCATTCATGGCAGATACCCATGCCACAGAAAACACCTCTTGGATTCTGGTTGCGGGTGGTTCGGCAGGTTTTTATACCGGCTGACAGCATGACCTCTGCCACGGTTTGCCCCTCATTCGCCATAATCTGTTGGTCGTTTACAAAAACAGGAAATTCTATTTGGTTTCTATTATTGTCGCAAATCATGTCAGTCCTGCCTCCAGCCCGACAGCCACTCCATCGGCCTCCGCACCGGATTCCAATATGATCAGCCGCACGCGACCTGTGGCGACGGTTCGATTCTGGTCATCGGTTACCTGCGCCTCCCAAACATGAGAGCGCCTGCCTTTAAAAACAGGTCTGGCGGTGCAGCGCAGAGTTCCTGAACGGACAGCGCGCAAAAACGACGTGCTGTTCTCCAATCCAACCGCGCTTTTTCCTTCCAGAATGACATTCAACGCTGCGCCTGTGCTGCATAATGTCTCGATCATGCTGGCGTATACACCGCCATGTACAATCCCGTAGGGTTGAAGATGACTGCTTTTTATTTCCAGCTCGGCGATCAATTCGTTTGAAGCGGCCTGTACACAGCGAATTCCCATCGCTTGATTGAAACCACCAAGATGTTCGTTGATCAGGTCAACCGCATTTTCCGGAAATTGGTTCATTCTTCGTTGATCCTTTATCAAAAAAAAGAGAATTCAGTAGTCAGGATTCAGAATTCAGTACCATTTACCTTCAGGCTTCAGCCTATCTACCGTTTTTATTCCGATAGTAGACGGATCTGTTTCAGGATGTGCATCCGGTATAAAAGTTTGCGCAAAAAATCCGCTGTCGGTCTTCCGGAGACAGCAGTGGCGACTGAAGACGTTCCGGTTCCCCGATATTTTTGAACAGCATGTCACCGTTACCCAGAAGGTTTTCTGCGCCCTTCTGCCCGATAATCATCTTGGATTCGATGTCCCGGTTCATTTTCAACGCGATTCGGGCCGGAAGATTGGCATCCAAAGCCCCTTTGATGGTCTGTCTGCCGGGATGCTGGGTCGCAACGATCAGATGAATCCCGACGGATCGCGCCTTCTGGCCCAGCCGATTGATCTGGGTCTCGACTTCCTTTCGTTCCTGTCTGTCCCGGTTAATGATATCCGCATATTCATCACAGACACATATGATTCTGGGAATACCGACTCCGGTTTGCAAAACATATGGCCCCAGTGAATCAAAACCGGCAGCCTCAAGCCGTCTGTACCGGTTGTCCATTTCATCGGCCAGTTCTTCAAGTGCTTTGGCCGGACGTTGTTCATCCGGATAAATCAACGACTGCGGGCTCAACAAAAAAGGGGAATCCCTAAGATCGGTGAAGGTGCACCGCTTGGGATCGATAATCACCAGACGAAGCGTCTGTGGCGTGTTGGTCAGAATCAGGCCGGCCAGAGCCGTACGAATCCATTCGCTCTTGCCGCTGCCTGTGGTCCCGGCAATCAGAATATGGGCATTTTCCGGCTCGCCCAGATCCGCTGTCTGAAGCCGGTTATCCAGGTCAATTCCCAAAATGACAGACGCGCTGCCCGGTGTTCCGCCTGACTTGCGCAGTTGACTGACCACATTCTGAAAAACAACCGGTTGACGGTCTTTCCGCTGAATATCAACTACCACCCTGCCCTGCTGGAGATGAACAAATGGAAAAGCGTTCAGATTCATGCGATGCTGAATTTCACGCGATACGTTTTGTGCCGAAGCCAGTTTAACGCCCCTGCCCAGCCGGATTGGATAGCGGATAAAGGCTGATCCGACGACCGGAAGTCCGTCGGCCTCAATGATCATTCCATACTCCTGGAAAATGGAAATCAACTGATCCCGCTGGACCCCAATCCCATCATCCATGACCAATGAATCCAATTTTTTCGCACGGTCTGATATGCCATGAAAATCTGGCTGGGTTACACCGGCCAATTCACCGATCAGGGTCATCAGCCGAGCCTTGACATCCAACAGATCGATTGCTGAAAAAACATGCTCCTGTCTTTCGGGGGTGAATCGAACCAGGGCCAGTGTGCCGGAATCGGTTTTAAGAATTTCTGTCAGCATCAAATGATACAGACATGCCTGGGCCAGATCCGCCTCAGGACACGATTGGCCCAGTTTCAGCTCCACAACGCACCAGACGGGCTTTTCTGACATCTGAAGAAACAGGTCGGCAACACCGGACAATATCACGGAATCCGTCCATTCCGGCATGGACAGTTCAACCGACAAGGCTTCTTCCGGGGAAATGAGAAGGTTGAATCCGCTTGAATCGGAATGATTTGACAGTTTTTTTGCTTCGATCAGAATCTCTGCGATCCACAGACACATGGACTTGCAGGCAATCCAGAATGCCATCACCTGTTGGGTATGCTGGCGCAGATAAACCTGTTCCCTGATAATTCTGGGACCGACAATCGTTTCGAATAAATCGGTTTCCAGGCAATCAGACCAGTCTGAAACAGATGTATCTGATCCGGCAAGCACAGGTTTCCATCCGGATTCAATATGGCCATCGATAAATGACGCCATGCTTTCATGAAACATTCTGCCCAACAAGGCATGGGAGGGCGTTCGATCAGGCTCTGACGAAATTCCGGCAGCCTGAAAAATATGATTGCGGATCCGGGAAATGTTAAGATGGACGGGCATAGGATGTAACCAACCGTTTTTGTCGCTCTTTTTTCTGAATGTTCTTTTCCACAAAAATCGGTTTCCCCGTAAACGGATTTTCACCGGTGCAGTACATCAGGGTGGAAAACGTGGATGGCGTCGGGGTGAATATCTGGACCTGTTCGGGTTTGATATGCAGATGGGTTTGGATAAACTGTTCAAGCTTCACCATATGCGCTTCCGTGCATCCGGGATGTCCTGCAATAAAATAATAAGTCAGATACCGGCGGGAGGCGGATGAACGAGTCAATAGATCAAACCGTTTTTTAAATTCAATCAGCAAGGCGATGTCCTGCTTTCCCATCAACTGAAGAATCTCGGGTTCAGAATGCTCGGGCGCCAGCTTCATCTGGCCGGAAACATGGTGAGAAACCAGTTCTTCCAGATACGCCTGGCCGTTTTTGCGATCCATCAGGATCAGATCATGCCGTATTCCGGAGGCGACGAACACGTGTTTGATACCCGGGATGCCGCGAAGCTGCCGAAGCAGTTCAATCTGAGGGCCATGGTCCACCGCCATTTTTTTACATATTCTGGGAACAAGACATCGGCGGTTTTGACAGGCTCCTTTTTCCTTCTGCCTTGTACATGACATCTGAAACATGTTGGCGGTTGGTCCGCCAACATCGGAAATAACGCCTTTAAACGCCTTGTGGTGGGTAAACTGACGGGCTTCCTTCAGGATTGACGCCTGGCTTCGGGACTGTATGGCCCGGCCCTGGTGAACAGCGATGGCGCAGAAGTGGCACTCTCCAAAACATCCCCGGTGGGTGCTGATGGAAAACCGGATGGTATCCAAGGCCCGAACCGGGCCATCTTTTTGATAGAACGGATGAAGCTCCCGCTCATAATCCAATTCATAAAGTGCATCCAGTTCGGGTTGAGACAGCGGCAGCGCCGGGGGGTTGTGTATGAGATATCGGTTTCCGTATTGCTGAACCATTTTTTGCGCGGTCATGGGATCGTTTTGCTGATAGAACGTCTGAAACATATCCCGGAATGCCATATGGTTTTGGAATACGGTTTCGTATGACGGTATTTCCAGGCAATCATCCGGAATTTGGCCTGACAGATAACAGATTCCTGGAATATCCTCAATGGATTGACCCGCAGCATAGTGTTCTGCCAGGTTTTTGACTGCGGCTTCTCCCATGCCATAGACCAGAACATCGGCTTTGGCATCCAGAAGAACCGATCTTCGAATACGGTCAGACCAACAGTCATAATGGGCGATTCGCCGAAGACTGGCCTCTATACCGCCTAGGACAATCGGCACGGTTTGTTTAAACGACTGTCGGATGAGATTGGTATAAACAATGGTGGCCCGGTCGGGGCGACGGGAATTGATGCCGCCAGGGGTGAAATCGTCTTTTTTTCGCCGTTTGAAGGAAGCGGTGTAATTGGCCACCATGGAATCGATGCTTCCAGCGGTCACCCCCCAGAACATAACCGGTTGTCCCAGTCGGCTGATATCGTTGGATGAGTGAATATCCGGTTGCGCAATGATTCCCACCCGGAATCCGTGATTGACCAGAAATTTGCCAATCATCGCAGCGCCGATAAAGGGGCTGTCGATATAGCTGTCACCTGTGACCAGAATGACGTCCAGATTCTGCCATCCCAGTCGCTTCATGTCTTCCGGGGTTGTTGGGAGAAACATCGTTAACCCGTTAACCCAATCATTTGACTGACATGACCGGACAGGGCGCTTTCAGGATAATGTACTGGGCGTTGGAGCCGAAAACCAGTTTTCCTACTTTTGATCTGCGTTTGACGCCGACGATAATCAGATCGATCTGATTATCCTTTGCAAAGTTCACAATGTCCTCACCAGGCTCAAAACCCCGAACTGACAGATGGATTTCTGATTCCACAGACTCCGGAATCAGAGCGGATTTGACATACTCCAGTTCTTTCTCACTTCTGGCAAATTCTTCTCTGGGCACTTCGGGCCCGCCCACCATCGACATCACGACATATATTCGTGCCTTAAACGCCAGTGCATACTGGACTGCAATTTTCACGGCCTCTTTTGAAACATTGGAACTGTCGTAACCAACCAGAATCCTCATTACAAAGACCTCGCCAAATTACGGGTTAGGGATTTGTCACAGGCGGTTTTTTTCATTCGAAATACAACGGCTCTCCCATTATAATCTTCAGGTTGACAGCATATCAAAAAGGTTGCCATGATCAAGATCATCCATGGAATCCAATCCGCTTCGATCTGCTCGGGATGCGCTGGTTTTTGACTTGATCAGACATTTTGCACCACAACTGCCACATTTGACTTCAACCGGCCATTGATCCGCCGGCACATCCGGAATATCAAGCAGATTTTTACATCGGGGGCATCGGGTGAGGGCAGATTTTTTTTTGCCAATGGATTCATCGGGTTCCGGTTCGGCTAAAGAAGACATGGTGAGAGGCGGATGCGTTTTTTCTGACACAACCGGCACAACCGGCACAATCGGTACAACAGGAATATCCGAAACTTTGCCTGCAATGGTCGGCGCTTTTTCGGTCATCAGTTGCATGGCACTCCGCAGGCGATCATGATCGGTTTCACCGCCAAGCAGCTTGAATTTATCATATTCAGTCTGACTTAATGTCAGCTTGACCTCAACAATTCGGCTGTTTTCCATGGACGTGTGCAACTCATTAATCGCATATGCGATACTGTTCAGCCTGTTTGCGGTATCACGAAGTTGATCCTGTAGCCGTTTCATCAACAGTTTGACAGGCAATTTCTGCCCTTCATACGTCACAACCACATCATCCAGATCGATCGTATTCATCTTGTCTCTCCTGGGATACAGATTAATTGATATCAACAGGGGCAACCGGCCGACAGCCACTGCGCCAATGGGCCCATACCAACAAAAAAGGGTAATGAAGCAAAATATCGCCTCATTACCCTCTATCGGATTCAGTCAAAATCAGCAAGCATTTTTATTGAAAATGCCTGCCAGCCGATCAGTACATGTCATCATCCATATCACCCATGTCCGGTGTGGCCGACGCTTTGTCCTTCTTCTTGGGGGCTTCGGTAATCATGGCTTCGGTGGTCAGCATCATGCCGGCAACAGACACGGCATTCTGCAATGCAAACCGAACGACCTTGGTGGGATCGATGACACCGGTTGTCACCAGATTTTCATATTCAAGGGTCGCCGCATTGAATCCAAAATCATCTTTGCCTTCCTTGACCTTATTGATGACAATCGATCCCTCCATTCCGGCATTTTTGACAATCTGTCGGAGGGGTTCTTCCATCGCGCGTTTCATGATCGCGACAGCGTGTGCCTGATCCCCTTTCAGTTTCAGTTTGTCAAGTGCGCCCATACACCGGATCAGGGCCACACCGCCTCCCGGAACAATTCCTTCTTCCACAGCGGCACGGGTGGCATTCATGGCATCTTCGACACGGGCTTTCTTTTCCTTCATTTCGGTTTCGGTCGCAGCTCCGATTCGAATCACGGCAACACCGCCAACAAGTTTGGCCAGGCGTTCCTGCAATTTTTCCCGGTCATAATCCGACGTGGTGTCCTCAATCTGAGCCCGAATCTGTTTCATACGGGCTTCAATGCTTTTTCGATCGCCTGCGCCGTCCACTATCGTGGTGGTGTCTTTGTCAATCTTGACGGTTTTGCATCGGCCCAAATCGGCCATGGTGACTTTTTCCAGCTTCATGCCCATTTCTTCGGATACGACACGGGTGCCGCAGAGAATGGCAATATCTTCCAGCATGGCTTTTCTGCGATCACCAAAACCAGGCGCTTTGACCGCCGCCGTGATCAGGGTGCCGCGAAGTTTGTTCAATACCAGTGTGGCCAGGGCTTCGCCATCGACATCTTCTGCAATGATCAAAAGCGGTTTTCGGCTTTTGGCAACTTCTTCGAGCAACGGAACCATATCCTTCAGATTACTGATCTTTTTTTCATGGACCAGAACAGTCGCATCTTCGAGTACGACCTCCATTTTTTCACGATTGGTGACAAAATGAGGCGAAACATAGCCTTTGTCGAACTGCATGCCTTCCACCACATCCAATGATGTTTCCATGCTTTTGGCTTCTTCGACGGTGATGACGCCTTCTTTGCCCACTTTTTCCATGGCATCACTGATGAGTTTGCCGACCATTTCATCATCATTGGCTGAAATCGATCCCACCTGGGCGATTTCACTTCTGTCCTTGATGGGTTTGGACAGTTTTTTCAGTTCTTCCACAATGGCTGCCGCGCATTTATCCATACCGCGCTTCAGGGACATGGGATTGGTTCCGGCCGCAACCAGTTTCTGACCTTCATTATAGATAGCCTGAGCCAGCACCGTTGCGGTTGTTGTACCGTCCCCAGCCACATCGCTGGTTTTGCTTGCCACGACCTTGACCATCTGGGCGCCCATGTTTTCATATTTTTCGGCCAGTTCAATTTCCTTGGCCACTGTGACGCCGTCTTTGGTCACAATCGGGGAACCGAAAGATTTGGCGATAACCACATTCCGTCCCCTGGGGCCAAGTGTGACCTTGACCGCATCCGCCATTGCATTCACACCTTTCAACATATACTCTCTGGCCTGAGTGCCGTAACAAATCATTTTTGCAGGCATTGCTTCCATTCCTCCATTCTATTCATAGATTGCCAAGATATCCGATTCTTTCATAAAAATATGCTCAACGCCGTTGATCTTGATATCGGTTCCAGCGTATTTTGCAAACAGTACCCGATCCCCGGCTTTCACATCGAGGGGAATTCGTTTACCATCATCAGCGCGCTTACCCGAACCCACAGACACGACCCTGCCCTCCTGAGGCTTTGTTTTGGCTGTATCCGGAATAATAATGCCGCCTGCTGTTTTCTGTTCTTCTTCCACCCGTAGTATCAGCACATTGTCATTACATGGTCTGATCATCATCATTATTTTTCGTCTCCTTTCGTGGTTAGTTTTTCTGAACAATTTCGTAAAACGGTTTGGATAATTATCATTATGCTTATATATTAATATGTTAAATCAATATGACTCATAACTTGTCGAAAAATTAATCATTATGTTGAACCTGTCAAGAATCCTGTACCCGTAAAACACAATTTGTGTGACGATAATTGAATTCCAGGTCGAGCCTAAAATCAATTTTCCAGGATCAACGATCAAAACAGAAATATCCGATTTTTGGATGTGATCCGTCCGTTTATTCACTTGACACCCAAACATCATCTTTCTATATTGGTTCATCTTAAAAAATCAAATTCTTATAGCTTTCAAGATAAATATTTTTGGTGCGTTATCGGTCGGGGATGGCCAAAAAAAGGCCTATCCCCTCCCTGCCGCCTTCCCAAAATCATTATCTTAAAAGCCAAAGCGCCAACAAATGTAATTTCTCAAAGACCTCGGGAAATCACACGATCGCCAAATCATCTGGATATATCGCCCAAATGAACCTGCCGAATCCCTTGTCGACTTATTTTTTCAACACAACGGGTCAAATGATCCGGGGCATTCATGATGACATTTATGGCCAATCGTCAAGACTGACACGGTTCTGTCTTCTTTTTCGATATATGCGGGCTGGCCGGATTTTTATGAGTCTTGTCGGTATCTGTTGCCTCTTTGGCCTCCTAACCGGATGTGACCGCTCAACCGAGCAGTCTCCACCCCAGACCCGAAGTCAGGGCGTCACAGACAGTGAAATTCTGCTGGGATCGTCGCTGGCATTAAACGGCCATGCCAGCTTTCTGGGAACACAGACCCTTCGCGGCGCCATGTGCTACCTGAATCATGTCAATGCCAATGGCGGTGTCCATGGACGAACGATCCGGGTGATCGCCCATGACGACAGCTATGATCCACCCATGTGTCTGGTCAACACCCAAAGACTCATCATTGACGACCAGGTTTTTGCCCTGTTCTGTTATGTCGGAACCCCCACGACAGTTCGAATCCTGCCCCTGATCGAGGAAGCCCGTATCCCGCTGCTTGGCATGTTTACCGGCGCCAATGCACTGCGCGATCCCTTCAACCGCTGGCTGATCAATGTCCGTGCCTCCTACTATCAGGAGACCCGGGCAGCGGTGCATCACCTGATAACGGATCTGGGTCTAAAGAAGATTGCGGTTTTTTATCAGTATGATGCTTACGGATTTGATGGTCTTACCGGAACCGAACTGGCGTTGAAAGAATTCAGCCTGGCGCCCGTTGTCAGCGGCTCCTATAATCGCGGAACCCTGGATGTGCAGGAAGGACTCAGTAAAATCATCGCTTCCGGAGCTGAAGCCGTCGTGATGATTGGAACCTATGATCCCTGCGCCACATTCATCAAAAAAGCGGATGATCTGGGATATCAAGGCGTATTCTACCTGGTTTCATTTGTCGGAGCCGATGAACTCGCCCGCCGGTTGGAACATCATGGCAACCTGACCGTGCTCATGTCTCAGGTGGTCCCGCCTCCGGATCGGCAGAATTCAAGCCAGTTGTTAACCGGAGAAACCGGTTATCTCACCCTGTTGGAGCGTTATTATCCCGGGGATCAGCCCAGTTTCGTCGGGTTGGAAGGGTTTATCAATGCCCGTGTTCTGGTCGAAGGCCTGATTCGCGCGGGAGGCGACCTGACCCGAGACGGATTCATCCAGGCAATTGAATCCATTCATGATTTTTCACTCGGACTGGACAGCAATATCTCCTTCAGCCCGACGGATCATCAGGGCCTGGACCGCGTCTATTTCACCCGGCTGGAAAACGGCCAGTTCATGCTGATCAAGGATTGGAAAGATGTCAGATTCCATAACAGCCCATCCAACTGAGCCATTTTTCAGACGGGGTATCTTTCAGACATCCGCCAAGCGGTTTCGGGATGTCAGCCTGAAAAACAAGATCTTTTTTTCCATCCTTCTGGTCATTCTGACCATCAGCGCTGTCATCGCATTTCTGGCCCGATATATTCTGGTATCGACCCTGATCTCGGAGCTGGAGCTTCGGGGAATCGCCATCGCCCGAACCATTACCGAACGAAGCAGCGGTTTCATTCTGGATAAAAACTATCCGGAACTTCTCAGTCTGATTTTTGATGAGGCCAAACTGAAGGAACGCCAAAATCTGGTGTCCTATATTTTTGTCACGGACCGGGATGACCTGATACTCAGCCATACCCTGACGCGCCGCTTTCCCGAATCCCTGCGACTGGCCAACCAGGTCCCACTTGCAGAATCCAAAAGTGTTCGGCTGGTTCAGGTCGGAGACAATATGGCCTATGACATCGCCATACCCATCACCCAGGGAATTTATCGCATTGGCGTGGTGCATGTTGGTTTGAACAAAAACCATATCGACCAGTTGGTCTCCAAACTTCGGTTCACATTTCTGGGATTCATCTCCATGGTGATCGTGATCATATTCGTGATCAGCCACTGGCTTGCAAAATACATCACCATGCCGATTTCCAGACTCACACAGATATCGGACGAACTGAGCAAGGGCAATTTCGATGTCAAGCTGGAAACCGAACCCTTTGTTGAAGGCGATCAGCCGCCGGAATGCCCGGCCTTTGCAAATACAGACCTGCCCTGCTGGCATCTGGATGGCGATCTGTCTCCGGAAAATATTGATGAAAAACGGGAAAACAGCCCGCCGGTATGTATGGATTGCCGGTTTTATCGCAGGCAGAAAGGAGATGAGGTCGTCCAACTGGCCAATTCCTTTTACAACATGATCTGGAGCATCCGGCTTTATCGCAGGCGGCTACGGGAGTCTGAAAAAAAATACCGGTCCCTGTTTGACAGCGGCCCGGATCCGATTTTTGTGGTCAACTACCGCACCTTTGAAATCATCGACGCCAACCCGCGTGCCGAAGAGGTCTACGGTTACACCAAATTGGAACTGATCGGAAAATCCTTTACAGAACTGGGTCCCGAACATACACCCAAATTTTTCGAGTCACTTCAGGACAAAACCGATGAAAGCGGCCTGGTCAATTATCCCAAGACGCTGCATTACCGAAAAGGGCATAAGCCCCTGTATGTCAATCTTCATGCCTGCAACATCACCTACAAGGGGCAGCCTGCCATTGTCGTAGCCTCAACCGACATTACGGAAATGATCGAAAAAGATGCCCAGCTCATTCAGGCCAGCAAGATGAAATCCCTGGGAGAAATGTCTGCCGGAATCGCACACGAACTCAATCAGCCGCTCAATGCGATCAAGATGGGCAGTGATTTTCTGGGCATGATGGTGGAAAAGAAACGGGAGATTGCTGCAGACCATCTGTGCGAGGTGGTCACGGAAATCAGCAGTCAGGTTGACCGGGCCGCTGAAATCATCAATACCCTGCGCGCGTTTGGCCGCAAGGCCGATCTGGTGATGGACCGCCTGGATATCAATAAACCCATTCAGGCCGTATTCACCCTGGTTGTCCGCCAGTTTGAGCTGGATAACATTCGAATCCATCTTCAGCTTGAAGAGCACATCTCCCCGGTTATGGCGCATGACAACCGGCTTCAACAGGTATTTTTCAATCTGGTCACCAACGCACGGGATGCCATCACCGAAAAAAATGAACGCTTTCCCGAATCCCGCGCCGAAAAAATCACGGTTCGAACCTACCAGATGGGTCATCGGGTCGTGGCCGAGGTCGAGGATGACGGCATCGGAATTGCGGATACGGTTCGGGATCAGATATTCGAACCGTTTTTCAGCACCAAGGAAAGCAGCATCGACATGGGCCTTGGATTGGCCATCACTTACGGAATTGTCAAGGACTACGGCGGCGAAATCGAACTCATCAGCCAGAAGAACGTGGGAACCACGTTCAGGCTCAGCTTTGAAGCGGCGTAACTTTAGCTTTTAAGATAATGATTTTGGGAAGGCAGCAGGGAGGGGATAGGCCTTTTTGGGCCATGCCCGACCGATAACGCACCCAAAATCTTTATCTTGAAAACTATATTCAGGCACAAAGACACATAGGGGCAAAGTGGCATATTGTCTATCAGCCGTTGGCTGCAAGCGGCCGACTCTGTCACATGACTGTTGATCAACCGGCTCACCAAAGCAATAAATCGGTTTCCCTTTGTGCCTCTGGGTCTTTGCCACTTTGAACCTGAATAGTTACGAAATTTTTAAACAGGCTCTATGCGAATGAATGGATCAACGAAGGGATGAATGGATGGATTGGCGGATGGGAAGGAAGGTTTTATGGAAAAAATATTGGTGATCGACGATGAAAAGCCCACACTGAAGATGTTCCGGTTAACGCTTGAGGCATATGGATACGACGTGCTGACAGCAGAAAACGGTCAGGAGGGTCTGGATGTGTTTCAGCGGGAACGTCCGCGCATAGTATTGACCGATATCAAAATGCCGGGCATGAACGGCATTGAGGTTCTAAGGCGTCTCAAACAGATCGAGCCCCAAACCGAAGTCATTGTCATCACCGGTCATGGTGATATGGATCTGGCCATTCAGGCACTGAATCTGGATGCCACTGATTTTATCAACAAACCCATTCAGCGGCAGTTGCTGGAACAGGCACTCAACCGCGCACAGGAACGGTGGCGTCTGGCAGCAGAGCCGGTTCAGGAATTTGATCTGACAGAACGTGAAAATGACGCGGTGATCACAATTCGGGGCGGTATAACGGCTCGGCATGAATCGCGGTTTCAATCGATTTACCTGAAAGCCACTTCTACGGGGAAACACCGGATTGTGCTTCATTTTCTGGAAAGTTCCACGGTCAACGGCGCTGGAATCGCCATCCTGACCCCGCTGCTTCTGGAGTCTCAAAAACAGGGGCAGGAGGTCGTGGCTGTCGGGCTGTCAGATAACCTGAAAAAAGTGTTTGAGATCGTGGGGCTGGGAAAGCTGATACGTATGGAAAAGGATGACGGATAAAAGGATGAAGGATGAAGGATGAAGGATGAAGGAGAAAATACGGATGACGGAATGCCAATTTTTAAAAAATTCAATCGCGATTGTTGGCTTTTTTTGCCTGGTATTATCCCTTTCCACTGCATGGGGCGGAAACTTGCCGGAAAAAGGTCAGAAACTGCCGGATTTGGTGTTTCAATCACCGACCATTGAAAGTCATAAAACCTATCTGGGCATCACAACGCCCACGTTTAAGGTTGCAGACATCAAATCCCGTCTTCTGGTGTTGGAGGTCATCGGTGTTTATTGTCCGCAATGCTACCGGCAGGCTCCCGGTTTCAACAATCTGTACAACCGGATCGAAAAAGGCAGCCTGAAGGGACAGGTTAAACTGCTGGGAATTGCGGCAGGTGGAAATACCAAAGAAATTCAATATCTTCATGACCAGAAACAGTACAACTTTCCGATCGTACCAGATTTATCTTTTGATATCCACAAATTGCTTGGTGAACCGCGTACGCCGTTCACCATCATTGTAACCCCGGCGGGCAACGTTCTGTTTACCCATATGGGGGTTATCGAAAATATTGATACTCTCTGGAAAACCATTGCCGACCTGATGAAATGAACCCCCCTGTTTTCCAAACTGCGGACGAGATCGAGCCAACCCGCCAAAGCCTGGATCGGCGCCTGTTTTATTTAAAGACGCTGTATGAACTGACTGCGGAGCTGAGTCCCATTACAGACTCTCAGCATCTTTTGAACGCCTTTCTTCTGACGCTGATGGGCGTCATCGGGTCTGCTTCCGGCATCATTCTGGTCATTGACCGAAAAAATCTGACGCTCCTTCAGTCAAGCCGGGGAACCGGACCCATTCAGGACTGGACGATTGATTGGGCGGAAAAGCATCTGTATCTGGGATTTACGACGGCTGAGAATCGTCAGCTCTCCCCCATGTCCGTAACCCTTATCCGTGATCCTGGGACAGTTTTCCCGAATTCCAAAACCGGCATGGATGTTCATACCGCACTGCTGTTCATGGTGGATGACACCCTTTTGGGACTGATTGGGCTTGGCACACCGCTGGATTTGCAGGCACTGACATCGGAATCCCGGGAACTGCTTTCGAGCATGACCGCCACCTTCATGGTATTTCTGAAAAATGTCCGGGCTTTTGAAACCGTCCAGGCGCTGAATGCGGATCTACACCGAACCAATGACGATCTCAGGCAGACCATCGCGGATCTGACCGAAGCCCGCAACCAGATTCGACTATTGGAATTTGCCAGAATCCGTCTGAAGCAACTGGTTCAAAAAGAAATCGAGAATGTTGGTCGGTTTCGGATCATCGATGTCATCCTGACCCTTTTCATCACATCGATACTGGCCCTTTTGTTCAATTTTTCAAATCCGAACGGCATGCCGCTTCTACCGGAAACTGTTTTTCGAACCCCGTCGCCTCAGGCAAATATCCATACGGTTCAAGCGCTTCAGAATCAGGGAAAACTGATTCTGGTGGATGCCAGACCTCAGGAACTGTTCGACCAGGGTCATATGCCGGAAGCCATCAATGTGCCGGCCCCGCTCTTTGATATCATTTATCCCATGAAACTGGGTCCGATGCTTGAGCCGGGACTAACCGTTGTGGTGTATGGCCGGACCATCAGCCGCCATTATGATGAAGAGGTGGCCTGGTCATTGCTGCAGCGCCATGAACCGGTTCTGGTGTTGCCGGGCGGATGGGATACAAAAGGGGATGAAAACGCATCATGAATGGCATCAAATGGCTGAAAAAAGCGCTATCGCACCCGGTGACCGGACTTGTTCTGCGGGTTTATATCGGCGGTATATTTGTTGCCGCCAGCATGTATAAAATCAATTACCCCGGCGAATTTGCCGAAACCATTGCCAGTTATCAACTGGTTCCATACTGGGGGATCAACCTGATGGCCCTGATCATGCCATGGACCGAACTTCTGTGTGGGCTGATGCTGATTCTGGGGTTTCGAACACGGGCGTCAGCAGCATTGATCGCCGCAATGCTGGTCGCCTTTTGCCTGGCGATCATCGTCACCCTGCTGCGGGGGATTCCAATCGGATGCGGATGCTTCACCACGGTTGAGGACCCGCTCAGTTGGAAGACCCTGGTGCGGGATCTGGTCTGGCTGGCCATGGCTCTGCAAGTGATCGTCTTTCCCTCTGCCCTTCAACTGGAGGACCGCCTTCTGATGTCCATAAAGGAGGTGGATGCATGAAACGAGTTGCTGCGTTTCTGAGTATCTGGATTGTGACTGCCGGACTGCTGTTATCCGCCTGTGAATCCAGAAGCGGCTGGGACGGCCGGTATGTGTCCGGGGAAACAACCGTATCTTCGCCAGGGATATCGCTGACACTTCAGGCAGATGGCAAGGGCCTTTGGATGGTCGATCAGGAAAGCACGCCCATCCGCTGGGAAAAACGCCAGGGGGATCTGTGGCTTCATATCCGAACCGGCGGAGTTCTGATCGCAAAAATTCAATCTGATCCGGACACAATCGCTGTCGGTCTTCCCGGCGGTGGATCGGTTTTACTTACAAAAACATCCAATTCAAAACCGCATACCAAAAAAAAACCGTAAGGCGTTGTTTGTGAAGTGTGAAGCGCCGTTCGTATCTCGTTACTCGTCTGCTCCGCTGTTCTTTTGCCGCTTTGGGCTTGGTTCTAACTTGGTCCACCAAGCCAGGAAGTCGGGTGAATTCAACCCCGTTGTAGAGATCCTGCTTAAAAATGCAAGGTTCCGTCATTCAGGCGAACGCCGGTGCGCTTTACAAGGCGATAGCCGCTATCCATAGCCGGTGGCATGAATGCAGCAGTATGGCAGCTTCTATGCTCACTGGCTGACCGCTTCTGGATTGCGGCTAACGCCTTGAAAAGCCACCGGGTCAAGCCCGGAATGACGGCTATCCGCCATTTTTTATACGTATACAATGGGTTTGATTTACACTCAAAATATTTTCTTGATAATTTTTCTTGGGCGAAGTTAGAACCAACCCCGCCGCTTTGAACTCGAAGATCTGCATTCTGAATAATATATGCTGAAAATCCAAGAAATTACTTGAATATTTGGATATTTTTTGGCTATAAGTAAAATAGTATATAGCTTTCAAGATAATGATTTTGGGAAGGCAGCAGGGAGCGGATAGGCCCTTTTTGGCCATCCCCGACCGATAACGCACCCAAAATCTTTATCTTGAAAGCTATAGGCTCCCTTCTGTTGGATCAACCAGAAGACAAGAAAGGCTTACCGATGAAAGAGACCATTCTGGTGACCGGAGGCGCCGGTTATATCGGCAGCCACACCTGCAAGGCGCTTTCAGCCATGGGCTGTTTGCCCATCACGCTTGACAATCTGGTTTATGGTCATCCCTGGGCGGTTCAATGGGGACCGCAATTTGTTGGTGACATTACCGATTCCGCTGCTCT
>Ga0366818_10015_pt1 | contig 77844 bp, 70 predicted proteins | sample TotcelFGM3001N14_FD_207090 | JGI IMG/M metagenome (GOLD analysis project Ga0366818, IMG submission 207090) | Enriched cells from coal bed in the Powder River Basin, Montana, United States - Total cells FGM rep3 HSBNCT.FGM.300.1.N14 ...
TCATGGACAACCTGTTGATAGAAATCGGTACAGAAGAAATTCCGGCCGGTTACATTGAACCGGCATTGAATGCACTTTCTGCATCCCTGGCTCAAAAACTGAAAGACGCCCGAATTTCCTGTGGACTGGCCACATGCTATGGTTCACCCAGAAGGCTGGCCGTTCTGATAACAAATGTCGCGCCCCATCAGGAAGCACTGGAAACCGAAATTCTGGGACCTTCTGCAAAAGTGGGATTTGATCAACACGGAAAACCCACGGTGGCAGCGAATAAATTTGCAGAAAAGGTCAATCTGTCCCTGGACCGGATCACGGTCAGGCAAACGCCCAAAGGCGATTATCTCTGTGCCCGTGTTTCCGAGCCGGCGGAAAAAACATTGACCGTGCTTCAGCATCTCCTTCCGGATATCATTCTGTCAACCCCGTTTCCCAAATCCATGAAATGGGGCAGCCTTCACATTCATTTTGCCAGACCGATTCATTCGGTCCTGGCACTGTTGGGCGAGCAGATTATTCCCTTCATGATTGGCGACATACAAAGCGATCGGTATGTGGCAGGCCACCGGTTCATGAATCCTGAATTAATTGAGATCAGAGACCCATCCGAATATGAGATCAAGCTTCGGGGCGCCAACGTTCTGGCGGATATGGATGTTCGCAAAGAAAAGGTGATTGAAGAAATCAATCGGCTGGCCTCAGAACAGAATGGGAAAGTGGTTCCGGATAGCGATCTGGTGAATATCGTGACCAATCTGGTTGAATATCCGGATGGCGTCACTGGCCGTTTTGACAGCGTGTTTCTGGAACTTCCGGATGAGGTATTGATCACCTCGATGCGGGAGCATCAAAAATATTTTGCCATCACAGACAAGGACAACCGGCTGATGCCCGCCTTTATTGCAGTCAACAATACCCGGGCACGGGATCTGGATGTGGTAGCCAGGGGACATGAACGGGTTCTGCGGGCCAGACTGAATGACGCCCGTTTTTTTTACCGCGCAGATCTGGAAACACCTTTGTCCGGCTACGTGGAAAAACTGAAAGGTGTTTTGTTTCAGGCAAAGCTGGGGACCGTATATGACAAAACCATACGGATTCAGAAACTGGTCAACCAGTTGTGCCGGATAGCCGGTCTGCCATCCGAAGTTGCCGATGCGGCTTCCCGAGCTGCCTTTCTGTGCAAGGCCGACTTGGTGACCCAGTTGGTGGTCGAGTTTCCAAAGCTCCAGGGCGTCATGGGAAAGGTCTATGCCCAAAAGTCAGGCGAATCGCCGGATGTCGCTCTGGCGATTGAAGAGCATTATCGCCCCACGTTTTCCGGGGGGCCCTTGGCCACAAACCTGATCGGTGCAATTGTGGGAATCGCGGACAAGATCGACAGTATCTGCGGCTGTTTCCAGGTTGGCCTGATTCCGACCGGCGCGTCAGACCCCTATGCGTTGCGGCGTCAGTCCATCGGTGTGGTTCAGTCCATGCTCCAGCACAATCTGATATTTTCTCTCAGGCAGGCGATTCATGAGGGTCTTTTTCTGTATGAAATTCCAATATCACACGCGGCACAGACTGAAACCGCCGTATACGATTTTTTCCTGAACCGGATCAGCAACCTTATGGCAGATCAGGGGTTTTCACGGGATGCGGCAGCGGCTGTGACCAGTGTATCCATCGATCATGTTCCCCATTTGTGGGCCCGGGTCAAAGCCATGGAAGCATTGAAATCCGCGTCCGATTTCGAACCCCTGGCTGTCGCATTCAAACGGGTGGTCAATATTATCAAAAAAGCGGACATACCGGAATATACGGCACTGAATCCACAGTTGTTTGAGCATGACGCGGAGTCCCGGCTTTACCAGGCGTTTCAGGAGGTCAATGGCAGGGTTGCATCCCGGATCGAAACCGGCGATTTCAGCCAGGCGCTTCAGGAGATGGCCAGTCTGAGGAATCCGGTGGATGCGTTTTTTGATGCGGTTCTGGTGATGGCGGAGAATGCAGCGGTGCGAAACAATCGGCTGGCATTGTTATCCCAAATTGCAAACATGTTTGCAAGTGTGGCGGATTTTTCAAAATTATCTTAAAATCTATAGAACCGAAAATTGAGATTTGATAGTGAAGGAGAATAACATGGCATTTGATCCTGGAAAAGATAAAATCCTGAAGGCCTGGAAATGTGAATCAACCGGCCTGATTGTTTCCATCAACCAGTATGACAAGGGCGAACCCAAACTTCAGATCGGTCCACGCATTCTGCATAAAAAGGAAGGGGGGCAGCGAACCCCGGTCAAAGCCGGACGACTGACCATTGAAGACGTTGACTGGCTCTACTCGGTCATCGATGAGATCAAGGAAGAGATTGCCAGGCACGCCAAACCCGAATGATCACCTGACAAGAGATGGCGATGAGCGAAGGCATTGTTCAGCCGGTCAGAACCCGGAACTCCCCCAGTCTGGGTCCGCTGGCCATCATGGTGGCAACCCAGACTGATCTGGACACCATGACACACGGGATGGATCTGAATCAATCCTTCACGATGCGGCTGTATATGAGCCGGCTGGTGGTTACCGGGGAAAATGTCGCGATAGCCGGCCCCATGGTTGGGGCACCCTACGCCGTGATGATTCTGGAAACCCTGATTGCATGGGGCGCGCGACAATTTCTGTTTCTGGGTTGGTGCGGTTCCATATCCCCGGAAGTTCAGATCGGGGATATCCTGATTCCATGCGGTGCATGGATCGATGAAGGTACTTCCGCCCACTACATGACTGAAAGACCAAATCCGAATTCGGGTCATGTGTCAGTCGAAGCCGCGACATTGACACCGGGTTTGAAACAGATTCTGCAAAATGCCGCCGTCCCGTTTCATGAGGGCTGCATTTGGACAACGGATGCGATTTACCGTGAAACACCGGAAAAAATAGCTGCTTTTCAGAATAAAAAAGCCGTTGGCGTTGAAATGGAATTATCCGCGCTCCTGACCGTATCCCGATTTCGAAAAATCGACTTCGCCGCCATGCTGGTGGTTTCGGATTCGGTATCCGGATTGATCTGGAAACCCGGATTCAAGGATCACCGGTTTCAATCCAGCCGCAGGCTGGCCTCTAACATCATGGGTCAAATATGTCAGAATCCCCGAATGCTCACATCCTTCAGCGGGTCGACTGGTTAAGACAGACCCTTCATCGCCATAATTTTCTGTATCATACCCTGGATCAGCCGGAAATTTCAGATGCCGAATATGACCGGTTGATGCAGGAGCTGATCACACTCGAAACAGACTATCCGATGCTGGCGTCATCGGACTCTCCCACATCCCGAATCGGCTCAACACCCTTGACCGGCTTTGAAACCGTCAGCCATTTTCTTCCCATGCAAAGTCTCGACAATGCGTTCAGTGAAGGGGATATCATCGAGTTTGACCGCCGGATTCAAAAACTGCTTGATACCGAAGCGCCCGTCATTTACACGGCAGAGCCCAAGCTGGATGGCATTGCCGTAGAACTGGTATATAAAAATGGCAGACTCGTCATGGCGTCCACCCGCGGAGATGGCATGATTGGTGAGGTAATCACGGCAAATGTTCGAACCATCCGGTCGGTTCCACTGATTCTGGGCACGGATATGGGTCGGATTGTGCCATCTTTTCTGGAAGTCCGCGGCGAAGTCTATATGAGCCGGGATGGATTTCATCATCTGAATGCAAACCGGGCGAAGGAAAACCAGCCCATGTTTGCCAACCCCCGGAATGCCGCAGCCGGATCACTTCGGCAACTGGATTCCACCGTCACTGCGGAACGGCCCCTGGACCTGTTTGTCTATGGCGTGGGCAATAACCCGGAAATGCCCATTGCCTCTCATTACGACCTGCTTCAGGCTCTGAAAATCCTGGGGTTTCCCGTCAACCCCCTGATCCAGACCGGACTGACCCTGAAACAGGTTCTGGAATACTATCGTGAACTGGAATCCATGCGGGCATCGCTTGCCTATGAAATGGATGGCATGGTGATCAAGGTGGATAGCCGAACGGCACAGGAAACGCTTGGCATCAAAACCAGAAGCCCCAGATGGGCCATTGCCTGGAAATTCAAGGCATCACAGGAAACCACGCGGATTCTCGGGATTGACGTGCAGGTGGGGCGGACCGGCGCCCTGACGCCGGTTGCGAACCTGGAGCCGGTAAACATTGGCGGGGTGTTGGTCAGCCGGGCAACGCTTCACAATGCCGATGAAATTCAAAGACTGGATATCCGGATCGGTGATATGGTGTTTGTTGAGCGGGCCGGTGATGTGATTCCCAAGGTGTCTCATGTGGCAGTGGAACACCGGAACGGCTCCGAAATGCCGTTTGTCATGCCAGATACCTGTCCATCATGTGGGTCCTCAATTACCCGGACGCTATCGGAAACAGACCGGGAGGATGTGGTGCTTCGGTGTATCAATGCCAGGTGTCCGGCTCAGCTCAAGGAACATATCCGGCATTTCGCATCAAAGGGAGCGTTTGATATCGAGGGACTGGGTGAAAAACTGGCCGATCAACTGGTGGATCAGGGTTTTGTCCGGTCATACGCGGATTTGTTTTATCTGACGCAAGACAAGCTTGAAAACCTGGATCGAATGGGTCAGAAATCGGCTGAAAATCTCATTCGGGCCATAGATTCCCGCAAACGGATCAGTCTGAAACGATTTCTTTACGGCCTGGGCATACGGCATGTTGGTGAAACCATGGCGGGTATGCTGGCCGACCATTTTTCTGATTTGAACGATATCATGTCTCAGTCAACTGAAAACCTGATGCAGACCGGCGGAATCGGAGAAATTATTTCCGAGAGCATCACCCGTTTTTTTTCAAAACCGGAAAACCGGGAAACCATTGAACGTCTGCTGGCCTCAGGCGTTCGGATTCATTCCGAAGCGCCCAAATTATCGCGGCATCTTGAGGGTAAAACATTTGTATTGACCGGAACATTAAGTAAACTGACCCGAAGCCAGGCCAAAACCATGATTGAATCGGCCGGTGGGAAGGTATCGGGTTCTGTCAGCCGGAACACGGATTATGTGGTTGCGGGCGATCAGGCGGGTTCCAAACTGGCGCAGGCCAAAAAACTGGGAGTTCCCGTCATGGATGAGGCTGAGTTGATGGTGTTGATAAATAAAAAACGATAGACCAGCCACGTTAGTAACTACTCAGGTATTCAGAAGTCAGAATTCAGGAGTCAGAATGAGGGACCCATCAAAGAAGTTTGAAGACTGGGTTGTTTGGCGGAAAGCCCATCCGTTTGAGTTTGCTGTTTATCGCTTGAGGCAATCCTTAAGCTTACATGCGGGCTATTCTGAATTCTGACTCCTGAATTCTGAATACCTGAGTAGTTACGAATTTTAAACGATTAACGCTTATCAAAAGGATGCTTGCCCGTGTCACTGGAAGAATCATTTCAACCGCAAATCATCTGGTTATCCGAATCGGACAAAAAACAATTGTTTCAGGCTGCGCTGACGGTTCTAAACAATATCGGCATGCAGGTTCAGCATGATGAGGCCAATGGTCTGTTACAGGCTGCCGGATGCCGTATTTTGGAAAATCAGATTGTCACCATACCCGCAGCACTTGTGAATCAGTCGATTGGTCTGGCACCATCCAGCATTCCGGTTTATGACCGAACCGGGAAACTGGCGATGGATCTGGGAGGACGCCGGTCCTATTTCGGGACCGGGTCGGACTTGATTTATTCGTTTGACGCCGCAACCCTGTCCCGGCATCACTGTGTTCTGGAAGATGTCAATCGGGCCGCCAGGGTCTGCGACAATTTGTCCAACATCGATTTTATCATGTCGTTCGCCCATCCAAACGATATCAATCCCCAGGCTGCATATCTGGCGGAATTCTGGGCCATGGTTCAGAATTCGGTCAAGCCGATCGTGTTTACCTCCGAATGTCAAAACGATATGGCGGCCATCTGGGATATTGCCTGCATCATTCGGGGTGGCGCTGGGGAGCTGGCGGATCGGCCCTACATGATTCAGTATGCGGAGCCCATCAGTCCCCTCAAACATCCTTTTACGAGTATTGACAAGCTGCTGTTTTGCGCCGAAAAACGGATTCCGGTGATTTATTCCCCCGCGCCCATCGCGGGATCGACCGCACCCATGACCATTGCCGGACATGTGGTTCAGGGCCTGGCCGAATGTTTGTGCGGACTGGTCATTCATCAGCTCAAGGCACCAGGGGCGCCGTTTGTCATGGGCATGGGACCTGCCGTGCTGGACATGGCCACCGGTCAGTGCTCATACAACGCCCCGGAATATTATATGGCATACATGAGCATGATTGAGATGAGTCACCACCTCAATTTGCCGTCCTGGGGATATGCCGGAACCAGCGACTCCCAGATTCCGGATGAACAGGCCTGTCTGGAGGCGAGTTTATTAACGTTTATATCCGCCATGAGCGGCGCCAATCTGAACCATGATGTGGGATATCTGGACTTTGGGCGGACCGGAAGCCTGGAAATGATTGTCATCATGAATGAGATCATCGACCAAGTCAGGCGGATCAAAAAAGGGGTTCCGGTCGATGCGGATACCCTGGCGGTGGAGGTGATTCAGCAGGTCGGCGTCGGTGGCGAATTTTTGACGCATGATCATACCTGCCGGCATTTGCGTACCACCCAGTGGCGGCCATCCCTGATTCACCGGGACGGATATGACAACTGGGTGGCAAACGGCGGAAAAAGCATGATTATCCGGGCCCGGGAAAGGCTGGCGGAAATTCTGGAAAACCACCAGCCGCTGCCCATTCCGGCTGACCAGGCAGCAATCATTCAGAATCGGATTAATGAATTTGTCGATTGAACAGGTTCAAAGCCCCATTTTTTCCAGGGGGCGTCTTTCCGGAACATATTCATGCGGGATTTTTCCCGCATTCCAGTCAGCAGAAACATACAGATTGCAATAGCAACTGCCATATTCTGCCACATCTTCGGTCCGGTACACACAGGGGCAGACGATGTCCCGGTCTTTTTCCCTGTCGCCTGCAGCCAGCCTGCACGGGCATACCATATATCCGTACCGGTCTTTATTGGTTAGTAGCGCACTCAGGAGTCCATCAACCCATTCCCTGTCCGTGGAGAAAAAATAACCTTTTGGCTCCTGAACCTTTTTCAACATATCATAAAGCTGATTAACATCCATCAGAGTCCCAGCGCCTCCTTGATTTCAGCTTCCTTGTATCCCACAATGACTTTGTCGCCGATGATAATGGTAGGAAACGAGCATTTGGGATTGAATTTTTTTACATCTTCCAGAATGGCCGAGCGTTCTTCACCCTCCAACAGATCCACATCGACAAAATCATACTGGACCGTACAGTCTGCCAGTAGTTTTTTGGTGGATCGGCAGTGACTGCATGTGCTGAGCGAGAAAATTTTGACAGGTAGTGCCATGTTGGTATCCTTTGTAAAGAGGTTTATGGTCAAATTACGGTGAAAACGCACCCCGCAGCCCGGCACCATATGCCGGGTATAAGTGACAAATAGGCTTCACGCTTCAAAATAATGCTTCACGAAGTGTGTTCACGAAAAAACTGATTAATGACATCAACCACATAGGTGATCTGTTCGATAGAAAGCTCCGGATAAACAGGCAATGCCAGTGTTTCTCTGGCTGCTTTTTCAGACTCCGGAAAATCACCGGCCTGGTATCCAAGATATCGAAAGCACGCCTGTTGATGAAGCGGGACTGGATAATATATCTCACACCCCACGTTTTTCTGTTTCAAAAATGCCTGAAGCGCATCCCGATGTTCGGGAACGCGAATAATATATTGATTATAAACATGCCTTCCGGATTTTTCAACCGGCAGGGTAATGCGTGGGATCAGTCCGGCCTGTTCAAAAAGAATCCGGTAAAGCCCGGCATTTTCCTGACGCCGGCAGGTCCAGTCATCCAGATAATTCAGCTTGATGGTCACAACCGCGGCCTGAAGCGCATCAAGCCTGAAATTCCCGCCGATCAGGCTGTGAAAATATTTGGGGGATGACCCGTGCACGCGCAGCTTGACCAGGGTTTCAAAATTGTCAAATTTCCTGACCGTCACCAGGCCGCCGTCACCAAAAGCACCCAGATTTTTTGATGGAAAAAAAGAGAAACATCCATAGTCTCCCATGGATCCGGCCCGGCGTCCCTGATATTCGGCTCCGATTGCCTGGGCTGCATCCTCTATCACCATCAGCCCATAAGACATGGCAATGTTTGTGATGGCATCCATATCCGCGCATTGTCCATACAGGTGAACCGGCATGATGGCCTTGGTGCGGAACCGTTCGGAAGGATTCATGCCCGCAATCACATCCTGAATACGGTCGGGTGACAGATTGAATGTTTCCGGATCGATATCGGCAAAAACCGGTGTCGCACCAAGTCGTGCAATGGATCCGGCGGATGCAAAAAATGTATAGGGCGAGGTGATGACCTTATCCCCCTGATCAATTCCGGCAGCCATCATCGCAATAATCAGGGCATCGGTACCGGATGAAACACCGACAGTATGGGGGCTCTGGCAGTAATCCGCAAGCCTGGATTCGAGTGTCTCCACATGGGGACCCAGAATAAACTGCTGACTTTCACATATTGAATGGATGACCGGAAACACGTCATGCTTGATGCTCTGGTATTGGGCGGTCAGATCGAGTAACGGGACTTTCACAAAAAATCCTTCTGTTAGAGATAATCAAAGCGTCTCCCGACGTTCGTTTCAACTTCACACCTTCTTATCTTCACAACTTCTGTTCTTCTCTTCTGGTCCTGACCTGAATCAACGTCAGCATGTCCTGTGTCGGATTCAACAGTTCCAGATCCGTGTTTTCGGCCATTCTAAACGACTCACCCGGATTCAGAACCTGATGGGCGTCACCCAATCGTATGTCCGCCCGACCATCCACAACGGTCAGTATTTTGATGCTGTCCGATCGGGTTTTTACTTTCGTGGATGAACCGGGATACACCATCATTTTCCCCACACGATACCGGTCCCGGGTCTCCAGAACCGTAAAACTGCCCCAGGACCTGGATGCCGTTGTATGCTGCTGATATTCCCACCGGTTATTGGCCTTCAGGGTCGATACAATCCCCTTGACATCCCGGCTGGTTTCCATATCCGAGACGAAGATAGAATCGGGTGTCTCGACAATCACCATTTTGCTGATGTGATTGACCGCGATCAGCCGGTCATGTCCCATGACAAAGCAGTCCCTGGTATTCTGTGCAATGACATCTCCATGAAACACATTGTTGTCTGAATCCTTGGGCAGAAAATCATACAGGGATTTCCAGGATCCAATATCGCTCCAGCCGAATTCGGATGGCAGAACCACACCCTTTCGGGTTTTTTCCATGATGGCGACATCAATGGCCATATTGGGCAGGGCCGCATAGGTTTCCCTGTCTAATGATGCCGACTGTTTCAGCATCGTGTCTACCTGCCGGGTCATCTCCGGAGCAAATTCATGAAATTCCGTAAGCATGACCGACGCACGGAAGGCGAACATGCCGCTGTTCCAGAAAAAATTTCCGGCGTCCACATATTGGCGGGCAGTCATTATATCAGGTTTTTCGACAAAGCGCCGGATTCGCCTGGCACCGTCAGACACCGGTTCCGCACCCTCGATATATCCATAGCCGGTTTCCGGATAATCGGGTCGAATGCCAAATGTCACGATATGACCGGCCTGTGCCAGTCGGATGGCGGCCCGAAGTCGGTCGTGAAAGGCTTTTTGATCCCGAATGACATGATCGGCAGGGAAAACGCACAACACCGCATCAGGATGTTGCTGAAGAATGCTGAAGATGGCCACCAGAACCGCTGGAGCCGTGTTTCTGCCGCAGGGTTCGGCAATGATATGATCAGCGGAATGAATGCCGATCTGTTCCAGATGACGCCGGATATCATGTTCATGCTCTTTTCCACAGACAACCCGGACATTTTGTATATTCATGACCGGACCAAGCCGTTTGATCGTGCTTTGAATCAGGCTGTCTTCGCCGATGAATTTGACCAACTGCTTGGGGTGCAGCTCTCTGGAAACCGGCCATAACCGGGTTCCGGATCCGCCGGCCAGGATGACCGGGCAGGCGGACAGATTGGTATCCGTCATTTGGAATGGCTCCTTTTTTCCCATTTTTTGCCATTGGAGCGGGCATCTGAATGGCCGTTTGAAACAATGGGGCTGCAAACCGACTTGACCGCAGAATATCCCAGAAGGCCATTGACTTTTCTTTCCAGGTCGGGTCCGGCCCGGAGTTTAAGTGTTTCCGGCAGTTCGATCACCGTCAACGCCCCCTCCGGTCCCTGAAGGCTGATATAGGTTCGACATGAACCGGGATATTGTTGCAGTAATGTCTTGAGTTTTGTCAAAATATCCCGGTCGATTCGATTGGCATCGATATGAATGTGAAGTGTGGCAGTCCAGGTTTCTTCCGCCTTTTCCACCGGAATGATGGATTCGGCGATCATTTTTAACGAATTTTCATCTTTTTCGATCTTTCCCTGAACCAGAACGGCACGATCCTCAACCAGGATTTCGGATACAGTGGCATACAGGGTTGAAAATACGGTCAGCTCCAAACTTCCGTGCATATCCTCCAGGGTGACGAATGCCATGAGATCATCCCGTTTGGTTTTGATCACCTTGACACTTCGAATGATCCCGCCAATGCGGACGATTTCGCCATCTGATTTTTCCAGAATGCTCAGGCCATCGGCGTTGGTGTATTTTTCCAGAACAGACTCGAACCCCTTTAACGGATGGCCGGTCAGATAGAATCCCAGGCAGTCTTTTTCGTGGGATAACCGCATCTTTTCGTCCCATTCGGCAATGCCCGGCAATGGTATGGTGTCAACCGGCCCGGACGGTATGATTGTCGTTCCGAACAGACCCATCTGTGGATCGAGTTTTTTTCGCTGAACACTTTGTCCATTGCTCATGGCATCTTCCAAAACCGCCATCAACTGGGATCGAAACGCACCGGTCGAATCGAATGCGCCGCATTTGATCAGACTCTCCATGACCCGTTTATTGACTTTTTTCAGTTCAACCCGGGCACAGAAATCGAATATGGACAAAAATTTGCCGGTTTTCCGGGCTTCGATGATGGCCTCGATGGCACCTTCGCCCACATTTTTGACAGCTACCAGACCAAACCGGATTTTTTTGTCAACAACCGTGAATCCTTTTTGACTTTCGTTCACATCCGGTGGCAGAACATCGATGTGATGTGTTCGGCATTCCGAAATATATTTGACAACCCCATCAGACGCGTTCATTTCGCTTGTCAGAAGCGCTGCCAGAAATTCGACGGGGAAATGGGCTTTGAGATAGGCGGTCTGAAATGCGATCAAGGCATAGGCGGCACTGTGAGACTTGTTGAAGCCATATCCACCGAATTTTTCGATCAGATCGAACAACTGTCTGGATCGATCTGCCGCAATTCCTTTATTAACCGCGCCTTCGACAAACCGGTTCCGGTGTTTGGCCAGAATTTCCGGAATTTTTTTGCCCATGGCCTTTCGCAGGTCATCGGCTTCGGACATGGTATAGCTGGCCAACTCGACCGCTATTTTCATGACCTGCTCCTGATAGACAATGACGCCGTACGTCTCCTGTAACACCGGTTCCAGTTCGGGTACCAGATATTCCACTGTTTTTCGGCCATGCTTGCGATTGACAAAATCATCGACCATGCCGCTGTCAAGCGGCCCCGGGCGATAAAGGGCCACCAGGGCCACGATATCGGCAAAGGATTCGGGTTTCATGCGAACCAGGAGATCTTTCATGCCCGAGCTTTCCAGTTGAAACACGCCGGTTGTGTCTCCGGATGCCAGAAGCCTGTAGGACAGTGAATCGGTCAGATCCAGATTGGATATATCCGGAGGTGTTTTTTTCTGCTCTGCTATGATGTCAAGGGCATTGGCCATAACGGTCAGGTTCCGAAGCCCCAGAAAATCGAATTTGACCAGTCCGATTTTCTCGACGCACTTCATGTCGAACTGAGTGATCACCTCACCTTTTTTCCCTCGGAAAAGAGGCAGGTAATCAACCAGAGGCCTATCCGATATCACCACACCCGCTGCGTGGGTGGAGGCATGGCGGGGAAGCCCTTCCAGGACCCTGCAGATATTTATGAGATCTTTCACATCGGGCCGGCTTTCCATCAGCTCCGTCAGCTTGGGTTCCTGCTTCAGTGTACTGTCGAGGCTGATATTCAGCACATCCGGAACCATTTTGGCAATGGCATCCACTTCCCGCAGCGGAATATTCATGGCCCGGCCCACATCCCGTATCACAGCCCGGGTTTTCAGTTTTCCAAAGGTGATGATCTGACTGACAAATTCACCGCCGCCATACCGGTTAACCACATATTTATAAACGTCTTCCCGGCCGTTGATGCAGAAATCAACATCGATATCCGGCATGCTTTTTCTGGCCGGATTCAAAAACCGCTCAAAAATCAGGCCATGTTCCAGCGGGTCCAGATCCGTGATGCTGAGGGAAAAGGCGACCAAACTTCCGGCAGCAGACCCCCTGCCCGGCCCGACCGGAATCTGGTGGCTTTTGGCAAAGTGGATAAAATCCGAAACGATCAGAAAATATCCGCAAAACCCCATTTCCGTGATGACCTGAATTTCATAGTCCAGCCGGCTTTGATACGCCTGAAAATCCGCATCGGGCCGGCGCGAATGAATCTGATGCCATTTTTCCGCAAAGCCGCTTCTGACCAGCTCTTCGAACATATCTTCTGCAGACCGGTTTTCATTTTCCTGGGTGTATTGGGGGAAATGGTAGGTCTTGAAATCAAATTCGATATGGCATCGGGCCGCTATCTGTGCCGAATGCGTGATGGCCAGGGGATAGTCTTTAAAATAGGTCTCCATTTCCTCTGGTGATTTGAAATAGAGCTGGTCGGTTCTGAATTTCAGACGTTCGGTGTCCTGAATGGTTTTTCCGGTCTGAATACAGAGCAGGACATCATGGGCACGGACATCTTCTTTATCCAGATAATGACAGTCATTGGTGGCAACCAGCGGAACGGAAAGTTTTTGGCTCAACGCCAGAAGCGACTGATTGACTTTTTCCTGAGCATCGATGCCATTGTTCTGGACTTCCAGAAAAAAACGATCCTCTCCAAACAACCGCCGGTAGTAATTGATGGCGGTTTCCGCCGCATCAGGCTGATTTTGAAGAATCAGCCGGGGAATTTCACCATGAAGGCAGGCCGACAGCGCGATCAGGCCGGTTGAATGGGCTTCAAGAATGGACTTGTCAATTCGGGGTTTATAGTAAAAGCCCTCCAGTTGGGCAATCGAGACCATTTTACAAAGATTGTGGTATCCCTCGTTGGTCTCTGCAAGAAGAATCAGATGGCGCAGATCCTTGTTGTCCTGTGCCGTCCGATCCGAAATGGTTCTGGGCGCGACATAGCATTCACACCCGATGATGGGTTTGACATTGGCCTTGAGGCATTTTTCATAAAAATCAATGGTCCCGAACATGGTTCCATGATCGGTGATGGCCACGCTGTTCATACCGAACCGGGCGACCCGGCTCAGCAGTGAATCAATCCGGATGGCCCCGTCCAGCAGGCTGTACTGGGTGTGAACGTGAAGATGGATGAATTCGGACATCACGTCTGATCAATCCATCCGGTAGTTGGGCGCTTCTTTGGTGATGATGACATCATGCACGTGACTTTCCCGAAGTCCGGCAGCGCTGATCCGGATGAATCGCGCATTGTTGCGCAAATCTTCAATCGACTGACTGCCAACATAGCCCATGCCGGCTTTCAGACCACCGACCAGTTGAAACACATTGGATGAAATGGTTCCCCTGTATGGAACCCGGCCGACAATGCCTTCCGGAACCAGTTTGTCATCCTCAGCCTGTTCGGTCTGATAATAGCGGTCTTTGCTGCCTTTCTGCATGGCCTCCAGTGATCCCATACCCCGATAGACCTTGTAGCTTCTACCCTGGAAAAAAATGGATTCTCCCGGGCTTTCCTCGGTTCCGGCAAATAGGCCGCCAATCATGACCACATGGGCGCCGGCTCCGATGGCTTTGGTGATATCTCCGGAAAATTTGATACCGCCGTCTGCAATGATGGGAATGCCGGTTTGATTGGAAATGTCCCTGCAGTTCATGATGGCCGTGACCTGGGGGACACCCACGCCGGCCACAATCCGGGTGGTGCAGATGGAACCGGGTCCGATTCCGATCTTGACGGCATCGACACCGGCCAGAATCAAATCCTGGGTTCCTTCTGCAGTGGCGACATTTCCGGCAATCAGTTCCATGTCTGGATGATTGTGTTTGAGCGTCCTGACCGCATCGATAACGTTTCTGGAATGCCCGTGGGATGTATCGATCAAGAGTATATCCGCACCTGCCTTCAGCAGCTTTTCCGCACGTTCCTCCATGTCCGGGCCAACACCAATGGCGGCGCCGACGCGAAGCCTGCCCATGGTATCCTTGCAGGCATTGGGGTATTTTCTGATTTTTTCAATGTCCTTAATGGTGATCATGCCGGTCAGTTTACCGTTTCGATCGACGACCAGCAACTTCTCAATCCGGTGCTTGTGAAGCAGTTTTTTGGATTCTTCCAGGGTAATCCCTTCATGGGCCGTAATCAGATGATCCCGGGTCATGACGTCCGATACGATTCGGGTCGTGTCGGTTTCAAACCGGAGATCCCGGTTGGTTACAATGCCGACCAGTTTATCTCCGTCTGTCACCGGTACGCCGGAGATGCGATAGTCCTCCATCAGTTTTAGAACATCCCGAACGGTCTGATCCGGCCGGATGGTCACCGGATCGATGATCATGCCGCTCTCCGATTTTTTTACTTTTCCCACCTCGATGACCTGATTTTCGATGCTCATGTTGCGATGAACGAATCCCAGCCCGCCTTCTCTGGCCATGCTGATGGCCGTTCGGGATTCAGTTACAGTGTCCATGGCCGCGCTGACAATCGGTACATTCAGTTTCAGGTTGCGTGTCAGGTTGGTGCTGACCGATACATCTTTGGGCAGTACGTCGGAATAACCCGGCAACAGCAGCAAATCGTCAAATGAAAAGGCTTCCTGTATGATTTCTGGAGTCATGTTCATCTTGTCCTTATGAATAATTCTGAAATTTCAATTTCTGGCCGTCAGCTTACAGTCTTCAGCCCTCAGCCTTCCATCTTCCATTTTTTGACTGGGTACAATAACACAGTTTTTCAAAACGCGCAAAATCTGAATCGGCTATTTGTAACCTTGACAATATCAACCCGTCATACTAAAAAGCGTGAAACGTGAGGTGTGAACCATTCATTTCAAATCTGAAACCGTTAAGCTTGACCCATGCTGATCGAAATCAATCCCCATAATCCCCAGCAGCGCCTGATCAACCGGGTTGTTACCATTCTTCAGGAAGGGGGGGTTATCGCCTATCCAACCGATACCTTTTACGGAATCGGATGCAATATCATGGACAAGCGGGCGATTCAGAAAATTTATCAGATAAAACAACGGGATGCCGGGAAACCGTTCAGTTTTATCTGTTCGGATCTCAAACATATCAGCGATTATGCCAAAGTGTCCAACTATGCGTACAAGACGATGAAGCGGCTGCTGCCCGGACCTTATACCTTTATTCTGGAAGGATCCAAGCTGGTTCCCAAGATGATGCTGACCCGGCGAAAAACAGCGGGTATTCGCGTACCGGATCATCCCATCTGCGTCGAACTGGTCAAACAATTGGGAAATCCCATCATCTCCACCAGCGCCACAACCCATGACGGTGAAATATTTCATGATCCGTCATTACTGCATGATTATTTCGGCGCGCGGCTGGATCTGGTTATTGACGGTGGCCTGGTTCCGGGGTTGCCCTCCAGCGTGATTTCTTTGATTCAGGATATTCCTGAAATCATTCGGGAAGGCCAGGGTGATCTCAGTGGATTCTGAAAGGAGACCATGAATATTCATACCCATCATAAAACGTCTGATTCTCTGGTTGGAATCCCTCTTGAAGTACGGGATAATTTCAGTCGGGTGTGGCTGACGGCAACCGATCAGATGATCGTGGATGAAACCGGATTGATTCACGGCGGCTTTATCTTCGGGCTGGCAGATTATGCGGCCATGATTGCCGTCAATCATCCCAATGTCGTTCTGGGTGCTGCGGATGTCCGGTTTCTTAAGCCGGTCAAAGTGGGTGACGGGGTCATTGCAGAGGCATCGGTCGAGCCGGGCCAGGGAAAGAAACACATGGTTTCTGTCAGGGTGTCAAGGGGTGAAGACTGCGTGTTTACCGGGGTATTTACCTGTTTTGTTCTGGACAGACATGTACTGGCTACGTCAAATTGATGGCTTCATATAGCGTTTTTTAACGATCATGGTTCAAAATCGGATGGCGCCAGGATGAACGTATGCCGGACACTGTCCGGAATGATCCGCGGATGACCGGAAACGGCATCCACAAAGACCCATTCCGTTGTTCCGGTGGACAAGACAGCATTGTCACCGGATCGAAGAAAACGGTATTTTCGAAGCGATACCGCTCTTCGAAAGTCACACACCCAGGTCAGTGCGACAATTTCATCACCCGAAAATGCCGGCTTCAGGTACGTCACATAATGAGACCGGACAACCCAGATGGCATTGGCATTTCGAGATGCCCGGGCGCATCCCGACGCCTCTGAATGATGGATTGCGGCATCCTGCATCCACTGAACATAGACGACATTGTTGACATGACCATTCCGGTCAATGTGTTCTTCTGAAACCCCAAATCGGAATTGATGAACAGGCGACATATTTTTCCTTGCAGTGTATAGACGATTTAAATGTTCATGAAGCGATAGTCCGGTGAAAGTCTCTACAAAAGATTCTCAGCCTGTCTTATACCGGCTTATACCCTCAGATTCAACCGCATTGATTCCTTTTTTCACCTCCGGAATACAGATTGAGGGTTGACAATAAACCCGAAAATAGTTTATTGCCTGAACACTTTGGTATTTTCAGGCTGGGAAAGCGGGTCGTCTTGCCCTGCCTGAAACATTTTATATGTTCAAACCCATCGATAATTTATTTTTCACATCAGGATGAACAGCCTGATAGAAACGGGTGGACAGAAAAGACCGGTTTTATCATTTTCCCCAATATCTGACTCGATTGGGACAAACCGAAACTGACGAATGGACCATGCAAAGACAAATTCGAAACTCTCTGCTTTATAACAGTATCATTTGGATCGTTTGCTGCGTTAACATCGCCATATCGACGCCCCGTGCATCCGGCATGGAAAGCCAGATGGACACACCATTGTCCTCTTTTGGCCTCACCGAGGAACAATTTGAAAATGAAGCCAAAGAGTTCGTCGGCATTCCTTACCGAAAGGGAGGAATATCAGAAAGGGGAATGGATTGCTCCGGCTTTGCCCGAAAAATCTATTCCCGTCTGTTTGGGATCGAGCTGCCCCATAACTCCATTCAACAATACCGGTTTTCATCGCTCCAACAGATTGATGACGAAGAACTTCAACCCGGTGATCTGATTTTTTTTGCCAACAAAAAGAAAAAGCGTATCAATCATGTTGGCGTTTATCTGTCAGACGGGCAATTCATTCATGCCAGCAGCAGCAAGGGAATTATGGTGTCCAATCTGGATGACCGCTACTGGAAAGCCCGGTTTGTCAGTTCAAAACGCCATTTGGCGTTAAACGCATATTCGGATGCTGAAGAAATCCGGTTTGAAAGATCTCTCGAAACACCGGTGTATCAAAAGGGTATGATCAAAGGGTATGCACGCGATGAATTCAGGTCCCATGCGTCCGCGTTTTCACCGAGTAATGTAGATACATTCGATTTTGACACCTGTGATGTCCGTGAACTGGAAAGCGCACATCTTCGTTTCTATGAAATGGGATACAGCCATTCCCTGTTCAACAGTCTCAATCTGAATTTCAGTGCCATCCATGAAAAATTTGATGCCTCAACAGCCTGGCCCGGATTTGATTCCTATTCCAACACGATCAGTTATCGATTCAATAAATTTTCCTCTGATACGGCTGTGCGACAGGGCCTGAAACTGGCTGGCGATATTCGTCCCAGCAACTGGCTCAGCATCACGCCATCCATCACCTATTTTGATTATTCCACAGAAAACCGCCAACTCCTGGATGTTCCCAAACGAACCCTGGGAGTTAACACGCTCCTGTCACCGATTCATCAAAGCTGGTCCCTGTCCATGTCGCTGCAATATTCCGACCAGGAAGATCTGATGAGTTTTACCACATCTGACAATATGCTCAATTCCCTGGATATGGCGGTCAGACTGGGAGTCAATCTCACGGACAATCTTCAGTTCTCCATCATGGGCAAACACGATGTCAAGTCAACGGCATATGGAATGTCTGTAGATTCCATGTTTATGGAGCCATCTGCCAGTGATGTATTCCTGACTTTTGATTTGAATTATTAAGCCATCCGGTAAAGACCCCAACACAACAAACGAAGCGTTTGGTTTTGCTGCTAATTTGTCAGGCTGTGTATGGGCGCCGGTATCAGGCCGCCCAGGCGGATAAACCGGTTGCCTTTGGCACCGTTGTTGACCGGCATGATAGGGGCCTGTCCCAATAGCCCGCCAAAAAATGCACTGTCGCCAGCCCGTTTTCCGGGAACTGGAATGAGTCTGGCTGCGGTGGTTTTTTTGTTGATGACCCCGATTGCCATTTCATCTGCAATGATTGCAGCAATGGTTTCAGCAGATGTATCGCCCGGGATGGCCACCATGTCCAGTCCGACCGAGCAGACGCTTGTCAGGGCTTCCAGTTTTTCCAGGGTCAGAAATCCGTTTCTGGCCGCCTCGCCGATATTGAGATCTTCGCTGACCGGAATGAATGCGCCGCTGAGCCCGCCAACATGGGAACTGGCGAATGCGCCGCCTTTTTTGACAGCATCATTTAACATGGCCAGTGCCGCCGTGCTGCCCGGAGCGCCGATACTGTCAAGGCCCAGGCTTTGAAAAATTTCACCCACGCTGTCACCCACGTTGGGTGTTGGCGCCAGACTCAAGTCCACGACACCAAAGCGGATACCCAGTTTTTGTGCGACTTCGCGACCGATCAGTTCGCCCACCCGGGTTACCTTGTATGCGGTGCGTTTGATGATTTCTGAAATCTGGCCCAGGTTCAATGTGGGATCTGATGCCAGCGCCCGATCAATTGCTTTTTTTACCACACCCGGGCCGCTGACCCCGACATTGATCACCGCATCCGCTTCACCGATACCCAGATAGGCACCCGCCATAAACGGAATATCTTCCGGAATATTGGCAAACACACACAGTTTGGCGCAGGCCAGCCCATCCAGGTCCGCGGTCAGTCTGGCAGCCTCCTTGATCGTATCGCCCATCATCATGACGGCATCCATGTTGATGCCTGCCCGGGTCGAGGCCACGTTGACCGATGCACATAGCCGCTCTGTTTCAGTCAGCGCCTGGGGAATGGCTCTGATCAGGGCGCGATCCCCCCGGGCCACGCCTTTTTCAACCAGTGCAGTGAATCCACCGATAAAGTCGACCTGAACCTCTGCTGCGGCATCATTCAGCGTTTTGGCAACCTGAACCAGTTGATCGGATGTAAAGCAGGCACCCATCACCGCGACCGGACTGACTGAAATCCGCTTGTTGACAACCGGTATGCCGTAGGTACTTCCAATCTGATCACATACAGACACCAGTTGGCTTGCCTTTTCAAGGATTCGATGATGGAGATTGTTTTTGAACTGATTCAGATTGTCACTGACACAATCCAGGAGATTCAGTCCCAATGTGACGGTTCGAACATCCAGATGTTCACTCTGGAGCATTTCCAGTGTGGAAATGACTTCGGTGGTACTCAGCATAAAAACTCCCTGTAGTGTTGCCTGGGCTACACCCGATTGATGGCCTCAAAAATTTTTTGATGCTGAATGCTGACGATCAGCTCCAGTTCAGCGGCCTGTTGCCTGAGATCGCGGTGAAACGCATGCTGATCAATATCAGTTGGCACATCCACCTCATAAATCATCATGTTGTCAAATGGATTGTCACCCCCCCGGAATACGGCCTGAAGATTGGTGACATTGACGCCATAATTTGCGATGATCCGGGTGATTTTAGCCACAAGTCCTTTGCGGTCCGGTCCCCGTGTGGTGATGACAAAGGGTTCACTGGCTTTTCCACAAAGCGCAGGCAGGCCGGTTTTCAAATATTTGACATACGCCTGAAGATCCATGGGGCAAATAGTCGTCTCCAGCAGATCATGAAGTGTTTCCGCAGACATTTCATCCGGAATTTCGGCGATGAAAATACCGGAAAATTCTGATTGAAGGATCGTTTGCGTGACATTTTCAATGTTGCAGCCTCTTTCAAACAGAATATTGGATACAGTGGCCAGAATGCCGGGACGGTCCGGTCCAAAAACAGACACAACAACTTTTTTCATAGGATTCGCTTTATTGGGTAAATGGTTTGAGATTAAAGTGTTACGCTTGAAGTGAAAATGCAAAAGCAGAATTCAGTAGTCAGGATTCAGAATTCAGTAGAAAAACGGTAAATATCATTTTCATATGTGGTTCCTCTATCTTGTCAATTCGTTTCAATCAAACAGAATGTGGCGGTCCACCTGACGCACCGTGGATACCCCGGTCAGAATCATGGTTTGAATCAGCTCGGATGTTAACTGATCGATATATCGCATGACCCCGTCTTTCATGCCGCCTGTGACAGCAACTGAAAACGGTCTGCCAATCATGACCGCATCCGCCCCAAGTGCCATCATTTTCAGAATATCCCCACCGGTTCGAATGCCGCCGTCAACCAGAATGGCAATCTGCCCCTTTATGGCGGCGGCTATCTGAGGAAGCACCCGGGCTGTACCTGGGGTATGGTCCAGGACCCGCCCGCCATGATTGGACACCACAATGGCTTTTGCGCCGACATCCACTGCCAGTTTAGCTTGATCTGGGGTCATCACACCTTTCAGAATAAATGGTACCGGAATCGTGGAAATGATCTGTTTGAGTTTTTCAGGGGTTTTGGGGGAGACGGGCCTGCCCATCAGTCGAAGGGTGATCAAGCCAGCGGCATCAATATCCATGCCAATGATTTTTGATCCGGTATTCAACGCCTTTTCCAGCTTTTCAGCCAATTCCCGATCTTCCCAGGGTTTGATAAACGGGATACCGTGGCCATTCAGCCTGTGTATGGCGTGAAAACCGGATTCGTGAATAATGGGCGGAACACCGTCACCGGTGCAGCCGATAATGCCTTTTTCAAGGCATCCGGCCAGTTTGGAGAAAATATAATCCGGCTCGTCAATTTTTCCGCCCATGTTGAAGGAGACGCCACCGATCGGCGCCGCCAGAACCGGGATATCCAGATTTAGGCCCAGAATGCTCACCCGGGTATCAGGTTCTGTAACATCATGAATGACCCGCATATTGAATTTATGTTCAGCCAGGGCTTTAATATTATCCCGGAATGCTTCTCCGGTTCCGATTCCACCCATTCCGGGAACCTCGCCGCCACATGCCCGGCCATCGCAAACCGGACATACCCGACAAAATCCTTCCATGAGTTTTCTGGCCTGTTTTCGGATTTCTTTCATTTCAATTTTTCTGCCTCTCTTTCCGGCTTGTATCTGCAAACGACTGTATGCTAATGATTCATTGACCCAATAAACGCTCATGAATCATGGAAATAAAAATGACATTTACCATTTTTCTGCTGAATTCTGTACGCTTTATAAGGCGCCAGCCGCAATTCTGACTACTGAATTCTGCTTTTGCATGTTCGCGGTAAACTTAACCAACAACACCCATAATCCGGTTACCCTCGACCCATGATCAATATGTCATCTTTATTCAGAGAAAACAAGACCCTGTTTATCATCATCGCCATTGGCATTTTTTTGATCGAGCTGGAAATCTTTGCCATTGCCGCGATCAAATCCGGAAGAAAATCATGGCTGGAAATTCGAAATAACCAGGGCAATGTGATTCACATGACCGAAGGGAACAACCTGAGCAGTTTTAACAAATATTATTTTGAAAAAACCTTTGGTCCCCTGGAAAATTACCAGGTGAATCTGATCAGCAAAGATGAACCGTTTCCATTCAGGGCATGGTTCAGCGCGGCCATTGGTATTCCGGTCGGCGCCGTTCTGTTGTTTGCATTTATTTCCCGCGCCGTAGGATACCTGTTTTATGGACAATCTGTTTTATCTGCTGAATCAGCGGACCGGCCAACGGAATATGAAACCCGTCTGGAAAAAATTATGGGAACCGTAGGCAGGCTGAATATTTTTGCCATCGGTTTCATTATTCTGGCAGGTGTTCTGTCCTATTGGATTGTCCCCAATTTCATCGTTTACATCGGCAGCCTGGGTATTGAAGCCGTGATTCGGTTCAAATGGTTTTTCCTGGCTCTTGCACTGATTTTTTTTGGAATTATCATATGGATCATATTTTTGCGCTATTTACTCGCCAAACGGACGATTGACACCAAAATGGAAGTGGAAAAATTCCGTCTTCAACTGGAAGCCTCAGGAACGAACACAGAATCTGTTCGACTGATCGGCGAATCGAACCCGCATGACCAGATCAACTGGAACCCGGGTTCAAAACCATCCATCAAGGATACGCCGTAAACCCAATCATCTGGATTACAGGACCTTTGCTATGCAGATCGTTGTTACCCATCGTAACACGGATTTTGATGCGCTTTCATCGCTTGTTGCCGCAACCCTTATTTATCCTGGATCGGTTCCGGTCATTTCAAAAACAGTCAATCCCAATGTCAGACAGTTTCTTTCCATTCATAAAGATGTGTTTCACTTTTATGAACCGGATGAAATCGATATGAATCGGGTGGATCGCCTGATTGTCGTGGATGTCAACTGCTGGGGAAGATTGGGCCGAATCGGCCGGTTGAGTGAAAAACAAGATCTGGAAATACGCCTGTGGGACCATCATCTGATGCCTGGTGATATCGAACCGACCTGGAAACATGTGGAGGAAATGGGGGCGAATATCACCCTGATGATTCGGGAACTGAAAAATCGGAAGATTCAGCTCACCCCGATTCAGGCAACTTTGTTTTTAACCGGAATCTATGAGGACACGGGCAACCTGATGTTTCCTTCCAGTCAGGCTGAAGATGCGTTTGCAGCCGGATATCTGATGGAACAAAAGGCCGATCTGAATATTCTGGGGACATTTCTACGGCCGGCATATGGCGAAAAACAGAAAAACATTCTTTTTGAGATGCTTCAGACTGCGGATCGCATGCGAATCAACGGGTTCAGCGTCAGCATCAACAAGATGGATATTCAGGGGCATGTGGACAGCCTGGCCGTCGTGGTCAGAATGTACCGGGAAATCATGAATGTGGATGCGGCGTTCGGCATATTTATGGACCGGGAGCGTCAACGCGCCATTGTGATCGGACGCAGCAATATCGATGCTATCAACATGGGGTATTTAATGAAAGGCCTGGGTGGTGGCGGACATCCCGGGGCGGGGTCTGCCATGCTGAAAGCCGTCAATTCAGATGCCGTGGAAAACATGATCGTGGATCTGATTCAGGGGAACCAGCAGACATCGGTTCAGATCAGCGATCTGATGTCATTTCCTGTGGTGACCATTTCCTCTGACACCACCATGGAGACGGCGGCTGAAATTCTGCGGGAAAAGGGATGTACCGGTATCCCGGTTCTGGAAGATGGAAATCTGATCGGCATGATTTCCAGAAGGGATTTTAAAAAAATCAAGTCAAAATCCCGTATGAAATCACCTGTCAAGGCGTTTATGAGCACCAATGTGGTGACGATTGAGCCGGGTAAAAGCCCGATGCAGGCGGCCCGATTAATGGTCAAGCATGACGTCGGGCGGCTTCCGGTCGTTGAAAACGGTAACATTATCGGCATCATCACCCGGTCTGACACCATGACCTATTTTTATGATCTGCTGCCGGATTAGGCCAGTTTTGACTTTTTAAAGTTCATCAAATCATAAACCGGTCATAAACCGGCAAAATACGGTCATAAGCCTGTAAATCCGGTTTATCGGAAGTGGCGGGGATGCTCGCCCCGGGCGAGGCGCTCACTGATTGCATCGATCACAGGCAGGATATTTCCCGCTGATTCAACAATATAATGCGCTCCGGCAGCCTGAAACCGATCCGCGATGGCCGCCAAGCGGTTTGTCCGTTCAAAATCCGGCATCAGATTCATATCGGTATGCGACAACCCCATCTCATTGCCGGTGCGGGTAATCCCGATCGTCCACATCCCGGCATTGAGTCCCTCTTCGATATCGCTGATGGTATCCCCGATTTTTACCATGGCCTCCAGCGGATAGATCTGGAGCTGGATTGCATTGGCGTAGCACATAAAGGGGTAAGGCCGGCCGGCCGGTACATCCGAAGAACATACCACCACATCCGGCGAATATCCGTTTTTTTCAGCAGCAGGCGCCAGCACATCCATCATGGGTCGGGTATAGCCCGTGGATGAACCGATACGAATCTTCCTGGCCCGCAATCCGTCCACTGCCTCCAGAATACCGGGAATCATATCGGCATGAGCCGACACGGCTTTGACCATCATGGGTTCTGTACGCCTATAAATGGTATCGATATCGGTATCCGTCGGGATGCGGTTGAACATGGCCAGCCACTGGGCCTTTACCGACGGCAGGTTGCACATGGCGCGGATATGATCTTTTTTTGAAAGCCCCATGAACCGACGCGCTTCAGCAGTCTGTACGGAAACACCAAATTCCTTGAATGTTTTCACAAATACGGCTGCTGGTCCGCGGCAACCATAATCCACTGTTGTGCCGGCCCAATCCAGAACCACGCCCAAAACCGGTCCGGTATAAAATAATCGTTGAGACAGGGGCGTCATGAGCGGTTGATTCATCATAATGTCAGTGTTGAGGCATCTGTGATCATCTGGCGGAGTTGCAGAAATTCCATGTCCGTATGCTCCCGCGGCCGGGGCAGATCGACGTCATAGACCGAAGCCATGCGCCCGGGAAGCTTGCCTTCAAGGCTGACGATACGATCGGCTAAAAAAATGGCCTCATCGATGTTGTTGGTGACAAAAAGGACCGTGCGTTTTTCCGATTGCCAGATGCGCTCGATTTCTTTTTCCATAAAAATCCGGGTCTGAGCGTCCAACTGGCCGAATGGTTCGTCCAGCAGCATGACCTGCGGGTCATTTGCATACGCGCGGGCAATACCCACCCGCTGCTTCATGCCGCCGGACAATTGGTGCGGGTAATGGTTTTCGAATTTTTGCAACCCCACCAGATCGATATAGTGTTGTGCGATTTTCCGCCGTTCCGATTTGGGAATACCATTCAGTTTTGGGCCCATCTCGATATTTCCCATCACGGTCCGCCAGGCAAACAGCATGTAGCTCTGAAACACAAGCCCCCGGTCCGGTCCGGGTTTTGTCACAGTCTGACCGTCCAGAAGCACAGTCCCCTCGGTGGGGGTCTCCAACCCTGCAATAATGCGTAACAACGTGCTTTTACCACATTGACCAGGTCCCAGGATGACCAGAAATTCGTTGTCCCGAACATCAATGCTGATATCCTGGAGGACATGAACCCGCTGAGTTCCTTTCTGAATGAATATCTTGGATATATTTTGACAACTAATTTTCGGGACGGTCATGGTCTTTTCTTTCTTTAAAGTCCCTCGATTTTGCGTTTCCAGGGACAGATCAATGTTTCAAGACCGATGATCAGCAGGGAGGTTGACCAGGCCACAATCGCGATAATGACCATACCGCCAATCACGAGGGACGTATCAGACATTTTCATCCCCTGGACGATAATAAAGCCCAGTCCGGATCGGGATGCCACCAGTTCGGCGGCCAGCACACAAGTCCAGGCGTTGGATAAGGATATCTGAAGTCCGGCAAATATGGCGGGGAAGGAAGCCGGAAAGCTGACCTGAATGATTTCATCCCTGCGTTTTCCCCCGAGAACCTTGACGACATCATATAATTCCGGCTCGATAAGACGGATGCCGTTATACGCATTCAAAAGGCAGGGAACAAACGTTCCGATAACGATGATGAAGATTTTGGAGGGTTCCCCGATACCGAACCAGAGAATTGCAATGGATACCCAGGCAATGGGCGGCATGGGTTTGAAGATGTCGAAGACGGGCTTGACGACAGCATCCACATAAGGGTTTAGCGCCATGAACAGACCCAGGGGAATGGCGATGGCCGAGGCCAGTGCAAATCCGATCAGCACCCGGCTGGTGCTGGCCCAGATATGCCCCCACAGTGTCAGACCCGCCAGCGTGTCTGTCAACATCCGCTCGAAACGCAGGATTACCTGAAGCGGGGAGGCCAATGCGCCTTTAAGTATGCCGCTTTGGGCAACCATATGCCAGACCAGCAGAAACATGACTGTCGAAACACAATAAAGGAAATATTCGTTGGTAATCACGCGGTAAATGGTCATGGGCTTTTTCTCACTGACCGCTTCCTGTATTTCATTGGCAATGGCCCGGTCACCCGTTCCGGCATTTGTGGTTGGTTGTGTCACGGCACTCAATGTTTTTACCTCCTGATACCGGCGAGGAGCCGACGCTCGAGGCGCTCAATCGCATAGCCGATCACGGCACCGACAAATCCCACGCAGACCATGCCCAGGACAACCATTTCTGGCAGCGCCAATCGCCGACCCATGGAGATGAGGTAGCCAAGGCCCTGGTCTGCCGCAAGCAGTTCCGCCCCCACCAGGTTGACCCAGCAGCAGACCAGGGCGATCTGCAACGCGCCAAAGACCATTGGCATGGCAGAAGGGATGCAGAGCTGGATGAAAATCTGCCAGTCGCTGGCACCATACGTACGCGCCATTTGAATGAGGGTCGGGTTGGTCATGCGAACGCCGACAAACGCATTGATGACGCAGGGTACGACCCCTCCCAGAAAGATAATAAAAACCTTGCCTTCGATGCCGATTCCAAACCAGAAAATGGTTAACGGAATCCAGGCAATGGGAGGGATGGGCCGGATGAGCTCGAAGATGGGCCGGACAAGACCCCGGAACACCGTAAACCACCCCATGAGCAACCCCATAGGCAAACCAATCGCCAGGCTCAGCATATATCCGATAAAGGCCTCTTTGCCACTCGTCCAGGCATGGGCAGCAAGGACAGCGCCGTCCGGGTTGGGGTCCGTGAGCTTGACCAGGAACAGTTTGATGACGGCCGACGGTGCGGCCAGCATGGTGCTGGGGACGATTCCGTTATCAACAATCAACTCCCAGGCAGAAAAAAAAGTCACCACGCTGAGGATGGAAAGCAGGGTCAATCTCAGCGGTTTTTTGACTTTTACAGCCTCATAAGCCATTTTAGCTCGCTTTTCTGTAACGATCTGTAACGTAATTTAAAGAAACGTAATACCAGCGTATAGCGTTTGAATCCGGCCAAACCCATGCGGTTCAGCCGGACAAATAATCGGGCACCTGCATTTATTTATCTGTAGGGATGGGGGTTTTAACCATTTTCAGGAACTTGTCGGTCACATATCCGCTCTTGTTGATTTTATCCAGTTCTTCCGGTTTAAAACGGCCCTGGGCCGTGAAGAACTCGGCGATCATGCGCTGCCATTTTGCGGCCGTGCTTTCACCCTTGGATGTATCAAACAACGCGAGCTGTTCCTGAAGGTCCCAGACTGGATGCGTATCGATATCTTTTTTACAGTTGGCCTCGGACATCTCCTGCCCGGCCCAGTCTTTCATGAACTTCTGGTACAGTTTAACCACTTCAGGGCTGCTTCCATGTGCCTTGAGATAATTCACGCCCCGGAGGTATACGCGAAGAAATTTGGCTACGATTTCCGGATTTTTGTCACAGAATTCCCGGTCGCCAACCAGCGTAATGGGCAGGGCAGCGCCTGCTTTTTTGATGTCAGACACCTGTTTCCAACCCTTGTCTTCAGCAGTTAAGGTATAAGGTGCCCAAAGACAGGCCACATCACCCACGCCTTTTTCAAAAGCGGCGATGATCGAAGCCTGGTCCATCTGCTTGATGACGACATCCTTATCTTCGAGGCCCAGTGTTTTGAGCCAGGTGGAGAGGGCATAGTGCGCAGAGGAAACCGTGGTGACGAGAACGGTTTTGCCCTTCACCGCGTCCGGAGAACCCAGTACGTCGGGATAGGTTTTGTTGAAACCCTTGGTTTTCAGAACAGGACTGTCCGGACGAACATAAATGGCATTGGTCAGCGATTCATCATTGCCAAGGCCAATCATGTATGCGTTATACCGTAGCGCACCCACGACCTGTGGAACGCCCCCGGTACCGCCAAGGACCCATTGTTTCGCAGGAAGGGCTTCCATTTGGGCCATGCCGGAATCAAAAAACAACAATTCCAGGTCGAGTCCTTCCTCCTTGTCCCAGCCTTTCTGTTTGGCCAGCCAGGGCATGAAGGTTTCATGTTCGGGCATCCAGCAGGTTTGCAGTTTCACCAGATTCTGTGCCTGAGCCGGCATGATCGAAAATGCCAGCACCACAGCCATGATCAATATACTCAATAAAGTGATTTTTTTCATCTTTACTGCTCCTTTCCGATATTGTTGATTTTCAGGCTGAAAATTCCATACTTCCCGCTGGCGGGTCGTCACCCGACAGCACTTTTTTTTGCAGTGTGTCGCACCTCCTTTGCTGAATATTTACAGAAATTCACATGATGCCGGGTCTTGATTGAACTTACCACCAGCGGATCAGTTCGGTCACCTGCTTGCGGATCTCGACAAATTTTGGATCAATTAATGATCTTGGGCGAGGCAGATCCACAAGGACTTCCGCTTTGATCTGTGTCGGTTTATTGCTGAGTACCAGAATGCGCTCGGCCACATAAACCGCCTCCTCGATGTTGTGCGTGACGAAAAGAACGGTGGATTTGAGGGTTTGCCAGAGCTTGATCAGTTCATCCTCAAGGTAGTATCGCAACTTGATATCCAGTTGACCATACGGTTCGTCCATCATCAACAGATCCGGATCTACCGCAAAGGCCCTGGAAACCGCGATGCGCTGCATCATGCTGGCTGAAACCTGATTGGGAAAAAGATGGGCCGTGTCTGTCAGGCCCACCATCTCGAGAATTTCAGTCAACTTCTTTTCAATCCGGTCTTTGGGAAAATGTTTGACTTCCATGCCATAAGCCACGTTATCCCGTACGGTACGCCAAGGAAGACAGGTCGGTTCCTGGAAAACAAACGCCAGATTATGTTTTTTGGGGTTGGCCACCTCCCCGTCGACATAGATATCGCCCTCGGAAGTGGGTATCAGCTTGGAAAGGCAGTTCAAAAATGTGGTTTTACCGCACCCTGTGGGTCCGACGATCGCCAGAAACTCTCCTTCGGCAACGGTGAAGTTGATATGATCCAGAACCACAAGATCGCCAAATCGCCGGGTCAGATTTTTGACTTCAATTTTGTTTCGTCTGCCTAAGTAGTCTGCCACGGTGAGGACTCCATATGATGTTTTTCCCACGGCCATTCCCCGTTCATGGTACTGGACAGGGAATGGATTTTCTGTTTGGTTTTGGAATGGTCCCGGGTTAACCGGCTACACAGCTTCTAACCGGTCCTGAGACAATGGGTTTAACCGGCTGGTTGTGCCCATCTGCGACATACTGACCAGCAGGTGGCGCAAAACGTACCGTAACGGTTTTGTTCTGGGTGAAGAAATCGATACCATCCTTGCCCTGTACCTTGTCAGTACCGATAAGAGAGCCTTTGATGCCGCCGAAAGGCAAATACGGGTGGGGCGCACAGATGCCGACATTGACACCGACCATACCCACATCCGCTTCTGCAATAAATTTTTCGGTATAATAAAGGTTCTGGGTGAAGATGCAGGCACCATTGCCAAATTCCTGGGCGCGGATCAGGGCGAGTGCATCATCCAGGTCTTTGATGCGGATGATGGACACCACCGGGCCGAAAATTTCTTGCCGGGCAATGGTTCGGCATGGCGTGACCTCAGTAAAGACCGTCGGCCCGACAAAATACCCGTTCCGGTTTTTTTCAGAAACCGTTGGGTTGCGACCATCCAGAACCAGATTACTTCCTTCCTTGATTCCAATTTCAATATACTGTTCAATTTTGGCCTTGGCTCCGGCAGAAATGACCGGTCCCATATAGACCGATGGATCAAATGCATCACCCACCACAACGTTTTTGGAGGCTTCGATAATTTTTTCAACCACTGCATCGTAAATCTCCGGCACTGCAGCCACAATGGACCCGGCCAGGCAGCGTTGACCAGCAGAACCGTAGCAGGAATTGACAAAATTCTCGATAAAAATATCCATCTGAAGGTCTTCCATGGCAACAAGAAAATTTTTTGCGCCACCCAGCAGCATGGCGCGTTTGGCGCCACGGCCACATCCCTGAGCGATTTGTTTGGCAGTGGGCGTCGAGCCGACCAGGCAAACGCCGGAAACCCGCGGATGCTCATACCAGGTTTCCGGTACCTGGCGATTGCCGTGGATAATATTAATCACGCCCTTCGGTAGACCGATCCGGGTGAATATGTCACCCATTTTCTGCATGAAATAAGGGGATTGTGTGCTGGGCTTGAAGACAAAGGTATTCCCCACCCCGATGGCAAATGGAATAAACCAGCCAAAGACCAGAGCCGGAAAATTGAAAGGGGCGACGCCGCCGAAGACCCCGAGGGGGGAGCGGACGACCCTTCCGACGATGTTTCCGGCGATTCCCTCCAGGGCTTCTCCCTGAATCAGGGTGGGGATACTGCATGCGGTTTCGACAATTTGTATGACCCGCTGCACCTCTCCCCGGGCTTCGCTGATGTGTTTGGCCTGGTCGATGGCGATGGCATAGGCCAGTTCCTCAAGATTTTCTTCCATGACCCGCCGCATATCGAAGAGAAATCCAACCCGGCGGGAAACGGACTGTCTTCTCCAGGAATCATAGGCGGCGTAAGCCGATTCAACGGCTTTCAGGGATGTTTCGGTCGAGGCCATCGGAACCTGGCCGATCACGTCCCCAGTGGATGGATTATATAACGGTATCTGATCCGCTGAAGGATCTTCGACCCATTCGCCATCGATAAAATGACGGATATTGATAAAACCCGGTGCGCCCATCATGTCCTCCTGCTGTTTATTTACGACCTGATTCATTTGCGATTCAGATTCTTGAAAGGGGCTTGACAGCTACTGATATCTAATATATTAGATATTATAAATGTGTCAACCCTTTTTTACAGCCCATTGGATTGCGATTCGAATCATGAAAAGAGACTTGACACCCATTGATGTCTGATGTATCAGATATCAATGGGTGTCAGGCTGGTCTAATAGCGTCATGGATGCGTTGGACCTTTTGTCATATTTACCGGAATCGGGCTGCTTGTGTTCAAAATGAAAATTTGGTCAACCGCTGCATGGGAAACAGGCTGCAGCTAACCGGAAGGAGAATGGTATGAACAATCAAACAAACTGGCTGGCGTATGATGTTGACGAGATGGTACGTGGCGACCGGGAGTATTTATGGCACCATATTAAACCCCATAAGGTGTTTGAAACCGCTGAGCAAATGATCATCGTCGAAGGCAAAGGCTTACGGGTCAAGGATATCCGGGGGCGAGAATATCTGGATGCCACTTCCGGTGGTGTATGGAGTGTCATGGTTGGGCATGGAAGGGAGAGTATCGCTGCCGCGGTTTATGAACAGATGAAAACCCTGGGATATTATGCGGGAACCGTGGGCAATATCCCGAGCATCAAATTCGCAGCCAAACTGATCGAATTGATGCCGCATTTAAGCAAGGTTTTCTTCTCCAACAGCGGATCCGAGGCCAATGAAAAAGCCTTCAAGGTCGTCCGCCAGTTGTCCCATATCGATCCCGGTCGAAAAGGGAAGTATAAGATAATTTTTCGGGAAAGGGATTATCATGGCACGACCATCGGCGCGCTGAGCGCAACGGGACAATTGGAACGGAAACAGGATTTCGGGCCTTTTGCCGAAGGATTTGTCGAGTTTCCCCATATGCTCTGCTATCGCTGTCCCTTTAAGAAATCCTACCCGGGCTGTGACATCGACTGTGCCCAAAGTCTGGAAGAGGTGATCCTGAGGGAAGGACCGGATACGGTGGGAGGGTGTATTGTCGAACCCATCACCGCCGGCGGCGGTATCATGGTCCCTGTCCAGGAGTATTACCCGATTCTGCAGGCCATCTGCCGCAAATACGGTGTGTATTTGATTATGGATGAAGTGGTCTGCGGATTTGGCCGAACCGGAAAATTCTGGGGCTACGAGCAATATGATGTGGCGCCTGACATTGTGAGTATGGCCAAAGGATTGGCCAGTTCGTATATGCCACTATCCGCGACCGTGTTCCGTCAGGAGATATTCGAAAAATTTTTATGCGATCCCAGCAAGCCTGAAGAACGGATGAACTATTTCAGAGACATCAGCACGTATGGCGGATGCACCGGCGCCATGACCGCAGCGCTTGAAAGCACCCGGATCATCGAAGAAGAACACCTGGTGGAAAACAGCCGGGTGGTCGGCGCCTACCTGCTGGAAGGTCTGCAATCCCTGAGCGATATGCCGCTGGTCGGAGATGTCCGGGGCAAGGGACTTTTCTGCGGGGTGGAGTTTGTCAGGAACAAGCAGACCAAGGAATCAATCACCGAAGCGGAAATGGGTCGCATCATGGGTCTGGTGGCTGCCGAAGGTGTGCTGGTGGGACGGACCAATACATCCCTGCCGGGCAACAATACGATCATGAATTTTGCACCGGCCCTGATTGCCACAAAAGCGGATATGGATGAGATTGTAACAGCCGTCAAGCGTGCCATCGAAAAGTTCTGATTATTCGGCTCGCGAAATAAAGAATCAAAGATAATTCCAAAACGAAATCAGGAAAGGAAACCCGCAATGAAAATGACCACTGAGGAGGCATTTGTAAAAGTCCTGCAGATGCATGGCATTGAGCACGCATTTGGCATTATCGGTTCAGCCTTCATGCCGATTTCAGATCTTTTTCCGAGCGCAGGCATCACCTTCTGGGATGCCGCCCATGAGTGCAACGGTGGAATGATGGCCGACGGTTACAGCCGCGCTTCCGGCAAGATATCGATGTGCATTGGCCAAAATGGACCAGGAATCACCAATTTGGTCACTCCGGTCAAAACAGCCTTCTGGAATCACACCCCGTTGCTGCTGGTCACCCCCCAGGCCGCGAACAAAACCATCGGCCAGGGCGGATTTCAGGAAATGCCCCAGATGTCACTGTTTCAGGACATTGTATGTTACCAGGAGGAGGTTCGCGATCCCTCTCGGGTGGCCGAGGTCCTCAACCGGGTTATCATGAAGGCCCGCCGGGGTTCAGCGCCAGCCCAGATTAACATTCCCCGAGACATGTGGACACAGGTCATCGACGTGGACCTGCCGCAAATCGTTTGTTTTGAGAGACCTTCCGGTGGCGCCGGCGCCATAGCCGAAGCGGCAAGGTTGCTCTCTTCGGCAAAGTTCCCGGTGATTCTCAATGGCGCAGGCGTGGTTCTCGGCGGGGCGATCGATGCCTCAAAGGCCCTCGCCGAACGACTCAGCGCCCCGGTCTGCTGCAACTACCAGCACAACGATGCCTTTCCCGGATCGCACCCGCTGTTCGCCGGCCCCCTGGGCTATAACGGTTCAAAGGCCGCCATGGAGTTGATCGCCAAGGCCGACGTGGTTCTCGCTCTCGGCACACGGCTCAACCCATTTTCCACGCTTCCGGGTTACGGCATCGATTACTGGCCCAAATCGGCAAAACTGATCCAGGTGGACATCAATGCCGACCGCATCGGTCTAACTAAGCCGGTTACTGTCGGGATTCAGGGGGATGCCGCTACCGTGGCGGAGCGTATCCTTGCCGCCCTGACAGCCGATGCCGGAGATCATGGCCGCCAGGCCCGTGAGGAACTCGTGCAGAAGACCAAGGCCCAGTGGTTGCAGCAGTTGTCCACCATGGACCACGAAGACGACGACGACGGCACCACCTGGAACCGGCGTGCCCGGGCAAAAGATCCGAGGCTGATGTCATCACGGATGGCCTGGCGTGCCATACTGAAGGCCCTGCCGAAAGAGGCGATCATCTCTTCTGACATCGGCAATAACTGTGCCATCGGCAATGCCTATCCGACCTTCGAAGAAGGGCGCAAGTATCTGGCTCCGGGTCTGTTCGGCCCATGCGGTTATGGCTTTCCCGCCATTCTTGGGGCCAAAGTCGCCTGCCCAAAGACGCCGGTGGTTGGCTTTGCCGGTGATGGTGCCTTTGGAATTTCCATGAACGAAATGACCGCCTGTGGACGGGAAAACTGGCCGGCAATTACCATGGTGATTTTCCATAATTATCAATGGGGGGCGGAAAAACGTAATTCGACCCTCTGGTATGACGACAACTTTGTCGGCACCGAGCTCGATTGTGACGTCAATTACGCGAACATAGCCGCGGCGTGCGGGATGAATGGGGTACAGGTTACCACCATGGAGGGGCTGACCGGGGCTCTTGCAAAGGCCATTGAAGATCAGATGCAGAACCATCAGACCACCTTTATCGAGGTGATTCTCAATCAGGAACTGGGTGAGCCTTTCCGCCGGGATGCGATGAAAAAACCGGTGCGGGTCGCCGGTATCAATAAAGCGGACATGTGCCCGCAGCAGGTGATTTAAGGTGCCGGGGATTTTAAGGTGGCTTGGGCTCTCAACACGATACATATGAAATCAATCTACGCAGAAGGAAGGTAATATCATGATAGTTGGAATTTTAAAGGAAATAAAGACAGAGGAGAACCGCGTCTGCATGACGCCGGCAGGCGTTGAAGTCATGATTGCCAATGGGCATACCCTGTTGGTGGAAAAAGGGGCCGGTATCGGCAGTGGATTTGATGATACTGCTTATGCGGATGCGGGTGCGGAGATTGTCGGCGCACCGGCGGAAATATTTCAGCGATCCGGCATGATCATGCATGTCAAGGAACCACTACCTGCCGAGTACGATCTGATCCGGGAAGGCCAGATCATTTTTACCTATCTCCACTTGGCGGCTGACGAACGCCAGACCCGGGCACTCATTAAAAGCAAGGCCGTCTGTATTGCGTATGAAACCATCCAGAAACCGGATGGATCACTGCCGCTGCTGATTCCGATGAGTGAGGTGGCGGGCAGAATGGCCATCCAGCAGGGAGCCAAATACCTGGAAATGGCACAGGGCGGACATGGCATTCTGTTGGGCGGCGTACCAGGGGTGGATCCCGGCAATGTGGTGGTGATCGGTGCCGGCATTGTTGGCATCAATGCGGCCAAGATGGCCTGCGGCCTGGGTGCCAAAGTCTATATCCTGGATAAGAGTCTGGACCGGCTGCGGTACCTGAGCGATGTGATGCCGGCCAACTGCTTTAACCTGTTTTCCAGTCCGGCCACCCTGCGCGAACTTGTCAAACAGGCGGATGTGGTAGTGGGAGCGGTTTTGATCCCCGGCACCAAGGCTCCCAAACTGATTACCCGGGAGATGCTCAACACAATGAAACCGGGATCGGTACTGGTGGATGTCGCGATTGATCAGGGCGGCTGCTTTGAAACATCCAAAGCCACCACTCACGGCAATCCGATCTATGTGGTGGACAACGTGGTGCATTACTGTGTGGCCAATATGCCGGGTGCGGTGCCAAGGACATCGACCATGGCCCTGACCAACGCCACGCTGCCGTATGCGGTGAAGATTGCCAACAAGGGGTGGAAGAAGGCCATGCAGGACAATTCGGACATCAAACTCGGGGCCAATGTGATTCAGGGGCATATCACCTACCAGGGAGTGGCCGATGCCTTTAATCTGGATTATGTCCCGATTGATACGTTGCTGTAAAAGACCTTTCCCCGATCGTCATGCGCCGGGCATCCGCCAAACACATGAAAAGTGGTGCCCGACGCCATCACAAAACAAGTCAAGCGCCTCACAAGAAAGGGACATCCATGGAAGGATCCGACGAATCCAGGGCAAGTATTTTGGATATCCGCTCCCTGCGGCAGCAGGTGTATGAATACTTGAGGGGGAAAATTCAGGCCGGCAGCCTTGTTCCAGGATCTTTTATAAACCTGAATGAGATCAGCCAGCAATTGGGCATCAGCAAAACCCCGCTCCGGGATGCCATTATCCAGATGGAATGTGAGGGGTTTGTCACCATTCTGCCGCGACGGGGCGTGCTGATCAAGCGTCTTTCGCTGGAAGAGATTCGAAATATTCTCGAGATCGTTGGTGCTCTGGAAAGCACTGTGGTTCGATCCGTCTCTGATCGTCTCATGCCGGACCATCTGGACCGGATGCAGCAGTTGAACAAAGACATGCGGGTCTGCATTCAGCAGAATCCTTCCGGCACATTCGATACCCAATATTATCAGCTCAATCTGGCGTTTCACAATGTATTTCTGGATCTGTCCACCAACATGGATCTCAAACAGATGCTGATGATCATGAAACAGCGGTTATATGATTTTCCCCGTCTGAACTACATCAAGGAATGGGAATGGATCAATTGTGACGAACATGACCGGTTTATCCAGTTTCTCCGGGATGGGCAAAAAGACGACGCCGCCCGTCTCTGGCGGATCAACCACTGGGGATTTGAATGCCATGAAAAATATATCCGGGAATTCTATGCTCAGGGAGAACAGAAGATCCAGCACGATCTGGAGCTTTTAAAGTAACTGCGACAGGGGAGACACGCGTGAAAACGATTCTGGTCGTCAATACTGGAAGTTCTTCAGTCAAATTCACCCTGTTCCTTGCCGCAGATTTGCACGTCATGGCATATGGTCTGATGGAACGAATCGGACAGGAAGGAACGCGACTGGTTTACCAGTGTCCCGGCCGGGAAACGTTTCAGAAACAGGTATCCATTCCGGATATTGGCAATGCCATTGCACGGATACCCCTCCTGTTGACCGATTCCCGGATGGGCGTTATTGTCTCAAAAGAAGAAGTCCGGGCGATTGGGCATCGGGTTGTCCATGGCGGGGAGTCCATCAGCCAGCCAACCCGGATTGATGACCGAATCAAACAGATCATACAGGCCTGTTTTGACTTGGCCCCGTTACACAATCCGCCGAATCTGGAAGGGATACTGGCTTGCGAAACCGGGTTCCCGGACATTCCCCAGGTTGCGGTTTTTGATACCGCTTTTCATGCCAAAATCCCCCTTCAAGCCAGTCTCTATGCACTTCCCGTCCATCTTTGCGAATCGCTGAAAATTCGTAAATACGGTTTTCATGGTACCAGCCACGGTTATGTAAGTCGCAAAGCAGCGGAGTGGATTGGTCGGCCGGTGACCGACCTGCGTCTCATCACCTGCCATTTGGGCAATGGGTGCAGCATCACGGCGGTGGCTCAGGGCCAAAGCGTGGACACCAGCATGGGGTTTACACCACTGGAAGGTGTGCCCATGGGAACCCGGTGTGGTGATATCGATCCAGCCATTTTATTGTATCTGATGCGCCAACGCGGGATGACGGCAGAACGGTTGGATGCCTTGCTCAACCGGGAAAGCGGTCTGCTGGGCCTTGGGGGCACAGGCAGCAGCGATGTGCGAGATCTGGTGCAGGCCATGCAAAATGGTCACCACCAGGCAGAAACAGCCCTGAAAGTATTTACCTACCGCATTAAAAAATATATCGGCGCGTACCTGGCTGCACTGGGCGGCGCAGATGCCATCGTGTTTACGGCAGGCATTGGCGAAAATTCCCCCCTGATCCGGGAATGGATTTGTGACGGGTTGACGGAACTGGGAATCAGCCTGGATCACCGTCTCAACCATTCGGTGAATGGATGTATGGGGGAGATTCAGAACTCTGAAAGCCGGATGCGACTGTTGATCGTTCCCACCAATGAAGAAGCTGAAATCGCGATTCAAACCCGGGATCTCATCACCGTCTAAAAAACCCTCCGACTGCCTTTCATGGAAGGGCTGGCTCAACTGGCTTTTTGAGGCCATTTATCTAATAGGATGTCATATCTCAAATTTGAAATTTCAGATTGTGCTGATTGTAGATTTCAAGTTATATGCAGGCTGATATAAATTATCGATTCTGAATCTCTGAGAATTTATTTTTCTGAAATACAATAATACAAGCTTCTTCAAGATCATAAGGTCGTTATGCTGAATGGTATGCTGGATTTTATTTTTCAATTTGATAAAAATTTATTGTGGCTGATTTTTGCCATTTTGGTGGCATGCGGACTCGGTTTGCCGATTCCGGAAGATATTGCCATCATCGCCGCCGGTATCATGACGACTGATGGGGCAATCCACTTCTATCAGGCATTTCTCGTCTGCTTGCTGGGAGTTCTGGTTGGTGACAGCATCATTTACTGGATCGGACGAACCTGGGGGGAACAGCTTTTCAAAAACCGGGTTACCGCGATGATTATCAAACCATCCCTGCATCAGGCCGCCGCCATCGCCTTTCATAAACATGGTGACAAGATCATCTTTTTTGCCCGATTTATGCCCGGACTCCGGGCGCCTATTTACTTTTTCATGGGATCCATAAAAAAATCCTTCTGGCTGTTTCTGGCAGTTGACGCATTTGCAGCATCCATTTCTGTCCCCTTATGGATTGTAGTGGGAAATCTGGTTGGCGAAAACATTCCTGTTCTGGAAAAAGTGATCAAAAACATGAAAATCGGCACAGTGATTTTGATGGTTTTCTTTCTGCTGATATTTTTTTCAGGGATATATTTGAAAAAGGCCCTGATGAAATACATTTTCAAACAGTGAGTTCTGCTGCGGTCCACCGTTTTTTCCACCTGGGGAAAACAGCGTTGCCAGTTTCGAAGAGGCCCGACACCTCATCCGATCACCCGTTATCCGGTGAAAAAGAAACAGGAAAATCTGATCATATCGATCACGTAATGACCAAGAGACAGAATTTTTGATAATCAGATTTCCTGACGATTAATCCCGAACAGGAGGGTAAAATGGCGCGCATAGAAAAACCGTGTGTAATTTCCTGTGGTATTTTGCGGCGAGAAATCGAGCACCTGATGGAAAAAGGCGATATTGACGTGGACGTTCATTTCTTGAGTGAAAGACTTCACATGGATTACCATCTTCTGGATCGCGGGTTGAACGCTGCACTCAAAAAGTATCATAAGCAAAGCCCTGAGGGCATCGTCGTTGTTTACGGCGACGTTTGCCTGGGGTTTAATGGCGAAATGAACGTGCTGATGGACAGATACGATACGGTAAAGGTCGATGGGCTGAACTGCATCGACTGTTTGCTCGGCGGCAAAGGAAAACTTCTGGAAATGGACCCGGATCACAAATACCTGTTTCTGAATCCGGCCTTCATCCAATTTACAGAAAAAATAAGGGGAAAAACAAAAAAACAAACCCGGGAGATGTACAGCATGCTTGATGGCATCATCCTTTTAGATGCCATGGGTGATTTGGACGATTACCAGTCGAAGATCGACGAGATCGTGGACCATACCGGTCTCCCGGTTCTCCATCGTCAGAAAATAGGCGTCGATGGCCTGAAGAAGGTTCTTCTGGAAGCGCTTGGCCGGAATCGATGGAAATGCACTATCAACAAGGAACGGGTCGCATGACCGAGAAGATGGAAGCGCGCAACCCGCTTGTCCGATTAATGAAAAAATTCCAACAGGGAACCAGACCGGTTACCCATATGGGACCATTTCTGCCTCTGGTCCGCATCAAGGAGAGGGGGCTGCCATTCAATGACATCATGAGAAACGCTCAAGCCATGACGGATGCCGCCCTCCTGAGCTTTGAGCTTGGTTTTGAATCGACGGTGCTGCCCTTCGATCTGAATGTGGAAGCTGAAATGCTCGGCGCTCGGGTGCGATACCACGATGGATTCGATGGAAGCCCGGTATACCCTACCATCGCCGACAAGCCCTTCACCCCGGGAGACGATATTGCAATTCCAGATGCCTTGGCTGAAAAAGGTCGAATGCCAGCCATATTGAAGACTATTGCCTCCCTGAGGGAACGCGCACGGGACAGAGGGGCGGTGGGGGTATTCCATTCCCGGCCCCTTTACCCTGGCGGGCCAGGTGCTGGATATGGATGCGCTTTATGTGATGCTTTTGAAGCAACCGGAAAAAGCCCTGAGGCTTTTCGAACAGCTCACCACGTTTATCAGTCAATTGATCGATCTTTACATTTGTGCAGGTGCTGATTTCATGATTCTCGTGGAGGGGGGCGGTGCATCCATCGCACCGAAAACCTTCCGTAAACTGGTATTGCCCGCCCTGCAGGATATTTTAAAACCCAAAAAAATGCCCCAAATCACCTATTTTTTCGGCAGTTCCAGGGAAATTATCGAATTCATGCTGACATGTGATACCGACGGTATCATCCTTGACAAGGCATGTGACATTGAAAAAACCAGAGGGCTGATACCCGAAACGATACCGCTTTTCGGGCATTGCGACGGCTTTGACATACTTGCCAATGCGACGCCGGCGGAGATTACCGATAAAGTCCATCGCTGCATCGACATGGGCTTTACGACGGTGTGCCCGCCAGCGGATATCTACCCGCCAGCAAGAATTGAAAATATCGAAGCTTTTGTAAGGGCGATCCAGGAATATGAAAAATAGGGCTTATCTATAGTTTTTCAGAAAATTAATTTCCGATTTATAATGCAGGCAACAGCCCTGCACTTTGTCTTAGTTTTTTCATAACAGCGAGGACTTTGGTGGCATTACGCATGAATTTTTCAAAGGTCTTGATGACAGAATTTCTGAGATCGTCAAATGTTGGAAAATACTTGCAGTGGGTTGCATCCCTTTTTGTTTTCCGCCAGAGTTTTTCGATGGGGTTATAATCTGGCGAATATGAAGGGAGCCGTTTAACATACAACTTGCCTTCCGATTCCATTCGTTCTTTGAAATTTCTGGCATCAGGGCCATTATGATATTTTGCTCCGTCTTCTATCAGAATGATGGGGCACTGGTACTTGCTTACAACGGTCTCCAGGAACTGAAAATAGGTTTGTGAATTGAACTTCTCAGGGGTTTCCATGTAATGAAAATCACCAGAGAAGAACCCAATGGCTCCGAATACTTTCATCCCCTTTCTTATGCCGGTAGTCTTGATTTTAGGTTGTTTGCCCTTTGGAGCCCACGTTCTTGAAAGTGATCCCCATTGGGCGAATGAAACTTCATCACCAAAAAGGATGACTGCTTTCTGCTCTTGAGCCTGTTTGAGTATTGCTGGCCATGTTACCTCACACCATTCCCGGCGCTTTTCTTCATCCAGGTGATCAGACTCAAAAGCAGCCTTCTGATAGGATAAGCCGATTTTTTTCAACAAATCGCACAAATAGCGGGGGGAATACATGACGTTAAATTCCCGGAATACCAGTTCAGCAATTATCGCTGATGTCCATATGCCACATTCAAAGCCACATTTCTCGGGACCATCGCAGATGAGACCATACAGACGTTGCTTTTGTTGCTTGTTCAGTTTCGATTTCCGGCCTCGACCGCAATAATGGCGGTCAACAAGCCATGAATATCTTTCAGCCAAAAAACGATAAAGCCAGTTCAGCACCTGTCTTTCTGAGACATGAACAAAAGCGGCAATTGAGCGCAAGGAGTTGCCTTCTGCGATCATAAGCAACGCCTTGACAATTGTGAACAGTCGTAGATTGTTTAAAGCCATGGCCAGTTTTAACTCTGAACGCAGTCTGTTGACAGTCTCTTTTGAAAAAGATATGCGCATATTCTCAGCCTCCATTTATAGGTGTCTATAGGTATCTGAGAATATACTACTTTCAATGCTATATGATGTCCAGCGCTAATGTTAGAGTTTACGAAATTATTTTTCTGAAAAACTATATTCTGGGGGCTCCGTAATGTCCGGCATAAAATTCCGGATTTTCGTTGCGCGGTCCGTGAAAAGCCAGGTCACGCCGCGGTTGACTTCCCGGTACAGGCATTTTTTGGAATTTATGAATCCGGTACCCACAGGAAGGCAATTTCGGGACAACTTTCTCAAGATGTTGTTTTTAAGCAGCATGTAATGTCCGGCCATCCCGCCATAACCTTTCTGCAGGACCATATCCGAAACAGTGCCAACATTTGCTTCTGCAATCGGAATCATTGTTTCCGGGGGGATGAAGGAGATGTCAGAAAAGAGTTGCGGGTGAAGCGAGAGCAGATGAAAATCCCTGGCGGGCTCCAAGGAAGAAAACAACTCTGAAAGGACGTCGTTCAGGCGTGTTGATGCCACGAAATGCGGTTTTATTTCCACCATCAGATGTAGCCTACCGCCGTATCGTTGAATCACATCGGCCAGGGGAGGAATCATCGGGAACCTCGATTTAACTGCTTTGAGACTCAGCTCCCCGATGCGTGCATTCTCTTTGAAGAGGCGCCGGCAGTCCGGGTCGTGGGAAACCACCGGTTGCATGTCCCGGGTCCATTGAATGTCGAGCTCGATTCCCCATACACCTTCTGCCTTTGCCTGGTCAAACGCCGGCAGCGTGTTCTCATAGACCCGGCGATTGTCATACATGCCGCGATGGGAAATCAGCCGTGCATTCATAAATTTTTCGGGCGATGGCTCCGGACGTGGAAGTTTTTCCGAAAGGAAATCCGAAACCCTGAAAAAAGCATTTTCAATCCAAAACGGCAAGGCCATTTCACCTCCCTTGCATATAGGCTTTTCAGATAATGATTTTGGGAAGGCAACAGGGAGGGGATAGGCCTTTTTGGGCCATCCCCGACAGATAACGCACCCAAAATCTTTATCTTGAAAGCTATATCTTTCTGAAAGTCTATAGCGAGAGATTAAGGTTACCTCAGTCAATTATGGTTTGATATAGGCATTCAACCCGATAGTTACCGGTTTTCCATCCACTTCAACCTGGGTTACGACATTTCCCCGGGTACTGGCAACGACAAGCGTCTTTCCGGATGATGACGGTGTTGGTTTTTCCAGATCAATTTCGATACAGAGTTTATTATTTCTGATTTCAACGGTCATGGACATGATTTGTTTCCCTTCTTGATAAGATCGAAATTTTTCGATAGGTTCAGTGTCACGTGTTTGATTTTTATTGTGCATCAATGACTTTTCTCATAACCATGGAGGCTGTCAATAAAAAAGATCAATCGCTACAACATTCTCAAGGACGGATGAGAATGATCAAATTATGGATTGACATGAACAAGACCCGTTTGTTACGCTTGTCCTTCACAAAGAGGAGTAGCCTTCAGGGTGGTTATCGTCAAGACGTCTTCATGAATGAAGGCCGGTACCATCCGTTGGTGTACGAGCCAACTGGCCAGACCTTTGTCACAGCATGCATGTGGCAAAGGTCTTTTTTTTGGTAAAGCCGGAAAAGGGAGATCAACGATAATGGACACACTGGACGACAATAAAAACGAATTGTCCCAATGGTACCAGCTTGATCCGGAAGAGGTGATGAACCGGATTCAATCCTCCGGCACCGGTCTGGGTGCGGCGGAAGCCCGTAAGCGGCTGGACCACTTTGGCCCCAACGAACTGATCGAGAAAAAACGCAAACCGTTGTGGATGATGTTTTTGGATCAGTTCAAGGATTTCATGATCCTGGTGCTGATCGCCGCCGCCGTTGTGGCCGGCGTGATCGGCGACCCTGTAGACACCGTCGCCATCGCCGTAATTGTACTGCTGAATGCCGTGCTTGGATTTGTTCAGGAATACCGCGCCGAAAAGGCAATGGCCAGCCTGAAAAAAATGGCTGCTGCCTCGGCAACCGTTCTCAGGGACGGCCAACCTGAAATCATCGCAGCGGAACAGCTCGTTCCAGGGGACCTGGTTTTCCTGGAAGCCGGAAATGTGGTGCCGGCGGATATCCGTCTGACCGAAGTGGCCCAGCTTCGAACCGAAGAGGCGGCCCTGACCGGCGAATCCATGCCCGTGGAAAAGGAGATACCTGCGATCCTGGAAGAGGACCTGTCCCTTGGGGATCGTAAAAATATGGTGTATAAAGGAACACTGATTACTTACGGCCGGGGTCGCGGACTGGTTACAGGCACCGGCATGCAGACGGAACTCGGCCGGATCGCCACGCTGCTCCAGGCCCAGGAAGAAGGAAAGACGCCACTCCAGAAGCGCCTCACCGCCTTTGGACAGAATCTGGCCTATGTGGTTTTGGCGATTTGCTTCATCGTTTTTATCGCCGGCATCCTCCGGGGCGAATCGCCGCTGTTCATGCTGCTCACCGCCATTTCTCTGGCGGTGGCGGCCATTCCCGAGGCTCTGCCGGCTGTCATTACCATTTCACTGGCCCTGGGCGCCAACAAACTGGTCAAGCAGCAGGCATTGATCCGGAAACTCCCGGCGGTTGAAACCCTGGGGTCGGTCACCTATATCTGTTCCGACAAGACAGGGACCCTTACCCTGAACCGGATGACCGTGGAAGAAGTCTATATCGACGGCCATCTGTTCCGGTCCGGGGAACGGCTTCTATCAGATGGTGAAGATGCCGAGGCGAATCTGTCCGATAGAAAACCACTTGGTCTTCTGCTGGCAGCCCTGTCACTTTCCAACGATGCCCGCCAGGATGCATCCGGAACGGTCATCGGAGATCCGACTGAAGCTGCCCTGTTCAACCTGGCCCGGGAAAATGGCTTTCTGCGCGAAAAACTGGATGACAAATTTCCCCGGCTGGCCGAGATCCCGTTTGACTCGGAGCGAAAGCTGATGACCACCTTTCATCCCTGGGATGATGGCCAGGTTATTTCTTTCACCAAGGGAGCGGTTGAGGAAATCCTGGAACGCTCCGAAAAAGCGTATCATCCCGGAAGGACGGAGACATTTGATCGGACCAAAATCCTGGAAATAGCCGACCGGATTGCCGGGGACGGCCTGAGAGCCCTGGGTTTTGGTCTGCGGGTGTGGGATAAGCTTCCGGACCCAGTGATCGCGGAAAACGTGGAAATTGGGCTGACCCTGATTGGCATGGTCGGAATGATGGACCCGCCCCGTGAGGAGGCGCGGAATGCTGTAGCGGAATGCCGATCCGCAGGCATCCGCCCGGTGATGATTACCGGAGACCATCCGCTGACCGCACAAGTGATTGCCAGGCGGATCGGGATATTGAAAGGGGACAAAAAAGGCGTCATGACCGGACGGGAACTGGAACAGCTTTCCCTGGAAGAATTTGAAAGCCGGGTGGAGAAAATCCGGGTCTATGCCCGCGTCGCGCCTGAGCAGAAACTGAAGATCGTGAAAGCCCTTCAGGACAGGGGACAGTTTGTGGCCATGACCGGGGACGGGGTCAATGATGCTCCGGCGCTGAAACAGGCGGATATCGGGGTGGCCATGGGCATCACCGGCTCAGATGTGTCCAAGGAAGCCGCCCACATGATCCTGCTGGATGACAACTTCGCCACCATTGTCAAGACCGTTCGCGAGGGACGGCGCATCTTTGACAACATCCGCAAGTTCATCAAATACACCATGACCAGCAACCTGGGAGAAATCTGGACCATTTTTCTGGCCCCTTTTCTCGGTCTGCCCATCCCCCTTCTGCCCATTCACATCCTCTGGATAAACCTGGTAACCGACGGCATTCCCGGTCTGGCCCTGGCCGCGGAGCCCGGAGAGAAAAATATCATGCAGCGTCCGCCCCGGAATCCCCGGGAAAGCATCTTTGCCGCGGGGCTCGCCACCCATATCATCTGGGTGGGACTGCTCATGGGGGGCGTATCCATCATCACCCAGGTCCTGTTCATTGACAGCAGCCAGACCCGCTGGCAAACCATGGTCTTTACCGTGCTCTGCCTGAGCCAGATGGGACACGTGCTGGCCATACGATCGGAAAAGGAATCCTTTTTCAGGCAGGGGCCACTGTCCAACAAGCCGCTACTGGGAGCCGTTTTGCTCACGTTCGGTCTTCAGATGGCCACGATTTATGTGCCGTTTCTCAATCCTGTTTTCAAGACCCAACCGCTCAGCGTCAGGGAATTGATAACAACAATCCTGCTTTCAACCGTGGTCTTTTTTGCCGTGGAAATCGAGAAATGTTTCAAACGGGCACGCGGACACTCCGGTTCGAACCAAGGGGACGTCGGACGGGACAAGTAACCAAGAGGACGTCCATGAAATAAGGCATTTCTATAGACTTTCAGAAAATTCATTTCGCAAGGCAGCAGGGAGGGGATAGGCCTTTTTCGGCCATCCCCGAGTAAAACTCACAACATAACGTTGCTGCATTTACAGGCTTACAGGACCAAGTTAGAACCAAGCCCTCTTTATCGATACGAATGGTATCATTCACTCTTTCGACCACGCTCACACCAACCCTCTCCCAATGGGAGAGGGCTGGAAGAAAATCGAAATGTATGACCGGCTATTATTGCGGCTTACGAATTACCGTATCCGCCACATACGGATCAGTTGGGTGTGATCGGTGTAATCTTGGATCCGTGGATGGTTATCCCTGCCATCAATCCCTTCTGGTCGAAGAAAAAGGCATAGATACCTTCTTTGGCAGTTGTGGTGGACAACGTTCGTTCCAATCCCTCATCCACGACGACAACGGTAGGTCCCACCCCCACCTCCCAACCACTGATGCTTTTAAGATGTTCAAGCGATGCCTCGTCCGTAAAAAACAGGGCATAACCAAATGTTTGAGCCCCTATCTGCAATCCGTAGGAGGCTGAGACGGTATTGTAGTAACCAACGGTTTTATCGCCTTTTCGAAGCGCACCTTCCCCATAGTGTCCGCCGACAATGAGCCCTCCCTTAATAATACTCGGGAAAACCAGAATACCTTTTGCCACTTTCGAAAGCTCTTTGGCAGCAGTGGATTTGGCATACAGTTTATTCAAGGCGACATCGACTTCACTGTCAATCTGTCCGGCACTGTTTGCCATGACGGGATGGTTAAAACCGATTGCGATACATAAGACCATCAGTACTGTAATCAAGGAAAAACGAATTGTGTTATGCATAAGAACCTCCTTTTTCCAATTGACATCTTTAGATGATATGATGCTTGCCTTCGTTTAATATCCATCAAATCGGATCACCCAGAGTTCATTCCATGGCTTCCATTCCCCATGATGTTGTACACTCTGGTCCAATTAAATAGATTATTATTACGCAATTCCAAGATGTCAATACACCTGACTGACAGTCTGCTTCAACAGTTGGCGGGTCCCCTGGTTTACGACACATATCCGATTTTCAGCCATTTGGATTTCTTATTGCTTTCAATTGATCTTTTCAAGAAGATCATCGGTTGATATCGGCCGTCAGGTTCATCATGCATGAAGGGACGGGAAAATCCCGGTCAGTCCGGATACCACTTGACTCACAATGCCCTGAAGCCATTGGGTCCCCCATTCGGAAACATTCGCCGGAAGCGCTTGAATGACGGCAATATAGTCGTTTCCCTTTGTCTGTATGGTTTTCTGTAGATCTTTCAAAAAATTATCCCGAAACGGACCTTCTCCATCAATCTGTTGTAGCGCTGGCAGAATATCGCTAATCCGTGACACGTTCAGATGCAGTTCATTCTGACAGATCGCATGAGCCGAATCCAGTGGTTGGCCCACAGGCATCAATCCGCAGTATTCAATCAATCGATTGACCCGCTCCTGAATGTTGGTGTCAAGCGTCTGACATAATCCATCCAGCAGTGCCTCCGGAAACCGGCGGCCAACGAACAGACGTCTGGCCTGTTTATACCACTGCATCAGCGCCAGCAGATTGGCGATATACGTGATGTTGTTGGCCATGATACGTCTGAGGGTCAGATGCAGGCCGTTTGTGAACGGAATATTGACGCTTTTTCTGGCCGACTCCTGAATGAGCCGTCCGGGCCTTGACTCATCTTTCCGAATGATGGAACCTGCGGCGACCACATTTCCAAATTCCATGCGGCAGGGCCCGACCATACCCCCCTGCCCTCCCAGAAAAATGGGGAGCTGATTCAGCATGACTCCCCGGGGAACATCGCCCAACAGCGATGCTGTCGCCTTGTCCTGATTGGGTGTGTAATTGAAATGAATATAGGAACTGCCGACTTCGCTGTGATTTTTGCGGCTGTTTCCACCAGCCATCAGACAGTCGCAAAAATTGATCAGACTGCCCAGGGTGACAAACGGAAACAGGATGGTTTGCTTGAGCGCCACGGTATGGGCTGCGCTGGAGCGCTCTTCCATGATGGTTCCTTCCCGGACATGGCCTCCGGATCCAAAGACAATCCTGTCCAGAAACACGGCTCTTTTGAAATAACCGCCGTGCAGATTCACATCCGGACCGACGAAACAGTTCTCAACGGTTGCCGGCGACTCCAGCCCCAGTTTTGCGCCCTGCAGAATGAGCGTGGATTTGCCAAAGATTTTGGTTCCTGCATGTAGCACCACGCTCTCACCGGAAATTCGGTCAATATTGACGTCATCTCCGATTTCCACAGCCATTGGATTTGGAATCCGGACACCTTTTTCAATCAGTGCGGCGATTCGGCTATTCAGATTTTGCATGTTTGAGGTCTCGACCTGCCCCCTGTTTTTACAATCACCATCAATCCGTCTGTTTCAGTTTTGCAGACCGGATGGAATGACGTTTATGGGCATCCAGAATGGTTTTTCTAAGCCGGATGGATTTGGGTGTGACCTCGACCAGTTCATCATCCATCAGAAAATGAATGGCCCGCTCCAGGGTCATGGCCTTGACCGGCGATAGCAGAATATTGTCATCCCGGCCTGAGGCCCGCATGTTGGTCAGTTTTTTTTCTTTGCAGGGGTTGACATTGATATCGTTGTACCGGTTGTGTTCGCCAACGATCATGCCTTCATAGACCGCAGTTCCGGGAATGATGAAAAGCTGTCCCCGTGGTTCAAGATTAAACAGGGCGTATGCCACGGACACCCCATGCCGGTCCGATACGATGGAGCCGGTAAACCGGCTGGGGAAATCCCCCCGATAGGCTTCATAGCCGCTGAAATAGGAATTCATGATGCCGGATCCCCGTGTGTCGGTCAGAAATTCATCCCGGTACCCGATCAACGACCGGGATGGGATGCTGAATTCGATGCGAACCCGACCCCGGTTATGGTTGACCAGATTGATCATCTTGCCTTTTCGAACAGACAGTTTTTCGGTGACGATCCCCATGAAGGATTCATCGCAATCCACCATCAGGCGCTCGACAGGTTCCAGCTTGGCACCATTTTCATATTTCAAGATGACCTGTGGACGTCCCGCGCACAGCTCAAATCCCTCCCGGCGCATGGTTTCAATCAGAATAGCCATCTGGAATTCACCTCTGCCTTTGACCGTAAAACTTTCCTTGTCATCGGTTTCCTCAACCAGAATCCCCACATTCATCAGGGTTTCCTTGAAGAGCCGCTCACGGATTTTGCTGGATTGAACATATTTCCCTTCTTTGCCGCTGAACGGTGAATCATTGATTCGAAACAGCATCGATACAGTAGGCTCATCAACGGTCAGTCGGGGCAGTCTGGCCGGCGAAGTCTTTGTGCAGATCGTATCCCCGATTTTGACATTGTCGATGCCGGAAAGCACGATGATGTCGCCCGGATCCGCGGTCTGCACCTCCTGAAAGGTCAGGCCCTGATAGGTTTGAAGCTTTGAAATTTTCAGCGGATTGTGCCGGTTTTGATCATCGATGCAGATCAGGCTGTCATTGAATCGGGCTTGGCCGTGGATGATTTTGCCAATGGCAAGCCGGCCCAGATAGTCTGAATATCCCAAATCCGAAACCAGCATCTGAAACGGCGCATTGGGGTCATATGTCGGCGACGGAATTTCATCGACAATCGTATCAAATAGCATGCTCAAATTGGTGCTGTCTTCCTTCATGTCCTTCCAGGCAATGCCGTCACGGCCGACCGCATACAGAAGGGGAAAATCCAGTTGCAACTCAGTGGCATCCAGATCGATAAACAAATCGTAAATTTCATCCAGAACCGCATCAACCCGTGCATCCTTTCGATCGACCTTATTGATGACCACAATCACCTTGAGACCAGCCTCAAGCGTCTTTTTCAGAACAAAGCGCGTTTGGGGCAGCGGGCCTTCGGACGCATCCACCAGAAGCAGCGCACCGTCTGTCATGGACAGCGCACGCTCCACCTCACCACCAAAATCCGCATGGCCCGGCGTGTCGACAATATTGATTTTAACGCCCTTCCAGATTACCGAGCAGTTTTTTGCGGCAATGGTGATGCCCCGCTCCTTCTCCAGATCCATCCGGTCCATGATGCGATCCGAGATATCCTGATTGTCCCGAAAGAGTCCACACTGACGGAACATGGCATCCACCAGGGTGGTTTTGCCATGGTCGACATGGGCAATGATCGCGATATTTCTTATTTTTTCATTAACGATTCTATTTTTCATAATTTCCAATGATAATTGGCATCCCTTTCGGAATTTGCATTTTATTTTTTTTGATTCACCGTAGATACACATGATCAGGGGCTTGATCGCCCCCATGAATGAATCGGTAAACGTTCATGAATCCTTACGGGATGTTCACCCACATATATGAAAATGACATGTACCGTTTTTCTTCTGAATTCTGAATCCTGAATCCTGATTACTGAATTCTGTAGCTTTCAAATATCCTTTCTGTTAGGGCGAAACCCGAAGTTTCTGTCCAACCTTGATTAAATCCTGTTGGGGAATCTGATTCAGCCGGCGCAATTCATCCACAGTCAATCCATAGGTTTTACCGATTCCGAACAGGGTTTCTTTCGGTTGAACATCATGGTACCGAATAGTCGACTGCGTTCCGGCAGATGTCTGTTTTTGGGGTTGGTCCGGGGTGTCCGTTTTTTTGGCAGCAGGCGGTTCTGTTTTGGGTGGTTCAGACGCTGCGGTTTTGGCAGATCCACTCATTTTTTGCAATCCATCCATTTCCCGGATGAGTGAATCCACCTTCTGCGTCACTGTGGATTCCAGTTTTCCCAACCGTTCATTCATCTGATTCAGTTTTTCTTCCTGCAATGCGATAACGGGTTGTTTTGATGAACTGGTTTCAAGTTGGGATAAGCGGGATTCCAGCTTTTTGAACCGGGCGTCCATTTCAGAGATCATGGTAACATCAACCGGCTGCTGTTTCAACATGGGCATAAAAACAAACAGACCAATCAGAATGAATGCGCCGGCGCCGATCAGTCCAAAAAAAATACCACTGTTTTTTGAAACCGATGACACCATTGAATCCATCCGGTTTTTCTTCCACGGTGAATAGGTATCCTCCGGGTAATAATCATCATCAGAGTCCTGATCCCGGCCCGAATCGCCCCGATCCCGAAACTGATCGCGCGTGTCTCTTTCTGTCATGGTAAACCTCCAAATTGAATTTAAATCCTGCCTTGTTTCACAATACCAGGCAGTCTGCAACCAGTTCCCAGAGATATTTGACCTGAAGACCGGCCATTTCATATTCGGACTTGATGGCATTCAGTTGGCCGTGGCAACTGTGGCAGGGAACCACCACCATCTGTGCCCCGGTTTCCCTGATTTGCTCCATTTTTTTGCGACCATAAAAAATCCGTTCGGCATTGTATCCGGTGGTCAGTGTTCCGCCACCGCCACCACAGCAGAACTGACCCTGCCGGTCTGGATACAGATCCACCCAGTTGTTCAGACACTGATCCATGATCCATCGGGGTTCATCATAATACCCATGACCGAACATCCGTTCTGCCTTGCGTCCGTAATTGCAGGGATCGTGATAGGTTGCCAGAACATCGAAGCGGGTTTTATCCAGTTTGATCCGTCCGGTTTTAATATAGTCGATCATCAGATCAAAAACCGTAAAGGTTCCAAACCGGTTCAGCGCTTCGGGATACCATTTTTGGAGACCAGACCTGGTCGCCAGATACGCATGCCCTCATTCCGGCCACATCAGGTTTTTGACCTTGAGCCGGTCCATCTGTTCCACGATCCGGCCGGTCATGGTTTTCATGGCGTCATCATCACCGGTAAAAAAGCCCCAGTTGGTACCTTCCCAGTTTTCGGACGAAATGGTCCAGTCTTCACCCGCCGCATAAAAAATTTTCCACCAGTGCTTTAAATCCTCGGTATGGGTGTTGACCAGCTTGTTGTGAATGGTGGTCAGCAGATTGGCACCTTCCTTGTCAATCGGCACCGTAAATCCTTCAAAGCCCGGTTCTTCGGCCACTTCCGCGGCGACATCCTCCAGGATGAAAATGAAATCTTCTTTCGGCAGCCCCAGATTATTGCCAGTTTTCAGTGCAGCCTCAAGCCCTTTGTGAAGGATTCCGGGAACCCGGTCCCGGTCCCGAAGCCCGCGAATGCGTCGAACCAAATCCGGAATATGAATATCCATGGGACACACCTGTTCACATTTTCCGCACATCGTACAGATCCAGGGCCACCTGGATTCAATCGCACCGTCTATCAGTCCAAGCGAGGTCAGCCGCACCAATTTTCGCGGATCGAATCCATCCACGCCGGCAACCGGACAGGATCCGGAGCAGATGGCGCAGGTCAGGCAACAATCCTGGGCATAGGGCCAGGAACGGAACGCATCGTGATCGATACGGTCCAACGGTATTTTTTGGGATTGTAGGCTTTCCGATTGGATCTCATTCATGATTTCACCTGATTCAGTTGAATAATCTGTTGTTCAAACCGGGTAACGGTTTCTGCAAATTCAGTGGGCATGTTTGCAGCGATGGTGGTCAACTGCAGTCGAGCCGGATTTAGGCCGATGATCGCCAGTCTTTCGGCGATGCTGTCCACGCGCTGCCTGGCATACCTGTTGCCGCGTTCTGAATGACAGTTGCCCTCATGACAGGTAAGGACCAGCACCCCGTCCGCCTGCTGGCTGAATGCAGACAGAAGATAATCGATAGATATGCTTCCGGCGCAGGGAACTTCAATGGTCAGAAGATTGGCGGGCAGTGGGTGTCCGGCGGCAAGGGCCAGTTTTTGGGCCGGAATGGCGGAACGTCCGCAGCAGAATGCAACCAGAAACGGGGATGACCCTGTTTGGGTGCCGGTTTTGTACGCCGCAATCCGCTGACCAATGACCTGATCGGTCAGATCCGCAATGGTAATGGCTTCTCGGGGACATTCCGCAGCGCAGATACCGCAGCGCTCGCACAAATCGGAAATCAATTCCGGTCTGGCATTCAGCATGACAGCGGCATATGGACAGATCCGGTAACAGGTCAGACATTTGATACACTGGCCCGTATTAATTTGGGCCTTGATCCCGGGCGTGATCGATTCACTATTTATCACCCGATATATCCCGGTGCATGCGTTGGCAATGTCAGTATCCGCGGCACCTGGCAACGGAATGCCGCGTGATCCCCCAATGGCAAAAATCCCTTTCCGGTTGGTATGGACCGGCAGCCTGTGGACGTTATCAGCCTGAATGAATCCGTTTGCATCCAGTTCCAGTCGCATGAAACGGGCCAGATGTTTCAGTCGGGGACTCGCCAGAATCCGTTCATCCACCACCGTCAGGTCTGGCTGCAAATAAAAGGGATCTCCAGTGATTTCATCCATGAATTCAATGCGGACCGATTGATCGACGTTTTGAACAATTTGGGGACGGGTTTCGGTAAATTTGACAAACACGACACCGGCATCCCGACACGCCTGATACAGGGCCTCGAGCCCATCTGATGCCACTTTCAGGTTGCCGAGCAGAATGTAGGTTTTGCAGCCCAACTCTGACCGAAGCGTCTTTGCGGCCTGCATGACCGCCAATGCCATAACAGGATGATTTTCCGCAGACAGATTCAACAGAAAAACGACAGTTCTGATGCCGGACCAGTTTTCCGGGGTAACGGGCATCGCCTGAATCCGGAGCAGAATATCGGATATGGCCAGCGATTGCGCGGTTACGTTCAGACCATATGCCGCATGGTTCGCCTGTCTGAGACCATCCTCCGCAATGATGATGGCGCCTGCATCCAGGGTCTTTGAGCCGTCTCTGGTTTTCAGTCCGACATGAAACTGATTGGCATATCCGGCAAAAGAAATGAGCTCGGCATGCGCCATACAGGCTACCGGAGGGTTTCTATCAGCCGGTTGATCAATCAAAAACTCGGGCAAAAGCTCAGGCAAAAGCTCAGGCCAAAGCTCAGAACCAGACCCGTCATCCGGTGTGATGATACTGACCGGAAGCCCTTTCTCCATTAAGGTACAGGCGGTCCGATGAGCGGTTTTTCCATTTCCAAATATCAAAATATTGCGATTCAAATGAGTCTCCTCTCAAAAAAAAACAGAATTCAGGAGTCAGAGGTCAGTCGGGAGATTTCATACGCTCAGCCAGTCCATCACCTGTGCCGCAGCCCGGCTTCCGCTGGCGATGCTTTCGGCAATGCCCATGGGCTGAAGTGCTGAGCCCGCTGGAAATATACCCGGTCCATTGCCCTGGTTCTGCTGGTCGGAAATAAACCCAAACCGGTTCAGGGAAATCGGGAACATCTCTTTTAATGAAATGTAATCCGCTGACGGCGTCATGCCAACGGACAGCACGGCCAGATCAAATATGTCTTCCCTGTATTTTCGCTCTGTCGGATCAAAAAAGCCGATTCGCAGCCGGTCATCCGCTGTCTTGGCGATATCGCCCGGAATGGCCCGTATCTGCCGGATGCGGCGTTTAATATCCGGAAAAACCTGTTCAAAATTTTTTCCGAATGTCTGAACATCAATATAAAAGAATGTCACGTCGATACCGGCCTGAATATGCTGAATCCGGCGGGCCATTCGAAGCGCGGATGCACAGCAGACCCGACTGCACCACAGATGGTTCAGCGTGACATCCCGGCTTCCGACACACTGAATGAATGCCATGGTTTCGGGAATCCGCTTATCCGATGGCCGGATCACCTTTCCGGTCTGCCGAAGCATGTCCTCCAGGTCCAGATTGGTCATAACATTTGGAAAACGGCCGTATCCATAAGGCTTTTGTGACGGATCAAACGGTTTGAAGCCGGTTGCCAGTATGACCGCATCCACGTCACGGGTCATCCGCTGACCATTCTGACTGACATCGATTTGATACCGGTCTGTCCGGCTGACCTTCTGAATGATGCTTCCGATCATAGGCTCTATCAACGGGTTGGATTGAACCTGCTGAATCCGGCTCTCCACCATGCAGGCTCCGCACCGGACACATTCCGGCGCAGCCTTGCAGGTAAACCGGACCGCATGGCCACCCAGCGTTTCGGATTTTTCCAACAGCCAGACCCGAATTCCGGATTGTGCCAGTTCAAGCGCAGCCGAAAGTCCTGCCGGTCCGCCACCAACAACCAGGACCGTTTGATCCGTTACGTTTCTGTTCACTCCCATTTCTCCTTTCTGACTTATCCTCTGGCCTGTTTCGAGGACATCTCCCGCCATTTCTCCACCACGGCTTCGATCAGCGCATGCGCCTGTTCCCGGGAAATGGATTGAATGCCATCTGAAAGTATTTCAATTTCCGACTCTGGCATTTCGATGATTTTCTCAATCAAAAATGCATCCACTTCACCATCATCCAGAAGCAGTCCACAGGCACCGACCGCCCCAATATATTCATCCCCGACAAACAGGGGAACAACCAGTTTGAGGAGACCGGCATCGCATTCCTCGATGACCGGTACTTTTTTCTGTCTGGCTTCCGCCGCAATATTCATGTGAGCCACGGCACAGATAAACGCCTGGCCTTTGGGATTGGCCTTTATGGCCGGACAAAGCCGGTTCACCCATGCCTTGTGATCCGTGATGCGAATGCCGTCCGGATTGAACACGTTGGCATCAATATTGAACTTCTCGTGAATTTGAATCTCAAATGCTTTCCATTCTTCCAATGTACAAATATCGGTTAGCGTCATTTTTCATCTCCGTTATATAGCTTTCAAGATAATGATTTTGGGAAGGCAGCAGGGAGGGGATAGGCCTTTTTTGGCCATCCCCGACCGATAACGCACCCAAAATCTTTATCTTGAAGCTATAATAGCACAGGAACAACAAGTTGTCTCCGTTCTCCCCTTCCCGGACCCAAAATAATTATTCGCATCGTCCGCAGAATACGATGGGTTTGTATGGGTATCCCTTAGAAAAATGCTTGGGGCATGTCAAACAAAAAACGTATCTTTACAAACCATGACGCGGATGTTACATAATTTGTTACGGGCAGAACTTGTTTGAACTCAAAAAGCATTAACCGCGGGAGCCAAAAATGGAATATATCAAAATAAAATTTGGAAGTGATTTTGATACGGTCAGCTCATCTTACAAAGAAACATTTGAAGAGATGTTCCGAACACTCAACACGGGATTTTCCCTCTGCGACCGGTCATGGACACCGCCAATGGACATCTATGAAACTCCGGATGAAATCATTGTCCGGGCAGAGATTGCCGGTGTCATCAAGGAAGATCTGGAAGTGGAAATCAACAACAAAGCCGTTCGGATTTATGGCAGGCGATGTGAAATGTCGCGCCAGGACAACGCCACCTATCGTCTGGCAGAAATTCAATACGGTACCTTTGAAAGAATTTTATTTTTGCCATCTCCCATAGACACGGAAATCGTCAGTGCTTCCTATTTGAATGGATTTTTACAGATCCGTCTGGCCAGACTGCGGATGGATGCTGTTCATAAAATTCCCATTTCTGATCAATAATCCGGAAATTTCCGAGTATGGCGCAGGTTATTTGAATTTTTCGCCTGAATGCGATTCGAATCCCCGAATAAACGACGTGGAGGTTAATGATGCCGGAACAGCTACCGTCTTCTGAAACAAAAACCGAAAATACACCTGAAATTCTTCCGATCTTACCACTCTTTGATGCCGCGCTTTTCCCCAAAATGGTTTTGCCGCTGGTCGTGATGCAGGGTGAATCGGTTCAACTGGTCGACGAGGCCATGACCAAAGACCGACTGATCGGCCTGGTCGTATCCAAAAAAAACGCGGATGAAACCATCAGTCCGCAGGATTCCCTGTTTTCCATCGGGTCCAGTGCGCTGATCCTTAAAATGGCCAAAGCCCAGGACAACCGTGCGCAACTGCTGGTTCAGGGAATCAGTCGGTTCCGCATTCTGGAATTTGTGGAAGGCAAGCCGTACTTGCAGGCCCGTGTGGAAATGATACCGGAAAAAGAAGTCAACAGCACGGAAATAGAGGCCATGACAGCCAATATTGTCCGGCTCTTCATGCGGATTTCCGAACTGACCCCCGGCATGCCACCGGAAATCGGCGCCATGGCCAAATCCATTCCGGACCCTGGAACACTCGCCGATATGGTCGTCTCCACCATCAACACCACGACCGAAGAAAAACAAAAGATTCTGGAAGAAACGGATATTACCCAACGCCTGAAAGAGGTGATCCGGCTGGCCACCCATCAGTTGGAAATCGTGGAGCTGGGAAACAAGATCCAAAGCCAGGTAAAGGGGGATATGGACAAGAGCCAACGGGAGTATTATCTACGTCAGCAGCTCAAGGCCATTCGGGATGAATTGGGTGAAAAGGATGACAGTTCGGTTGAAGTTGATGATTATCGCAAAAAAATAGACGCCAGCAACCTTCCGGAAGACGCCAAAAAAGAAGCGGATCGTGAATTGAACCGCCTGTCCCGCATGCATCCCTCGTCAGCGGAATATACCGTGGCATCCACATATCTGGACTGGCTGACCGCACTCCCCTGGCATGAGGTCACGCCCGACAATCTGGATATCAAAAAGGCCAGAAAAATTCTGGATGACGACCATTATGGCCTCGACAAAGCCAAAAAGCGGATCATCGAATATCTGGCCGTACGAAAACTCAAACCTGACTCAAAAGGCCCGATTTTGTGTTTTGCCGGCCCCCCTGGAACCGGAAAAACATCCCTTGGAAATTCGATTGCACGGGCTCTGGGCCGGAAATTTCACCGGATTTCCCTGGGAGGGGTCCGGGATGAAGCCGAAATAAGGGGGCATCGCCGAACCTATGTGGGCGCTTTGCCTGGACGGATCATTCAGGGTATTCGGCGGGCCGGAACCAAAAATCCGGTGTTCATGCTGGATGAAATCGACAAGGTCGGAAGCGATTTTCGGGGTGATCCATCTTCGGCACTGCTCGAGGTTCTGGATCCGGAGCAGAATTCCCATTTTCAGGATCATTACCTGGACGTTCCATTCGATCTGTCCTCTGTCATGTTTATCACCACGGCCAATATTCTGGATACCATTCCGCCCGCGTTACGGGATCGGATGGAAGTTCTGCAACTGTTGGGATATACCGAGGATGAAAAACTCAAAATCGCCAACCGGTTCCTAATCCCCCGACAACAGGAGGCGCATGGTCTCAAGCCGGACCAGATCAATTTTACCCAGGGAACCGTCAAACATATCATTTCGGATTATACCCGTGAGGCTGGCCTCAGAAATCTGGAACGGGAAATCGCCACCATCTGCAGGGGTGTTGCCAGCAAAATCGCTGAAGGCGAAATTGAATCCATTCTGATCACGCAAAATATGCTGGCAAAATATCTGGGTCCCATTCGCCATATTCCGGAGACCAAAACCCGTATCCACACGCCAGGTGTGGCCACCGGCCTGGCCTGGACACCGGCCGGCGGTGAGATTCTGTTCATCGAAGCCACGACGATGAAAGGTTCCAAGGGTCTAACCCTGACCGGGCAGTTGGGGGATGTGATGAAGGAATCGGCTACGGCGGCCTTAAGCTTTATACGCGCCAATGCCGCATCCATGGGAATTGCCGAAGATTATTTTGAAAAACATGACATTCATATTCATATTCCGGCAGGTGCCATTCCCAAAGACGGACCATCTGCAGGCGTCACCATGCTGACGGCTTTGACTTCCATGTTGACCGGTAAGGTCATTAAAAAAGATCTGGCCATGACCGGCGAAATCACGCTGCGAGGGCAGGTCCTTCCGGTAGGGGGCATCAAGGAAAAGGTCATGGCTGCCCATCGCGCCGGCATTAAAATCCTGATTCTGCCCAAAAGGAATGAAAAAGACCTGGAGGAAATCCCGAAAAAAATTCTAAAGGACATTGAATTTCATTTTGTTGAGAAAATGACCGATGTGCTGCGGCTGGCGATTGAGAAAGGCTGATTAACACATGCGGTTTCTTAAACAATACGGGTGGCTTCCCGTAGTGACCGTGTGCATGATGATGGCCATGATTGCCGGATGCACTCAGGCAATTCCGCCCTCTGGGCCGCCGCCTGCTGTTCCGCCTTCAAAAAGCCTCTATCCCAAACCATACAAGGTTCTGGGCGAATGGTATCAGCCGCTTCCGGATGCCAGGGGCTTTCGCCAGACCGGAATCGCCTCCTGGTATGGCCAGGAGTTTCACGGCAAAAAAACGTCCAACGGTGAAATTTACGATATGTACGCAGAATCCGCGGCACACAAAACCCTGCCCCTGGGGACCATCGTTTATGTCAAAAATCTGGACAATGGCCGGGAAATGCGGATTCGGATCAATGACCGGGGACCGTTTGTCACCGGCAGAATCATCGACCTGTCCTATGCCTGCGCGCAAAAATTGGGTGTGGCACAGCCGGGAACCGCACGGGTGGAGATCGAAGCTGTCGGTACAACCGATCCTGCCATGAACACCTATTCATCGGATTATTATTATTCGGGCAATTTTACCATTCAGGTCGGTGCATTCGCCAATCGGAACAATGCGGAAAGGCTGAAACAGAATCTGGACCGTCAGTATGAGCAGGCCCATATCGTTCCCTATTCCGGTACCGGCACAACGCTTTACCGCGTTCGGGTGACCCGGTGTACATCGCTGGAACAGGCCGAACAGTTTGAAACCCGGCTTCGGCAGGCCGGGTTTTCCGAAGCCTTTGCCGTTGCCGAGTAGCCGAACAGGAGATTCAATCTGCTGAATAACGTTGTATTTATCGATCGGGACGGCGTCATCAATCAGGACTCGTCCGAATATGTCAAAAACTGGTCAGAATTCCATTTCATTCCCGGAAGTCTCAACGCGCTTCGGCGGCTGACAAAAACCGGCCACACAGTCATTCTTGTCACCAACCAGTCAGCGGTCGGCCGGGGATTGATGACCCTTGCCACCTTGTCATTCATTCACAAAAAGCTGTGCGATGCTGTTGCTGAAGCGGGTGGCCTTGTCACCGATATTTTTTTCTGTCCGCATCTTCCCGAAGACCGGTGCGAATGCCGTAAACCCCGCCCCGGACTGATTCATCAGGCCGCCCGGAAATATGAAATTGACCTGGAACATGCCGTAATGGTCGGCGACAGTGCCCGGGATATCGAATGCGGAAAAAATGCAGGCTGCAGTACCGTTCTGGTTCTGACCGGTAATGGGCCAAATGCCAGCCAGGAACTGGATGAAAAAGGCATGACTCCGGATGCCGTGACAGCCGGACTGGAAGAAGCCGCCGAGTGGATCATTTCCCAGTGACACCCAGTTGCCGCCCGCTGCATCCCAAATGGATTCATAACCCGTGAATTCTGACCGACAGTCAACCACCATCGAAGGTTATATTGAAAAAATCACATTTTACAATCCGGACAACCACTACACCATTGCCCGGTTTCGGGCCACCAATGCCAACAGCCTCATCACCATTGTGGGGTTTTTGCCCGAACCATCCCCCGGAGAAAAGCTGTCCATAACCGGCTTGTGGGATGTTCATCCCAAATACGGTCAGCAGTTGAAAATTGATCATGCAGAGGCCCGACTGCCCGCCACGGTTGACGGCATCCAAGAATATCTGAAGTCGGGATTCATCAAAGGCGTCAGCATCAAAAAAGTATCCCGAATCGTCACACATTTCGGCCAGAACACCCTGGATGTCATTGAAAATCAATCCGAACGGCTGATCGAAGTCAAGGGTATAGGGGAGGTTATTGCACGTCGCATTGCCGAATCCTGGAATTCCCATCATGCGGCCCGCAGGCTGATGCGGTTTCTGGAAAAAGCCGGTGTGCCCGCCTCACATACGGCCCGGATACTGAAACAGTATGGTCCAGACAGCGTTGACATTCTGATGGGCAATCCCTATCAGGCCGCGATGGATATTCCTGGCGTCGGATTTTACATCGCAGACCGCATCGCCCAACATCAGGGAGCACCTGCCGATCAGCCGCTCCGCATTCGGGCCTGTCTGCTGTATATTCTGGAACAGGCCGCTCAGGACGGTCATACCGGCATCTGCAAAAGCGATCTCATCCTTCGTCTCTCCGAGCTGTTTTCCATCGAATGCGGCCGGTCGGAATGCGAGCTCGACAGCCTGGTCCGGGAAAACGACGTGATTCTGGATCGGCACGTTCAGTTTGATGAGCCGGTGGTGTTCCTGAAACATCTCCATGAAGCGGAAGCCGGCATATCCCGCCGCATTCATGCCCTTCGGTCCGTTCCGGTTCATCTTCCCGCGCTGGATCGGGAGGCTATTGCCGATGCGGTTTTGATGAATTTGGCGATTCAGCCGTCACCCGAGCAACTGGCGGTTCTGGAAGATATTTTACAGCATAAAATCGCCATCATTACCGGTGGTCCGGGTACGGGCAAAACCACCCTGATTCGATCTGTGTCAGCCGTTTTCAAACGGATGGGAAAAAAAATCGCTCTGGCCGCCCCCACCGGCAGGGCTTCCAGACGTCTCTCGGAAGTGACACGGGCGAAAGCCCAGACTATTCACCGGCTGCTTTTGTATGATCCGGTCGAAAACCGGTTTGTCAAAGACAAAGATGATCCGCTGGAAGCGGATGTGGTGATTATCGATGAGGCATCCATGGTGGATGTCATTCTGATGCTTCATCTGGTGAATGCGATCCCTCCGACCGCCTGCCTGATTCTGGTCGGTGACCGGTTTCAGTTGCCGTCTGTTGGACCGGGAAATGTTCTGGCCGACATGATCGACTCGGGCGTCATCCAGACATATGAGTTGACCGAGATATTCCGGCAGGCTGCGGAAAGTCCGATCGTCATGAACGCACACCGGGTTCGCCAGGGGTCCATGCCGGTTGTCGAACTGGGCACTGACCCCAATGATCTGTCCGAGTTCTATTTCATCGAACAGTCCAATCCGGATATTGTTCTGAAACAAATTCTCGATATGTGCAAAAACCGGATTCCCCGGACATTCGGATATGACCCGGTTCAACAGCTTCAAGTGATCACCCCCATGCACAAGGGCATTGTGGGAACGATTCACCTGAATCAGATGCTTCAAAAGACGTTGAACCCGGAATCTGTTGGTATTGAGGCATATAACACAAAATATAAAATCGGCGATAAGGTCATGCATCTGAAAAACAACTATGCGAAGGAAATATTCAACGGGGATATCGGCGTGGTGACAGATGTGGATAAACAAAAATTTCTGGTGACCGTCGACTATGACGACCGGTACGTAACCTATGACCGGGACGCGCTTCAGGATTTGACTCTGGCCTATGCCATCTCGGTTCATAAATCCCAGGGCTCTGAATATCCGGCTGTGATTGTACCCGTGGTGAATCAGCATTTTGCCATGCTTCAGCGCAATCTGCTTTATACGGCCATCACGCGCGGTAAAAATCTGGTAATCCTGATCGGAACAAGGCAGGCACTTCATACAGCCGTCAATAATGATCAAACCGGACGCAGACTGTCCATCCTGGCGGAAAAACTGAAAGACTCATGACACGCAGCCAACCCATCATTCATTGGAGTGGAAATGTCAGTATACCCGACAACCGGGAGCTGATCGAGGAAGAACCGCTGTCCATCCGCATAGACGGCAAACCCTATACCGTGGTCATGCGGACCCCGGGGGATGAACTCAGCCATGTGGCCGGATTCTGCCTGACCGAGGGGATTGTGGATGTCATGGATGAGGTGGAAGCCATTGCCAGGTGTGATGGCGAAAATTCCCATGTCGTCACCGTGACCCTGAAACCGGAGAGACGTCAGAAAATTGGCGACTATATGGACAGACGGGGATTTATCAGCCAGACCAGTTGCGGCATCTGTGGAAAGGAGCTGGTGGAAGAGATTGAAACCCGGGTTGAACCCGTCATGGATTCAACCCGCTTTGAACTTGAAGCCATCATGGGATGCATGGACGGTATCAATGAATGTCAACCTCTGAGAAAATTGACACATTCCTCTCATGCATCCTTTATCTACGATGCAAACTGTCGGTTGATGGCCGTTGCAGAAGATGTGGGCAGACATAATGCGCTTGACAAGGCCATTGGAAAGCTCTTTTTATCCCGGAAGCTGACTCAGGCCAAGCTGCTGGTTCTGTCATCCCGTATCAGCTTTGAGCTGGTTCAGAAAGCGGCCCGGGCGCAAATACCCGTGATTGTGTCGGTATCGAGACCCACGACCCTGGCCGTTGATCTGGCCATCCGGCTGAACATGACCCTGGCCTGCCTGTCGCCGGGCTATGGACTGTTTATTTTCTGTGGTGAAAAACGATTGCAGCATGACGGCGTGAGCATGTGAAATCATGGCATCCGTGTGCCCTAACGCGCTTACGCCCGCATGATTTTACGCTTTTTTATTGTCTTCGATCTTGTCCGGCTCTTTTTTATCATCAACTGTCGCATCCTTGAAATTCCGAATGGCTTTGCCGATGCCGCCGCCGATTTCCGGCAGTTTTCCGGCACCAAAAATGATGAGCACGATGACCAGGATTACAACCAGTTCTGACATTCCCAACCCAAACATACCTTCCTCCTATTCTTGAGATTCGCTTTGCTGTATTTCTTCCAGCAATTTGGCAAACTCTTTTGTCTTGACATACCGATCCATTGACGCCTGGTAATCCATCCATCTTCGCCAGGATTCAAGCCAGTCGTCGTTTCGCCAGTAATACTGTGAATTTCCTTTTCCCTGCAGCCGTTTGATGTAATCCCGGTATTCCTCCAGGCAACCTTCGCAAAACCGGTAGGGGATGGGGATGGAATGATCATGGTTGGGATCGGTCTGGCAAAATTCATCCGGATTGATCTCCATGCCACATTTTTCGCATCGGGACGAGCATCGGGAACATAAAAACGCGCGACGAACGATAACAGCCTTGCGTTTACGATTCAAAACGTCTTTTTGATCTTTGACCGCCTGAAGGCGCTGATTCAACGAAATAATATTCGCCACGGGATTACCTGAGATGAATGGATTTACATCATTTGTGACTGGTTGTAAAACAAGAGGCCTGAAATGCCTCAAATTTGGCGGGACTATAGCATTCAGGCATTCGGGTGTCAATGTCGATGGCTTGAATTCTCCAGACAGGCACGATTCACCATCTGCTCGCTTATGAATCAGATTGTCAATCGTCCATGCGCATATTCCATAGACTTCTGACCTCTGCCCTCCGATCTCCGACCCCTGACCCCTGATCTCTGACCCCTGATCTCTGACCTCTGATCCCTGACCTCCGATCTCTCACATCCTGCTCAATCATGATTCGGGATTGGGCGGATAGCTCAGCCGTTTCATCATGGCAATTTCATCACAGTCCGGAAATTTGACGCAGAACAGACAGCCGCTCCAGATTTTCAAAGGCAGCGCGGCACGGTCGATCCGTTCAAATCCAAACGTGTCAAAAAAATCAGGCCGGTAGGTCAGGGTGAACACCTGGGTGATTTGATACTGACGGGCCTCTGTCAATGCATATTCAGCCAGTTGGCTTCCGATTTTTTTTCTCAGATGATCCGGTGACACGGCCAGTGACCGGATTTCCGCCAGATCGCTCCAGCAGAACTGCAGGGCGCAGCATCCCACAATCTCATGACTGATCGAATCTTCATAAACCGAAAAATCCCGCAGATGGTCGTAAAGCTCGCTGTATGGCCGGGGCAGAAGATCGCCCTTGGTCCCGTAATATTGCAACAGGCCATAAATGGCCTTGATATCCTGTAATGTGGCTTTTCGAATCATGTGTTTTCCTGATCCCTGCTGGTTGATATCCTCTGTTCCCGACGTGTTTTTTTTAGCGAAATCCAGCGTTCCAGACGCTCTTTTACGGTTTTTTCATACCCCCTGTCACTGGGGAAATAGAACCGGTGGCCGACAATCTTCTCCGGCAGATAGTCCTGTGGCGTCCATGCGTCCGGATAGTCATGGGCATAGCGGTAGTCCCGGCCATATCCCATGTCCTTCATCAGTCGCGTGGGCGCATTCCGGATATGCAGCGGCACCGGCAGCGATCCGGAATCTTTCACCAATTTTTGAACCTTGCCATATGCCATATAAATGCTGTTGCTCTTGGGAGCTGTTGCCAGATAGATCACGGCCTGGGCCAACGCCAGATTTCCTTCCGGATAACCCAGAAACCGGAAGGATTCCATGGCATTCAGGGCGATTTCCAATGCCAGGGGGTCGGCGTTTCCCACATCCTCGGAGGCAAACCGCACCATCCGCCTGGCAATATACAGCGGGTCTTCTCCGGCAAGAAGCATGCGCTCCAGCCAATACAGGGCAGCATCCGGATCACTTCCCCGAAGGCTTTTGTGAAATGCGGAAATCAGATTGTAGTGTTCTTCTCCGGATTTGTCATATAGCAGCATTTTTTTCTGCAAAGCGGTCTCGATATCCTGAACGGTGATCAAAGCCGGTTGTCCGTCCGGTGACCCATCTGCTGCCATCATGCCAATGGTTTCCAGCAGGTTGAGCGCGGTTCGGGCATCCCCGTCTGCCAGCCTGGTCAGAGCCTCAATCGCATCATCCGGCACATTCAGATTCAGATGACCCAGGCCCTTTTCAAAGGATGTCAGGGCCCGTGTAATCAATTGGGACAGATCAGCCTCTGTCAGCCGGTTCAGCACCAGAACCTGACATCGGGACAGGAGTGCCGGAATCACCTCGAAAGACGGGTTTTCCGTGGTCGCACCAATCAGGGTAATCAGACCCGATTCAACATGTGGCAGAAACGCATCCTGCTGGGATTTGTTGAAGCGGTGAATCTCATCTACAAACAGGATGGTTCGATGGCCGGTATGCTGGGGACTGGAGGCATCCTCGATGACGGCCCGGATTTCCTTGACACCGGACAACACCGCAGAAAAATGAACAAAATGGCTTTTCGTTTCCTGAGCAACGATGCGGGCCAGGGTGGTTTTACCAACACCGGGGGGCCCCCAGAGGATCATGGAAAAAATCTGGTCCGTTGCAATCGCATGATGGAGAATCGTCCCGTCTCCAACAACATGACTCTGGCCAATAAATTCGGCCAGAGTCACCGGTCGCATCCGTTCCGCCAGGGGAGCGGGGGTCCCGGTTAAACGCATAGTTGGAAATTTGGACATATACCCATCAGCCTTTTCTCTTCATCCCTTAGTCGTCAGCCTTCGGTCTTCAGCCTTTTCCCCTCACTTCCTCCCCGACCGTTCCCGAAACATCAGATGGATGGGCGTTTTTGTCAGACCGAATTCTTGCCTGATCCGGTTGATCAGATATCTTTTGTAGGAAAAGTGAACGCCTTCAGGCGCATTGACAAAAAGGACAAATGATGGTGGCCGGGTGCTGACCTGGGTCATGTAAAAAAACTTCAGCCGTCTGCCTTTAAAAAGAGACGGCTCTTTGTATTGGGTGGCTTTTTCCAGCATCCGGTTGATTTCTCCGGTTCCAATCCGTGTGGTAAACTGACGGTACACATCTTCAACGATTGGAAAAATACCGGAGATCCGCTGTCCGGTCAGGGCAGAAACGGTCAGGGCTGGGGCAAATTGCATAAATCGGGCCTGATCGTGCAGTTGGTCAACAACCTGCTTGATGGTGGTGGTGTGTTTATCCACCTTGTCCCATTTGTTCAACACAAAAATGCAGCCGCATTTTCGTTCGGCAGCGTGCCCGGCAATATGGACATCCTGTTCCAGAACACCTTCTGAAACATCCAGAACAATCAGGGCGATGTCGCATCGTTCCAGGCTTTGTAAGGATTTGATAATGGAAAGCTTTTCCAGTTTTTCGGAAACCCGGGCCTTTCGCCGGATGCCTGCCGTGTCAATGAGCAGATAGTCCATATCATTTCGCCGGAAACCGGTGTCAATGGAATCCCGTGTGGTGCCGGGCAGTTCGTTGACAACAAGACGATTTTCTCCAAGTATCCGGTTGACCAGAGAGCTTTTCCCCACATTCGGTCTGCCGACCACGGCTATTTTGATGATTTTCTCATCAGAACCATCCACTGAGTCAATGCCTTCTGATGAATCAGAAAATCGGCGTACCAGTTCATCCAGAAAATCAGGGACACCATAATTGTGCTCTGCCGATATCGGAAACAGGGTCTCAATGCCGAGACTGTGAAACTCATACAGGTTGCTTTCTTTTTCGTACCCATCAATCTTGTTGACCGCGTACAGAACCGGTTTTTCAACCGACCGGAGAATCCCGATCATATCCGCATCAAAAGGAGACACACCGCCTTTACCGTCCAGAATCATCACCACGACATCGGCATCCTGAATGGCCTGAAACACCTGAGACCGGATCAGCGGGGAAATCATGTCAGTTTCGTCCGGGATAAATCCGCCCGTATCCACCACAATAAAAGAAATGTCATTCCAGACTGCGGTGCCATAATGTCTGTCCCGGGTAACACCCGGACAATTGTCGACCAGGGCATTTCTGGATCGGGTGATTCGATTGAACAAGGTCGATTTGCCCACATTGGGGCGGCCAATAATTGCGACAACAGGATTCATGAAAAACAGTCTTTAATTAGAGTAATGGTAAAAGTAGGTTCATCGTGAACCTGCAGCGTTCAGAACTCACGATTCATATTGGAATATGGTACTCAAATTTGTCATGGCATGCAACAATCCTTTTGGAAATCCGTTTCGCCGGTTACGCGTTTCGTAACTCAAACCAGGCTTTACAATTCTTGTTTATAAGAGTGGAAGATATCATTGACATTGGGGAATTATTGTGGAATGTTAACCGTTCAGTTTTTTGAAAAAAACTTTTGGCGATATAAAAACGCCGTTGATTAATTATTCCGGTCGAGGAGTATGGAATGATACAACCTTTTCGAATTGAACATCCTGATATCACTGCAGAAATGGTTGTCCGAATTGATTCTGTCATTGCAGAGAATCGGGATAAATCCGGCTCTGTCATTACGGTTCTCAGAGAGTGTCAGGATATTGTGGGCTATCTGCCTGTTGCGCTGATCGATTATATCAGCAGCGGACTCAACCTGCCCCTTAGCCAGGTGTATGGTGTCGCTTCGTTTTATGCCCTGTTTTCAATGAAACCCAAAGGCCGGCACATGGTCAAGGTCTGCCTGGGAACGGCCTGTTATGTCAAGGGCATCAAGGAAGCGATTTCGCGTATTCAAAACACCTATCGCATTGACGCCGGGGAAACGACGGCAGACCGCAGATTTTCGCTCGAAGCGGTTCGTTGCCTCGGTGCATGTGGGTTGGCGCCTGTCATGGTGGTGAATCATGATACGCACGGCGACATCAGCGCCGATAAGGTTATCTCCATTCTGGAGCGATATACCTGAATGAATTCATGTCAAAATCCGTGTATTCAGAATATCTTCATACAACCGAAACAATGATGGATCAACCCGTGTCCGGGTTGGAAAGATGGGTTTATTTTTTATGAAGATATCCGAGATCAAACAAATTTTAAAGGCCGAAGTCGTTTCCGGTCAGGATCATCTGGATCAGAATGTTTCCGGCGGTGGCGGAGCCGATTTGATGGAGGATGTTTTAGCCGCTGTAGCCAAGGGCGCTGTTCTTCTGACAGGCCTGACAACGGAGCAGGTGGTTCGAATCTCACAGATTGCCGGTGTTGCGGCAATCGTAATCGTACGCGGGAAAAAACCGGAACTGAAAGTATTGGAACTGGCCCGATATTATGGATTGCCGGTTTTGCTGACGCGATACTCGCTTTTTGTCGCATGCGGAAGACTCTACATGGATGGACTGAGAGGATTGGACGGATCCTGGTAGCAAATCATGGAGAAATCGATGCCGAATTTAACTGTACTCGATCTTTTAAAAATCAAGGAAGATACGCAGTCATCACTGGAAGCGCCCGGACTTTTCAGGTTGCTGATATGCAGCGGAACCGGCTGTCATGCAACTGGCAGCAAGCCTGTCATAGCGGCGCTTGAAAATGAAATCCAGGCCAGGGGCCTCGGACCCAAAGCCATGATCATCGAAACCGGATGCAACGGGTTTTGTGCCATGGGGCCGATCATGGTGGTTCAACCCGGCGGTATTTTTTATCAAAAAATCAAAGCCGAGGATATCCCCGAACTGGTTGACCATCAACTGATTCAGGGCAAACCGCTGGAAAGGCTTTTGTACAAGGATCCGGCATCCAAAAAAACCATTATATCCCAGCATGATATTCCATTTTTCTCCCACCAGATGCCGCTTGCACTGCGAAACAAGGGGGTTATCAATCCCGAGGTGATTGAGCATTATATCGCCAGAGACGGTTATATGGGCGCGTCAAAAGCACTTCTGGAAATGGAACCCCAGGATATCATCGAACAGGTCCGCCTGTCCGGGTTGCGGGGAAGGGGTGGCGCAGGCTTTCCAACCGGCATCAAATGGGATTTTGCCGGTAAAAGCCCGGGTAGCGTCAAATATGTATTGTGCAATGCGGATGAAGGTGATCCCGGTGCGTTCATGGACCGAAGCATCCTGGAAGCGGATCCTCATGCGGTTCTGGAAGGAATGATCATTGCATCCAGAGCCATCAATGCGCATCAGGGTTATATATATGCCAGAACCGAATATCCACTGGCCATTCGCAGGCTGGAAATCGCCATTCAGCAGGCCAAAAATTATGGACTTCTGGGTCAGAACATTCTGGGATCTGGCCATGATTTCGATATTGAAATCTACCAGGGCGCCGGCGCATTTGTCTGCGGCGAAGAGACCGCGCTCATGCGGTCGATTGAGGGAAAACGGGGTATGCCAAGACCCAGACCGCCATTTCCGGCAATCCAGGGTCTTTGGGAAAAGCCCACCATTCTGAACAATGTCGAAACCCTGGCCAATATCCCCCAGATTATCATCAACGGTGGGGCCTGGTATGGCAGCATTGGCACTGAAACCAGCAAAGGAACCAAGGTGTTTGCGCTATCCGGGGATATCAATAACATTGGTCTGGTTGAAGTCCCGATGGGGACATCCCTGCGAACCATCATTTATGATGTGGGCGGCGGTATTCCCAACAAGAAGAAATTCAAGGCCGTTCAGTTGGGAGGCCCATCCGGTGGATGCGTTCCGGAAGCCTATCTCGATACACTGGTGGACTATGAGGCCATTGCCAAAGTGGGGGCCATCATGGGATCAGGCGGCGCCATTGTTATGGATGAAAACACCTGCATGGTGGATATGGCCCGATTTTTCATGGATTTTATTCAGGATGAATCCTGTGGAAAATGTACGCCTTGTCGCGAAGGCACACGTCGGCTTCTGGAAATTCTGAACAAGATCTGCGAGGGCAGAGGAGAACCGGAAGATCTGAGCAATCTGGAAACTCTGTCAGCCGTAATCAAGGATTCCGCGCTGTGTGGGCTCGGTCAGACCGGCCCCAATCCGGTTTTGTCAACCCTTCGGTATTTCCGGGATGAGTACGAGGCGCATATTTATGAAAAACGATGTCCGGCCAAGCGATGTATGGCATTGCTGAAATTTGAGGTCAATCCGGATATCTGCACCGCATGCGGCAGTTGTTTCAGAAGTTGTCCTGCAGAAGCGATCGAATGGCAGAAAAAGCAGCCCGCCCGCATCAACCGGGATAAATGTATCAAATGCATGACCTGTTTTACAAAATGCAAATTTGATGCGATTTTCTGACGACCTGATAACCTTGTTAAAACATCTTGTTGAATCGAGGAGCTATCTATGATTGAAGCGGTAGTGATGATGGGCGGACTGGGTGTTATTGTCGGCGCTGGTCTTGCGGCGGCATCCAAAATTTTCTATGTCTATGTGGATCCCCTGATCGAGGCCATTGAGGGGGAACTCCCGGGCGCCAATTGCGGTGGCTGCGGTTTTGCCGGATGCAGCGCCAATGCCGCAGCCATCGCAGCCGGAAAATCTGCGCCCAATTCCTGCGTAGCAGCCGGTGAAGAGGTTGCCACGGCCATCGCCGGCCTTCTCGGCGTATCGGTTGGCGCCAAGGATCGGGAAATCTCCAGACTGGGCTGCTCCTACAGCGTCCAGGATGCGGAAACGCGATATCTGTATGACGGGATAACCGACTGTCGGGCAGCCGCCCTGTTAAACGGCGGGATGAAGGTCTGCGCCATCGGATGCCTGGGATTGGGCAGTTGTGTCAAAGCCTGTCAGTTCGATGCGCTGACAATCGTACCGGAAGGCCTTCCGGTTGTCGATCCGGACAAATGCACCGGATGCGGTGCCTGCGAACGGGTTTGTCCCAAACATATCATCCGATTGTCTTCGATCAGCCTGCGAATTCTGCATGAATACACAACGGAAGACTGCACCACGCCTTGTCAGCGGGCCTGCCCGGCCGGCATTGACATTCCGGAATATATTCGTCAGATCTCACTGAAAAATTATCATCAAAGCGTGCAGATCATCAAGGAGCGAAACCCCTTTCCCACCGTAATCGGAAGAATATGTCCCCGTCCCTGTGAAACGGAATGCCGGCGACAACTGGTCGACGAACCTGTTGCGATCAATTATCTCAAGCGGTTTGCCGCAGATTATGAAATGCAGTCCGGTCAGCGGATTCTCCCGGCCAAAGCACCTGCCAGTGGACAAAAAATCGCAGTGATCGGCGGAGGGGTGGAGGGATTGTCTGCTGCCTTTTTCAGTGCGCGACTGGGGCATGAAGTAACGGTTTTTGAAGCGTCTTCCCTCCTGGGCGGACTCCTGCGTAGCGCAATCGCCAGAAACCGTCTGCCAATGGATATTCTGGACTGGGATATTCAGGGAATTCTGGAAATGGGTGTCGAAGCCAAAACCGGTATCACTGTCGGGCAGGCCATTTCACTGAACGATCTGTTTGATCAGGGATACAATGGAATTCTTCTGGCTTCCGGCGGATGGGACAGCCGACTCGCCAGAGGCGCGACACGCAGTATCGAACAACCGATTCCGGGTGTTTTTCTGCTGATCGACCTGATGCGTCAGGAATCCCTGACTGGCAATCTGGCGATTGAATCACCGGTTGTCATGGCAGGCGGGGGAAAATTTGCGGTGAGCGCAGGTAAAAAATTGATCGAACAGGGTGTTTCATCGATCCATATCCTGTTCCAGGAAGATGCGGCCACCCTGTCAGCCGAACTGAAGGATATGGATATTCCAGGCGGTATTCAAATATCTTTTCAGTCTGGAATCACCCGGCTGAAAGGCGATGGTACCCGCCTGACTGGAATCGAATATGTTGATGTCCGGACCAAAGAGCATCATGAACTTGAAGCCGCCTCTGTGATTCTGGCTGCTGGCAGGCTTCCGGAACTGATAATCACCCGATTCGCAGAAACAGGTTCGGATGGAACCATTCAGTGGCTGGCGGTTCCTCCCTATAAACGGGCTGAAATTATGGATCAGACCGGTCTGCTGGCGCCAGGAGACATGTTGTCCGATTTCAGCGGTGCCATTCGCGCCATTGGTGCCGGAAGGCGGGCGGCCGCCTCCATTCATCAGTTGATATATGGAATGCCTCTCAGCTTTCCCGCTTCCCTTCTGACCCCTGACGCGGTTTTTCAAAATGTTCATCAGGTTGACGGCGTGGATTCTATTCCGCGGCAGATCATGCCCCTTTCCACAGATAAAAATCCGAATGCCGAACTGGAAATTGGCTTTTCGGAGGCGATGGCAGCGACTGAGGCCGGTCGATGCCTGCAGTGCGGGCTGATCTGTTACCGTAAATCCCCATCATTCAACTGATTTAAAAAGGCATTCAGCGTGGCAACAGAAGAAGGCATCGTCACTCGGATTGGCGAGAACGATATTGCATGGGTAAAAACGGTTCGAAGTTCAGCCTGTGAATCATGCACTGCGAAACATTCCTGCTCGACCCAGGATTCTGGAAAAGAAATGATCGTTGAGGCATTCAACCCGATCGCTGCCAAGGAAGGTGATCGGGTTGTTATCCGCATGCGGACATCGACACTGTTGAATGCGGCATTCATGATGTATATTGTTCCGATTCTGTTCATGCTGGCAGGTGCCTTGATCGGAGATGGCGTCTCGTCTGCCGTCAGGATGGACAGTGTGTTGATGTCAACCATCACGGGCATGTCCTGTTTTATTCTGTCGTTTGTTCTGATTCGATACAAAACCAACCGAAAAGAGGCTCAGGATCGATATCGCCCCAGAATCATTCGAACCTGTCCGCCCTGATTGTTCTGATTCCCTGGCTTTTGTTTTTCCGGACTGAATTTCTCTGGAATTGCATTCTGACAGAATCATTATATTACCCCTGAAGCATCCATCCCGATCTATCGCTTTCAAGATAAAGATTTTGGGTGCGTTATCGGTCGGGGATGGCCCAAAAAGGCCTATCCCCTTCCTGCTGCCTTCCCAAATTCATTATCTTGAAAGCGATATAAATCGATAAGTGGTTGACAGAAATTGACCCGGCATGGTAAAAAGACCAGTTTTTGATCAGGTTGTTTTGTCTGTTACAGCATCCCCAAATGGCATGTTTCCCATTATCAGGATGGCAGACGATTATCACGCTCAGATATCTGAGCAAATCCTTGCTCTGAAGAAAATTCAGGGCTCAATTATCCAAAAGGAGGTTTAATGAGACGGTACGAAACAATTGTAATCATGGATCCAGACATATCGGACGATGACAGAGGATCGCTTGTCACCCGAATCCTGGAAATCATGGCCCAGAAAAACGGAACATTGCTTGAACAGGATGACTGGGGTGTCAAACGGCTGGCGTATGACATCCGTAAGAAAATCAGAGGGTATTATGTGCGTTTTGACTATTGCGGCATGGGCGATCTGGTGGATGAAATCGAACGTTTTTTCCGAATTAACGACAAATTTTTAAAATATATGACGGTTGTTCTGGATAAAGACGCGGATATCGAAAAGATTCGGGAAGAGATTGCCGCCGAAAAAATCAAACCGGCTGAATCAACTCTGACAGATACCGATGTGATGGATTCTTCGGATGAAGACGGTGAACTGGATAACATGACTGAAGAAGAGGAGGACGAAGAATAAATCATGGCGCCTTCAAAATACGGTAGAAAAAGACCTGCCACCAAGAAAAAACGTGTATTTCATCGTCGCAAAGTCTGCCGGTTCTGCGCTGACAGCACCCTGGGGATTGACTATAAGGATGTCAAAACCCTGAGATATTTTATTACCGAGCGGGGCAAAATCATTCCCCGCCGCATCTCCGGAACCTGTGCAAAACATCAGCGATCTCTGACAGAAGCCATTAAACGCGCCAGAACCATTGCGTTGCTGCCATTTGTGGGTTCTTTGGATAGTAACTGATCAACCTGTTTCAGAAGGAAATTCCCAAGTGGCGCAAGCAGTCCCGGCAAATGAAATCAGAGATATCATCATAGGGGCAGTGCTTGTCAGCCTGATCGCGGGTTTGGCGTATATCATTCCGGTCATGGGATTCATGTTTGCTGCATTTGTACCGCTGCCCGTTATGCTCTTTCGAATCAAACTGGGGCGGGTCAATGGAAGCCTGATTCCTGCCATATCAACAGCCCTGATCTATCTGATTTATGATGGACGGGGCAGCGATCTGGTGATGTTCGCCGGCCTTATGATTCTGGGTCTTTTCCTCTGCGAGTTCATGGAACGCAACTGGTCGATCGATGCGACCATTGTTTTTTCCTGCGGCAGTGTCATTGTTTGTGGCCTTGCCTTTCTGATGATATACAGCTCGCTGACAGGCATCAGCATTGAGAGCCAGGCCAAAACCTATATTCAGAAAAATCTGGAAATGTCGCTGGCGCTTTATGAGCAAATGGATATGCCGCGCGATACCATTGATCTGATAACCCGATCTGCTGCCCAGATTCAGTATGTTCTGATTCGACTGACGCCGGCCATGGTCATTATGTCCATGCTTTTTGTGGCGTGGATCAATATGTTGACGTCACGGTCAGTTTTTAAACGATTCTCGGTCCCGTTTCCGGAATATGGCCCGCTGAATCGATGGAAAGCCCCTGAGCAACTGGTCTGGATCGCCATTTCAAGTGGGTTGATGTTGCTTGTTCCATCGCCAGCACTTAAACTGATCGGCCTGAACATTTTTCTGATTCTTCTGACCGTTTATATGTTTCAAGGCGTGGCAATCGCTTCCTATTTTTTTGATAAGAAACGCTTTCCCAGATGGGCCAGAATTGTTTTATACACGGTGATTTTTCTTCAGCAATTTGCGCTGATTGTGGTAATCGGCCTGGGATTTTTTGATCTCTGGCTGGATTTCAGAAAACTGAAGCAGGAAGAACAACCCGGCTAATCCGGATTCCTGTTATCCAATACTTGTGGAGGACATATGAACGTTATTTTAAAAGAAACCATTGAATCGCTGGGAATTATTGGAAGCGAGGTCAAGGTTGCGGATGGATATGCCAGAAACTATCTGCTTCCGCAGAAAAAAGCCATTCTGGCCACAGTTCAAAACAGAAAGCTCATGGCTCAGCAAAAGGTCAAGCTTGATCTTCAGATCGCCAAAGAAAGAGGCATGGCTGAAGAGATGGCCAAAACGCTTCAGGGCGTGGTATGTACCATTCCGGCCAAAGTCAGCGAGGAAAACCGGCTGTATGGATCAATCACGGTTCGGGATATCCTGAACGCCCTGGCGAAACAAGCAATCTCTGTGGACAAGAAGATGATTCTTCTATCCGAACCAATCAAGACCCTGGGCAGCTTTCAGGTGCCGGTTCGTGTTTATAAAGAAGTCGAACCGACAATTACCGTTGAAATCATTGCAGAATCCTGAACCTTTCTTTCCCCCTGCCCCCTTTTGAAAATCCGGGCCGGGGGAATTTTCAGGTCAATCCTTTCAATTACCCCGGCTTCGCGCTGAAAAAGGCATTCGTCTTGCCATTTACCGTACAGGCTTCTTCCACTCTTTGGCAAATATCCCTGCGATTCGACCGGTCTGGCTCGGGTCTATCTTCAGGGCTTTTGCCACTTCCGCGTACAGGGTTTTGCGATCTCCGTTTTCGGCATCCACAAGGCCGTTGAGGTCCCTTTTCTCCTTTAAACTCAACCCACCCGCATCGACTGCGGAGAGATAACCGTTGTCCATTTCATTCAGGGCGCCTTTCTGATAGTAGGGCGCCAATGCCTGAAACCGCTCTTTCATTTTTTCCTTGAGTGACCGAATGGTCGGATTGGAAACGTTTGTCACATCATCGGCCCACGCACTGGCAGGAGAGAATACAAAACTGATGTTGTATATCGTCCCGTGATTGTTCCTGGATTGGCCATCTTTTTTAGGCAGCGCGTTCCCCCGGATATCATTCACAATATCCTCGGCAACGGATTCCACCTTTTCAGCCGGGAAATAGATGTTGATGGTTACGCAGGCAAAAAGGGTTAGTGTTACGGCAATGGTTACCGACCAACAAAGCTTTTGTTTTTTTTTCATGTGCCCCTCCTTTTGTCATTGAACAACCGCCCCACCTTTGTGGGTGATCCGGTTGATCCGTTTAAGCATGTCCTTGAAGCTGATACGGTTATCCGGGTTTTGATTTACAATGTTTATCCCGGAAAAGGTACGCCTTTTTACAAGATATTCCGTGCCGTCTTCTTTGATTGTGCCATTGATCGCGAACATATCGTTTTCAAGATTAGCCCGGATACCGATTTTTTTATATGGAAATCTTTCAAAAATGGATGCAAATGCGCCCGCCAATCCCATAAACGGGCTCTGTCCCCCCCCAATCTGGGCAATGTTGTCTACAGCCTTGATGCTGATCGTTTGCGGAATACCTTTTTTTTCGACCGTTTCCAGTAACAACTCAAATCTCTGGGGTTGGCCGTAGGCAATCTCAAAATCACGGATGCTGCCTTTCAAAACACCTTCTATCTTCCCGAAAGTGCTATCTGTCGTCATGTCTGTCAACAAAAGATCATTCCAGCTCGCATTGAGATGAATCAGCGGGGAGGACGTAAAAATCCCTTCACCACCCAATTCGGTTAAAATAATTTTACCGCCGAATACATCGGCGGTCATTTTCCCCTGACTGGTAATTACGTGGTTTTCATATTTGACCGGATCCAGAATTCCGGTCAAGGTGCCCTCAATGGGAATCGTCCCGATGTCTGTCAGAAGAGACTGAAGTTTGATCCCGTCAAATGTCAGACGGGTATGGACGGAGATATCCGGGTTATAAAAATTGTTGATCAGGACCGATCCCAGAAGAAGGTCCCCGCCAGGCACATGGATCACAGTCGGGGAATCAACAGACAGAAAGTTTGGTCCGGCATCCAGAATGATGCCGAGCGGTTGTTCCGGTAATCGGGCCACGGTCATGGACTGGACGTCCAACTTTCCGTTGAGCCTTTCAGGAGAGGCTTCGGCCAATTCGGTTTGATACCAGACAGGCAGATCGAGATGAATGCCCTTCAGAGAGATATCCCTGTCCTGAAAAATAAGGTTTCCGTCGCGCCATCCGAATCTCCCCTTAACCTTCCAGGCATTTTCAAACCTTTTAATCTTGAATTCAGCGGAAATGGTTCCTCCGGTCTCGATGTTTGCCAGATAGGGTTTTTCGGCTTTGTAGGGTTCCAGCAACAAGTGATGAAAAATCGGTTTTA
>Ga0366818_10017_pt1 | contig 76597 bp, 62 predicted proteins | sample TotcelFGM3001N14_FD_207090 | JGI IMG/M metagenome (GOLD analysis project Ga0366818, IMG submission 207090) | Enriched cells from coal bed in the Powder River Basin, Montana, United States - Total cells FGM rep3 HSBNCT.FGM.300.1.N14 ...
CGCCGGCGACGGGTTTGCCCTGATACATAACGGTACCACTTGTGAGAACGGTCTCTGGGCGGTTGGCGGGTCTGTTCGCGCCGCCACAACCCGGCAAGACCCAAAGGGACATCATACACACAAGACTCACAGCAACACAGGAAACCGCGGACTTCATCAAGGCTCCTCGGAAATGGCGTGTCGCCGGGGATGGGCGACACACTGCATAAAGATAACGATCAAGCGAGAAGTTTCGACACCATCGCACTATGACGCGCTGCCGTCCGACTGTCAAGGACCCCGACGATTCCGTACCGGGTTCCATAACACACGCATCGAGCGATTAGCCGGAGCTCAACGATCGTTATCTCCTTGGATGTGCAGGCGGTCAGAGGGATAGGCCCAGCAATCGACCCTTTCCCGGAAAGCCCCTCACGCTTCAGTCTAGCGCTCTCCCAAGCCTGATGGAACGAACGCTGAATGAGGCAGTCGAACTATCGAAATGGGCCTTGTTCTGTTCTGTTCATTCTGACTGGCTGCTTGACAAGAACGCGCCTTGACGAGAGAATTTCTAGTTGGTGTGTAGATTGCTGAACCGCCCGACCAGCCTTCCAAGATGCCTCTTCTGTGAGCCCAACGGGTTTCGCATTCTGCAGATTGATATCTCCCTTTTTCCTTTGAGGAACATGGCTAATGGTATGTTTTGTTCGCAAGTCTCGTGGTTTTACCCTCGTGGAATTGTTGGTTGTCATCGCGATTATCGGTATTTTGGTTGCGTTGTTGCTGCCGGCCATCCAGGCAGCCCGCGAGGCCGCACGGCGCTCCCAATGCACCAATAATCTCAAACAATTGGCGCTGGCTGTCACCAACTACGCGGACACGTTTAAGGCGTTTCCGCAGAAGAAGGCTGGGCCGCAGATTGGAGGTTGCGTCCTGAGCAACGGCAACTTTGGGTCAGGCTGGATGCGATTGTTGCCGTATTACGAGCAGCAGGCGATCTACGATACCTGGGCATCGCCTCAAACCTACGGGGGCAACAACTACAGTGCCTTCGGACCTTGCATGTGGGACGGGACGGCGGGTGTCTACCAGCCCTATCTGGAACAGGTGGTCACGCTGCTTTGCCCCAGCGACGGCGCCGCGGCCAGGAAGCTCGCTACGGACCGAGGCCGAACGAGCTACATGTTTTCGGTGGGCGATACGGTAAGCTATGACTATAACGACACCGGCACGAATGGCGCCAGGGTCCGTGGACCGTTCGGCAATGGCCAAAACGCGTTCCGGTTCGCCGATATCATCGATGGCACTGCAAACACCGCGATGCTGTCTGAACGGCTCTTCGCCTCCGACTCTTGGGTCGTCCGGCGAGGGAACGTGCATACCTACGCCAACGTGGCCACCAGTCCCGGTACGTGCCTCACGCAAATCGATCCGGCCAATCCGAGGCGATATATTTCATCCGCTTCCGTGACGAACTGGGCAGGCCGTTGGGACCACGGATCGACATCGCATCTGGCCTTCAATACCGTATTGGCGCCCAACGGACCTGCATGTGGGAGCACCAACAACGATGATTCGTCGCACGGAGTCTGGCCCGCATCCAGCGAGCATCCCGGTGGCGTGATCATCGCCATGTGCGATGCTTCGGTTCGTTTCATTTCCGATTCGATCGATGCGGGCAATCCCCTGGCGGCGCCGGTCACCTCCGGACCAAGTCCTTATGGTGTGTGGGGCGCGCTAGGCAGCAGGGACGGCGGCGAGTCGTCCTCGCAGTACTGATGACCGCCGCCAAGTCGCATCACCGGGGGGACTGTCTGATTCTTGACATCCCCCGGTTCCGGCGCGGCGGGGCTTCTTGGTGTCTTGGCAAGCGTGCCTGACGGCTACTCATCCCAAACGCACGCGTTCGGCTGCAAAGCGTGTGGGCGCCACCGCGGCGTCGGTCCCACTGGAAACGGACGCCAAAGACGTGTCCAACCGCAGGGGCCCGGATGCAGTCGTGGTTATCCCAGACGGCCTCCGGCGCAAGCCCGGACTATTCACGATTTGTTCGTCGCTTGCCTTGACACCTAATTGGAAGCAACTCACGGCCATCTTGCCCAACTCGCCGCGCGAATCAGCCGAGACGCGCTAGTGCCTCGTCAAGGCTTAATCTTGGCGTGGCTGGACTTCATCGTAACTCGAAGGCTTTGCGTGTAACGGCGCGGCCCGTCGGGCACAGCACCACTACCCCCCAGAGTACCGTGCGTCGTCAGCGAAGTCCTATGGCGACGGATGCGGGTCATGATGGGCATGGGATAGAAGAACGGGTCACGCGGCCATCCTTCCAGGCGCAGTCGACGCCGTAGCCGCCGCGGGCGCGCAAGCCGATGAAGGAGCCTTCCGCGGCCCATTCCTTTGGCAGAGCGGGCAACAGGGCGAATTCTCCGGCATGACTTTGCAGCAGCATTTCCGCGATCGCTCCCGTGATGCCGAAGTTGCCGTCCATCTGAAACGGCGGATGATTGCAGAACAGATTCGGCAGCGTGTTGTAGGTCAGCAGGCCGCGGACCATGATCCCCGCCCGCTCGGCTTCGCCCAGCCGCGCCCAGACGCCACACCGCCACGGCCAGGTCCACGAGCGGCGGCTGTCGCCGATGGTCGTCTCGACGGTGAACGGCCCCTGCGCCGTCGCCTCATGATCGTTGCTGCGGGCGCGCAAGCTCACGATCGCCGCGCGCGCCAGGTCCGGTGTTCGAGTCAAGCTGATCTGCCGGCCCGGATACACGGCGACCAGCCGTTGGGGGCGACGAGCGTGCCGTCGGGCAGGCGCTTGAGGTGGTCCTCCCAAAACTGACAGATCTCCTTGACCATCGGATAGCCCTGCTCGCGCAGGAATTCGCGATCCTGAGTAAAGGCGTAATGCCATGCCATGTGCTGGGCATACCAGGCGCTGGCTGGGATATTCCACTGCCAGCCGTTGCCGCCGAAGATGCTCTGGCTGGTGCGAGCCGTCCAGCCGCGGGCGTGCTCGCCGAAGGCTTTGCGCGTGGCGATGCGGCAGGGTTCGGCGCAGGCGCTGATGAAATCCAGCAAGGGTTCGTGACACTCCGGCAGCGCCGCCGGTTCGGCGCCCCAGTAGTTCATCTGCACGTTGATGTTGCTGTGATAGTCGCTGGCCCAAGCCGGTTTGTTGCTGTCGTTCCAAAGTCCCTGCAGGTTGGCGGGCAAACCGCCGGGCCGCGAGCAACTGGCCAGCAGGTACCGGCCGTATTGGAACATCGTCTGTTCCAGATCGGGATCGCGCGCACCTTGGGCATAGGCGGCCAGCCGCTGGTCGGTCGGCAGGGCGAGCCGGGCGGCGTCGGACCGGCCCCAGGCGGCGCGAACGCGAGCCAGCAGCGGGGCGAAGTCGGCGAGGTGGGCTTGACGCAGCGATTCGAACGACTTGGCTTCGCCGTCCCAGTTGTTGTCGCCGGACCAGAGGGAATTCTCGTTGAACTGGATCCGCTCGACCGTCATGCCGCCGAACAGCATTGCCCCCAGGCGACCGTTGCCGATGGGCAGCGCTTCCTTGGACCATACACTCGCGGGCTTGGCGTACTACAGGCCACGGTACTCCGGTGACGAGGCGCTGACGGCCGTCAGCGAGCCCATGGGATTGCCTTCGGCGCTGTGCGCCGAGCCTGGGAAAAACCACGGCGGCAAACAAACGGCCATCAGGGCCAAGACATGGATGCATGGCATCGGAGTGTTCCTTTCGGGGTCTATGCACTTCCTTCTGCGGACTGCCGCAGGGGATGGCGAGAGCATCGGCGAGGGAAGGAAACGCGGCGTCTGCGGCTGGCCGTAAACGAACAAATCGCACGGGCAGCCCGGGGGCCTATCAAGGTCGGCGGTCAGGTGTTTTGGCTCGCAAATTGGGGATGTTTTCCGTTGCTTCGTCTTGAACATCGGCATCCATTTCAAACAGAAACGAACCGGCCAGCGTGTCGCGGAACCCTTCCTCAAACGATTCTTCTTCCACTTGGGACGGAGTCGCCGGAAACTCGAGGAAGAACTTGCTGCCCACGTCGGGCGTGCTCTCCACACGGATGTCTCCGCCGTGCTCCCGCAGGATTTTCTGGCTGACGGGCAAGCCCAGCCCGGTGCCGCGGCTGCCTTTGCGCGATTCGAACAGCGAGAACACCTTTTGCAGGTGCTCGGGAGCGATTCCTTCGCCGTTATCGTCGACGGTGACGCGCGCAAGACTTTTATCGGCCAAGTACTGTGTCGTCAAGTGAATCCGGCCGCCGAGCGTTTTTTCGCAGGCATCGACGGCGTTGGTCACCACGTTCAGAATCGCGCGGTGCAAGGCGTCGGGATCGAACTGCAGCACCGGCATGTTCGCATCGGGCAGCCACTCCAGCGTCACCCCCGCTTCGGCTGCTCGAGCCTGCATCAACTCGATCACCTCGACGACCACTTGATTCAGTTGGGCGGGCACGCGTTCAGGTTGCCGCTCCTTGCTGAACGTCAGCATGTCCATGACCAAGTTGGAGATTCGGTCCTGGTTCTTGTCGACGATATTCCAGCCTTTGCGGATCAACTCGGTATCGGCGTTTTTCAAGCCCTCATCGATCAGGTAGCTGCCGCCGCGAATGCCTTGCAAGATATTCTTCACGTGGTGCGACAACGTGGCGATGGTTTGCCCGACGGCCGCCAAGCGTTCGGCCTGGACGAGGGCCGAGTAATAGGACGTGTCTTCCACGGCCAAAGCCGCTTGATGCCCGATCGCCACCATCAGTTTGAGGTGTTCCTCAGAAAAGCGATTGACGTGGCGATTCTGCAGGACCTGGCCGGGCGGCGTATAGGTATCGATGTAGATCACGCCGACCATTCCATAGCGGCCCTGCATGGGCACGCAAATCGCTTCCCGCACGCCCAGTTTGACAATGCTCGCAGCCGGATCCCAGCGTTCGTCTTCGCGCGCATCGCTGGTCAACACGCCTTCGCGGTGTTCGAGAACATAGTCCAAGATCGTCCGGCTGATCCGCAATCGCTCGCCGTCGGGCTGGTCCCGCCGGCTGCGGAAGACCTTGGGGATCGCCTCGCCCGATTCCCAATCGACCAGCATCACGCAACCGCGGTCCGCCTCGACCCACTCGAAGATCAGCTCCATGATTCTTTGCAGCAGTTCGTCGATATCCAGCGTATGACTGACCGCCAGGGCCGTGCGGTACATGATCTGCAAATTGCTGCGGGCGCGGGCCAGCCAGGGACTGGCCGACAGATCGGCGTCGTTCCACAGGTGGCTACCGTGTTCGCGGCTGATCGACGACACGATTCGAGAACCATCGCTCGCCGGTCCCGACTGGATGATGTCGACTTCCGCCGCCAAGTCGATCGACGAGCGATCTTCGTTCCCGGTAAAGATCATCAGCGTGCGGCCCACTTGGACGCGATCGCCGCTGGCCAAGAAATGCTCGTCGATCCGTTGTTCGTTGACGAAGGTGCCGTTGGAGCTGCCGAGGTCGACCAGGCGGAAATTTCCTTCGGCACGAACGACTTGGGCGTGCCGCCGCGACACCTCGACGTCGTGCAGGCGAACGGGATTGGTGGCCTCGCGGCCGACGCCAACGAGGGGCGCATCCAATTCAAAGCGTTTCCCTTGATCGCGTCCTTGAATCACGAACAGACACGCCATGTCGCCATCCACCCTGCCTCACGCGGGCCGCGCGCGCCATGGACGGAGCCGTTCCGCCCTTCCGCTGTTCAGGCAGCCTGAAGACGGGGCTTGCCCCTGCGCGCACGAGTCTCCGCTGGATTCGCGTCTCTGCAGCCTGGTTCAAGAGGCCGCCACGGAGTTCAACAATCGTTCGATTGTACGCACCAGCGGGGCATAATGATAGGGTTTGGCGAGGATTCGGTCTTTGGGCAGGATTTGCGAGTAAGACACCGAGCGGCCGATGACGACCAGATAGGCGTCGTGTTCCTTCGATTCGGCTTGATACTGGTCCCGGATCTCCTGCTGTTCGGCATCCCCGCTTTCCAAGTCCAACACGATCACCTGGGGATGGTGCTCGCGGGCCAATTCGGCGCCGCGTCGGGGCTCGGCGGCCTCCCAGGTCCGCACGCCGCGCTTCTCCAGAACCGTGCGGAGCACTTCGCGGGAATCCTCGGACCGATCCACGATCAGGACGCTGGGGTGGGGGTTCGCGACGGGGCGACCAGGCACAGAGGCACCTCCTTGTGCGTCTAGGGCGGGGGAGGCCGCTGAGCCTGGGGCGGGCCGCAGGGGCCCGGACGCAGGCTGGGCGGCCGGATGTTGAGGGCGGCCGATCGTCCTTGATCGGCATGTCGGACGGCGGAGCATAGCGAGTGGGCGACCGCCTGTCAAAATCGAATTGGCCGGAAAAATTTGAAAAAGATCAGCGAATTATTGCCCTTTACCTGTTCCGCAAACTTGGGCAAAATACCGCCCGCGTTGACGCCTGTGTGGCAGCCGGCCACCGATGCGGCCGGGTTTGGGGGCGGTTTCCAGGAAAATTCACGCCGCCCGTCAGGGAAGACCCTTTCTATGCAAGGAGTGCTGAACGTGAAGACCTCGCTTTGCTCCGTCGTGATGGCGGCCGTTATCTTGACTTGCGCCTTTGCCGCAAGTCCCGCTTCCGGTCAAGGCGGCACGGCGGTGGCCGTGATCGATGTCCCGTACATCTTCAAGAACCATGTCCGCTTCCAGCAGCAGATCGAAGACATCAAGAAGGACATCGACGCTTACAAAGATGTTGTGACCCAGCAGCAGACACAGCTGCGAACCGAATCGGAAAAGTTGAATCAATTCAAGTCCGGAACCCGGGAGTACAAGGACGTCGAGGAGAGCATCGCCCGGCTGCGGGTCGAGTTCCAGCTGGACAGTGCCAAGCGGCAGAAGGACTTCATGGAACGCGAGGCCAAGGTGTACTTCAACGTGTACCGGGAAGTCGAGGCGGCAGTGGCCGATTTCGCCGCACGGAACCGCATCGGACTAGTGTTGCGATACAGCGCCGAGGACATGGATCCCACCAAACGCGAATCGATCATGCAGGGGATCAACCGGTTCGTGATTTACCAGAATCGGCTGAACATCACCGACCTGATCCTCGATACGCTGAACCGAGGCACGCCGGCGGCGGCTGCGAGCACCGCGACTCCGGGCGTCGCTCCGCCGATTCCGCGACGCTGATCGGGCGGGCCCTCGTCGTTTCTCGGCCAACCTATTCATAGATGGATCTCCCTTGATCAGCTCTTCGCGCCAACAACGCACGATTTCGGGCGTCGCCCGGGTGGAAGGGTTCGGATATTGGAGCGGACAGGACGTGGGCGTGGAGTTCCGCCCCGCGCCGCCCGATACCGGAATCGCCTTCTTCCGCTGGGATGCCGGTCCGGGACGCCGCATCCCGGCGCTGGTACGGCATCGCGTGGAGGTGCCTCGGCGGACGTCGCTGCGCGAAGGCGGTGTCCGCGTGGATATGGTTGAGCACGTTTTGGCCGCCTTGGCCGGCCTGCAGATCGATAACTGCGAAATTTGGGTGGACAATCCAGAAATGCCGGGCTGTGATGGCTCCAGCCAGCCGTTTGTGGAAGCAGTGGACAACGCGGGAAGCATCTCGCAGCACGTTCCCCGCAAACAGCTGACCGTTCGCCGTCCGCTCCGCGTCGGCGACCAGCACTGTTGGGTCGAAGCCCGGCCAGCGCCGGCTGGCGGCCTGACGGCCGAGTGCCATATCGACTATGGGCCGGCGGGACCAATCCGGCGTCAATCGCTGGCTTTAGCGATCACGCCGGAATCGTTTCGCCGCGAATTGGCCGCGGCCCGGACCTTCGTCTTGGAAGAAGAAGCGGCTTGGATGCGCCGTCAAGGGCTCGGCGCGCGAGTCACGTGCCGCGATCTGTTGGTGTTCGATGATTCCGGACCGATCGACAATCCCTTGCGATTTCCGGACGAGTGCGTGCGTCATAAAACACTGGACTTAATCGGCGATCTGGCCCTGGCGGGTTACGACTTGTCAGGGCACTTCATCGCCCACTGCAGCGGCCACCGGTTGAACGCGGAATTGGTGGCCCGCTTGCTCGCCGAGGCGGCACAGGACGGCCTGGCGCGTTCGGCTTAGCCGCGCCAAACAGGCACACGAAGTGTGCGTATGGGAGTACCGCCTGCCGGGCCGCCCGGACAGGCGGAAGCCTGGACGGCAACTTAGGTTCCGGCCAAGATCCGCGTGAGGAGCTGCTTCACTGATGGCAACGAACATTTCCGCGCAGGCCCAAGTCGATCCTCGAGCCGAGATCGGCGACGACGTCGAAATCGGCCCCTTTTGCGTCGTCGGTCCCCAGGTCCGCATCGGCCGCGGCTGCAAGCTGCTTGCCAATGTGGCGATCTTCGGACACGTGACCATCGGCGAGGAGAACAAGTTCTACCCGGGAGCCGTCATCGGCGGAGAACCGCAGGACCTGAGCTACCGGGACAGCGATACGCAAGTGATCATCGGGGACGGCAACGTGTTCCGCGAAGCGGTCACGGTGAACCGCGCCACGGAAAAGGAAAGCGGCGTCACCCGCATCGGCAACGACTGCTTTCTGATGGCCTGCAGTCACGTAGCGCACGATTGCGCCATCGGTAATCGCGTCGTGATGGCCAACGGCACGCTGCTGGCCGGACATGTCCGGATCGATCATCATGCCACGTTGTCGGGCAACGTCGGCGTGCATCAGTTCACGACGATCGGCAGCTATAGCTTTATCGGCGGACTCAGTCGCGTGCTGCATGACGTGCCGCCTTACATGCTGATGGAAGGCAATCCGTGCCGGCCGCGCTGTGTGAACTTGGTCGCCTTGCGGCGCAACAACTTTCCTCGCGAGTATATCGAAGCGCTGTCCGAAACGCATCGCTTGTTATTCCGTGCCAAAGTGGGCCTGGATCAGGCCTGTGAAATTCTCCGCAGTCAAGGCCGGCTGGTGCCGCCGGTCAATCAGCTGCTGAACTTCGTCCAGGAGCAGCAGGAAGGCCGCTTCGGGCGGGCGCGGGAACGCCGGAAAGCGGCCTGATCTTCATTACTTTGCGAACAGGGTTGTTGAGGACGGATTATGAGCGGTCGCAAGCTGCGATTGGGCGTCGTGGGCGCGGGGCACCTGGGCACGATTCACACCCGCTTGTTGCGGTCGATCGATGATGTCGACGTGGTGGGCGTCAGCGATCCCTCGCCGGCGGCTCGCCGGCGGATTGCCGACGAGTTCCAAATCGAAACGTTCGAGGATCACCGCCCACTGCTGGGACGCATCGACGCGGCGATCGTGGCGGCGCCCACGCGCGATCATTACTGGATCGGCATGGAACTGGCCGAGGCCGGCGTGCATCTGCTGGTCGAGAAGCCGGTGACGGCAAGCGTGGCCGAAGCGGACGCGCTGATCCGCGCCGCGCGAGCCCGAAATCTGGTGCTGCAAGTCGGGCACGTCGAACGCTTCAACCCAGCCTTTGCCGCCGCCTGCCAAATCCCGTCGCCGCGGTACGTCGAAGCGGTTCGAGCCAGCGGGTATACCGGCCGCTCGATCGACGTGGGCGTCGTCCTCGATCTGATGATCCACGATATCGACCTGGTCCTGTCACTGGTCGGCAGCGAGTTGGTCGAGGTCCATGCCGTCGGGACCGCCGTGCTGGGCCCGCACGAAGACATGGCGCACGCGCAACTGCGTTTTGCCAACGGCTGCTTGGCGACGCTGAACGCCTCGCGGACCAGTTATCAAGCCCAGCGCACGATGCAGGTGTTCGGCGAACAGGGTTATGCCGCCATCGACTTCGCCACCGGAAGCGTCAAGACGATTCGGCCCGGCGAACCGATCCGCCGCCGTCAGATCGACGTCCGGCAACTTGGCGCGGAAGATCGCCGCCAGCTGCAGCAGCGGCTGTTCACCGACTTGCTGCTGGTCGAAGACCTGCAGCCCGAAAAGCGAAATGCGATCCTGGACGAGCAGCACGATTTCGTGATCAGCATCCGCACCGGCCAAAAGCCTCAAGTCACCGGCCAGCATGGCCGCGACGCGCTGGCCGTCGCAGCACGGATCCTCGAGCGGATCGCCGAGCTGCAACCGTCCGACCGCCGAGCGCCGCCGCTGCCAGGCCCCCATTGGCAACTCGCTCCGCAAAGCACTCCGGTCCGGACCCGCAAAGCAGGGTGAATTCGCGGAGCCGAACAGCAAGCGTCCCGGCCCCGGCGTGTTCAGTTTGCTTGATTTCGCCCGGCGGATTTTGAGCGTCCAACTCAAAATCAGGCGTCGTAGCGGCCGAATTCAGTCGCCGCATCGACCAGCGCGCGGATGTTTTCCGGCGGGGTCATGGCGGGCAGCGCACAGCCGGCGTTGAGCACGAAACGGCCGCCGGGTTTCCAGGCTTCGATCAATCGCTGCGTGGCGTCGCGAACGTGGGCGACGGATCCCAGGGCCAGCACGCCGCTGGGATCGACGTTGCCGAACAGCACATGCGCGCGGCCGGCCGTCGCTTTGGCCCGCTCCGCATCAGTCTTGTAGTCCAGCTCGAATCCGCACGCCGGATATTGGGCGAGCTGTTCAAGGATGGACGACGTGTTCCCGCAGATGTGAATCACGGTGAAGATCCCGTCGGCGGCCAATTCACGAACGAGCCGCTCCTGGTAGGGCCGTGCAAAACGCTCGAAAATAGCCGGCGAAACGACGTCGGGGCCGGCCGGACTGTCCCCCAGCGATGTGAAATCGGCGCCGGCTCGCCGGACCGCCCGGTGCGTGGCTAGATGACTCTGATAGCAGACCTCCAGCAACCGCTGCAGCCCGGGATGATCGGGCTCGGAAACGAGATCCATCATAAAGTCCTCCATGCCGCGCAGCAGGCCGGCCAGCGAAAACGCGCACTGGTCGGCGTTGCCGCGGATGGCCACTCGGCCGCCCACGGCCGCGGCCATGATGCGGATCGCTTCCAGCAGCACCGGAATCCGCCCGTCGCGTTCAGGGTCCACCGCCCGCAGTTGCCCGGCTTCATCCAGACAGCCGATGGCCGGCGCGGCAATGTGCCCCGGTTCGCCTGGCGTGCTGTCGCGGCGAGCCCCCATCGCTTCGGCCAGCATCGTGGTGTCCAGATCGATCAAGATGCAATCGTGGCCGTACGCCTCCACCGCCTGCAGATGCGCCCGCGCCGCGGCTTCCGGTTCGGTGAGGTACTGTTCAAGCGAGATGCCGGCCTCGCGGGCCGCCGGCAGGAAGTTATGCAGGCAGACCGGCACGCGGTCCGGCAACTCGCCCCGCAAGACGCTCATCACGCGCTGGTATCCGTTCATGGCTTCGATTTCTCCACTCCCGGGTGTTGGTTTCAGGTGTGCGAATCGAGTATACTCGGAATCCGCAAGTTTTTCACGCCGCCTCAATCCACGGAGACCCGTCCCATGCAATTCGACCACATCGGCATCGTCACCACGGAGAAAAAAGCCGACGAGATGTTCGTGCCGGCCACGCGAGTCTGGGTCACCGACTTTCAGACGCATCCGCAGCATATCGAATGGCTGCGGTTCGAGCCGGACAGTCCGGTCACGGGCAAAGTCCGCGAGATGCCCCACGTCGCGTATCGCGTCGACAGTATTCAAGAGGCGGCGCGGGGCATGAAAGTACTGCTGGAGCCGTTCGACGCCGGGATCGCCACCGTCGGGTTTTATGAAACGCCGGACGGAGCCGTCGTCGAGTTTATGGAATATCCCGCGGCCTGACGGCTGCGGATCGCGGCCTTTTAGGAGCCTGAACGCCATGTCCGAATCGCTCCATACCGTGCTTGTGACCGGCGCCAGCGGCAAGCTGGGCGTCCCGTTGTGCGAAGCTCTGCTGCAGGCCGGCTATGCCGTGCTCGCCTTGCGGCATCGGAATCCCGTCGGCGTGCCGGGCATCGAAGAGATCCAGGGCGGCGTCACGGACCTCGCCTTGATCGAGAATCTCGTCGCCCGCAGCGATGCCGTGATCCATTTGGCCACCTGCAAAGAAGATCGCGACGGCGTGATCGCAGTCAGCGCCCAAGGAACATTTCATCTGCTTGACGCGGCCATGCGGACCAAGAAACCAAAACGAGTAATCCTGGCCAGCGGCGACGCGGTCAACGGAATCTACTTCAATCCTCAGCCGGTCCCGATCCGCGAAGACACGCCGCTGGTCGCCTATCCGGGCTACTATCCGCTGTCCAAGGTGATCGAAGAGACGATGTTTCAGCAGTACTACCATCAGGCGGGCGTGCCGACGGTCTGCCTGCGCATCTCGTGGATCCACGCCGAAGACGATATCCTGAACCACTTGACCGTCGCCGGCGAATGCTTCGGCGTGCCGGTGTGGAACGAACTGATGACCGATGCCCAACGGGCCGACTACGCAGCCGACCGTAACGCGGCGGTCGCGTTGCGGCATCCGGACGGACGGCCGATGCGGCGCCACATCGTGGCGGTCGAAGATTGTGTGCAGGCGTTCCTGCTGGCCCTTGAACGCGACGGAATCGAAGGCGAGACGTTCATGATCGCCATGACCGATCCCTTCGATTACGTGGACGCCGCTCATTACGCGGCCAAGCAAATGGGAATCGACGCGCTGGACCTGGTCGATCCGATCGGCCAGGATTTCTGTATCGATACGACCAAAGCCCGCTATGTGCTCGGATATCAGCCCCAATATGACATCCGCCGTTTGATCGACCAAGCCGTCGAGTTCCGCCGATCCGGCCGGCAACGCCGCGCGTGGACGGGATATCGGGGGTGACATTCGGGGCCGGAAACTGAAAGACACCAGGGAGACCATCAATGCCTCTAAAAGACAAAGTCATCTTGATTACCGGCGGCACGTCCGGCATCGGCGAGGCCTGTACAGAATTGTTCGTTCGTCACGGGGCGAAAGTCGTCACGATGTCGATCCAGCGGGAGGCCGGCGAGGCGCTGGCCAAGCGTTTGAGCGACGAAGGAGGGACGTGCTTGTTTCATTTCGGCGACACCAGTCAGGAAGTGGACGTCGCGGCGGCGGTCGAATTGGCCGTCGAGCGATTCGGACGGCTGGACTGTGTGCATGCCAACGCGGGCATCCTCCGAAATCAGAAGATCACCGACATCACGCTGGACGACTTCCACGCGTTGATCAACGTCAACCTGCTGGGACCGGTCTTGGTGGCTAAACATGCGATCCCGGTCATGGAGCGGCAGGGCCGGGGCGTGATCTGCTTTACTACATCGGTCGCCGCAGACATCGGGTTCCCGGGACACGGTGTATACTGTGCCTCGAAAGCCGCCGTGGTGGCGCTGATGCGCAGCCTCACGACCGACCACAGCCCCCACGGTGTGCGATTCGTGGCCGTCAGCCCGGGCACGATCGACACGCCGATGCTGGCCGCCTCGTGCGCCGGCTGGGACACGCCGCAAGAAGAGCTGTATGCCCAAGTGGCGAAAAAGATCCCCGTCCAGCGCATGGGCCGGCCCCAGGACGTGGCCCACGTGGTCGCCTTTTTGTTCACCGACGAAGCCGGCTTTATCAACGGCAGCGTCGTGCATTTGGAAGGCGGCACCCTGTGCCTGCCGCCGTGGTAAACCTAGTGCGTCGTGAGGGCTTGGTTTTCGGGTACGGCTGCGGCATCGTAACCCGAAGCGTCAGCGAGGACGAGTCGCAGATGGCAGCCCCATCCTCGCTTACGCTTCGGGTTACGATGAAGTCCACACAACCCAAAACTTAGTCTTGACGAGGCACGATGCTTTTGCCAAGCATGATTTTGTCCCGCTGTCTCATAACGACTCAACCCCTTCCCACCGTGGAGACTCGCCCCATGTTCGCCTCGCTCGTTTTCCGCTGTTCGATTCTATCGCTGTTCGCGCTGTCCATCGCTCGTGGCGCCCCTGCCGCCGAGCCCGCGCCACCGATCCGTGTGGGCATGATCGGATTGGATGCTCACGCCGTGCCGTTCACCCGCATCATCACCGATCCGAAGACGGAAGCTCCGATCAAGGACATGCAAATCGTGGCCGCCGTGGCGGCGTTCAGTCCCGACATCCCGTTCAGCGCCGACAACATCGAGAAGAACACCCAGGCGATGCGCGAGATGGGCGTCGAGATCGTCGATTCCATCGAAGCGATGCTGCCCAAGGTCGATGCGGTGATGTTGTTGAGCATCGACGGCCGACCGCACCTGGCCCAGGCCGCGCCCGTGCTGGCGGCCCGGAAGCCGATCTTTATCGACAAGCCCGTGGCGGCTTCGCTGGCCGACATCGTGCGGATCTTTGATTTGGCCGCGCAGACCGGCACGCCGTGCTTCTCGAACTCGTCGCTTCGCTACAGCCCCGGGATCGCCGGCATGCGCGACGATCCGCGGGTGGGCCGCGTGCTGGGCTGCGAGGCGTACAGCTCCAATGCGCCGCTGGAACCTTCTCACCCCGACTTGTTCTACTACGGCATCCACGGCTGCGAACTGTTGTTCACGATCATGGGGCCGGGCTGTCAAACGGTGACGCGCGTCAAGACGCCCACCGCCGACTTGGCCGCGGGCGTCTGGGAAGACGGCCGGCTGGGAACGTTCCGCGGCATCTTGCAGGGACGGACCGGCTTTGGCGCCACCGTATTCGGCGACAAGGGCATCGCTCCGTCCGGCGACTTCGGCGGCTACCCGCCCCTGCTGATCGAAATCGCCAACTTCTTCCGCACGGGCCAGCCGCCGTTCAGCGCGGAGCATACGCTGGAGATCTACGCTTTTATGGAAGCCGCCGACGAGAGCAAGCGGCAAGGCGGCGTTCCGGTGACGCTGAGCAGCGTATTGGCAAAGGCCCGCGAAGCGGCTGCCGGAGGGTCGGCGCCGAAATAACGATTACTCCTCCCCACGCGCATGTCCGCATCCCTCCATGACGACTCGCACTTGCCTCACGACGCTTACGCCGCGCTGCGCGTGCCGGAGTTTCGCCGTTTCTGGGCCGGCAATTTTTTGGCCGTGCTCGGCGCCCAGATGCAGTTTGTGGCGGTGGGTTGGGACATCTACGAGCGCACCGGGCAGACACTGCACCTGGGATTGGTCGGACTGGTTCAAATTGTTCCCGTCGTCTTGCTGGCGCTGCCGGCGGGGCAAATCATCGATCGGCTGGACCGCCGGCACGTGATTGTCGCTGCGTTGGCGACCATGATGGCGTGTTCGCTGGCGCTGGCGGGAATCGCCTGGCAGCACGCGGATTATTCTTGGATCTATCTGGCGCTGTTTGTCAACGGCATCGCCCGCGCGTTCCTGCAGCCGGCCAAAGCAGCCTTGTTGCCGCTGATCGTGCCGCGCAGCCGATTTGCCAACGCGGTCACGTGGAGCACGTCCGGCTTTCAATTGGCGACCGTCATCGGCCCGGCTTTGGGAGGCTTGCTGATCGCCTGGACGGGCACCGCGCTCAGCGTATACGTGGCGGACGCCATACTGGGTCTGGCGTTCGTCGTCGCCTTGAGCCGTCTGCGGCCACGGCCCGCCGCCGCCAGCCGGGAGCCGCTGGGATTGCGGAGTCTGTTTGCGGGCGCGGCCTTCGTGTGGCGGACCAAATTGATTCTGGGCGCCGTCTCGCTGGACATGCTCGCCGTGCTCCTCGGCGGTGCGACGGCTTTGCTGCCCGTCTACGCCAAGAGCATCCTACACTCCGGAGCGGACGGATTGGGTTGGCTCCGCGCCGCGCCCGGATTGGGCGCGCTGCTGACGTCATACATTCTGACCCGCCGTCCGCCGATCCGCCGCGCGGGAAAGACGCTGCTGTGGTCCGTGGCGGGATTCGGCGCCGCAACGATCGTGTTCGGCGTTTCGCGTTCGTTCTGGCTGGCGTGGGCCATGCTGTTTTTGGCGGGGGCTTTTGATATGGTCAGCGTCGTGATCCGCCACACGCTGATCCAGCTGTGGACGCCGGACGCCATGCGCGGGCGAGTCTCGGCCATCAACGGCATGTTCATCGGCATTTCCAACGAGCTGGGAGAGTTCGAATCGGGCATCGTCGCCCATTGGTTCGAACGGCCGGCAGACCCCGCCTTCGGGCCGACGGTGTCCGTCGTCAGCGGCGGCTTGGGCACCATCGTGGCCGTGGGGCTGGCCGTGTGGCTGTTTCCCGCCATGCGCCGTCATGGCCGAGTGGACGAAAGTCCGGCGTCGCCGGGGACAGATGCCTCGTCGGCCTGACGCCAAGCGCGACGAGGCTCTGTGGCGATTCCTGCAAAAATCAGCGTTGGATCCGGGCCGAGCCGCCTTGCGCGAAAGCCTGGACCTGCTCGAGCGTGGCCATCGTGGTGTCGCCGGGGAACGTCGTCAGCAGCGCGCCGTGAGCCCAGCCCAATTTGACGGCCTCGTCCGGCGCCGCGCCGGACAGCAAGCCGTAGAACAAGCCGGCCGCAAAACCATCGCCGCCACCGACGCGGTCGTAGACGTCCAATTCGCAGGTCGGAGCGACGTGCGTCTGACCGTTGATCCAAGCCACGGCGCTCCAGCTGTGCCGGTTGGTGGAATGCACTTCGCGAAGCGTCGTGGCGACGACCTTGACTTGCGGATGCAGGGCCACGACGCGATCGATCATGCCGAAGAATGTGCTGGGATCGAGCTTCGATTTGGCGGCCATTTCCGGGCCGGGGACGCCCAGCCCTTTTTGCAGATCCTCTTCGTTGCCGACCAGCACGTCGACGTGCTCCATGATGCGGCGGATGGTCGCCTGGGCGGTGTCCAGACCGCCCGAGATCTTCCACAGCTTCTCGCGGAAGTTCAGGTCGAATGAAACCACCGCTCCGGCCGCTTTGGCCGCCTTCATACCCTCGATGATCAACTCCGGCGTGGTCTTGGACAGCGCGGCGAAAATCCCGCCGCTGTGGAACCAGCGCGCACCGTTGGCAAAAATTTCGGTCCAGTTGAAATCGCCCGGCTGGAGCTGCGCCGCGGCTTCGTTCGAACGGTTGTAAAACACCACGGGGGCCCGCACGCCAAGACCGCGGTCGCTGAGCACGCAGGCCATGTTCGGCCCGGTCACGCCGTCGTGAGCGAAACGCTTGAAGAACGGCCGCACGCCCATCGCCCGGACCCGTTCGGCGATCAAGTCGCCGATCGGATAATCGACCATGGCCGTCGCCACACCCGTCCGCAGACGGAAACAATCGGACAGATTGGCCGCGACGTTGAATTCGCCGCCGCTGACGTGGATCAAACACTCCGTGGCCTTGCGAAACGGGATAATCCCCGGATCCAGACGATGGACCAACGCGCCCAGAGATACCAAGTCCAAGGCCGCGTCCTGACGGATGTTCAAACCACTGCTCATTCCAAACTCCCCACCTTCGGTGATCAAGATTCCCAATTGTCAACAAGCCAATAAGGTACCACATCGGCGGCGGGCGTGACAACACGGCATCCGCCCTTGCTGCTTGCCGCCTCCTCGCGCATCAATCCCGAAGGGGCAAGATCTTGCATGCTATGTCGCGCTCGAAGGAGGGGACATCCAGCGTCAGGTTTCCCGACTCGACCGTCACCTGGCGTTCGGCTCGTATCCGGCCCCGTGCCGTGTCCCACCACACAACGCGGTACGCCCCGGGAGTCAGTTGCGGCACTTCCAGCCGTGCAGACGCGATCGTGGCCGGCGTCTGGTTCCGCACCACTTGATTCCACCACGTTGCCTGCTCGTGAAACAGCCACAGGTAAGCGTCCCGGCGGCCTTGCAGTCCGACGACACGGATCGCGCCCCCGGTGGCGCGGGCTTCACTCGCCTCAAGCCCTGAATCCAAAGGCACGTCGGCCGTGAAATCCGCCAGCGGCTTGTAATGCGCATAGGCGTCCAGCGGGTCGAGCACCTCCCACCACCAGAACATGGCCGTCCCCGCGGCGCCGGACAGTGCCGACGCCCATAGAGCATTGTGAAAATGGACCAGGTTTGCGTCCTGCTTCATGAACCCGCTGCGCTGCCAGTTGTCTTCCGCCAATCCGAACTCGGCCAGCAGGACCGGCCGGTTTGGCGCGTGCTCGCGCACGCGGCCGACGTGCTTCAGCACGACCGCCACTTCGTCATGGCCCTGTTCCTTGTCGGCCGGCCGAATGTAATGGTGCGTTTGAGCCAAGTCCAATCGCGGGTGCTTCCAGTCCTTGGGCGACGGCCCCCACGTACTGGTTGTGCGCAAATGCCGGTACACGTCGATCTGCTCCAGGTACTCGCCCAGCTCGTCGTAGAACCGGTCCGTCGGCAGGCCGGGGTCGATCTCGTTGAAGTATTCCCAAGCGGCCACGTGCGTCGAATAGCCCCAGCGGGCGACCGCATAACGCAGCAAGTTCTTGGCGTCGCGAATCGCTTGAGCGGTCTCGCCGCTGCGGGCATCCTTGAGAGAACTCATGTACAAGTCGCGGGTGATCAGGCACAGCTGCAGATAGATTCCTTCGCGCTCGGCCGCGGCGACCAACTGGTCCAAAATGAAACAGTCCGTCGGATTATAGAACCCGCGAACCGGATCGCGAATCGCCGCTTCCCACAGCAATTCCGCGCCACCGGCGGCTTCGCGCAGCGACCACTCGTCCAGCCATGCCGTGCCGCCGCCTTCGAGTCGAACCGTGATCTGGTCGATAAACCGCTGGTCGCGCCCGGTCTCGAAATTGCACTCGAAGCGGCTCCAGGCGTCCGTCCGTTCGGCGCGCAACGGCTGGCCCAGATCCAGCGACCCGGCGGTCAGGCGGACCGCGGTATCTGCGGCGTCGGTTCGCAGCTTGCCTGACAGAACGTATCGGGTGGCAGGCCGCACGGCCAACGGATTGGGCGGGGACATGGCAGCTTGAGCCGCGTGACGGCCGTCCAATTGGACGCACGGTCGTCCCGTCGAGTCGCCCGAATCGGGCGCGGGAGCAAACGGCGGCTTCCAGCCCCACGAGCGGCCCCAGACGCTCTTGCGAGCCTCGATCGCCATCGCCCAATCTTCGCCACAGGTCCAGATCCGCAGGAAGTTCGCGCCGCTGGCGGATAGTTTGCCGAAGATCTCTTCGGCTTTGGCCAGCGTGACGGGCTGGCCCGGCCCGATGAATGCCAGGTTTTGCCCGATCGCCAGCAGCGGCCGGCCATCGGCCAGCGCCAAAAAACGAGGGTCCTTGGTGCTCGCCTGCAGAAATCCCGGGCAGGCCGATTCCACGCACTGGAATGACACGGCCGGCGAGCGGACGTCGCGCTCGGCATCTTTCAGCCTGGCCACGGCCTCGTATCGGCCGACGGCCGACGGAGCGAACCTCGCCCGCCAGAGTGCGGCGCCGTTGGGATACAGCCAGTCCTTCCTGCCGCCACGTTCCAGTATCTCCCGCCGGTACGGCTGCAGCCAAAACGCAGGCAAAACGAGTATTTCGCCGCCCGGGGCTCGAATCTCCAGCGAAACGTCGACTTCCTGGGGGTCGAACGGGTTTCGATAGCCCCTCGGCACGTCCAGATCAAAATCGATTCGCTGGTACTTGCCGATTTCGGCCGCCGACGGCTGCAACCGCAGCGCGTCGTCACCCCGAGACACGGCGGCGAACGCGAGCAGCAGCCAATGACCCACAAAAAACCAAGCGGGACGGGGGATCATCTCCTTCGCTCGTGCTTTGGCCCGCACGAGCGATTCGGGCCGCATTTTCGCTTCCAGGTCCGTAAAATTCCGTGCCATCAGATTAAGCCCTCCCGACGTAGTTTCCTCTTCAATCATGGTTTGGCGATCGGCGCGGACTGGAGCCACTGCGGGTTTTCCCGCACGCCTGCGGCTTCCTGAATGGGCCAAGTCGCGCGGGCGTCGTCCGGATACGGGCCGATCTCGCGGAACGGAATCGGCTCGAAGCCGAGTTTCAGCGCGGGAGATTCCGGCCGGAGCGTAAAGTCGCCGTGTTCCGGGTCCACCAGCAGCGGGTCCGCGACGACCGAATGCGTGTCGGCTCCCGCCATCTGCCACGCCTCCCACTCGGTCGCCGATTCCACTTCGTCCAGGCGCAGGTTGCTGATCTCCGCCCAGCCCTGGCTGGAATTGAATTGGAACTGAAGCGACAGCTCGGCCACGCGGGCGTCGTAATCGGCGTCGCCGGGTTTCGGCAGATAAAACGCGGTCTGGCATGAGATCCCCTCGGTCGCCGTGACGACATCCGACATGTCCGAACGCTTCAGAAATCCGCGCGAGCCGAACGCCTTCCACAGGCCTTGGTTCTCGCAAACGAAACGGGCGATCAACTCGCCGGTCGCATCTTGGTGCCGCAGTTGGAAGGTCAGACGGTAGTGCCTGCCGGGCGCCAGCGCAAAAGGCGCCGATCGCACGCAGGTGTTCTTGATGTACTGCTTCTCCTCGTTAAACGCGCCGGGCAACCGCAAGGAGTGCTTGCCGCCTGTTGTGACGATCGCGGCTTGAAGATCCGGCAAGGTCTTGTGATACCAGCGCCAGTCAGCGGCCACGGTGCGGTCGGCGGCTGGCGCGATTTCTTCCGGCGCGAGACGGCGCGAAAAATCGGCATTGGGAATCTTGTCGGTCAGGTCGGCGAGCGTCTTCTTGAATGCCTGCTTGCCCGTTTTCACGGGCTCCGTCCCGCCGTTCCAAACGACGTTGGAATCGATTGTGTTGTGCTGAAGGTTGACCCCGTTTTCGCGAATGTAGCGCGAGTCCGGCTGGCTGGGATAATAGAAGATGTTCCGCGTGATGACATTGCCCCGCATGACCGTGCCGTCGGGAAGGAACGGGTCCGCCGGCGAGACGTGCATGCCGCGCATGGCGGCCCACGCGGGATTGGTCATCAGCCGCTCGTATTCCTTGAGCATCTTCGGCTGGCGGTCGCGCAGGAAAATGCCGCTGGGGGAATCGTTCCAGGTTTGCAGCGAAAGCTGGTGGGTCTTGCCGTGGGGACCGGCATTGTTGGCGAAGATGTTGTTGTAGATGTGGTTTTCGCGCGCGTTGTGCAGGTGCATGGCGCCGACCTGGCAGCGCTCGACGATGTTCCCGTACACGTCGTTGCCGCAGCCGCTTTCATCCAGGTAGATGCCCCAGGCGAACACGAAGAACCGGCCGTGATTGTCGAACCCGATGCTTTCGCTGCAGTGATTGTACCGGATCGTATGCCACCCGCCCGTCCAGCCTCCGGTGTAGGTACACCCGGTGTCCTCCATTTCCAGGTTGCAGTGGCGGATGCGGTTGTATTCCAGGGTGTTGAGCGCCCCGCCGTGAAAGATGCCGCACCGCGGCATATCGTGAATCAGATTGTGCGCGACGCGGATGCCGACGCCGCTGAGCATCACCCCGATGCCGTGGCGGTTGAATTGTCCGACATGATGGATGTAGCAGTTGTCCACCACATGCTCGCAACGCTCCAGCTCGACCTTGTCGCCGCCGCTGACCGACACGCCGTGCCCGCCGATGTTCCAGATGTCGCACCCGCGGATCGTACCGCGCGTGCCGCGCTCGAGGGAAATGGCGGAGCCCTGAAAATAACCCAAGTCGTGAATCGAGCATTTTTCCACCAGGGCATTGTCACAGTCGGTGAAGCGCATCGCGCTCTGCTCGGCGCAGGTTAGTTCCAGCCCGTGAACGCGGACGTGGTGGGTCTTGGAGAAACTCAAGATTTCATTGACCGTGGGGACGCTCACCACGTCCTTCGTCAGATCCGCGCCGGTGGTCGGGATCAGGTACAGCTTCTGGTTTTCCACGTCCTGGAACCATTCGCCGCGAGCGTCCAACTCTTCCCGCATGCCCATGACGCAGAAACGGTCTTCGGGCCGTGCCGCGTACTGCATTGGTTTCGCGAGCGTGATGGTGCGGGTCGCCGGATCGTAGGCCGCGATCTTTTCGATGCGGTTCCACCAATTATAGCGGGGAAAGATGCAGACGTCACCGTCCTGCGGCCGCGACCACGGCCGCGCGTCTGGAGCCCTCAGGACCACCGTGTCGGTGCGCTCTCCCTCGATGTCCTGGTACATGGGCGGGCGGACGCCGTCCACGTACGCCCAGCCGCCGGAGTATGGCGATGCCGGGTCCTCGTTGGGGTAGCGGGCCCAGGTCAGGCGTTTGCCGTTGAGATAAACTTGCCGAAAGGGCACCGTGAGCGCCAACGGTTTCAGGTCGGCCTCCCAGACATCCGAACGGCCATTGAACATGCTCTTTTTCCAGCCGGTCACGGCCACGCCGCCCACCAGCAGCGGCCGCGCGTCAGGGGCCGCCGGATCGTGCCAGGCGAGAATGTTCAAGGGAGCTTCGGCCGTTGCGGAATCTTCCGGCTTGAATGCGATGGTCTTCCGGATGGTATGCGTCCCGGGATGCAGGAGAATGTTCAAGGCCTCGCTTGGGCGGCCCTCGCGAAGCGATTGAGCCAGAACGCGGGCTTTCTCCAATGTCTGAACAGGCGCATCGCGCGTCCCCGGCTGATCGTCGCAGCCGGTCGGCGAAACATGAATTTCGGCCGCCAGCGACACGCCACAGAGCGGCACGAGGAGAAGCAAGCGAGAATAATGTCCCATGCGTTCTTTCCCCCAGGTCTGATTCATACGAGGCATCTGATCGAAGCTGAAGCTGCTCCACTCGGCCAGCCTTAACGGCGTCTGGCGGCCTTGCCCTCACTCGCCGATTGGGCGTTCGCCTTCCCCTTCACCTTGAGGTCCAAGCGATTTTCTGACGGAAGATGTTGTAGGTCTTGCCGTGCCATCGGCAGGTGCCTTCCAAATGGCTTGAGAGGAAAAGAACTGCGGCCGCTTGCTTGGAATACCCGTATTGTCCCCAATCTACCAGATGCGTCAATCCCCGCCTCAACGCCCGCGCGGGGCGACTTTTCAAGCCCCTGTTTCGTACCCTCCTTCATCACACTCCGCGCTCCTCCTGTCAGCCGCTTCCTCTGCGAGCTTGGCCGCTACCACTTCCGCCCCTCTCTTCGCAAGCTGGGGTTCGAGAAGCCTGCCGGCCACTTTTTCGGCGAACCTTCTCCCCGGACGCATGGCTTCGAAGTTGCGCATTTGGCGGTCCGGTCGTGTTTGGCCGAAGGCCTGCTCCCATCGTAGCCTGGGGCAACGCCCCAGTAACACGGTGTCGTCCGCCCTATTTGGCCAAAGGCCATACTCACCTTGCCCGACGGGGGTTCATCTGGACTGGCAGGAGGAACAAGCGTCAGAGGCATCATGCCGGTTTGGTTTTGGATAGCGTCTTGCGGAATTCTCGGCACGGGGATACCATCTACGGCCTGCACGCTCTGCCGAACGTATTGCGACTTCCCGGCACGCTGACGGCTAAAGATACGCCTACCTGCTGAAACATCTTCGCGGCCTTCAGTCCCCACCGTCCAAGTCCGCGACAGGAGCCAACGGGATAAACCCTACACGGTTGGCCAAGAAGCTCCGCAAGGATCGCCTTCCAATCCTGATCGAAGCCAAGTCGGCGGGTGACTTCACCAACACCAACAAACGGCGCAAAGAAGAAGCCACCAAGATCCACCAGCTTCAAGCGGCCTATAGCGCGAGCGTGCCGTTCGTGCTGTTCCTCTGCGGTTACTTTGGCAGCGACTACTTGGGATACGAAGCGGCCGAGGGCATTGATTGGGTCTGGGAGCATCGCATCGACGACCTTGTGAAGCTGGGGCTATGAACGGCATGCTCGCTCACCCGGACAACTCAGTGGAATCACGCCGACAGGAGCTGCAGGCGGACATCGATTTGCGCAAGTCGGCAGCGGAACGGAATCGCCTTGGCCAATTCGCGACGCCCATTTCTCTCGCGGTAGATATTGCTCGATACGTCGATTCAGTCATCGGACGGACCGCGGACAGTATCCGGTTTGCCGCTCCTTCTGTCGGATCGGGCAGCTTCTTTTCGGCGGCGCTTACAGTCTTTGGCCCCCAGCGGATCAGCACCGCCATCGGGGTTGAACTTGATTCCGCGTTCGCCGACGTTGCCGACAACCTGTGGTCCGATGCAGGGCTCAACGTTGTACGAGGCGATTTCACGCGAGTCATCGCCGGCGGCTCCGGGCTACCCGCGCCCAACGTCGTCCTGGCGAACCCGCCCTATGTCCGCCACCACCACATGGATCGAGAAGACAAGGAACGCCTGCAACGCCTCGCGTTCAAGATGACCGGGGTTGACGTCAACGGCCTGGCCGGTCTGTACGTCTACTTTCTTCTGCTCGCCACGGCGTGGATGGAAGACGATGGGATCGCCGCGTGGCTCATCCCGTCGGAGTTCATGGATGTTAACTACGGCGCTGCACTCAAACGCTTCCTCTCGGATCGCGTCACGCTTATCCGCGCTCATCGCTTCGATCCCGACGATGTTCAGTTCGGTGACGCCCTTGTATCCTCGGTCGTGCTCGTGTTCCGCAAGACACCACCTGCGGCCGCCCATGCCGTCGAGTTCACCTTCGGTGGCACGTTGGGCGAGCCGCACGCCCGCGATCTCATCCCCCTCGAACGCTTGCGTGAGTCCCCGTAAGTGGACCGTCTATCCGAGTCACGCCAAGAACGACCGCCACACGGTCAGCGACGGCAAAGGCCCCACTCTCGGCAACTTCTTCCGCGTACAACGGGGCATCGCCACCGGCTGCAACAAGTTTTTCGTCCTCGACCGCGCCGACGCAAAGCCGTTTCATCTGGAACCGCTCGAAGGCGATCGCAACGAATCTGTACCTCATGCTCTACGCGCAGAACGGCCTCGCGGCGATGCTTCGCCGTCATCCCGACCGCGCCGAGGCCGTCCACGTTTTGCTGGGTCAAGTCACGGGCCATGAACTCCGAGGCGAAGGTCGGGTTTACGGCGGCGGATTGAACAAGATTGAGCCCTGCGAACTTGCTCGTATTTCCGCGACATCATTTGTCGAACGTTGGCCGGAACTCGAATTCGACTTGAAGCGACAGGGAAGGCTCTTCGAATAATCCGTCGTGGGCAATGGCCTCCGTGAACTCGCCGGACACGACGTTGCCGCTGCCCGATTGCGTGCTGCTGTCCGCCGGGTTGCGGGTTACGATGGTAGCCAGCGGATTTTCATTTTCGTCCTTCGGTAACCCATGCCAGATTGAATCGAGCCAACGCCATCCGGTCGTAAAGCTGCTCCTCACCGCGCTCGAAGAGCAGATAGATCGCGCCATCCGGCCCCGCAGCCAGGGACGAGTACGCGCTCAGGCCCTCGTGGACCAACCGTTTCATCGGCCAGGTGAGGCCGCGGTCGTAGCTGGCAAATATCGTCATCCGGTGACGCGACTTGCCCGGGTTGTCCGGCGCGCTGAACAGGAGCACATCCTGGCCGCCGGTCGCCTCCGAGGGCATGCGGATCAGGCCGGCATTGCAGCCGTAACTCGGCTTGGTCCCGTACTTGAAATAGAACGGCTCGCCCACCTCGAACAAATCGGTCGTCACCTGCCAATCCACCCACATCGCGCCGCCATCGTGACTCCAGGCAATCTGCCGCCGGTGATCCACCGACATGTGGGAACGCGAGTTGTAGTAAATCGAACCGGTCGAGACCTCGGCCAATGTCCCTTCACCCGTTCCGCTCTGCACCGGGGCGCTGGTCTGCCACGTCTGGCCCCCGTCGTCGCTGTAGATGGCCGTGTTGTAGTTGTAGGGCCACCACTCTTGATCGTTGTTGCCCCGCGGCGGCTGGACCCTGGCGGGCATGAGCAGCCGGCCCTTGTGCTTGCCGAACTGCAGGGTGACGCCCGATTCGGAGCAAGTCGTCTGCACCGGCACCGCGCCCGGTCCGCCGTGCCCCAGGGGGTTCGGCTTGACGACGATCGTTTCCCGCGCCCATGTCTGGCCGTGATCGCCGCTCCGCCACAGATGCCCTTTTCGGGAGTCCACCACCAGCACGTCGCCCGTGTTCGTATCGACGATCGCGCTGCCGCTCGCGTCATGGCCCGCCTCACGAACCGGGCTGAACGTCTTGCCGCCGTCTTCGCTGCGGCGTACCCGCCGCCCCGCTCCGGCAAAGGCCAATACAGACCCGTCTGTCGCCACGACGACATTCGGGATCCGGTTCTCCTTGCCCTCGTAGAGATCCTGGACGGCGAAGAACGGCTCTTCGGCCCGCCCAAAGTCGGGCACGAGAAACAAAAGAACTACCGCTGCAATGGTGCTGTTTTTGGTCATCGTCTTCCTCTTTTCAATCCGGTGTTCGAATGAACTGGATCGATTTGCTATCCTATTGTGCGACAATCCCGTCGGACTCACAAGCCCGGCGGCCCGATCAGGCATTGTCCACGTAACTCTCATTCCGGAAGGCCAGTACTACATGCGAATGCGAATCGCCGCACAAGTTCTTGCGTTGTTTATTTCGACGGGTATCCCAGGCGCCCACGCATCTGCATCGGACGAGTTGGCTCGGCCGCGAGAGGACCGGGCGGCAACCGGCGCGGCGGTCCGCGCGTTGAAGGTCGGCATCGCCCAACCGCTGGTCGTTCCCGGGGACGTCGACGGAAACATCCGCAACATGGAACCGCTGGTGGCCGAAGCCGCACGGCGCGGCGCGAAGCTGGTCCTGTTCTCCGAATGTGGAATCACAGGCTACGACCTGAAAGGCGTCGCCGTCCGCGCCGCGCGACCGCTGGACGATCCGGCACTGGACCGAGTCGCCACGATGGCCCGGACACACGGCTTGGTCATCGTGGCGGGGCTGCACGAGAAGCGGGGCGACAAGTTGCACAACACGGTGGTTGTGTTCTTTCCCGATGGACGGCGCGAGGTGCAGCGCAAGCACAACATCATGGAGCCGGAGAAGAAGATCGCGGCCATCGCGCCCGCCGCCCGCGGGCGGCGGACCTTCGATGTGGACGGCTTCCGCTGCGCGATCCTGATTTGTTCCGACGACGGGATACCCGGCATCTACGACGAACTTGCGGCGGCGCGGTGCGACGTCGTCTTGCTGCCGACCGCGGGGGGCGGCAGCGATCGCATCGGATTTCACCAACGCGAATTGGGGGATCCGCAACGGCGGCGGGAATACCTCGACCGCGCCGTGTCCTGCATTTCGCGCGAGGGCGTCGAGCGCTGCTTGAGAACGCAGATCGCCGTCGTGGCCTGCAACCAGGCCGGCTGGGACGCGAGCACCGGGTATTTCCATCCGGGCGGGAGTTCGATCGTCGATCGGACCGGCGAAGTCACCGCCGTGATCCCGCCGCGGTTTGTCTTCGAGCATCTGCGGCCGGATCTGGCCGTGGGGTCCGTGTCCCAGCCGTAAAGGAGAAAAAGACGCACCAGCACGACGCCATGAGGACGGACCTCATTTCACGAGCGTCGTCGAGCCGCTCGACGGCGACCGCTGGCGACTGTGGTTGAGCCGCTATGCCAAAAAGGTTGCGACACGGCCCGACAACGAACCCCCGGCCACCGCTCGGCTGGTGTCGAACGACGCTACGAACGTTTATCTCCTGCCTGACGGCACGTTCGAAATGTACTCGGTGGCCCTGATCGAAGTCGCCAAAGATGATCCGCGGTACATCGCCCACGACAACGCCGCCGGCGCGGTCCGCGTGATTGACCGCTACACCGGCGCGGACGGCCTCGATTGGACGGTCCGCCGGCGCGTCCTGGTACCTGACGCCCAGGATCCGGTCGACCAGCAGTTCTACTATTTGTCCGTCACCCATACGCCGCGCGGTCGCGTGGGTATGTTGGGCCACTACCGCGTTCAAACGCAGACGGTGGACTTGGAAGCCTGCTTTTCGGCGGACGGAATCAACTGGCACCGAGATCAGCGCCACGCTTGGATACCGCGCGGCGAACCGGGCGAGCCCGACAGCTACGGCATTTACGCGTCGCACGCCCTGGTGCAGCGGGACGGCCTGGGGCATCTGTTTTACACCGGCGTCAACGAGGCCCACAATGACAAGCACGCCCACGGCCCGCCCACCCGCGTCGTCACGCATGCCACGTGCGAGAGCTTGTGGGAGTGACACGGTCTGTGTGGTCATCGCGCGGCGTTCAGGTCGCCCGGTGATCATCGGTGAATGGAGTGTGCCGGCGCTGGACAGCGGTCTGTACGAGCAGAAACGAGCGGTCCTCGACGGGTCGTTTCCCCATGCCGTGCCGCCCCAGGCTATCCTCGCTCGCCCGGCGGCCCGGATCACGGCCGATTTCTTCAACGAGCCGTGATGGAGGGGCGGTCATCGACATGACCGATTGCTCCTACTGCACCATTACTTCCACCGCTCGCCACGGGCCGTCGGCGCGGTTTCCCTGCGCGTCAATGGTGATCGCGCGATACTCCCACGAGCCCGGACCCGGACGGTCGGTCCCGTAGTACGCGCCGATGCCTACCAGGGGCGTGACTTGGGCTTCGCCCGCGCGTCGGCGCTCGAATCCGCCTCGCGTGAACCCCTGCCCGCCGAGGGGCGGGCCCGCGGCCCGCAGCACGACGCGGCCGTGAGGCTGGGCTTCGGCGATGTCCAGCGGCTGGGCCACAAGCGGGCCGAAGTCAAGAGTTGGGCTGGCCGCATTGGCCAACGGGCCGGTCCTCGGGACGGTCTGGAAGCCCGTCCAGCGGTCGGCGGCCGCCTTGGTGCCGATCGCTCGCATGCGGGCGGCGACCTGGCGGGTCTCCTCCGGCGGGACCATGGTGAAGAAGCCCTCGTCCCCGGCCGAGAGGGTCTGCACGATCGCGTAGCCCGATCCGGGGCTTAGCATTACAGCCATGGCGTCGGTTCGCTCCATCCGCACCGCCCGGCTGGGACCGAAGTTCTTGATCTCGGTGACGTCAAACCGCCAGTGCCGTTTCTGCCCGACCATGTCGGCGATGTTGGCCACGTCGCTGTTGTAGCGGATGGTGAAGTGATTCCAACTGTCGGGATCGTTGGGCACGTCGCGCTTCCGCCAGTGCGACAGCTCGACCTTGTGCATCCGACCCGAGCGCCACTCGTGGGACGAGCGGCTGCCGATGACGTTTTCGTCATCGACCCGCGTGGCGACCACGAACCGCGACATCGAGCACAGGAAGATGCTGTAGTAGCCTTGCAGCGTCGCGTCGGTCACTAGCCCGCAGTTGTCCAGCAGGCCGAAGTGGACGGCGACGTCCGCGGCCTGCGAGAGGAAGCCGCTGGCTTTGCCCTCCGGCATGCGGATGTCCCAATCGACGAACGAGACATCGGTCGCCCGGCCGCTCCAGTTGATTCCGAACCGCCCGCCCCTCTTGTCGCTGTTCTCCCAGTCGATGTCGCTGACGCGGATGCGGCGGCAGCCCGACTGGATGCCGAACCAGCCGTCGTCGTTCGTCCAGATCGCCCGTCCCTGGCCGTAGCTGTTCATGTAGATCGGACCGTAGCGGGACGTCTGCCGGGTGTAATCGGCTTGCAGCCGAAGACGATCTGGTGCGGCAGGCCCACCGGTCCGCCGCTGTGCGGGATCCGCTCGCCGCTCGTGAGGCGAATGTGGTGAAACGGTCCGGCGCTGGGGCCGCGGTGCAGCGCCATGTTGATCGTCTTCAGCGGACGCTGGGGTGTCCCGTCGCCGTCGTCGTCGCCGGCCTCCCACGAAACGTGGGTCGTTCGCCAGCGGGCGTCCTTGGGCTTCCGCACAATCCGCGCCACGGGGCCGTGGAAGAGGACCTCGCCGCTCAGAACGCTGCCGTCGGCGGCATGGTGCTTCTGCAGGACCGTCGCGATGACGTCGATCTCCTGCGGAACGTCCAGGTCCATCGAGCCGAGCATCCGCCCGATCACAGGCCCGGTGGCGCGGAAGAAATCTTGTCCGGTGGCAGGGTTGATCTCGCCCTGGAGGGCCTTGCCGGTCGCGGCGTCGACGAAGACGGTCTCGATCTGGTACTCGGCGATGGCCGTGCGGTCGACAAAGGCGAAGTGATCGTAGCCGATGAACAGCGGGGCGCGGAGGTAGTCGACCTTGCGGTTGAGCAGAACGGTCAGGCGGCCCAGGACGTCGGCTCGCTGCTGGGGCGTGGGAGGGCCATCAAAGATCTCGATCTGGTAGAGTGGGTCGTCCGTCGCCGCCAAGTCGGCGGCAGGCGGCTTGCCCACACAGGCTGTCACCGCCGCGGCCGGGCCGATGGGCAGGTTCGCGATGCGGGCCTCGCCCAGCGAGTGCCGGCCGGCCCAGAAGCTGACCGTGTCCCCGTCGCGGATGACGGCGATGCAGGAGGGCTCCTTCCAGTTCTGGATGAACGGAGGCTTGTCGTTGTCGACGGTGCGGGCGTGCTCGACGAAGCCCGTGTTGACAACGGTCGCTTGCGGGGCGATCGCGGGAGCCTTGTCATCGTCGAGGATAAAGTGAAGGTAGCCCGCGTCCGGCTCGGAGCGAGTGACGGTGACCTCCAGCAGATCGTAGTAGGCCCCCGCGCCGACCAGCCGGATGCGGTCCATCTCCGTAAAGCGGTGGCCTTTACCCACGTTCAGCCGAATCCGTGTCTTGCGGATCGACGTCAACGGCTCCCGCGTGATCCTCGAATCGAGCTTGGCGAGAACGCTCAAGGTCGACGACTCGATCTGCCGCCGGCCGTGGATCGAGTCGCTCGCCTCCACCTCTGCCTGAATCTTGCCGCCGGGACCGAGGAAACGGAGGCTCAGGATGCCGCCGGGCTTCACGAGCCACAACACGCCGGAACCGTTTGCGGCGATCTCCGACCAGATCGCCCGGGGCTTGTCCGAGATGCTCAACTGCTCGGTCTTGGCGTACAGGGCGAAGCGCGAGCGGCCGGAGATGACCGCCTCCCCCTCCGACACCAACGAGCCTTCGTCGTCCGGCTCGACCGAGACCGGTCCGTCGATGTACTTCATCGGCACAAGCCCCGGCACCCAGGTGAAGACGCGGCCCTGCTCGCGATCGACCCAGCGAGTGACATACCCTTCGTGGACGGCCTCCTGGCCGTCGGCGGTCAGCGGCGCGGCCGGGGCCGGCGGTTCGGGCTTGCCCGGCGTCAGGGCGACGCGCTCGCCCGAAACCTGTTCGACGTGGACGTAATCCTGCGGCCCGCCCCAGGTGTGCCAACGACGGCACTTGGCCTTCAGCACGCCGGTCAGTTCGCCGAAGGCCCGGCCTCGGCCTTCGTTGTACAGGAAGGCTCGCTCTTCGGGCGCGAGCGCCGGAGCGAAGACCGCGATCGAGCCCATCCTGCCGACGAACGGATCGGCGGACTTGTCGCCCGTCCGGCGCATGCCGAAAATTGCCTCCGCCGCTTGGATAGCGGCCAGCGGCTTGCTTGCGTCGGCTGCTTCCACCCCGTCGCCATTCACGGTCAAGCCAAACGCCGCAGCCGCCCGGTTCGCGCAGACAAACGTGGGCTTGGTCTCTCCGGCCTCGTCCCATGCCACCCAGGCTGCCACGTCGTACTCCTGTGGCCCATCTTGCGCTGGGCCACTGTTGTACTGCTGGCCCGGCTCAATGCGGAGCGACCCGCCGGTGAAGAGCCCGTGATCGGCGTCGAGCTGAAGGATTCGCCGCGGCGATTCAGCCGCGGATGCTGCCGTGGCGCGGCTCTCCGCGGTCGCTTGAGCTGCTTGGATCGCTTGGCCTGGCACGCATGCAAGGCCGATGAAGGCAACCAGAAGGATATCGGTGGAGCGTCTCAACTCAGCAGTTTCCCTTCACGGAATGACATGATCGGAACGGCAGACTGCTCGTCCCACCGCCGGGATAGAAGCGTTTGCGCAGGGCCACGTTCTCAACGCCCTCCGCGCCTTTGCCGCAGCGCAGCGAAGCGGAATACACCCAGATCAGATTGTGCAGCTTCTGCTCCTTTATGAACATCACGCGCCAAAGCTGAGCGGTATTCTCGGGTGTCCCGGTATCGGTCCACCAGAACCAGCCGCCGTCGATTTCGTGCAGCGGTCGCCAAAGCACGGGCACGTGGGCGTCGGCCAATTGCTGCAGGTAATCGGCGTGACCTTTCAAGTCGCGCATCAGTTCCTGGTTCGCCTTGGTGCCAGGTTGGAACGCGGCGGCGAAGTCGAACGGTGGGTTGGCGGTCTTGCGGCCATGCACGTCTCGCCACGCCGAGCCGTCGGGATTGGCCGGGTGGATCCAGTGCAACTGCATCGTGACGATCCCGCCCTTCTGCCAACAATTAGCTTTCGCAGTATCCACCGAGTGCTGCACGACGTTATTGTAGCTCTTGCCCCACGGCGGGCTATTCCAGCCGGAAAGGTCAAACGTGACAATCGCCGGTTCCTTCCCGCAAACGCTCCGGATGCTTTCGACACTGTTCGTGCCGTTCCCACCGGCCAGGGTTTTCTGACCGTAAATCGATTCGAGATAATTCAGGACCGTTCGGCCTTCCGGGATCAGTTCCCGATCGACCGGCTCGATCGCCCAAGCGCCGCTAAACGACGCCAAGAACACGGTACAAGCTAACAGCATTTTTGTTCGCCTGGTCTTCTCCAGATTTCAGGGATCAATGCAATAGTCACGATCGGCTGGGATTCGGATCTGCAACGATTTCCAGTCCGCTGATGATGGGCGGAGGGCCGCTGGAGGCTCCTCGCATGAGTTCCAGGCTCACGGTCGTAGCATTGTCTACAGCAAACGGTTTTGCAATCGCCTTGCGTGTACCTCCAGCTGATTCGGCGACGTTCAAGCCTCGCAGAACCAAGACTACGAGACGAGCCAATGGCGATGATCGCATGGCGCGACCTCGTTGTCACCTGGCGTGCGGTTGCTTTCGCGTTTTCCTGCGAGATCTTCTCTGTTCGTCCTTCTTGCGAGGAAGAGGAGTGGCCTTTGCCGTTCTTGACGGTTACGAACAGACGATAGGCACCGACTTGGCGACGGCGCGGTAAATTCGATCTTTGCAGCGGCTGGAGCGCGGATCAATCCCGCGATCCTCTGAGCAGGCTTCTCCAGACCGTCGGCGTAGGAACGGGGAGGGATCATAACTTCCGGCCGGATGTCCCATGCGAAGACGAGCGGGTCTGCCTCGTGATCCGTGGCTTGGACTTCGGCGCGGTAGGTTCGGGCCTCTTTCAGGTAAACGGAACGCGGCTCGGGGAATCCGTCGATCCGCAGCCCTTGAATGGCCGAGCGCGGTTGGCAGGCCAAACGCCGGTCCAGTGTCGCTGCATGACATCGAGCGACTCGGTTTGCAGCCCGTCGCAGAACGAGCCGTACCACGTGTCGCATCCAGAGCCGCCCGAGTCGTCGCCGGGTTTGTCAGCGTCGAAGCCGCAGTGGATTTCGTAGCCGCGGGTGATCAGTGCGGGGAGCCAGGCAGGATTGGCTCGCACACCGGAGGTGGACAGGCAGAGGCAATCCGGGTTCATCTGGTAATAGCTGATCGCATCGATGGCCGCCTCGCAGAGGACGAGTTGCCGGGAAGCCGGAGCACCAAGCCAGAAGAACCCCGAGTTTTTGCACGTGCCGGACGCTATCCCTCGCCAGACGTGAGGTCCCGTGCCGCGGAGTTCGGCACCGACTGGCCGCTGAGGTTTTCCGGCCACCAGCAGGAAGACCGCGTTGCCACGGCGGTCGGCGTAGAGCTTGCCGGATTCAATCAACCCTTCCAGCACGGAGTTGGCGAGACCGCGACGCTCTGTGAGATACCGGCGGACGCGGACCAGTTGTCGCTCGTCGGACACGGGCAGCCGCAGTGGGCGGCGGCCTTGGGGAACCGGACGTGGCCTGCCAGAATCGGGCGGGGTGGAGTGAACGACGGGGTGACGGTGAGTTTCATGGTAGAGCGTGGGGATAGAGGAAATAGATTCGGGGTTAGAGATCGGGGGGGCATGATCGGGCGATTGCAAACTGGTTACCAAGACTCGCGAGTTTTCTGATGCAGTTCGTCAGGGGGCCTCCAACGGCTCTTCAGCGACGCTGCCGGCCGTAGCCTCAAAGGAGCCTACCGCCGGTGCAGACGACGCAGAGACCGCGCAAGGCAGCACCACATGGATCGTCGTCCCTCGTCCCTTGACGCTGTCGATGGTCAGTTGCCCGCCCAACATCCGGGTGCGAACCCGGATGCCCTGTAATCCGAATCGGTGTTCGACGATGGTCTCCGGGTCGAAGCCGATGCCCAGATCGCACACATCTAATCGAACATTGTCCCCCTCCTGAATCAGGCTCATGCGAACCACCGGGCTGCCGCTGTGCTTGCAAGCATTGGTGAGAGCTTCCTGCGCAATGCGGTAGATGGTATTCTCCAGGAGGGGCGGCAGACGGTCGAATGCGACTTCGCTCTGGTAGGTGATCCGCGCCGTCGCGGTCAGCGATTTCTCGTTGGCCAGGACGGCCAGGGCGGCATCGATCCCGTACTCGTCGAGGATCGGCGGCCGGACGCCGCTGATCAGCCGCCGGGCCTCGAAATGCGCTTGCCGCAAGGCCGTCAATCCCGCGGCGAAAGTTTCTACAGCGCGGCCGGGATGGAGTTCCTTCTGGTACTCGTAACTCTGGAACTGCAGCAGCGCGCCCGCCAGTTGCTGCGCCAGCCCGTCGTGGATCTCGTAGGCGATCATTTGCCGCTCTTGATCGCTCGACCGCAGCAGTTGCCAGAGATTCTCTCGTTCGCGTTGCAGGATCTCCTGCGTGGCTCGAAATCCCGTGATGTCCGCGATGACCGTGGCGAATCGCTGCGTGTCCGCCTCGGAATCGCGGACGAGAAACACGTGCTGCCAAGCGGCGACGCGGACGCCGGCGCCGGTTGTCAAGAATAATTCGCCGGTCCATCGTCCCTCCGCCAAAGCGCCTGGGAGAGCTTCGTGTTCGAGCCGCTGGCGGTCTTCCCCGGTATAGAAATCCAACAGCGAAACGCCGGCGATTTCGCTCGGCGTTCTGCCCAGCAGCTGGCAGCCGAAGGCGTTCACGTACGTGATCCGATAATCCATGCCGGCCATCAAGAAGATTTGCCCTGCCTCGTCGACCATGCGCTGGAAAACGGCCTGCTGGCTCTCGGCTTGCCGGCGCACCGCGATCTGGTGCTGCAGTTGCTCGTTGCATCTCCGCAACTCGGCGGTTTGAATCTTCACCTGACGTTCCAACTCGTCGTGGGACTCCCGCTGGATTTGCTCCGCCCGCTTGCGGTCCGACACATCGCGGCAGATGCCCATCACCGCCGTGATGTGGCCGCGATCGTCGCGGAGCGGCAGCAAGCGGATATTCAGCCACACCTCCTCGCTGCCGAACGGAAGCGTCTCGTCGCCTTCGTACGGCATACCCGTGCAGAACACCTGCTCGATGGCGCGCCGGTGCGTGCGGACCAGGTCCGGCGGGAAAAGGTCGTCCTGCCCTCTGCACGCCAGTTCGTGCGGCGACAGTCGGAAGCACGCAACGGCGCTTTGGTTGGCGTACTGCAGCGTTCCCTGACGGTCGACGATAAACACGAAGTCCGTCGTGGATTCGGCCGGCAGCCGATATTGCCGTTCGCTCTTCTGAAGGGCCTCGACCAGCCGTTGGTGTTCCGTCGTGTCGCGTGCGTCCCTTTGCATCGTCGAACTCCTGCCTGCGGCCTTAGGGCGCCGGCGTCAGCAGCAGGTAATCCAGCCCGACCATGTACGAGCGCACGGCCTTGGGATTGCCACCCACGATCGTCAAGGAAATCGTGTTCTCGCCTGCCGGCAGGTCGAAGGTCCCCAACTCGACGGGTCCCCCTACGATCACGCCGTCGTTGAAAAAATCGATCGGCTCGCCGGCGTCCACGCCGTTGATCGCGAGTTGGGCGATGCCGTAATCAACTGCTTTCAAAAATCGAGCAGTAACCGCGTAACGGCCGCCGTTTTCGACGGGGAAGCCCAACTGCAACGTATCGCCCGGCCGTTGACCGCCGCGCCACCACAGATGGTAACCGCCGCTGGTTCCCTCCCATGCCTGCGGCTCGACATTGCCCGTCTTTCGCAGGACTTTCATCGCCTCGCCTTCGATCGCGCCCTTCACCTTCGGAATCTGGAATTCCGTCACCGGACGCAAGGCGAGATCCGCGGCCGGCGGCGGCGAAAACGTGTCCGTTCCGCCCGGTTTCGCGTACCAATAGCCGATCACGGCCATATTGACCAGGCATTGCTTCCAGTGCCACAACTCCATGTCAAAACGAAAGTCCACGGTAAAGGGGATGCGGTCTAGAATGTGCCAACGGTTGACACTCGTCCGGCCATAATTGCCCGGACCGTCGCAACGGGTCTGGTTGTGGAACGCGTGCGTGAACAACTCGGGGAAACACCAGGCATAGCCGAAGTAGTCCTCGGTGCCCGTGCCGAAGTGGCTGGGAAACGTCTCGCCGTCCACATAGATCTTTTCGTCGCCTTCGCCCCACCAGGCGCGCACGGGATTGTCGATGGCAAACGCCACTCCGGCGAACACGCCCCGGCCCTGAGCCGTCAAGTAATTCCAATCCATCTTGGGCTCGGTGGGAACATCGAACTCGGACCGCCACTTGGCGTGAAACAGCATCGTCGCATCCGTCCAGGTGTAAGGCTCCGCGGCCAACTCGCCGCGCACGCGCACGGGAGCCGAGCCCAGGTTGCGGACACGGATTTCGGCGGCGGAGCGGAACGGCATGATCCAGCGGGATTCCAGCACGCCGCCCTCTGTCACGCTTGCCGGCAGCGACTGGTAAGCGTTCAGGCCCGGCGCAGTGCCGAAAAAGTCGCCCAGCGGCGCGCAGACGGTCGTCTGGCCATCGAAGGTCATCTCCAGTAGCGTGGATCGTAACGCCGCTTCGTCGCGGTCTTGCGTCGGTGTCCAGTGAATTCGAAGCCGGCGGATCGCGCTGGGCCCCTGGAGCGCGGTGAGCGAGGCCGACTGGCCCGGCGGAATCTGGGCGTCGAACGACTTGCTTTCCGCGCTGGCGGCAATGGGCATCGCATCCGGCCGGTTCATGCGGTCCACGGCCGATTCGATCTCCTCCGCCAGGGCGGCGAGCTGGTCCGCTGCAAACGATGCGATCGGGGTCCCCTGCGGATACGTTCGATAATTCACGTGGTAGTAGAAATTCCCTGCGTCGCTGGTCACCTTGCAGTGCTCGGCATACGGAATCGGGAAGTACAAGTTCCAGCCTTTGCTGCGCTGTCCCGCAATCGGCTGCGGTAAACCGGGAAAGTTTCCGCCCAACAAATCGGACATCTTGCCTTCCAGCGCCGGCGTCGCCGCTCCGTCCAGGTAAATCCGCAATGTCCCGGCGGGATTGGCCGACCAGATCCGAACGATCGCGCCCGGTCCTTCCGCATCCATCATCACGTACTCGCTGCGGCCATCCCGCTGCTCGATGCGCAAGTACTGGCCGCAGTCCGCGTTGGCAAACCAGTTCTCGCTGGCCGATTTCGACGCTCGGTCATAGGACGAGAATTGCTTGCAGGTGTAAACCGGAGCAGGAAACTCAGCCATGCCGGCCAAGTCGATCATCTCGCTCAATAAGGATCGAGTCGTGATGCGAACGGGGTCCGCCGCAGACAACGCGGATCCGAATATCACGGCGATGGCCACCGCAGCCGTCAAAGAAAGGAAGGCGGGTCGTCGGTTCATGTGGAATGCTCCTCGTGGTGTGGTTGCAGTGCATCACGGACGGCGGAAACAGAAATCCCGTTCGAAACGCTCACTGTCGTGACGGAACGAACATCTTGAATTCTGCCTAGTGTTTCGCTCGGAATCAATGGGCGATTACGGCATTGATCACAACCCTGGAGAATGCCAGCTGCGGAATCGTGCCAGTGGAACGACAAACAATCCCTGCAAACATCACGTTTCGAGTCAAAAACGGGCCTTTCCGATTGCAGGTGATGGCTTGCCAGACGGGTGTAGAGCGGCCACAATTTGTTGTGATGTGGTGGAGGGCCGAAAATGCTCCTTTCCTCGCGAGCCCGAGCGGAAGGCTCCGCCGGCGAATCGCGAAGTGTGTTCGATTCGATTTACCAAGACGTGCGGCACCCATGAAGGTCCTGATTGTCGAAGACAGCCCGGTGACACGGCGATTGCTGCGCGCGTCGCTGCAGAAATGGCAATACGAGGTGACCGAAGCTGAGCATGGAGCGCAGGCTTGGGAACTGTTTCGCCACGAACACTTTCCGCTGGTGCTGACCGATTGGCTGATGCCGGAAATGGACGGCATGGAATTAACGCGGCGGATCCGCGAACTCGACCTCCCAAGCTACGTCTATATCATTTTGCTTACGGCGAAATCCGAAAAGGAAGACTTGGTGGCGGCCATGGACGCCGGCGCCGACGATTTTCTGGCGAAACCGTTCGATCCGGATGAACTGCGCGTACGGGTGCGCGAAGGCCAGCGGATCATCACGCTGGAACGAAAGCTAGCCGAACAAAACCGGCAATTGCGGATGACCCAAGCGGCGTTGGTGCAGAGCGAGAAATTGGCTAGTCTGGGCCAGCTGGCGGCGGGCATGGCGCACGAGATCAATAATCCGATATCCTATGTCGCCAACAATTTGGCGGTGCTGAACCGGGATGTGCGCTCCGTGATGCAGGTGCTGGGCGCATACCGGCGCGCTGCAGCCGCCTTGATCCCGGCGGATTCCCAACGGGGCGCCGAACTGGCCGAACTCGAAACCGACGCCGATTTGCCGTGGATCGAGGAGAATCTTCCGCACCTGTTCGCCGCTTCTCTGGAGGGCCTGGCGCGCGTTCGCAACGTCGTCCAGAATTTGCGCGAATTCGCCCGCCTGGATAATGCCGAATTGGACGAGTTGGACCTCCAGGCGGCCTTGACGTCGACGCTGGAAGTTCTGACGCGCGAGATCGAAGAAAAGCAGCTTACGATACAGACCGCATATGGCGAGGTCCCCCCGGTGCTCTGTCAGCCCGGCAAGATCCATCAGGTGTTTCACAATCTGCTGCTCAATGCCATCCAAGCAAGTCCGCTCCAGGGGATAATCGAACTGCGGACGGCGGTCGCCCGCGATCAAGCTCTGATCGACGTGCGGGACCATGGCGGCGGGATCGAGCCGGACAATCTGCGGCGGCTGTTCGAGCCATTTTTTACGACCCGCGCCGTCGGCCACGGCGCGGGCCTGGGCTTGGCTATCTGCTACGGGATCGTCCGCGATCACGGCGGCTCGATCGAAGTCGATACGCAACTTGGACGGGGCAGCACCTTTCGTGTCAGGCTACCGCTCAGTCCCCAACCGGCACAGGAAACATAACCATGCCTCGAACCAAGAAGCATCCGATTCTGCTGGTGGACGACGAGCCGGAGATCCTGTATTCACTGCAGGGCCTGTTGCGCCGCGAGTTTGAACTGTACACCGCCGAAAGCGGCGCTCAAGCGCTGGAAATCCTCCACCAGCATCCCGTGCACGTGATCATGTCGGACCAGCGGATGCCGGAGATGACGGGGGTCCAGTTGATGCATCGCGTCAAGGAAGCGCATCCCGAGGCGATCCGCATCGTGTTCACCGGCTACGCCGACATCCGGGCCGTGATCGACGCCGTCAACAACGTGGGCTTGTTCCGCTACATCACCAAACCCTGGGATCCGGACGAATTGATCGAAGTCCTGCATCAGGCGGCGGCGAGGTACGAAGAAATCGTCGAGCATCACCTGCTGCTGGCCGATGCTCGGCAATACGTCGAACAAAGCCGGGAATTGTTGCGCGAACTCCGCGAACATCCGCCGGCCACGCCGCCGGGAGCTGTTAACTTGGATGAGTTTGCAGCCCAAACCAGCCAGCTGCTGCAGCGACTCGATAACGCCGTGGCTGCGCATCCGAAACCGGCTGAGGGCGATAATGAGCGATAAGGAACCCGTCCTGCTGACCGTGCTGATCGAAACGGCCGAACTGCGCTGGCATGTCGCGGGCATCGATCTGGTGGGCAAACCGCTGCCGCTGCTGGTCTCCGAGGCAGGCAACCTGAGCCCTTATTTGGGCCTCCCGTTTGACGACCAGGTCAGTTTTCTCCGGCATCGCTTGTCGGGCGTCCTGCAGCGCGGTTGCGACCGTCTGTGGGGGCGGCGGAAGAAACCCTGCCATATTGTGTTTCTTGCCGACGGACCGTTCACCGGAGCCGTCGCCGAACTGACTCCCCGTGTGGCGGAGCATCTGGTGGAATGGATGACCCGGCCACCGGTCGTATTCTTCACCACGCCCCACCTGTTCGGAACCCGCGAGCCGCCGGCGCTGGATCACTTGGCCGGCGAGATGGACGCATCGCTGCGCGTGGCGCTGGATGTCGGCTTGTCGGCGCTGGGGAACGTCTGGGACCGAGCGGACGCTTGGGAACTGGTGCCCACGAAAACCTCGTCATAGCCAATCGCCCCAGGCCACGAAACAAGATTTTCACGTCCTATCGACATTTGGTTCAAACAGCGAGCCGACGCATCGCGCCGCGGGACCATCACTCCGCCGGGATGACGGTTGCGGGACGCGAAAAAGATGTTGGTCCTTATTCATCTTGTGCCGTTTTGTTTTCTCCCCAAAGTTCAATCCGGCTTGGCCGCTCCACGAAGACTTCGTTGCCGCGGGCGGCGGGCCGCGGGAATTCTGCACCGCAAACGCTGCACGCCGTGCGATCGCGCGGAACCGCGCGGCCGCACGCCGGACACGCCTGAAGCACCGGCCAACGGCGATGCAGCAGGTAGCCGGCCAAACCCGGCAGGCCCAGCAGCAAGACGAAGACAAACCAGACGCCGCCGCCGGACTGACCATAACGGCGATGCCGCCGAGCGCACCAGGCGGCCAAACCAAATGCCAGCAGCGCGACGGGCGGCACGAGCCAACCATATTCCCGCACGCTTGTCGCCAGAGCTTCGAAGTACGTCGCGGCCGTGCCCTGGATGACTTCTTCAAGCGGCTGAAACAAGACCACGATCAAGCCCAGCAGGACCGGAATCGGTACTATGACCACGGCACCCACTTTGCCCAACCAGCCGCGCATGGGCCGGAGGTCCGGTCGATTCAACGTGACCGCCTGGCGCCGAGCGATTTCGCCCTGTTCGTTCAGCCAGATCACATCGATCGGGGCGGTGTTGTACAGGGGCCAATCCGTGGCCGTCAGCAGCAAACCGTCCTGCAGCAGGTACACTCCCAAATAGCGGTCTCGCAGCTCGTGCGGCAAAGGAAACTCGCGGCGCTCGCCTGTGCCAGGGGCGATGATCCACACACGATCGCGGCCGCAAGCCGCCAAGTATTCCGCCGGGAATCCCATCGGGGCTCCCGCGTCAGCCCTCGGCTCGTCTTCGCCCCGAGCCGGTTCGACAATTCCGGCCGAGATCAATTCCGCATCTTCCAACACGGTCCGCACGCTATGTTGCCGAAGGTCGATCTCCAACAACCGGCCTGCCGAGACCAGGTAGATCATCCACGGCGGGACTTGGCGGCGTCCGCCGCCCGCAACCGAGCTGTCGGCAACGGTCGTGTCCCACAGCGGACTGCCTTGATTTGTGCGTCCCACTATTGCGACCATAGAAAGAGCCCTGCCATCAACCGTAAATGTCCCCCCGGCCGTCGGCGGTTCCCGGCGGAATCCTTCCCGGCCGATCCAACCGATCCGCTGTCCCGTGACACTGTCGAATCCCTCGAACCACGCCTGCCCTTCTCGCCGCCCGTCATGCACGAGATACCAGAACGCCGGAGGCGTGCCGAAGTCGGAACAGCCCAGCACGCGATAACGCCAGTCCATCAGCCGGCCGATGCGATCCCGGTGGGACAAAGGCAGCAGGCTGGCACCACGCAACGGATTGCCAACCCCACGCAGCTCTCCCTCCAAAGTCCGTACAATTCGCCCGCTATAACCGATATTCGAGATTGTGATCACCGGAGTGCCGTCTTGCAGAACGTCGAACTGCTCGTAGCTGGTCTGCCGCAGGCGGACGGCACGCTGCCGGGCTTCGATCAGGTTCGCCACGCAGCCCCAGGCGAAGCCCCAAACGATCGCGGCGCCGGTGGCGAGCACCAGGGCGAGCAGCAGGGCGCGAAAGATCCCGTCTGGCTTGTGCATCTTCCGGTCCTTTCAAGAGTAATCGCGGACGCGCCCCGCCTGCTGGATACAAACGAGGAACACGACCTGGAGAACGATCACGATCAACGCCGTCAGCCACCAGGGAAACGGCGCCACGTGCAGTACGAAGACCAGCAGTCCAGCCGCTGCCAGCGGCAGCAATCGCGAGCCGATCCAGCGTGCCGGCCGCAGACCGCTCAGGAATGCGGCCAAGTACAACACCGTGATACTGAACCAACTGGCCCATGCCGGCAGCGTCATCTCCCAATAGAAAGGGCTGGCGTGCGTGCCGGGCGTGGCCGCCCAAGCGGCGAAGATCGCGATCGGCAGGGCAGCACAGAGCAAATAAGTCACCAAGCCTACCAGCAATTTGGTATGCAGCAGAGCGCTGCGGCGGATGGGCAGCCGCCACAACAGCAGCCACGTCTCGTGCAACGATTCGCCGAGCGTCTGCCGAAAACCGATGCCGACCGCCAGCAGGGCCGAGACGATCGCGATGGACGTCACAAAGTCACTGGCGACAAAGGGAATCTGGTGCAGGCCCGTGCGATAGCCGTAGGAATGTACCCGCGAGACGCCGGCCAACAAATCCGGCAGACTCCAGCCGATGTTATCGAGCACAATCAGGCCGTAGGCGGCCAACGCAACAGCGGCGAGCCAGGTGTTTTCCCTGATCTCTTTATAGGCGAGTGCTTTCCACATCATCTCGTTCCTTAGAGAAAATCGGCAGCGAACGCCGCGGTCCCCGTGTGTACTCGATGAACGCGTCTTCCAGGTTCAAGTCCAGTACCTCCTGCGATTGCGGCCTCAATTCCGCGATCCGCTGCTGTACCTCGCCGTCCAGTCGCACGGCAACCAACTCCAACCGCGTGCCAACTTGGCGACAGCTGACAAGTCCCGGGCAAGGCGGAAACTCGGGCGGCTCGCGCCCGAATTCGAGCACGACCCGCTTGACCGCCTGCTTGAACGCTTCGGTGGGACAGTCCACACGCAACACGCCGTCGACCAGCACGCCGACCCGGTCCGCAACCCGCTCGACGTCGGCCAGAATGTGCGAGCTGAACAGAATCGTGCGCCCCTGCTGCTGGATGATCTGGATCATCGATTCCAGGAAATCGCGCCGCACCACCGTGTCCAGCCCGAGCGTCGGATCGTCCAGGATCAGCAGTTCCGGTTCCGGCGCGACCGCCAACGCCAAGGCGACTTGCGCCCGCTGGCCGCGCGACAAGTGCCGGATGCGTTTCTTGGCCGGCAACTCGAAATGATCCAAAATCTGCGCGACGAGCCGCGCGTTCCAGGTAGGATAGAACGCCCGAGTAAAGGCGACCATCTGGCCCACCGTCATCCAGCGGTACAGCGGGTGGCCCTCCGCCAGATAAGCCACGCGAGCCAGCACGCCCGGAGACAACGCGGAGGAATCTTCGCCCAGCAACTCGGCCCGCCCGTAATCCGGGTGGACCATCCCCAGCAGCATCTTGATGGCCGTCGATTTTCCCGCGCCGTTGCGGCCCAGCAGTCCATACACCGATCCGCGCGGAATCCGCAGATCCAGCGAATCGACTACCGGACGGCCACTGTAATACTTGGTCAAGCGGTGTGTCACCACGGCATCGGACATGGTTAACCCCTGATCTACTTCAAGCTTGCATTTTCCGGCGTCCACTGAAACCGCGTCGCACGTTCGGCGAGCAGTTGCGCGACATCCTCGGCCGAAAATCCCAAATGCACGGCCTCCGTCAGCAGGGCGTCGGCCGTCTGGATCAATCGCTCGCGCCGCGCCCGCTTGGTCAGCTCGTGGTGCGGCCGAGCCACGAAGACGCCCAGGCCGGGCCGCGTGTTCAAGATCCCCTCACGCTCCAGTTCCAGGTACACCCGCGCGATCGTGTTGGGATTGACCACCAGCGTCCGCGACAGCTCCCGCACCGACGGCAGTCGCTCGTCCCACGCCAACCGGCCCGTCGCGATCGCGCCGCGAATCTGCTCGGCCAATTGGCGATAAATCGGCGTCCGGCTGCTGGGTTCGATGCGAAATTCCATGGCACTGTCCTAACTGTACTAGCTATCCTAGTACAGAAGCCGCGGCACGTCAAGCGGACTTGCAAAAAAATCCAGAACCCCGGACGGGACGTAAAGCGGGATCTCACCCGTGCGACGTGGTTCAGGTAAGGTGTTCGGCTGGCTTTCCAGCTTGATCGATCCCCCTGGAAAGCCTGCCGTACCTCGTGGCAGCCGGACGCCTGCTTGACCCGGTTCGCCGAAGCGGACAACATGGAGCATGTACGGTGTGCCGGCGCCCCCGGAGTACGGCGCCCCGGCAGGTTTCAACATGCGGAAAGCCAGCGGAGGACATGCGATGAAGGTTGAACTTGTATTCGGCGTGGTCGCCGGATTGGCTGTGGGCGCCTTGGCGGCACGCGGCGCCGAGGTGAAGACCGTCACGGTAACCGTTCGCCCCAACAGCGAGGCGTCAGGCTATGAGGGCTACCGCGCCATGGACGGGAATCCGAATACGATGTGGCATACCGATTGGCAACTCGACAATCCGGCTCCGCCGCATGAACTGTGCATCGACCTGGGCGAGCGGTACGAGATCGGCGGGTTTGCCTACCTGCCGCGATCCGGCGGCGCCAATGGCACCATTGCCGAATACGAATTTTTCGTGAGCGATACCGCCGCGGAACCCGGCCGGCGCGTGGCCGCCGGGACGTTCGCGCATCGCGACCGCGAGAACGTGGTCGCGTTTCCGACAAAGGTCACCGGACGGCATGTGCGATTGCGGGCGCTGTCCGAAGTCCAGGGCCAGCGTTGGGCGTCGGTGGCCGGCTTGCGGCTGCTGGTCGACGGGGTCGAGTTCCGGGCTCGGCCGACCTTCATCTCGCCGTGGCATCATGCCGACGGTACGCCGAAGAGCGAGCGGGAGCGGGAGTACACCGCTTTGATGCGCGACCTGCGGCGCGTCGAGCACTTCGCCCGCCTGGCGCCCGAAACATACCATCCCCAGTCGCTCGTTCACGAAACCGACCGCGACCCGGCCGACGTGGTCCTGCGCCGGACGGCGGCCCTGCTGGCCGACCTCGAATCCATGCCCGGCGCCTCGGGCCTGGCGCCGCTGGCCGCCGAACTGGCCTCCTTGCAGCAAGCCGGCGCGAGTATCGACCCGGCCGAGCGCGACGCCCGCTACGAACTGTTCGAGAGCGTGTGCCAGTTGCGCCGCCGAATCGCCTTTGCCAACCCGCTGCTGAACTTCGACCGCCTGCTGTTCATCAAGCGGCACCGGGCGACGTTCAATCACATGTGCGACCAGTACTACGGGATCCACGCCAACCCGGGCGGCGCATTGCACATCCGCGCACCCGAGCAAGTGCGGCAGGACGAGGAGTCCTTGAGCAACTCCCAGGCCAGCGGTGTGTTCATCCTGGAGGACCCGTTCGGTCCCCAGCCTCGGGAAACGAACGTGCTGGCCGACTCGGTGGTAGCGCGAGGCCGGCTGGAGGGCGAGCCCCTCGCAGGCGGCTCGTTCCTGTCGCCCGACCTATCCTACGACGGCAACAGCATCCTGTTCGCGTACGTCGAATGCCGCGGCGACCGCAGCCATGATTACCATACGGATCCGACTCGCGGCCACTGGTCGCCGGGCTGGTGCTATCACATTTTCAAGGTGAACGTCGACGGTTCGGGGCTGGAGCGGTTGACCGACGGAACGTGGAACGACTTCGACCCGACCTGGTTGCCCAACGGTCGCGTCGCGTTCACCAGCGAGCGGCGGGGCGGCTATTTGCGTTGCGGCCGCGTGTGCCCCACCTATACGCTGTACGACATGGCGGCCGACGGCAGCGACATCACTTGCCTGAGTTTCCACGAGACCAACGAATGGCATCCGAGCGTGACGAACGACGGGCGAATCATTTGGACCCGGTGGGACTATGTCGATCGTCACGGGGTGACCGCGCACAAGCCGTGGATCACCACACTCGACGGCCGCGACCCCCGGCCGGTCTTTGGCAACTATACGCCCCGCAACCTGCGACCCGACATGATCCTGGACGTCCGCGCCGTCCCGGGCTCGTCCAAGTTCGTGGCCACGGCGGCGCCGCATCACGGCCAGGCGTTTGGCTCGCTGATTCTCCTGGACCCGCAGGTGCCCGACGACGACCGCGCGGCCCCACTCAAAAGGCTGACGCCGGACGAAGGGTTCCCGGAAACGCAGGGCGGCGGCCATGCCTACGGCAACCCGTGGCCGCTGAGCGAGCACTACTATCTGTGCGTGTACGACGTGGAAATGAGCAATCCGGGGCTGGGGTTCCAAGGCCGCGAGTACGTGCGCGGCGATTACGGCATTTACCTGGTGGACGTGTTCGGCAACCGGGAACTGATTTACCGCGACGGGGCCATCGCCAGCCAGAGCCCCGTCCCGCTTCGCCCGCGCCCCGTGCCACCGCTCATGCCCGAGCTGGCCACGCGCGGTCCGGAAACGGATCCGGCGTCCCGGCCGCCGCTCGGCGAGACAGGACCACCAGCCGAGGAGGCCGCGCCGCCAGCCGAAGCGACCATCTCGGTGATGAACGTGTATGACAGCCTGCTGCCTTGGCCGGACGGAACGCGGATCCGCGCCCTGCGCGTGGTCCAGGTGTTCCCGATGACGGTTCCCTCGGGCGGTCCGCCGCACGAGACAGGCATCCGGATCGCCGGGGCGGGCGACTCGGTGGTCCCCGTGCGGCACGTCTTGGGCACGGTGCCGGTCGAGGCCGACGGCAGTGCCCACTTCACCGTCCCGGCGCATCGCTCGATTTTCTTCCAGGCCCTCGACGAGGATGGCTTGGCCGTCCAGTCGATGCGGTCGGCCACGTATCTGCACCAAGGCGAGCACTTGGCGTGCGTGGGCTGTCACGAGCCGAAGTACAAGGCCCCGCTGATTCCTGTGAGCACGCCGCTGGCGATGCTGCGGCCGCCTTCGCAGCTGGAGCCCGACGTCGACGGCTCGCGCCCGTTCAGCTATCCGCGACTCGTCCAGCCCGTGCTGGACCGCAACTGCGTGGAATGCCACAAGAAAAACGCCGACAAAGCCCCGAACTTGGCGCGCGAGCCGATCGAACGGAAATGGTACGCTTCGTACAACAGCCTGGCGCCGAAATGGGGCTTCCACGATTACGGCGACGTGTATCGCACGACGCCGGGACGCTTCGGCGCCCGCGCCTCGAAGTTGTACGAGCATTTGCAGGGCGATCACCACGGGCTTGTGCTTTCGGCCGAGGACCGGTACCGACTGACCCTGTGGCTCGATCTGAGCAGCATGTTTTACGGCGTGTATGAGAAGGAGCGGGGCGAGGCGCAACTTCGCGGCGAAGTGGCCTGGCCCACGCTGGAATAGAAAGCGGGACAGGCCAGGTCAGGACGATTTCCGGGCTGACAGGTCAGGCTGGAAAGCCTGACGTTCATCCTCGCGTCCTTTTTGTGTACGCTTCAACGCTGGAAGGAGTGCCTGGTTACCATCCACTTTGCCGCCCTTATACCAACGCTGCAACACTCTTTTTCAGCAGCAGCAGGCGTCGATCGTATCGCTTACGCGGAATGCTGGATGGCATCTCGGACAAATACAGTAGTCGGCGACTGCGGCGAACGTCGCATTGCAGTCCGGGCAGCTTCGATTAGTCCTCGTGAGACGCCTCATCGATTGCACCGTCCAGTCAGCCCCGTGCGCCGTTCCACGATCCGCCCCAGTTTCTACACGTAACGTTTAGGGTGACCGAGCGGCGACGAGAAGAGCCAAACATCACGCTGGACCCAACCGCCGCTTCGGTCCACCCTGTGGTTCGGTGAAGCCAGATCGCCGGTATCAGTTCGATTCGGGCGTTCGTGCCTCTTCGCTTCCTTCGTAGACGGCGAGTTCTTCGTGGATGCGAGCGATCATCTTGCGGACTCCGGCCTTGGTGAACCCCTTCGACCCGATCGGATGGGATTCCTGAAGACGCTCCAACCGCTTTTCAAGATCCCGGAGTTCCCGCTCCGCCATTTCGTATTCGACCGTATTCGTGATCACAACTCAATCTCCACGAGCCCTTTCCGCCGGCCGTCCGATTCGCGAGTCCTACTGAAGAATTCTACCCACTCGTCCCAGTCGTGGGTATCCTCAGCGGCAAAAATCTCTTCTGGGCGGCGTGTAAGGAGCATTCCATCCAGTTCGAGTGCCGCATCGTTACCATCCGAAATCTGCTGCTCAAAGTCGTCTGCGAGAAGCACGACGGCATCGATGTCTTTCGGTTCCGCTTTGGTCGGTATTATCTGGGCTGTTATTGAGGTGGGATATTGCCGCGATTCGGTGACAGAGAACCGCCAATGGCCACCGGGAACCGGCGCGCGGCGGCGATCGTCGGAAGGCAGGCTTTGCGGCCGTGGCGGCACGCGATCACCCTCCATAGCGGTGCTTAGCGCATATCGTCGACCTGCTCCAGGGACACAGCCAACAAGTAGGCCGTGCCACAAGTCTAGAATGCGCGCCGCCGCCGGACGAACACGACGGCCAACGCGATCCACGCCAGCACGCTGATCGCGGCGCCGGCATAGAACAGCGACGGGCGATAAACGAAGGTGATCCGGTGCTGGCCCGCAGGCAACGCGACGCCGCGCATGATGCGATTGGTCCGGAAGATCGGGACCGATGTTGCCGGCCCGCCGTCGGTCGAGGCTTTCGCAGTCCAGCCGGGATAGAACAAGTCGCTGAGGACCAGCAAACCGGGCTGCTGCAGTTTGGCGTCGATTTCCGTGCGCTGAGGCTGGTTCAGGACGATCAGGCAGCGCTCGTCCGCAGTGGTGTCAAGCGGCGGCGGGTTCAAAGCCAGCGGCGGCTTTGCGTCCGATTCAACGACTGCCGTTTTGCGCAGATCGTACGGCGCAGCGCCGGGAAAGAACACTTGCCGCGTGCGCCGGGCGACCTGGTCGGGGCCGGCGCCGCGCAGCGGAGGCACGGTGACAACCTGATGCACAATCCACGCCCGTGGGTATGCTGCCGAATTTTCCCAGAGCGTGGTATTGGGCACCGGCGACCGGCTCGCGGCCAGCGACAAACGCTCCGCAGGAGAATACTGCGCGTCTTCGGGAAAGATCAGGTACTTGACTCCCAGCGCGTCCAGCACCACGGGACTAGGTTCGGCCACGCCGTCCGGCCGCCGCCAGCCGTACCGCCGCGCCGCGCCCAAGACCGCCAGGTAATCGTACGACGACGAACTGCCATAGGCTTCGACGACCGCCAAGCCGTTTTCCAGATGATACTTGGGATACAACGTTTGGCGGTCCCAGCGAAAGCTGTCGCGATGGCGTTCCGGCGACGCACGCTGCGGCCATTGCGGCGGGTGCCAATGGCGGCGCGAACCTCGAAACACGCGAAACGGCTGTCCGTCTCCGTCCTGCGATTCACGCGCTGCGATGCACTCCGCGACGGACGAAGGCTCCGTCCAATCCTTGTGCGGCGCGGTGAGGATCATCCAGCCGTTGGAGATACTGACGTCGGCAGCGGTCAGCAGCAGCAAGACGGGTGCCAGCCACCTGGGCGATCGGAGGCCCGCTTCGCCCAACAATCCCCAGAACAGGGCTCCCAGCAACACGCCGTGCAGCAGCGACGCGCGCAGACCGGTCAGGGCCCCCGCTGCATCGAAAGGGCCGTAGACGACGTCCGGCCGCACGTGCCGAGCCCACTCGTTCCACACGGGTTCAAGCATCCAACTGGCGAGATACGCAGCGGCGCTGACAATTACGAACGCGAGCGTCCAGCGGCGCAGCGTCGTGGGCTCGTGCCGGTCGAGACGGTCCAGCGCGATCGCGGCCAGCTGGCTGAGCCCCAAGGCGGCGATCACGAACAGCTTGGCGGGATACCGGAAATAGGCGTAGCCGGGCAGGAAGACGACCAGCAGCCAATACAACCCGCCCACCGGCCAGCCGATCATCATGTCGTCGGCGCGGGCGCCGAGCACGCTGCAGCGGAATTCCTGCAGCAACCAGCTGGCGCCGTAGCCGCCCAAGCCGGCCAGCGTCGCCAGCAGACTCGCCCAGGACAACCAACGCACCGCCGGCGGGCCGTTGCGGAGGCGCCATGCGCTGAATCCCAGCAACAGCGGCACCAACCCCAGGTATAGCGACGGCGTCCAGACGCGGCCTTCGGCGGGAACGGCGCTGGCCCAGCGGCGATGGACGGGAAACATCTGGCCGCTGCAATTGGGCCAAGCCAGTTCCGCGAGCCGCCACGGCCCGACGCTGAAATGATAGATGTGCTCGTGGTGCATCCCCGTTTCCGGAACGCCGAACAGGCCTTGCGAGATCGAATGGCGGTCGTTTTCGGGCCGGCTCCGCGCTAGATAAGCCGGGATCTCGTAAAGCGAGCGCGGACTGCGGTATGCGGCCCGTCCCGACTGGCGGGACCACTCGGAACTCGGCAACACCTGAATCGCCGACAAGACTCCGGCTGCGATCGCCGCCAGACTGAGCAGGACGAAACGGTTGCGCGTGCGGCGGAAATCCGGGCGCGGGCGGATCCCCCGGGCGGGCGCCGTGCTGGCTCCGTGGGCGGCGCGACGTTCGTCGTTGCGGCGGACGCGGCGTTCGCTGTCCCACAGGAGGGCGCCGTACACGGCGGCAAGCAGGCCGGCGTGATATGCCATCTGCGGATCGCCGCCCAAAACCATCAGGGCCAAAACGGCGCCCAGTAGCAGCGCCCCGCGCCAACTGCGAGCGACCAGGGTGCGATCCGCTGCGGCCAGCGCCAGCGGCAGCCAAGCGGCACCGACCAGATACACGACGTTGCAGTATTGGAACAACACGCTACCGCCGAAGGCATAGCTTACCGCGGCCAATCCAGCCGCGCACGGCGAAACCTTCCAACGGCGGGCCAGCATGTACGCGACGGCGGCGGCTAACAGCACGTGCAGCGTCGTGTAGAGTTTGAAATTCCAGGCGTAACTCAGCGGCAAGGCGAACACGAGCTTGCCTGGATAGAAGACGCTGGAAGTGCCGTCGGCCAGCACCGGTAGTCCGCAGTTCTCCTGAGGGTTCCACAGGGGAATCCGTCCCGAGGCCCACTGGCGATTCGTCCATTCGAACAGCGGATAGTAGAAATGTGCGGCGTCGCGAAACGCGAACCCGCGGTCGGTACACATGGCCGAACCAAAGCACCACAGGAACGGGCCAAGAATCGCAAGGGCCAGAACGGCGAAGGTCCGCCAAGCGAAAGGCCGGGGCTTCGACGCGCCGAATTCAAGCTTCGAACGGGGGCGGTTCATGGGGTCGAGTCTTTCGTCGGCAAAAATGAGCTGCCGTACGTCTGGGCTAGAATGCGTCGTGGAAAGCCCCACGCTTATTCCGTTTGAAGGGCCAAAAACCGCCGCAGCATTTCATGCCCGCATTCGGTCAAGAAACTTTCCGGATGAAACTGCAACCCTTCCAATAGAAATCGCTTGTGCCGGATGCCCATGATTTCCGCTTGCCCGTCGGGGCCGTCCGCCCAAGCCGACATCTCGAACTCGTCGGACAGGGTGTCTGGTTGGATGACCAAGCTGTGATAACGCGTGGCTACGAACGGATTGGGCAAGCCTTGAAACAGGCCCCTGTCATCGTGGTAAATCCGGTCGGTCTTGCCATGCATCAGCCGCTTGGCTCGCACGATTTGCGAACCGGTGGCTTGGCCGATGGACTGATGGCCCAGGCAAACGCCGAGAATGGGGAACTTTCCCGTCAAACGGCGGATGCACTCGACCGAGATCCCGGCTTCCGACGGCGTACACGGGCCCGGCGAGACGATCAAGTGCGTCGGCCGTTTGGCCTCGATCTGGTCGATCGTGATCTTGTCGTTGCGGTGCACCTCGATCGTCAGCCCCGCGTCGATCTCGCCAAGGCGTTGCACGAGGTTATATGTAAAGGAATCGTAGTTGTCGATGAGCAGAATCATGGGATGATGCGATCAAGTGGAAACGAGGCCGTCAACTCCAGCGGGATGCTGGAGAACATGATAACGAGTTTCGCGTAGGTTGTTTAGACCTTGCCTCAGAGATGCCGCAAATGCAATCTTGTCCAGACGAGGCAGGATGGCGTCAAGGCCATGCTCAACGCGTTTCGCAGCGACAAGGTGAGTAGCAGGAGTGCCAGGTACCGGGCTTTCAGAATTCAATTTTGGCGCCCGACCCCAAGATAAATCCGCACCGTCAACGCAAATCGGCCACACGCCGCGGCGATGATTGCCGTTCGGCCCAGGATGGGCGCACCGTCCGCGCGCATCCTGTGACGGAAATTGTGGCCTCGATAACCTGGAACGGAAGACTACGGCTTGGTCTTCTTGGGCTCCTTCTTCGGAGCTTTTTCGAGTTTCGCCTCGCGGGCCTTTTGCCAAGCTTTCATTTCTTCCAGAGTGACCGCCTTGTCGCTATTCTTGTCCATCTCGGCGAATTGCGTTTCGCGCCGCTTCTTCGTTTCGTCGGCGGTCGCGCGGCCCATGAATTCGTCGATGTCCACCTTGCCGTCATTGTTCTTGTCGAGCTTCTTGAACTGATCCTCGACAGAAACCTTCTTCACCTCTTTCTTGACCTCCCCCTCCTTCTTCTTTTCGGCAGCCCAAGCCGAATCGGCCAGACTCACGGCAAACACCGCCACCAATAGCATCGAAAACAGCTTCATCACGCGGACTCCTTGTGGAAAAACAGGGAAACTTTACCGCCCAGACAACCGTGTGTCGCACGGCACAAATGTACGATGCGCATCGGTTCGCCGTTATTGTGGGGAGTGCGCCAAAAAAAATCAATCGCCCGCGCCGTTTCGCGACCTTTCCCGGAGGCAACTCCTATGGCCGGATTTTTCCCGGGATGATGACGGGCGGGCCGACTGGCGAATTCCCTGCCGGTCTGGTATCACTTTCCTGTGGTGAAACACCGTCGGTTTAGTGTTGTTAACGAGGAGGCCAGGCGAGCGATGTCGCGAATCTCATCCATCTTGTTGCTGTCGTGGTTGTCGATGTGGTTGCCGGCCAACGCCGCGGGGGCGGACCCGGCGACAGTGGGCATCGGTTTGGGCGAAGCTGAGATTACGCCGGCCGAAGGTTTTCCGATGGCGGGGTACTACCACGAACGAAAGGCCACGGGGACGCGCGATCCACTGAAGGCCAAGGCGATCGTGTTTCGCCAGGACGAGCGGCGGGCGGCTTTCGTAGCCTGCGACTTGACCGGCATCGCGGCCGATTTGTCCGCCGAGGTCCGGCGGCGGGCGGCGGAGCGGACCGGAATCCCCGCCGCGCACATCGTGCTGGCCGCCACGCACTCGCACACCGCACCGGACTATTACCGCGACCTGTACGAGTACCTCGGCGAGCGGCCCGAGGACGGCCGGCAACGGTACGCGGCCCAGTTGATCGACGGCATCGTCGAGGCGATCGCGCGCGCGGACACGGGCGTCCAGCCCGCCATCGTGCTGGCCGGCACTGTTCACCAGAAGATCCCGATCGCGTTCAACCGGCGGTTCGTCATGAAGGACGGCAGCGTGCGGACCTGGATGCGATTGAACAATCCCGAGGTGGTCCGGGCCGCCGGGCCGATCGATCCCGACGTGGGACTGATGCTGGTGAAGGCTGCCGCGGGCGATCGGCCGCTGGGAGTGTTCTCCAATTTCGCCCTGCATCTGGACACCGTCGGCGGGACGCTGTGGAGCGGCGACTATCCGTATTACGTCGAGCAAGCGCTCCGCGGGACGCTGGGATCGGATCTGGTGTCGGTGTTCGGCAACGGCTGTTGCGGCGACATCAATCACGTCGATCCGATGGCCAAGAGCGTTAACAAGACCGACTTCATCGGCCAGTCGCTGGCCGAAACTGTGTTGGAGGGTCTGGCCCAGCTCGCTCCGATCGAACAGCCCGTGTTGCGCATCCGCACCGCCCGGGTCGACCTGCCGTTGCAGGAGGTCACGGCCGATGAAGTCGCGGCCGCCCTGCCGCTGGTCACCGACGCTCGGGCGGGCAAACGGGTTGAGTTTTTCGACCAGGTCAAGGCGTACAAGGCGCTGGTGCTGGACCAGTTGCGAAATCGCCCGGCGCTGGCTTCCGACAGCGATGGGCTGATCGGTTTAGGATTGTCCCGCACGTGGGCAGGCGTCGGCGATCATCTGCCAGCCGATCTGCAGGTTATCGCCCTGGGCCAGGAACTGGCGATCGTCTGTTTACCCGGCGAAGTCTTCGTGGACCTGGGGCTGGCGATCAAGCGGGCTTCCCCATTCCGCACCACGCTGGTCGTCGAGCTGTGCAACTGCGTCGAGTCGATTTACATTCCGCCGCGCGTGGCCTACGCGAGCGGCAGCTATGAAGTCACAAACTCGCTGGTGAAACCCGGCAGCGGAGAACGGTTGGCCGAGGCCGCCGTCCGCCTGCTGCGCGACGCGGCTGGCGGCGATCCGCCGGCTGTCCCGTGATTCAGCCGAATAACGCTTGCACAAAACCGCGACCCCAATCGCGCTGGTGTCCGGCGACTTTGCGTCCCTTGAATCCTCGCCGCTCGTCGGCGAAATCGTTAGGGTGCTGTCGGCCGAAGGGTTGAACGAAAATGATACGCTACGGAGCGTCCTTGGGTGCTGGCTTTTTCGGCAATGCCTTGTCGATCACCTCGGCGTACTTCATCAGCGCCAGATAGTTACGGAGCGAGAACCCGTTCTTGTGGAGTGCTTCGTCGGAATAGTCGTTCGCGTACGCCTGGGGATTCGACGGGTGAACACCGTCGCGGGCTATCAAAGTGGGCACGTCGTAGCCTTGGTACTGGCGGAACTGGTCCGTCGCTCCGTCCCAGTCATCCGGGCGGCGATTCAGGATTTCGGCGTGATAATCGATCAGGGGAAGCCGCATCTGGCGGGCGATTCTGCGGACCGCGTCGGCAAAGGCGGCGGCCTTCTCCGCCTGGCCGTGCTTGGGCGGGATCGTGCTGAGGATCACGATCGTGCCGTTGTCCAGGCACTTCTGGACCACTTGCCGCGTCTTTGTCTCGTACTCCGCCAAGTCGAGGCTGCCAAGGTCGTTGGTCCCGAACATCATCAATGCCACTTCGGGATTAAGATTCCGGAGCCACGTGTCTATGTTCTGATGGGCCCAGCGGACGGTCATCCGCCCTTGGCTGCCGAATTCCGGCCCCTTCCAATCCCAGCAATCCTCCCGCATGTGGCCTTTCACCAGGCCGAGAGCTTGAGCCATCTCCGGAGGAATGTTTTTCGGGGCGTACTTGAGCCCGAACCAGAAAGCGCGGGAAACCGTGATCGAATCGCCGAATTGGGCGAAGGTTCCTCGCTGTCCGTGGAACTTGTCATGCACCGCCTTCATGGAAGCAACCCACGCGTCGCCGCCCCCTACGGGTTGCGACTCGGCAGCCAAAGCCGCCGAGTCCGCGGCAATCAGCAGCGAGACCGCTACCGAGGCCAGCATCAAGCAGGAATGAAACAAGCGCGTCATTCGTCGGTCCTCCTCAAGTCTTCGATTTTCCGCTCTGCACCGGGGCGCCGGTCTACCACGTCTTTTTCTGGGTTGCAAAGGCATCGCTTGGCTTATCGTCTCCCGGTGACCTCGTCGCTCACATGGAAGTAGTCGAAGTCCACAGAACCACCCGCGGCCTTGGTGGCGAAGTTGAACACGGCAAATCGGTAGCCCATGAAATGCGGCAACGTATAAACCATCTTCAACGTCCTGCCGACGGCCGTCCAGCGCTGGCCGTCCAGGCTGTAATAGAAGTCCGCTTTGTCTGCGCGATTTCGGTAATCGCAGTCCACTCTGAGAAAGACGGTTTCCTGGTTTAGCGGGGCGGATTCCACTTCCACCGCGTCGCCGGTTTCAGCGCTTACCATGACGATCGATTTGGCGGCGCCCGCCATCTTGACGGCGACGAATCCGTATTTCCGCTGGAATGTGCCGAGACCGGCGAAATCGCCGTCTTTCATCTTGCTCACGTCCATTGCCACCGTGCCTGAGCATTGCGGACCAAACGTCCTTTGAGTGAGCGTGTTTCTGGCACTGCCAAGATCGGAATCGACTCTCGCGGTGGTCAATCGCAGCCAGCCGGGTCGTTCCGCGAGCGACCAATATCGATCGTCAGGGTTGTGATTCCATTGCCACGCCAGAGGCAACACGGACTCGCCGGGGCGCCGGTCGAATTCGTCGGAGGCGACCATGTTGGCGAGGCCGTCCTTGCCGCGTTTGCCGCTGGGGATGTCCAACGTCATCGGCACTTTGCCGTCCACGCCCAAAACCGGCCAGCCGTCCTCCCACTTCACCGGCACAAGGTAAGGGACGCGGCCGACCGCACCGTGATCCTGAAACAGGAACGCGTACCACCGGCCGTCCGGCGTGTCGATGAGACCACCTTGAGCGATGCCTTGGTCCCTGAGAATGACTCTGCCCTCATACGGGCCGGTGATCCTGTCCGCACGGTGGACGATCTGGGTGCGCATGCCGTTCCGCGGCCAGGTGATATTCAGCAGATAGTACTTTCCGTTGATCTTTCGCAATTGGGAGCCTTCCGCCGGCAGACCGATCCTCTCGCCTGCCACGCGGCTGGCGTTCTTGATGATCACTTGATCGATACCGCCGGGCTCGATCGCCGAAGCGTCCGAAGAAAGCTCGGTGACGCGGATATCGCCGCCTCCGTGGACCATGTACACGCGGCCGTCGTCGTCGAAAACCAGCGAGTGGTCGTGCAGCGCCGGAGAAAACGACGGCTCCTTCCACGGACCGTCTTCGATGTCTTTCGTGGTGTAGACGTGCGTCTTGCCCGTCGTGCTGGAGAACGTGGACACGTAGAACGTGCCGTCGTGGTGGCGGAGACTGCTGGCCCAGGAACCGGCGCCGTAGGCGTTCTTCCCATTCGCCAACGTCAGCGCGTCGTTGTCGGCGAGCGTGTCATAAGCATAACCAACGAGTTCCCAATTCACCAGATCGTTCGACTTCATGATCGGCAGACCGGGACTCATGTGCATCGTGGTGCTGCTCATATAGTAGGTGCTGCCGGCGCGGATGATCGCAGGGTCCGGGACATCGGCCCAGAGAATGGGATTTTGGGCTTGCTGCGCTGTGTCTTGGGCAAAGTTCCTCACCGCAAAGAAGGCCGGTTTCGGCTTGCCCTGGCGGTCAAACAGCAGCGGATAGTCGGTCCGCCCGCGAACGGGGATCAAGATCGCGTCGGGATCCGCGTCGTGGGCGGCGCGGAACGCCTCGGCAATGTAATCTTCGCCGATCGCCGCGAGCCACGGAGACTCCCGCAACCATTGGCCGGGCGCGTCGCTGATCGCTTCGTTGACCACGTCCCACTGTTCGACGCGGCCTTGGTAGTGTCCGACTACCGCGGCAATATGTTTACGCAAGCGGGTGAGGGCCAACTCGCGACCGGCAGGCCGGCCGTCTGCCTCTTGGAAAAACCATCCCGGCGTCTGCGAATGCCAGACCAGACAATGGCCGATCGGCGTGGCCCCATTCTCCTCGGCAAGTTGCACGAGGCGATCTGCATCGGCAAAGTTGAAACGACCTTCGCTGGGCTGGAGGGCCATCGGCTTCATGCTGTTTTCCGGCGTGATGGCATTGAAGTGCGTCGTGGCGATGGCGATATCCGCCGAGTTCCGGCCTTGGCGCGATCGTGGATAATCGAGAGCGGCGCCGATGAGAAACGCGTCTTTGAAAGCATCCTTGAGCGGCGGCACATTTCCTGCCGCATGATCCGGCGACGGCTCGGCATCCGAAACCGGCCGTGTGGCCGCCGGCGCAGACTCGCCCGCCGGCTTGGCCGGCGCGGCGGGGGTGTCGGTACGGAAGATCCGCTGTGCGAAGAAATAGAGGCCGTTCCTCCAGTGGGCTGGATCGTGGGCGTTGTCGTCGACGTGCCAGACGTGCGGGACTTGATTGTCCCGCAAGTAGGCGTGCAGGCCCTGGCTGATCCTGATTAGGTTGTCCCGCTTGCCGCAGGAAAGCCAGAGCACTTTGAGTTTGGCCTTGGCGGCTGCAGGATCGGGCACGAGTTCCTTCGCCGGCTTGGTGTTGGGCGCGGCGGAGAAGGCGCCGACCCAGGCGAAGGTGTCGAGATGCGTTAGTCCAAAATTGAGAGACTGTCCGCCGCCCATCGAGAGACCGGCGATTGCTCGGTGTTCGCGGTCGGCTTGAACGGAGTAGCGCGACTCGATCGCCGGGATAACGTCGTTCAGCAGATCTTGCTCGAATGCGGCGAACGCGGGCGCAGACTTGAACACGTCTCCTTCCGCCCGGTCGTTCTTCTGCGCCCGACCGTTCGGCATCACGACAATCATCGGCGTGACCTTCTCATCGGCCAGCAGGTTGTCGAGGATGATACTGGGCCTGGCGAAACGCTGCCACTCCGTCTCGTCACCGCCGATGCCGTGCAAGAGGTACAGCACCGGGTATCTCTTGTCCTTCGCGTAATCGGGCGGCGTGTAGACCTGCATCTTGCGAGCAGTCCCCACGGATTTTGAATCGTAAGCCACCATTTCCAATCGGCCGTGCGGAATGCCCTCACGCTGGGCATCAAAACCAGGAGGCGGATCGGGAAACGCCGGTACGTCATCCGGCTCAAGCACAATGGGCCCGCCGAACCCACGCTTCCGTTGTTGGGCACGGTTTTCAGGAGCGACCGCGGCGAGAACCAACATTCCGATCAGTAGTGCCGGGAGCGAGCGCGTTAATGGAGTCATCATACGAGTTCTTCGAGGGGAGCGTTCGGGACATAGCGGCCTGGATACAACGGCCATTGTACACCGACGGTGTAACCCTTCCCAGGCTGGCAATGGATCTGGTCGGTTCCAATTCGTCCCCTGGCCGTGCATGGATTGGTCCCTCTGTCGTCTGTTCTTCGCTTAACTTCCGGTACACGGAGCCGCCGAGACAGACGGCTGTCTGCCGAATTCGGACGGGCTTCTTGACGGGGAACTTGGCCGACGATGTCCGCGCGGCCTCAACGAACATCTTCCCTGGTTTCTTTTTTCGTGCTGCTGATCTATCATCAGCCACACGCTTGTCACGACATCCCCGGAGCTTTTTGATGACACCGGAACTTCTGGTTCAAAGTTTGTTGCAGCTCGGCTTGGCAGTACGTCACCGGGTGATTGAGGTCATGCGAGCCGGTGGCGAAGGCCTGGCCCGTCCGATTCGGCACGTCGGGGGCGACATGGTCTACGAGCTTGATCGGCACGTCGAGCCGATTATCGAGCAGACGATCGAATCCTGGCCGGAGGAATGGAAGCCGCTGCTGCTGATCGCCGAAGGGCTGAACGAATCGGGCCGAAAACGTTTCGGCTCCGAGGAGGAACCGCTCCGCTACCGGCTGATCGTCGACCCGATCGACGGTACGCGTGGCTTGATGTACGATAAGCGTCCGGCGTGGTTCGCCGCCGCCGTCGTCCCGGACGCCGGTGAAGCGACCGGCCTGGAGCAGTCCGCGGCGGCGGTGCTGGTCGAGTTGCCGACGACCAAGCAAGGATGGGCCGACGCTTTCCTGGCCGTTCGTGGGCGGCCCACCTGGGGCCAACGTTCGCGACTGGACGGCGCGGAAACGGTCGACCTGTCTCCCTGCCCGAGCCGGGTCCCATCGTTACTGGACGGCTTTGGGCATATCGTCAGTTTCTTTCCCGGCACCAAAGTGCCCGCTGCGGAACTGATGGAACATATCGCCCTGGTCACGCTCGGACGCAGCCAGCCCGGTCAGGCACAAGTCTTCGACGACCAGTACATCAGCACCTCGGGACAGTTGGTCGAGTTGCTGGTCGGTCACGACCGATTCTGCGGCGACTTGCGCCCGTTGCTGCAACGGATCGGAGAACATGGAGAACAGGCAAGTGATCCAGGGCTCGTTTGCCACCCCTACGACATGGCCGGCTGGCTCGTCGCCCGACAGGCCGGCGTGATTCTGACCGATGGCTTGGGATGCCCGCTACGGCTGCCGCTTGACGTCCATCATCCGGTCCATTGGTGCGGGTATGCCAATGCCGCTCTGCAGGCCGCCGTCCAGCCCGTGATCCGCGCCTGGCTTGCGGAACGCGGGCTGAAGGAAGAGGAATTCTGATGAGCAGCATCAGCTACCGGATCTTCGTGAGCTACTCGCACGATTGGTCGGAAATGGCGAATTCGTAGCGTCGTTGGTCTTGCCAACTCGGCAGAACAATTCCTGGGCGTGTTACTTGGCGACCGTGACCGTCTCGACACCCGAGGTCGGTCGGTCCCAGGTGGTGCCGCCGCTCGCGCAGCTGCTCCTTCAGTTCGGGAATCACGTGGTCTCGCAGCCAGTCCCGTTGGGCCTGCATATCTGCGAGCGCGCTCGTAATAAACGCCGGCTGGGAACGCCAAGAGCCAGTAGCCATGATGTACTCCTTTTGCTCGCCGGAGGATGCGCGTCCGACTTCGGCGAAGAAGGAATCGTGTGCGGTCTCGACGGCCCGCGAAAACAGCCAGCCTGCATACCCGGCAGCCGCCTCGCCTTCCGCCGCCGCGCTCGCAGCTTGCGCATTCAGGTGATTGATTACCACGAGGACGTCGATCGGCGTTAGCCGGTCATCGCCGTTCGGGTCCAGGAAGTAGTAGGCAACGTTCGGCGGAGCCGGCGGGACCGCCAGCACTCGCGATTGGTTGGCGTTGATCTCGTTGATCAGCACCAACGCGTCCAACGGCACAACATGGCCGTCGTCGTTCACGTCCAGCGGCTCCTGCGGGTTCTGCCACGGGTGCAGACGCAGGTCGGCCGCCGGTGCACCGCGGGCGCTAATTGTGCCGCTGACCAGTAGATCGTCGTCGCCCCGCCCGCCGTCGACCAGGCGCAGACGAGTCCGATCGGGCAGGATCTCCGCACCGGTGCTGCCCTTGCTCAGATATCGATACCAGTGCGGCAATCCGCCCGCTTCGGTCTGCCCGAAGCGGTAGAACGTGTTGATCCCCGCCGTCTGGTCCAAGAACACTTCGACAGTCACCGACGCCCCGGCGCCCGTCACGACGAAATCCACGAAGCCGGCACGGAAATCGATGCCCTCGGGCGCGTCACCGGGCGACGGATTCCCGACGGCCCGGACATCCGTGAAAATGGCCGGCGCCGCCACGGCCAGCGTCAGGTATCGTCCATCGACGGCGTTCGGCAGCGAGGCGACGTTGCTCTGCAATCGGTCGGGAATCTGATCGCCGTTGCCGTCGCCTTGGTTCGGGGCATCGTCCTCGACCGCATCGCTGATGCCGTCGCCGTCGCTGTCCGGCGGAACCGTCTGGCCGCTCACGTAGACCGTGTGCAGTTGCGGAATGGCCGCCTTGAAGTCGCCGTCGGCCCTGTATAAGCCCCAAGACCGGCCCTGGTTGTAACAGCCGGGCTCGAATTTCCAGGGCTGATCGAACGACTCGCCCCACACGAAAACCGCGTCGGTCTGGGCCAACTGGCGGAAGTACTCGGCCTGGTTGGCCTGCGTGGCGGCGGCATCGTCGGCCGTCGGCCACCAGGTCTCCTTGAGCGCGACCACGCGGTCGGGGGCCCGCGCCACGGCGGCCGCGCGGATCGCCAGGAATTCGTTGCTCGTGTGGGCCACCGCGTCCGCGACGCTGCGGATCGCCGGTTGCGAGCAGAAGGGCTGAATATTGGGGAATACCCAGTCGCCGACGTCCAGCAGCGTGGGATCGGCCAGGTACTGGCCACCGGTCTCCGTGGTCGCGACCGGCTTGCCGGTCAGCAGTTTGATCGCGGCGATTTCGCGCTCCAAGGCCACTCGCGTGTAGCGTTCTTCCAACAGTCCCTCGTTGCCAACCACGTAAGCGTCCACAAAGGGATCGACTTCGGCCACCGCAGCCTTCTCGCGAGCCAGCTGCGCGGCATCGTACCAGTAGATGCCGCCGATCACTTTCGTGAACCCGATTTCTTTGGCCAGCCGCGGGACGTGCCGCAACGTGCCGTCCAGCGTGTAGGTGACAATCCCGCGCCAGCCGTCGTCGTACAGTTGCTGCAGATCGGCCCGCAGTTGGGCTTCCGTGGGAAACTGGCCGACGTTGGGGTTGTAGTTCCGAGGCGTGAAGGCGATCCAGTTGCGGCTGGTCGTCAGCGCGTCCGGCAGGGGCCCAAACGGAGCCACGGGCGGCAGCACCTTATCCAAGGCGGATTGGACTTCCGGCAGCGCGGTCAGGAACTCGTTGCTGCCGTACCGATATTCCATCAGGGCCAGCGTCACCAACGATTGGTTCCAGAAATCGGTGCGGGCGGCGAGCGTCGTGGGCATGGCGGCTCCCGTGGCGATGTGGACCGAATCGCTCAGCCCCAGCGGGCCGTGAAAGTCTCGCTGCAAAATGTCCCGCAGTGCCTCGAGCGCGAAATCGGGCGTCGCCAGGAACGCAGAGCCCACGGCCCACGGCATGAACAGGTCGGGCTCGCCGTAGTCGGCGTACAGGCTGTACTGCTTATCGACCGCAGTGCCGACGTACTCGTCAGCGTCCGCCGCGGCGAGTTCACCCTGCTGGATGGCGGTCGGCAACATGGCGACCAGGGCCGCGGTACTGTTCAGCGCCATCACATCGGCCTGGGCGGAATTGTTCGGAATGAGACCCGTGTTCACGTCGCGCGAGCCCCACAGTCCACGGAATCCCCGCCACATCACCCGGTCGATCAGCGCGTTGCCGTCGGCGGTCGCCGGATTGAGCGGACCTCCTTTTTCGATCAACACCATGTCGTCGATGAAGAACGAGCCGTCGATCGCCTGCATTCCCGTCTCGATCACCAGCGCGAACAGCTTGGTGCGGGCCAGGTCCGGACTGCCGATCACCTGCCAGCCGTGCGCGGCGTCCAGAACCAGAGGCATAGAAATCGGCGTCCAGGCAGCCGTGGCGGAAACAGCGGAGTTGAACCGGGCGCGATGGTCGTTGCTGTCTCGGTGGTCCCTGATTTCGAACACCAGGTTGAACGGCTTCCCGGTTTCGTTGCGTACCCAGAACTCGACGCCGTCGAACCCGGTCAGGTCTCGCGTATTCACGTAGTCCGAGGACGGGCCGAAGCCCGTGAGCGCGAGGCCGAAGAAATCGAAACTGTGCGCCGGCAGGGTCCCGTTGGGCGTAACCCGAAACGCGCCCTGTCCCGCATGGACAACGCCGGTCTCGTGGCTGACCGTCGCGCCGCCCGCCCGGATGACGGCCGGACCTCCCGTTCGATTGATCAGCGATCCGGCCGGATCGGTCGTCTCGCCGTCCCAGAACGGCACGCGGGAAACGTCGCTCGCCGCCAGCAACAGGCGTGCGTCGAGGTGTTCGAAGAACAAGATACGGCGAACTCTTGAGCGCTTCTGCGAACGGTGTCGGTGTTTCATGGCGCATGCTCCTCCTCCGTGCAAGTTTGTATGCTCGTCACCCAACTCGCTTGTCACTGTCGTCGGCAGTCCGCGTCAACAGGCTGGCAAGACAAACAACGCCGAGACATCCGTAAAAGCTGGGCCAATCGGGACATGCAATCGTTGAAAGGCATCGATGATCCGTTGGGCCTGGGCACGCATCGAATCACAATGGAATTGCTTCGCGATCGGCTCCGCGAGCGCCACTTTGTACAGCTTGGCGGCTTCGTCCCATTGCTGCAGTAGCAAACGAGCTTCGGCCTCCGTAGCACGTACCCAGATATTATCGTCCGCACGCCCGGCTTCCGAGAAGTTTGTGTCGCGCAAAGCCTTGTCACCCTGGTCCTTGTGGATTCGTCCCCACAGGCATAACGTGTCTTCATCCAGCACCGCAAACTCCTTGGCCGCTTGCCGCAGTTCCGCCAACGCCTCTTCTCTCCGCCCCGATTTGACTAGACACAAGGCCAGCTCATAGCGGATGGGCAAGGCGCAGGGATACCGCTCTTTCAAACCAGTGAGCAAGCAGTGGGCTTTTTCCACAGATTCGTTGGTCGCCTGGCGGTTCCACGTCCAAGCTGTCTTCAGCGGCTCAGCGAAGCTGGGATAACGTCGCTTAAGGATCGCTTCAACTTCGCAGTTCGGTTGCGTAGCGGGATCGCTCATGTCAAACACCCCAGTCAGAACTTGCGCTGGTGCTGTCGCGAATGCTCGAATCGTGCCGCAGCCGTTCCCGCCGAGACGCGGTACAAGAGATGTCCCAAGCGATGATATACCTGAGTGATCACATTCGCCACGGACCCGAGCGTTGGTTCGTTATTCTGCTCGCAGAGGCAGACCATCGTCTGGCCCTCGGCGGCCTTCGGTTTGGATTCGGAGATTTCGCAGCCACACCCGCCGCACAGGATTGGGGAGCCGAACGCTGACGCGGAACTTCATCTTGCCCAGTGGCGAGGGCGTTTCGCGCTTTGCTGCTCCGCGGTCTCTGCCCCGGTCCTTAGCGCTTTGGGGCCAAGTCGGCGTCGCTGAGCACGCGGCCGTCCCGATTCTTCTCGCGGGCGTGCTGCTGGAAGCCTTGCGTGGTCAGTTCTCCCAGATCGAAGCGAAATTGTTGAGCGGCCGCGACCTTGCTGGCGCGCGCCGCGAGATCGTCGCGGCTGAGCGACTGGCGGCGCGGCAGGGCGAGCAGGATCCGGTTGCCGGCGCCCGGGACCTCCAACGTGTACAGATCCTCGAACACTTCCTGATACGTGCGGACCATCGAGTCGTACAACGGGTTGGACAAGCGGCTCCAAACGTTGCCCACCACGACTCCACCCGGTTTCACCGCGCGGCGCACCGCGCGCAGGAACTCCTGCGTGGTCAAATGGGCAGGCACGCTGTCGCTGCTGAAAGCATCGAGAAAAATCAAATCATAAGGCTGGCGGTACCGCTCGATGAACTCCCGCCCGTCCCCGATGTGCGCACGCATCCGGGTGTCCTCGCGGAAATCAAAATACCTCTTGGCCACATAGACGACCTCGGGATCGATATCGACCGCATCGATTTCCGCCGTGGGATAATGCTTGCGGAGGAACATCGGCAGCGAGCCGCCGCCCAGCCCCACGACCAGGATCCGGCGCGGCTCGTCGCACAAGGCCAAACCGGCCATGGCAACCCGCGCATACGGCAACTCCAGGTGCTCGGGGTCTCCCAGTTTGACGACGCTTTGCCGCGCTCCGCCACGCTCGAATCGCAAGACGCGCATGCCGTTCTCGTCCGTGACCAGGACCGTGCCGAACGATCCGGCTTTTTCGTACACCAAGACCTGGTCCGCGTGGACCAGCACGACGAGCGACACGAACATGACGATTCCCGCGTAAAGGAAGGGACGTCGATTCATGGTTTATCAACTCCTAGCGTGGGCCTCGCCCGCAAACCAGATCTCGGATCTCGAATTTCAGATCTCAGATCCCTCACTTCTCCAATTCGCCGTTATTGTATCCGACGTCGGGCCGTCCGTTGAGGGGCTATCTGAAAAACAGAGGGAGGCGAGGCGACGGAAACCCCGCCATGCGGTCGGCCGTTCTCCTTTTTTTCAGAAATCACCGCTTGACGCCGATAACACTAGAAGCTTAAGCTTTAGCACGTTGGTGGCGAAATCCATTTTTTCGGTTGAATCCCCATGAATTGCGACATCCATCCTAGCTTGGCTCCCCTGCCCGCCCCTGTGGCGCTGCTAGGCGTCGTGGTTCTACTCGGCGTCGTCGTAGACGACGTCGCGTCGTAGGGGGTCAAGCGGACACCAATTCCCAGACCATTACTCAACCCCCGCCGGCGCGACGCGCCGGCGGGGGTTGGCCTTTCTTGGCATCCTGACCCACGCCGGCCGCCGTCCCGGCAGCCAAGAAAGGAACTTTGCGATGATCCGCACCACCGGCGCCCAGGCGATCGTCCGCCTGCTGGAGCGTCAGGGCATTCGCACCATTGCGGGCATTCCCGGCGGCGCGAACTTGCCGCTGTACGATGCCCTGTCCCACAGCCGCCGGATTCGCCACGTGCTGGCGCGCCACGAACAGGCGGCCGGCTTCGTCGCCCAGGGCTTGGCGCGCGTGACGGGCAGGCCGGAGGTTTGTTTTGCGACCTCCGGTCCCGGCGCGACCAACGTGCTGACGGCCGTGGCGGACGCCAAACTGGATTCGATTCCGCTGGTTTGCATCACCGGACAAGTGCCGCGGGCGATGATCGGCACCGATGCGTTTCAGGAAGTCGATACGTATGGCCTGAGCATTCCGATTACCAAGCACAACTTCCTGGTGCGGTCGGCCGCCGAGTTGCTGGAGGCCATTCCCGACGCGTTCCGGATTGCGGCGTCCGGCCGCCCCGGACCGGTGTGGATCGACGTGCCGAAAGACGTCCAGAATGAACCGCTCGCGTTCGACGCTTGGCCCGAACCGGGACGGCCGGATTCGCCGCCCGCAGCAGATGCCGTCGAGGTCGCGCGGGCGGTGGAGATGATCGACGCCGCCCGCCGTCCCGTGCTGGTTTTGGGCGGCGGCGTGATTCAAGCCAACGCAGCCGAGTTGGCCACCGCCTTGGCGGAAAAAGCCTCGATTCCGGCCACGATGACGCTGATGGGACTGGGCGCCATGCCGTCGGATCATCCGCAATCGTTGGGGATGCTGGGCATGCATGCCGCCCGCTATACGAATCTGGTGCTGGAGGAATGCGATTTGTTGCTCGCGGCCGGCGTCCGCTTTGACGATCGCGCTACGGGCAAAGTGGCCCAGTTCTGTCCGCATGCCAAGATCATCCATATCGACATCGACCCGAGCGAATTGAACAAGATCAAGACGGCACACGTGGGGATCACCGGCGACGCGGGTCAGGTGCTGCAGATGCTGTTGCCGCGCGTGCGCCGTGCCCCGCGGCCGGACTGGCTGGCGCGCGTGGCGGAACTTAAGCGAAAGCACCCGTTGATCACTCCCGGAGCGGACGACCCGCGGATGCCCTACGGGCTGATCCTTGAGACGGCCCGGCTGGCCGGCGACGACGCGATCGTGACCACCGACGTCGGCCAGCACCAGATGTGGACCGCCCAGGCGTATCCCTTCCGCCGCCCGCGTCAATTGCTGACCTCGGGCGGCTTGGGGACGATGGGCTTCGGTCTGCCGGCGGCGATTGGAGCGGCCCTGGCTTGCCCCGAGCGGACCGTGATCTGCTTCAGCGGCGACGGCAGCCTGTTAATGAACATCCAGGAATTGGTGACGGCGGTCGAGGAAGACGTCAACGTCAAGATCGTGGTGATGAACAACCGTTCGCTGGGGCTGGTGCATCAGCAGCAGGACTTGTTCTTCGGCAAACGGTTCTTTGCCTCCGGATTTCGAGCCAGTGTCGACTTTGCGCAAATCGCCGTCGGCTTCGGAATGCCGGCCTACGATTTGGCCGCCTGCGCCGAGCCGCTTGCCATGCTGGCGGAAGCCGTCACCCGTCCTGGACCATGCCTGATTCACGCTCCGATCGACGTCAACGAGTTCGTGTTCCCGATGGTGCCGCCGGGCGCCGCCAACCGAGATATGCTGGAAGGAGAAGCCAATGTCGACACTTGTGCTTGAAGAGCCCGTTCCTTCGTCCGTGTCGCCGTCGCACACAGTGCTGGAACTGACCGTTCAGAACCACCCCGGGGTGATGTCTCACATTTGCGGCTTGTTTGCCCGCCGCGCGTTCAATGTGGACGGGATCTTGTGCATGCCCGTCAACGGTGGGCGAACGAGCCGGATCTGGCTGCGGGTGCGCGAAGACCGGCGGCTGGAGCAACTCGTACGCCAAATGGAAAAGCTGGCGGACGTCCTGGATGTGAGGCGGCAGGACGCTGAGCACGAGGTCTTCCTGCGGCTGGAACGGTTTTTCACCAGCGACTAGGCCGGCGGCAGGAAACGCCCCGTCACCAAAGCAACCCTCGGTTGAAACCACGATCGAGAAGCCCGGCTGAAGCCGGCTCGAACAAGGTTCTTTTTGACCTTCCAACCACCAGTTGAAACGTTGAAACTGGTGGCAGACAGGGAGTCGGCTAAAGCCGACTAAACTTCCCGGCCTCCTCCGACTCCGGCCGCGGTCGGTGAGAACCGCTGATCGACGCTGATCGGCACCGATCAGCCGAAATTGATGGCCAACTCGCGGATGTAGTCCAACGCCTCTTCTAACTCGGGAGCTTGCACTCCCGGCTGGCGACCGAGGCGGTCACAGCGGGCCAGCAGCACGAGTTCTTCATAACTCTCGTTTTCCTGTAGACGCCGCCGAGCACGAGCGCCAAGCTGACCGTCCAGCAGCCGCTGAGCGGTCATATGATGCTCGATCAACCACGCCGACCGCTCGGTGATCAAGTCCTCCAACGCTTCCAACGCTGCGGCGGTGTGATTCTCCGCATCAATGGCTTTGCCTATGTCGTGCAGCAAGGCTGCCAGCAGGAATTCCTCGTCATAGGGCAACTCGTCGCGGGCCAAGTCGAACACCTGCAAGCTGTGGTACAGCGCGTCGCCTTCGGGATGGTATTTCGGACTCTGCTTGACGTTCTCCAGCGGCAGCAACAAGGCTTCATAGACTTGAAACCGATCCAGCTGCTCGGATGCCGCACGAAGCTGTTCGTCGAGGTCCAAGTTCGGGTATTCCCGCTGCAGGAACTGTTCCAACTCGGCCACACTGGCTCGTTCCATCGCTTTGCCGGTGACCGAACTCTTAAAAACATAATGCGCCAAATCGGCGGCGTACACGGTCAGCTCAAAGGGGAAGCGGTCGCGGATGTGAATGTGTGTGAACACCCGCTCTTCGCCGTGTTTGCGGACCAGCTTTCGCTGGACGTCGTAAACGAAGCCTTCTTCGTCCAGGACCAGTGCCACCGTGTCGACGCTGTTCGAGAACAGATGCACGTCGATGTCCGAGCCTTGGCGGACATGCCCCGTCAAGACGCTGCCGATCAGCCGCGGACGAAAACGGCGGAGGATTCGCATCAGCCGCAGGGCTTCGAGCCGCATGTCTCTCAAATTTTCGTTCCGCCGATCGCCTTCGTACAGCCGAGCCATGGCCTGGATTTCGTCGCGGATCTCCGCATTACTGGGCAGATCGGCGGGCTTGACCCATCCCTGGCAAATGCGGCGAGAGGCTTTTTGTTTCGCCCGGAAGTACTCGGATTCCTGGCGGCTGTACATCAATCGAGCGGCTTCGTAAGCAATCTGACGGCGAAGTTTCGATAAGGTCATGTTTCCAGCGCTGAAGCGCTTGGGGCATGCGTCTGCCTTGCTCGAGCCGGCAGAGACGCAAGGTGTTGAAGGCCATTGGTTCGGGCTGTTTGATTTACGTTTCGGAATCCGGATAATTCGGGCCAAAGCCCGGGTTTTCCGCCGAACCGCACCCAATCTTACTCGTTCGCCCGCCGTTGGGCAAATAGCCAGGCGTAGAATTCCGGGTCTTTGTAGGTGGCGGTCCACGAATCGTGGCCGGCGTTGGGGTATTCGGTGTACTTGGGAGTTCCACCCGCGGCCGTGATCGCTTCGATCATTTCCCGCGACCGCTGCGGCTTGACGACGCCGTCCTTGCCGCCATGAAAGGCCCAGACCGGCAGCTTGGCGAATTTGTCGGCTCGGGCCGGATCCCCGCCTCCGCAGATCGGCGCGGCGGCGGCGAAGCGATCAGGGTACCGGGCGATCGCGTCCCACGAACCGTACCCGCCCATCGACAGGCCCGTCACGTAGATCCTCGCCGAATCGATCGAGAACTCTTTCTCCAACGCGGCGATCGCGTCCATCGTCAGCCGTAACGGCTCGGCCGCCTCGCCCGGCATTTCATGCCCTGGCGCCGACCAGTTCACATCCACCCATTTCTGCTCGCGGGGACACTGCGGCGCGACCACGAAACAGGGATACTTGGCCATGATCTCGTCGCTGGCAAAGTCGTTCATGCCGTGCACCAGTTGGCGGACATTGTCGTCGCCGCGCTCGCCGGCGCCGTGCAGGAACAGGACCAGCGGATACTTGGTTTGCGGATCGTATTCCTTTGGCTTCAACAGCCGATACCGCAGCTTCGCGCCGTCTGCGTCGGCATACTCGCGTGCTTCGTAGCGGCCCCGATAGTCGTCGGCCGCCAAACCGATCATGGTGCGGAGCGGGATCATGCAAGCTGCGATGGACAACGTCGCCGCCCACCGCCAGCCGAGCCCGGCGGACGCTCCGGTCCAGGCCGGCCCCGCCAGACTACCGGGGATCGTTTTCCTTTGCCTTAAACTCTTGGTACTTGTCGAACGCCTGTTTTCTCTTGTCTTCATTTTCAAATCCTACGGTGCCATAGTTGAACACATTACTCTCGTTGAACTGAATTCGCTCGAAGCCGAATTTCTTGGGGTCCTGCTTCTTCAGGAATAGGAGGGCAGCCAGCGCGACGTCGCGGAGTTGCGTTTCATACTGGACGTTATCGATCCGGTGCGAACTGATCCGCCGGGTGTCTTCCAAAGCGGATTCGAGTAAATTCACGTGGGAGGCATCGCCTAGCTTGGCCACAGTCATCAGCGCCGTCTGGCGGACAAACGGCTGTTCACCCGGGTTCTGCAAGACCCGGGTGGCGGGGATCAGGCCCTCTTTCATATCGTGACGCATGGCCAAGAACATGCTCTGCTGCGCCACCGCGCCTTCGCTCCGCGTGATCCACCGGCTGAGCATCTTGCGGAGGACTTTGTTCTTGGCCGGATCGCTCATCCCCTGGATAAACGATGGCTGGCCGCACAGGTTCACCAATGCAAAACTGGGTTGCAGTCCCAGATTCACCTCGTCGCCGACTGCGGCAAACAGCAGCGCAGCGACGCTGCCCAGAGATGTCGCCTCGCCGGCGCGGCGCTGCAAATGCTGGAGCTGCGTGGTTCGGGCTTCGGCCACTCGAGCTACGCCCTGAGGGCCGTTCTCGACGGCTTGCAGCAATTCGGATTCGGCCTGTTGCATCTCGACGAACAGGCCACGGGTTTCGCCGTCATCGCCGTATAGATCGCGAAATCGCCGCCAGGCAGGCAGGTCCGCCCCCTCGCTGCGACCCGAAGCAAATGCCGTCAAGCGGCGCTGAAAGTCCATTTCGCCGACCATCTGAGCAATCCGCTCACAACGATAGCGAATTTCCCGGTCGGGATGCGTGCGACCCGCTTCGACGGCGAGCTTGGCCCCCAGTCCCATTTCGATCAGCAGCGTTGTAGCCCGCTCGCGTTCGGAAAATTCCTCGGCACCCAACTTCTCGACTAATAATGCCGCTTCGAAACGGGCTTCCGGACGTTCCGTCGGTTGATCCTGGGCGAGTGCCGGTTGCCATCCGCCGCTTGTCTCCGGTGCGCCTATCATCATCCCGATAAAGAAAATCCGCATGCCGGCTTGAAACGCCAACGCAAGACGCTTCATCGAGCCTTCGGGACGTTGCGCCGGATTTTTCCGCCAAGATAACATCAGAACGGCGGTATTGTTCATGCTTCATTCCCTCGCACGGTCGTCTGCGATTATTTTAGACACAGGACGAGGGCGGCGTCCAGCGACCAAGCGATCTGTCGATGTAATGTAGCCAGGACACTACGCCCCCCACATGCTGCGGCTCGTGCTCCACCAACATACAACATGCCCAGCCGCGGACCGTCTGGTAACCTTGAATCAACAGCCCGCAAGGGACGCTCGATTCCGCTCGCCTCCCTCCACGGATTTGAACTTTCTGCTCAATTTATGCTTGACATCCGCCGGATAGGGGAGACAATACGCGACTGAGTGCGAGTATGGTCTCATGGCCACTGCCTTTCTACCGCACGAACCGAACTCGACTATCAACTCGACTAGTTGTCGCTTTATTGTCTTTTTTCAGGAGGCAAGCAATGCGTTGGTCTGAGGGCATCTGTGTTCGTGTCTTTCCGTTCGGAATTCTCGGTTGCTCACGATCGTGCCGCACGGTGATCGTATTGGCCCTTGGGTTGGTTGCCGCCGGCTGCGGTCCGGACACGGGCGGACGTTCCGGGATTTCCGGCAAGGTCCACTTCCAAGGCTCGCCCGTCCCAAACGGGACCATTGAATTCGTTTCCGCCGATGGCTCGCAACGCAGCGGATCAACCATCACCGGCGGCACGTACGCCATCCCGGCGCCCAAAGGGCTGCTGCCGGGCAAGTACGTGGTCCGGATCAATGCCGCCGAAGAAACGGGGCCGACGCCGACGGGCCCTCCGGGGCCGGAATCGATGACGCAGATGGCACAGAACCGAATCCCCCCGCAATACAATGTCGACAGCACGCTTAGCGCCGAGGTCACCGAGGGTGGCCGCAACGAATTCGATTTCGATCTGCCGTGATGCGGCCGGCTCGTTCGAGTCAAAGCGGTCACTCAGAAACTTTGCTGCTCTTCTGTTTGTTTCTTTATCTGTTTTGAGTCGGAGGTGCGCCATGTTACGTCGAAAATCCTTCGGATTTACGCTGGTCGAGTTGTTGGTCGTGATCGCCATCATTGGGATTCTGGTGGCTCTGTTGCTGCCTGCCATCCAAGCGGCGCGTGAGGCCGCGCGGCGAAGTCAATGTGCGAACAACTTGAAGCAAATCGGCATCGCGATGCACAACCATCACGACACTCTGAAAAGCTTTCCGCCCGGAACGGGCCCGTACGGCTGCTGCTGGGGAACTTGGCAAGTTCTGATTTTGCGTTTCATGGAACAGAACACCTTGACCGAGGAATACGTCAACTGGGGCGGCAACGACTCGACGGGTGTTCGATACGGCGCAGCCCCGAACACGACCAACGTCACCACCAAACGGCTGCCCTCGTTCACGTGCCCCAGCGACCGGCCGAACGAGCCGTTCGGCGGCATCACGAACCACAATTACGCCGTGAATTTCGGCACCACCGGCTATGCCCAGCAAGCAACCTTGAACGGCGTGGTCTTCCGGGGTGCGCCCTTTGCAATCGCCAAGTTTACCGCCGAGCCATTCAGGGGCCGCAAAATGTCCGATATCATGGACGGCACCAGCAATACGCTGATGGTCGCCGAGGTGCTGCAGGGCCAGGGTTCCGACCTGCGCGGATTTACGTGGTGGGGCGATGCATGTGAATTCACCAGCTATTTGGCGCCTAACAGTCCGGAACCCGATCGCATTTACACGGCCGGCTACTGCAATAACAAACCCGAATGGAACTTGCCGTGCGCCGTCGCGGACGCCACCAATCCGACCATGTTCGCGTCGCGCAGCCTCCATCCGGGCGGCGTGCAGGTCGTGATGTGCGACGGGGCCACGCGTTTTGTCTCGGACGCCATCAATTTGAACACGTGGCGAGCGGTAAGCACCAGTGAGGGAACCGAGCCGGACAACCTGCCGTAGCGCACGGGAATCTGTACGGCGGTGGTTTAGGAGGTCGGGCGTTCAAAAATTCAATTTTGGCCGACCACGGCTCGGCTCAATGGTTGGACTCTGTAACGGCCAAAATCGAATTTTGAACACCCGACCCCAATTCGTTGCTCATTCATGAACTTGCATCCGCAAGCCGTACAGTCCGCGGCTGGCAGTGATGAACAGCGTTTGGCGATCTGCGGCGCCGAAGCACACGTTCGCCGTCCAGCCTTCGGGAACGGCGATGTGTTCGATCTGCTTGCCCGTGGGGTCGAACACCGTCACGCCTTTGCCGGTCAGGTACACGTTGCCGCGGGTGTCGATCGTCATGCCATCGGAGCCCAGTTCGCAGAACAGCCGCTTGTCGGCCAGCGTGCCGTCGGGCTGGATCGCATAAACGAACGTCTTCTTGGCTCCGATATCAGCGACGTACAGGATCTTTCCGTCGGGCGTACCGATGATTCCGTTGGGTTGGGTCAAGTCGTCGACCACCCGAATCAGCCGCCGGCGGTCGGGCGCCAGATAGTACACACCGTGCACGTCCTGCTCGCGGGGGCCGCGATTCCAATAAGGCCGCTTGTAGAACGGATCGGTGAAGTAGATCCCGCCGTCCGGCCGAATCCACAGGTCATTGGGACCATTCAGTAACTTGCCGTCGAACTGCTTGACGACGACGGTGACGGTGCCGTCCGGAGCGATGCTCCACAGTTCGTTCTTTTCGTCCGCACAGGCCCACAGCTGGCCTTGCGCGTCGAAGTACAGTCCGTTCGATCGGCCGCAGGGCTCCATAAACGTGGACAACTTGCCGTCCGTACTCCACTTCAGAATCCGATCGTTCGGTTGGTCGGTGAAGTACACGTTGCCCGCTGCGTCGGCTGCGGGACCTTCGGTGAACTTGAACCCGTCAGCGAGCAGTTCGACCGCCGCGCCCGGTGCGATGATGCCGCTGTTTTCGGCGGCCGATGCCACCGAGGCTGTCCAGAACGAATACAGCACCAAGGCGGCGAGGGGAGCCCAATAGCGCATCTGGCAGGTCTTGCAGCATGTGTTCATCATCGTAGTGTTCTCCCTGGGGCTTGTTGTAGTGCATCATCACCGCTCCACCGATGCGAGGTCGGCGGGGACGGAAGTGCTGGATCTTTGGTGTGTTACACTCTCCTGCAGCGCAAAATGACACTGTGCACTTAGTGTGCCCGCGCCATGCCGCTCATGCAAGACCGTTTGCGCCCGGTTTGCGTCCGGAGCGGAAGAATGTGAAACCGACGGTCGAATCTACTTGGCCTCTGTGTCTGTGACGCAACGGGGGCAGTTCTCCAGAGCGGCAACAAGTTCCCGCATACCAAAATTGTGTCCCGCATCGGCTATAATTGATCGAGGTTCGCTATTCCCGCTGCCAGCCCCGAGGTAGTCGTGCTAAGTCGCTCGAGCTCTTGTTCAACTCGCCACGTACCGCACTGCGGCCGCCCAAGGGGCCGGCTCTGTCGGCACGCCTGTCATTGGAGCGTGCTGTTGACAGTCGTCGCCGGTGCGGCGAGCCTGCACGCTACGGATTCCGCCGGCGATGCCGACGGCTACTGGTCCCGCCGCGATGCGCTGGACGCGGCCTACACCGCTCGATTGCACGGCTTGGCCGATCGCTGTGTCGCGTTGAATCTGGAGGAAGCGGCCAAGCTCACTCGGGCGGCAGTCTTTCCTCGCGATCCGCGCCGCCAATACCTCTTTCTGCCCCCGGAGACAGATCCCGCACAGCCGCCCGCTGACGCCGCGATCATTGTGCAGCAGTGGTACGCCAAGTTCTCCGGCTATCGCCGCGAGCAAGCGGAGGCGTTGCTGCAACTGGCGCGCAGCGAATTACAGGCGGATCGTCCGACGCGGGCCTACCAGTTGTTGCACGAAGTATTGCACGTGTCTCCGGATCATGAGGCCGTCCGCGGGATGCTCGGCTATCGGCTCGTCAACGGCCGCTGGCGGAAGCCGGAATCGGTGATTCGGACGCGCCGTGCGGCGATCGCCAATCCCGACCTCGGCTTCGATGCAGGCAAACATTGGATCGTCGAGTCCGAGCATTTCCGGATTACCACCGATCACAGCGAGCAGGCCGGAACGCAGTTGGCAGCGAAGTTGGAAGAGCTGCACGACGTCTGGCAACAGCTGTTCTTTTCGCATTGGAGCAACACGGCCGTGCTGGCGCGGCGATTCGAAGGCAAAGTGTCGGCCGATCGCAGCGGCGGACGTCATCGCGTGGTCCTGTTTCGCGACCGGGACGCTTACGTGGGACGGCTCAAGCGGCTGGAGCCAAAGATCGAATTGACACTGGGGCTCTATTTGGAAATCCCGAAGACGGCCTATTTCTACGTTGACCGCGAAGCGGGAGACGAACTCTATTTCCACGAAGTGACGCACCAACTGTTCTCCGAGACGGGACGCGTCGCGCCGGAAGTCGCGGTCCTGGCCAACATGTGGATCGTCGAAGGCGTAGCGATGTACATGGAGTCGCTTCGCCGCCGGGACGGCTACTACATGGTTGGCGGCAGCGATGCCAACCGGCTACAGTATGCCCGCTATCGCACGTTGAACCAAGGATTCCACTTGCCGCTGGATCAACTCGCCGCGCTCGGCCGCCGCGAGTTGCAGCAACACGAGGACATGCGGAGGCTGTACAGTCTGTCCGCCGGTCTGGCCGCCTTTCTGATGGACCATGACCGCGGTCGCTACCGGCCGTTGTTGGCGGATTATCTGCAGGCCGTGTATCAAGGCCGGGACAATGCCCGGACCTTGGCGGCGCTGGCGGGCGTGCCACTGGGGGAATTGGATCGGCAGTATCGGGAATTCCTCGACGTGACCGACGCGGACCTCGCGGTCCTGGAATTCACTCCAGAAACGAAGAACCTGTCCCTGGGGCGGACGTCCGTCACCGATACCGGGCTCCAACACGTAGCCGGGTTGAAGCGATTGGAGTGGCTGGACGTCGCGTATACGGCCGCGGGAGACGCGGGCCTGGCCTGCATCCAGTCGGCGGCGCACTTGAACCATCTGATCGCCGAACATACCCGCATTACCGACGCAGCGCTGGAGACGATTGCGGGATGCCGCGAGCTGGAGATCCTCGACCTGACCGGCACGCAGATTACGGATTCAGGCGTGGCGCACCTGCGTTCACTGACCAAGCTGCGCGAACTGTGGATCGGCCAAACCGCGGTCACCGATGCCGGGCTGGAACACCTGCGCGGATTGAAGAATCTGGAGACCCTCGACATCGGCGAAACGCGGGTTACGCGCCCCGCATTCGAGCGTCTGAAACAGGCGCTGCCGCGTCTGCAGACGGAGGCGACCGGTCCGGGAGGCGGTTGAGAGCCGATGCCGCTGCTCGGCGGGCAACACGGCATTCTGCGCAACATTCCCGATCAGCGCCGTTTTTGGCTCAAGGGGAAACATCTGCATTTCCCCCGGCGGTCACAGCCGCAACAGTACCCACGAGGGCTTCGCGGGATGCCGGCTTCGTCAGGTGGGCGGCAAAACCGGCTTGACAGCTCCGGCGGACGTCGTCCTCCTGCCCGTACCCGCTCAGGGCAATTCCGGGGAATTTGTGCCCCCGGACGCGTAGTGCGCGGATCAAGTCGTGGCCGCTGCCATCCGGCAGCCCGAGATCGCTCAGAA
>Ga0366818_10002_pt2 | contig 76356 bp, 44 predicted proteins | sample TotcelFGM3001N14_FD_207090 | JGI IMG/M metagenome (GOLD analysis project Ga0366818, IMG submission 207090) | Enriched cells from coal bed in the Powder River Basin, Montana, United States - Total cells FGM rep3 HSBNCT.FGM.300.1.N14 ...
TCGCGGAATCGCTGGACCGCTACCTGCGGGCCGGCGGTAATCCGAAATACAACTTGTCCGACCAGCAGCGCTATCCCAAGCCGGCGGCTCATACGCACTGGCGGCTGGAAAACGTGGTCGGCGGCCGTGATTTCCTCCGGATCGGCGACGTCTGCGGACCGGACAAAGGCCCCGGCCATACGCTCCGTGACTTGGATTTTGCGCGCTCCGGGTGGCGGTGGACGCGGGACCCGCGGTTTGCCTTTATCCTGCAGCATTACCTGCCCCGCGGCGCGGAAACCGATGCTGAGCGGGCCGAGATCGAAACGGCGGCGGCGCGGCAGCCGCGCGCGCCGTGGCTGGATAACCGTTCGCGGGTCTTACCGACCTGGGCCGGCATTTTGGAAGCGGGTGTGGAACACGACGACTATCGTTTCCGCCGCGCGGCCTACGTTCGCGTGGGCTACGGCGTCGGGCACGAACACCAGGACTCGCTCGATCTGCAACTCGTCGCGCATGGCCTGCCGATGACGATCGATGGCGGCCAGCGGCGGGGCTATACGATCCCGACGGACTCGGCCAGTTTTGTCCACAACACGATGCTGGTCGACGGCGCCGCGGCGTATCGGCATTCCTGGGTCAACGCCTTGGCCGACCACGCCGGCGCGCGCTACGTCGCCGCCGAAGCCGTACCGCCGGGGGACGTCCCGCTGTTGCGGCGGCAGGTCGCCTTGATCGACGTCGACGAAGGCCAGGGCTCGCAGCCGTTGAGCGTCACGCAGCAAATGCTGGATGCGGAATTGCCTCCAGCCGCGACGACAGCCAACTCGTATGTCTTCGACGTGTTCCGCAGCGGCGGCGGGCGGCAGCTGACGTACGCCTTTCACGGTCCGCTGAACGACGACTTTGCCTGGAACGCGACGAACGTGGTGCCGGGATCGCAAGCCGCGGCGGAGGAAGCCGAACTGCTGGCCAAATTCCGGCTGATGCCCGAATTGAATTTCGCAGGCGATGCGCCGCCAACCTTCGAGGCCACGTGGCGCATGGCGTTGGAGGTGGACGGGCCCGGACAGGGCGAAAAGGAGATGGCGGGAAAGAGTTACGCGGCGAACGGTCCGCGAAAGCACACGCGACTGCACTTGCTGGGCTTGCACCACGCGCGAGCCCTGCGCGGCGAGGTCGTCTGCCGCCAGTGGAACTATCACTTCAGCCACCTTATGGTCCGGCGGTCGCCGGCCGACGGGGCGGCGGGCGATGCGTTTGTGGCGTTGATCGAACCGTATGCGGGCGAGCCGTTCATCGCGGCCCGCCGCGAGCTGACCGTGGCCGGCAACGAGCGGGACGGCCGCCGCGCGGTGGCCGTCGAGGTCCGCACGCGGAACGGCCACCGGGATATCTGCTTTGCCGACGGGCGGCCCGAACTCGTCCGGCAGGTCTCCGACGCCTTGCGGGTCGCCGGCGAGTTCGCGTTTTACTCGACGGACGACGGCGGGCTGCGGCAAGCGACGCTGGTCGGCGGCAGGCAATTGGAGGCCGCCGAGGTGCGGCTGGTTCCGGCCGCAGCAGAGCGGATCGGAAAAGTGGTCCGCGCCGATTATCTGAGCAAGCGGTTGTGGATCGATCGAGCTTGGCCGGCGCGGCGCACGGCGGCTGCTTTCGAGATCGGCGTTCCCGGCCATCAGACGACGTATACGGCGATGTCCGTCGAGTCAGCCGAGCAGGGCAGCGTGTTGACCCTGGATCGAGGAGCGGACTATTTCCGCAGTCAGATCGCCGAAATCGACCCCGCGGCGGGCGTCGTCACGACCACGCTCCGCCCGCTGGTCGAGCAGATCGACCACGACCGCGACGGCTGGGTTGCCTCCGACGACCAGCAGAAGACGTTCTGGCGGGCCAAGTACTTGGACAATCGCCGTTTTGAGCTGACCGGTCCAGCCGTCGCCACGGCGGCCTTCGGTTCGGCGGGTGTCCTGCGGCTGTGGGAATGCGGCGTGGGCGATCGCGTGCGTCAGAGTACGTCCGTGTCTGTGCGGCGGCTCGCGGACGGGACGTTCGAGCTGAACACGGATGTGACCGTCAAACTTTCCCTCCGCGTCAGCAAGCTCGCCGTTTCGATGGGCGGCAAGCCGGTTCCCGTTTCCCCTGCCGCCGCTCTCGCTGGTTGGCTGACCGTAGAACTGCCGCCCAGCGATTTGCCGTACCGTCTGCAGGGCGCGGATTGAGGAATGAAGATCAAAGCCCCTCACGCATAACGCTGTTCCCACTGAGCGAGTTGGCTGGCGATCACGTCGTCGCCAGGCATGGCGCCGGTTTGCCGCAGGGCGCGGAAGCTGAGTTCGAATTCGTCGAGTGTCGGCTGCACTTTGGCACGGGCGGTCGGAGTCATGCGATCGACGAACAGCACGCCGTCCAAATGATCGTACTCGTGCTGGACGACGCGGGCTAACATGCCGTTCAGATTACCGCGGACCTGTTCGCCTTGCAAGTTGTATGCCTGGACGCTGATCTGCTTGGGCCGGATCACGGGACCGTACAGTTCCGGGAAGCTCAGGCAGCCTTCTTCCGATTCTTCGTTTCCCTTGGGTTTGCTGAGCACGGGGTTGATGAACACCATTTCCTCGCCCTCGTCAGGTTTGGCGCTCAGATTGATCACGAACAACCGCAACGGCAGATCGACTTGGTTTGCGGCCAGTCCGATGCCGTTGCTGGCGTACATCAAAGAGAACATTTCGCGCACCACGCGCACCAATTCGGCATCCACGCGCCGCACGGGCTTGGACTTGTGCCGCAGCGCGGGGTGGGGATATGGGACAACGGTCAACGAAGAACCTTGCATTGAATTCGGGGGTTGGGGGTTAGTCTTGGCCCGACTGCGCCCTCGCCGTGCGGGCGCTTCGGGTTGCCTGTTCCCGCCGCCGGTACATTCTAGGCGCCAGGGGGCTCGATGCCAAAGTCACGGATGGTCAGCAGCGTCCGCAGGGTCAATCCGGCCGCCGCAAACGCCTCGGCGCCGCCTTCCAAGCGATCGATGATGGCCACAACGCCTTGGATCTTTAATCCTGCAGCCTGGGCCTTTTCAATGGCCGCCAGCGAACTGCCGCCGGTCGTCACGACGTCTTCGACGATCAACGCCGTATCGCCGCTGTGGACCGGCCCTTCGACATCCCGGCCTTTGCCGTGCGATTTGGCTTCTTTGCGCACGATGAAGCCGCGCAACGATTTGCCTTGCCGGTCCGCGACGGTGATTACCGCGGCGGTGATCGGATCCGCGCCGATCGCCATGCCTCCGATCGCATCGGGCAGGTCGTCGCCGAGCAGTTCCAAAATCCCCTCGGCAATTAAATTCGCGCCACGCGAATCCAACGTGATCTTCCGGCAATCGAGATAATAGGAAGCCTTCTTGCCGGAGGCGAGGGTAAATTCGCCGAATTCCAGCGCCTTTTCGCGCATCAACGCCATCAGGGCCTGTTTATCGTACATGGCATGTTCCTCCGGCGCAGTTCTACCACGACCAAGAGGAATGAAAAAGAGGGGGCGAGACAGTCTCAGCGGATCGTGATTTTGGAGCCGATGGATAGGATACTCGCTACGTCTGCCACGTCTTCATCGGACAGGCTAACACAACCCAAGCCGGCTTGGGCGGGAACTGCGTCGGGGCTGCCGTGAACACAAACCCCATTGCCGAGATCGAGGTAAATATCCCCATACGGATTTCCTGGACTGCGAGCCGGAATGCGGATTCCGTTTTGTCCCACGTACTCACGGCCGGCTTGTTTCGCCAACACCTGGCACTCGGTCGGCTGCGGCGTCGGGTCGTTGCCCACGCTGACGGCGAACCGCCCGGCATAGTACTTGCCGAGAAACAGGACTAATTCGCTACGTTTCAAGTCAAGCTCGGCACGAAACGGACCGCGCACGATTTTCAGCTTGGTGCCGGGCTGGATCGCCTCGGGATGGGCGATTGCGTTGATGTTCTGCAGCAGCGCCAGCGGTACTTGGCATTGCTGTGCGATCGCATCCAGCCGATCGCCTGGACGAACTTCATACGGCGCTTCGAGCGAATGCTCGCTGGAATAGATCACTTTACCGGCCAAGGGGTCCAGCAGGTCGAGCAGCCGCTGGCGTTCTTCGCCGCTGATGTCCGGGTCGTGAAAGAAGAACGACAGGGTCAGCAGAGCTTCGGCCCATTGTCCCTTTTGCAGCTGAGCGGTGGCCGAGTTCCAGGCATTGTCAAACGCTCGGATCGAACGGAAATCGGCTTGTTCGCGAGAGGCCAACGTGGGGGCTTGGGCATAGATCGACCCCTGCGTTTCCGCCACGGCGGGACTGGTTTCCGCCGCGGAAGGCGCTGCGTCGACGGCTGGAGGAAGCGGCCGGCGAACGTCGGCGGCGTCGATGTGGGCCGAGGCGTGTTCTGCTTCAGCCGGCGGATCGGCCCGTGTCGGCTGGTCGAGCGGCGGAGGGACTGATTCGGCTTCGACCGCATCCGACATCTTCGTCATTGCGTTCCGCGCAGGCGATTGGGCCAGGTTGGTCGGCTCACCTGCTAGCACGGGCGTCACCGCCGGCTCGGATCCCGGATTCAGCCCGTCCGATGTGCCGGGAGCGCCGAGGTCGACGTCCAGCATCGCCGCGGTTTCGCCGTTCCAGCCCGCTATTTCCGGCGGCGGCGTCAAATCCGGCTTGTTCAGCACGACGAAAACCCCGTACAGCACAGCCAGAAGCAACACCACGACGACAGCCGTTTTGATCGTCTCCACGCTTGACCTCCTTGACGACAAGAACGCTCTGGGCAAGGTCCCAAGCGGGATAGTAACGCAAGGGGCGATTTGCGGCCAGGGCAAAAAATTCGCCTCACGCTAGAAATGCCGGCGGGAAAATTGAGGCAGGAAAACAGGAACACCGAAGATACAGTTGCGAGACTCCTTTTTCAGGGATCAAAATTCACGAGCACGGTTGTTGAGGCCGGGTGAACGAAACGAGGCTGGAAACTTGAGTCGGCGGGAAATCGCAAGCAGTCGGGGGATCGTGACGGGGGCGTCCAGCGGCATCGGGCGGGCGATCGCGACGGAACTGGCTCGGCAAGGCGCCGATCTGGTGATCACCGCTCGGCGGCAGGAGCGGCTGGAAACGCTGGCCGCCGAGATCCGCGCGCTGGGCCGCCGCGCGGAAATCGTCGCCGGCGATTTAACCCAGGTCCAAGTGCGTCAAGCGGTGCTCGACAGGGCGGAATCGCAACTGGGCGGCTTAGACATCTTGGTGAACAACGCCGGCGTGGCGGCGCTGGGACGATTTGAGGATGCCCGACCGGACCGGCTGCGACAGATTTTCGAGGTGAATTTCTTCTCGCTGGTGGAATTGACGCGGGCGGCGCTGCCGCTGTTGCGTCTGGGGTCGAAGCCGATCGCCGTCAATATCGGCTCGATTCTCGGTCACGTGGCCATCCCGCACTTGAGTGAATACTGTGCCGCCAAGTTCGCGGTGCGCGGATTCAGCGAGGCGCTGCGGGCCGAATTGCACGGTCACGGCGTCGACCTCCTGCTGGTCAGCCCGGCCACGGTCGAGACCGAGATCTGGGAGCGGATGCTGCAACAGACCGCCGCCACGGCGTGGCGGTCTCCGCGCGGCCAATCGCCCGCCGCGGTGGCCGTCGCGACGGTGCGGGCCATCTGCCGCGGGCGGCGCGAAGTGCTGCCGGGCTGGGAGGCCAAGGCATTTCATTGGCTCCACCGGCTGTGCCCGTCCCTGGTCGCCTGGGCGCTCGAGCGGCGGCACTGATCCGGATCGCAGGATGTCGGCCGATGGAAGCCCCGCTTTTGCGCCCCCTCATGGCATTGCTCCAACGCGTTTGGCTCCACCGCCGCGAATGGCCCGCCCGGCCGAAACCGGCTTGCTCGGTCCCGCCGATCTTAAGGATTATTCCAGGACCGCCATAAAACGGCGCCAGTGTGCCCGTTAATCTCGTGCAACGCAAGAGCCGCGGCGTTCGATGAAACATCGAGGAAGACGAATCTCGGGAGGCGGGTGGCTATGGATGGATGGCGGACGGTTTGGGCTGGGGTCTGCGTGACGGTTTGTTGGGGAATAACGGCGGTCTGTTCGTTGCCGATCGGTGCCCAGGATATCTCAGGCGAAGCGATCGCGTATCGTGAACCGGACGATTCGTGGACGCCGCGCGGCGCGGACGCATGCTGCAACAACCGCAAGACACTGCTGCAGTGGAGCTACGGCACTGGTTTTGGCGGCGGGCCGAACTTGGCGGAACCGTTGGTAACGGATCGCCCCGACTTTACGGAGGCCAGTTCGACCGTGGGGCGGGGCGTGGCGCAGTTGGAATTCGGCTACACCTACTTTCACGACTCGACCGACGGCGAGAGCACCACGGTGCATTCGATCGGCGAGCCGCTGCTGCGATATGGCTTCGGATTCGATTGGCTCGAGTTCCGGATCGCGGCGAACTATCTGCGCGAAGTGCGGCGCAGCCAGGATGCGGGGCGGTTGAGCGACGGCGGGGCAAGCGACCTGTACCTGGGGCTGAAGATCGGCTTGACGCCCCAGGAAGGCATTCTGCCGGAGATGGCCTTGGTCCCGCAGATGCTGGTGCCCAGCGGCAGTGAGCCGTTTTCCGAATTGGAGGAGCCGCTGCCCGGACCGGCAAGAATGCCCAAGGACCGCGTTCTGCCCGGCCTGAACTGGCTGTACGGCTGGGACTTGACCGAGCGGCTATCGTTGGCCGGATCGACTCAGTTCAACCTGGACGTCGATCCTGCCTCCCACAGCCGCTACACCTTGTTCGCCCAGTCGATCACGGTGGGGTTCTCCGTGACGGAGCGTCTGGGAGGATACGTCGAGTGGTACGCGCTGATGCCCAGCGGTGCCGATCTGGTCAAGCCGGAGTACTATGGGAACGGGGGCCCGGTATATTTGGTGACGGACAATTTGCAGCTGGATTTTCGAGCGGGCGTCGGACTGAACGAAGCCGCCCAGGATTACTTCGTCGGGTCGGGAGCTTCGGTGCGGTTCTGAGTCGTGCGGAATCGGGCGTCGTCGGAACCGGCCGGCGCTGGTAGGATGATGGAGTCGCTTTTCGCCCCCCCTGGGACCACCCTCGCAGGATCGAAGCCATGCCAGAACTCGGCGTCAATATCGACCACGTAGCCACATTGCGGCAAGCGAGAAAGACCTATGAACCCGACCCGGTGTGGGCCGCCGCGGCGGCCGAATTGGGCGGGGCCGATGGGATTACCGTCCATCTCCGCGAAGACCGCCGGCATATTCAGGACCGCGACCTGCGGCTGCTTCGCGAGACGGTAACGGTCAAACTGAACTTGGAACTGTCCTGCAACCGCGACGTGCTGGCGGTCGCCGGCCAAATCCGGCCAGACCAGGCGACGCTGGTGCCCGAGCGGCGGGAAGAAGTCACCACCGAAGGCGGATTGGACGCCGTCGCGCATCGCGCCGCGGTCGCTCAAGCCGTCCGGGAATTGAAGACGGCCGGCATCCGCGTCAGCCTGTTCCTCGATCCGCTGATCGACCAGATCGACTTGGCCGCAGAAGTCGGCGCGGATGCCGTCGAATTGCATACCGGCCAATACGCCTTGACGCGCGGCAACGGCCAGCAAGACGAACTCGTCAAACTGGCCGCCGCCGGGCGCCGCATTCGCGAGTTGGGCATGGCCTTGCACGCCGGCCACGGACTGAACTATCACAACGTTCGGCCCGTGGCGGAAATCACCGGCATGCACGAGTTGAACATCGGTCACAGCATCGTCGCGCGGGCCGTGTTTGTCGGCATGGAACGCGCGGTCCGCGAGATGAAGCATCTGATGGCGGGCGTTGCGCCGCCCAGGCCGCAATGACGTTTTGAGAAACCCCAAGGAAGTGTCAGGAGGACCGGGATGTTGCCGTACTATTCCGTCAATACGAAACCGAGGTTGCTGATGTTCGCCATCTGGATGGGGCTGGCCGCCGTCCCTGGACTCCGCGGAGCCGCTCCCGCGGCCGATTTGTCGGCGGTGCCTGTCAGCACCGCGACGGGTGCGTCGCACAGCATGTCGCAAATTGGCGAGAAGCATCCCCTGCTGGCCGTACGGACGTGGGCCAACCGCACGGCGTCCAGGATCGAAAAGGAAGTGCCCGACTACTCGGCCATCCTGCTCAAGCGCGAAGCCGACGAAGGCGTGCTGGGGGATCCCCAGCGGTTGCTGGTCAAAGTCCGCCATCAGCCGTTCAGCGTGTACGTGTACTTCTACGATCCGTCGGACCGCCGCGGAGACGAAGCGATCTACGTGGCGGGCAGCAACGACGGCAATCTGCTGGCGCACACGACGGGCATCACGGGCACGTTGTTGGGCACGCTGTCCCTGAAACCCGACGGCATCGTGGCCATGGAAGGCCAGCGCCATCCGCTGACGGAAGTAGGTATTTTGAATCTCTGTCGGCGGATCGGCCAAGCCGCGGAAAAGGGACTCGAAGACGCCGCATGCCAAGTCGACACGCTGCCCGGCCAGAAAGTCGGCGATCGGAATTGCCGCTGCATCTACGTCCGCAATCCGGATGACCGGCAGCGATTCGTATTCAGCCAATGGCGAGTGTATGTCGACGACGAATGGGATCTGCCCATTCGCTTCGAGGCTTACGACTGGCCGGCCGAGGCGAATACCGATCCGCCCTTGGCGGAGGTCTATACTTACACCCGGCTGAAACTGAATAACGGCTTCACCGACACGGATTTTGACGTGCGAAATCCCCGTTACGGATATGCCGAAGGTCGGAAACGCTGATGCCGCTGTGTCGTGGCCGGCACGGACATCCAGCGTTACGAAGGATCTGGGTGATTGCGGGCGCAGCAGTTACGTGATGCGTCCGGTCGTACGAAGCGAGCGGTAACGGAGAGGCGGACAGCGACGATGTCGATGCACCGACAGCCACCGACAGATCCCCAAGAGGGCAATCCGTTTGGCGAGAGCAATCCGTTCAGTGACAACCCGTACGCGCCGCCGCGCTCGACCGTCGCCGACCCTTCCATGGATTCCCTTGCGGCGCGCGTATCCAGCCGCAAGATGGTCGGTCATGTGCCGGTGATTGCCGTGCTGATGATGGTCCAGGGCGGGCTCGAGTTGCTGATGGGCGTGTTCCTGGCGGTCATGGCCGGTGTCGTTCCGCTGCTGATGCGGATGGACGGCGTCCAGGGCGGCCGCGAAGGACCGCCGCCGGAGGCGATTGCGTGGATGATGCTGGCGATTTACGGCGCTTTGGGTCTGTTGACGATCGTCGCCGCTGTGCTGCACTTCCTTGCGGGCTTGCGCAACTATCGCTTTCGCAGCCGCACGCTGGGCATGGTGGCCTTGGCCGGCGGATTGGTAACCGTGTTTTCGTGCTATTGCGCGCCGACCTCCGTGGCGCTGGCCGTGTACGGTTTGGTTACATATCTGAATGCCGACGTCAATCGCGCATTCGCGTGGGGCGAAGCGGGCCGGAGCAAAGACGAAATTCTGCGAGCCTTTCGTAATGACGCCGCGTTCGATTAAGAGCTGCGGCCGTTGCGGAGGAGGCACCGGAGGAGGCAGCAGAACGCGCGTAGCTGCGGCCTTCGAGGCGGGACGAGACTCGCTCCCATTGGACCTCACATGTTTCAGTATCTCAAACCCTGCTGGTGTTCTTGGCCGAAGACAATCGTCACGATGCGACGATCTACCTCGTGCTGCCAGCCCAGCAGTTACAGGAAACCGCCGCCGGCCGTCATTTTCTACACTTGGTCGGCCGCCTTTTCGAGGCGGCCGAGACGTTCCTTTGATGTGACCGATTCGGTGTTGCGTGCGGAAGTAACAACGGGCTGGAGCGGACTGGATCCGGTCCTCCGCCTGTTGTGCTACGGCACGCTTACTCTTCCTGGCCCAGGACGACGCTCACGTTCAGGCGGCGGCCTTCGCGCAGGACTGTCACCACTGTCTCTTCGCCCGGCTGGCGGCTTTCGATGGCTGACAGCAGGTCGTCGGCCGATTTAATCGGTTGGCCATCGAGGGCGAGGATCTGGTCGGCGTAGTTGCGGTCGACTTGCACCTCTTCGCTGAGGAACGGACCGAAGCGCCGCTGGCTTTTGATCATGCGGAATCCGCGCAGCCCCGCCCGCTCCGCCGCTCCTCCCGGTGTCAGCGTCGCGATTACCAAGCCTTGATCCGTTTGCAGCACGCGCGTAATCCCCAGATCCGGGCGGATGACTCGTCCATTTCGGACCAGTTGCGGCACGATGCGGGAAATCGTATTGACGGGAATGGCAAAGCCGACACCGGTGTTTTCTCCGCTGCGGCTGGCGATGGCCGTGTTCATTCCGATCAGCCGGCTGCGGCTGTCCAGCAGCGGTCCGCCGGAATTCCCGCGGTTCAACGCCGCGTCGAGTTGAATGATGGATTTCATCGTCCGGCCGTTGCGCGACGGCAGCGAGCGGTTCAAGCTGGAGATGATTCCCGTCGTCATGGTGCGTTCCAGGCCAAACGGATTGCCGATGGCATAAATGCTCTGGCCGACTCGCAGCCCGGCGGAATCGCCGAATTCTACGGGAACCAGCGATTCGGGCGGCGCTTCGATCCGGAGCACAGCCGTGTCGTATACCGGATCCGCCCCGATCAGTTGGGCGGTGTACGTCTCGCCGTTAAACAGCGTCACCTTGACTTGTTTCGCCCCTTCGACCACGTGAAAATTCGTCAGGATGTGGCCCGCTTGATCCAGTACCGACCCCGACCCTGCGCCTTCGGACGGGGGCTCTAACATCAGGAACATGTCCGGCCGCACGATCAGCGTCGTAATGTTGACCACGCTGCGGTTTACGCGCTCGTACACGGCGATGCTGACACGCTCTTCGCTGGTAAAGTCATCGTCGATCACACGCCGCAGTTCTCTGCCGGGAACCTCCTGGGCCGACAAGCGAGGCTCGACCGAGTGCGTCACGAACGCGGCCGATATCAGGCCGCCCAGCAGGGCGGAAATCCCGCACCACACGACGTATTTCTTCATCCCCCAGACTCTCCTTCGTTTGACAAACCTTGCCCAAACAGAAAGGCTCCCCAGGATACGCCAAAATGCGTCTGACCGCCAGCTTAGTTGCGCCCTTGACAGATCCGTTTTTCGGGTTCGCTTGAGCCGCAACGAACCGGCGGACCGATAAAAGGAAGTGACGAAAAGGCGGGAGTGCGCGCCGAGGGAATATGAAGGAATTGGAAGGGAAGCGATCAATGTCAAAGGAGCAAAGCACCAGGCGGGGGCCGGCAGGTGTTGCTGTCACAAGGGCCCGGACTGTCTGGCGACGCTCGCCGGCCCGTGTTTGGGCGACGGCCGCGGGATGGATGATCCTGGTTCTGTTCGCGTCCGCCCGCGATTCGGCCGCCGACCAACTCGGCGGCAATTGGCCGTGCGCTGCGGTCCAGATGCTTGCTAGCAGCGGCCAAGGGGCGGCGCCCGTGGTGACAACGGTTTGCTTGCAACCCGGCGGAGCGTTGCTGGCAGCCGGCGGGGACGACCACCGGATCTACCTGTGGGACGTGGCTGCGGGACGGACCGCCCGCTGTCTGGTGGGTCACGACGACTGGGTCCACGCCGTCAAATTTTCGGCGGACGGACGAATGCTGGCCTCCGCCGGTCACGACGGCCGCGTGATCTTGTGGGACCCCAACATCGCCGAACCGATCTGCGTTCTGGACCAGAACTGCCACGCCGTGACCGAATTGGCTTGGAGTCAAGACGGCACCAGGCTGGCGACCAGCGGCTTTTCGGCTCAGGTGCGGCTGTACGACATCCCCACGCGAAAGCTGGTCGGCGAACTGCAGGGGCCGTGCAACGATCTGCGGGCATTGTCGTTTTCGCCGGACGGCCAGTTGCTGGCGGCGGGCGGGCGGAACGGCGGGATGCGCATTTGGCACTTGCGCGGCGGGCAAGGACCGGAAGAATACACGGCGCACCAGGGCCGCATCAGGGCCCTGGCATTCTCGCCGACCGGCAAGCTCCTGGCATCGTCGGGCGAGGATGGCAAAGTTCACATCTGGAGCTTCGACAGCCGTAGCGGGCGAGATCTGCCGCGCCGGCCCGCCAAGATTTTCTCGCTGGCGTTCTTCGGACCGCATGAGCTGGCGGCAGGAGGAAGCGATAACCTCATTCGATTGTGGGATTTGTCCACGGGGCAGGAAGTCGGCCAGCTGGCCGGGCATCAGGGCAGCGTGATGTCGCTGGATAGCAACGGCCAGATTCTCGTTTCCGGCAGCTATGACACGGTCGTGCGGATTTGGACCATCAAGGATCGCGTTGCCACGGCCCCGAGGCCCACGACAGAACTGAAATAACGGTATCGCCGGCCCCGTTATCGCCGGCGCCCAAGGAAGGGCCGCAAGACACGGAGGTGAATCTTGCCACTGCTTAATCACGCCAAGGATTGGCTGCACCGGATCACGCACCGCCAGCGAAAGCTGCTACGCCGCGCCACCGACACGCCTCGTCTGCGCGGGTTCGAACTGATGGAGCCGCGACAGTTGCTGTCCGCAGCCCCGCTGTACGTCGGCGCCGTGTACATCGAGGAAGACACCGGCTCGGATGTCAGTCCCGACACATTCGAACTGACCTTCGTCGGCGGCGCCGCGGGGACGCAGCTGACCCGCGTCGAAATCGACACGGACCAGAACGTGCCGGGACTGGGCGGCGGAGATTTGATTTTCGACACCGTCCAAGGCGGCTTGGGGGCCGATCTCGCGCATCCGTTCGTGCTGGTGGCTCTGCAAACGGCCGACCCGCAAGCTACGGTGCGCGCGACGGTCGAGGACGGCGGGACGCTGCTGGTCCTGGAACTGACCGGATTTCACGCCGGCGATAAACTGATCTTTACGATCGACGTCGATGAGGTGGTGCGTTTCGATCCGGCCAAGACGGACATCGCGTCAATCAACGACGGCATCGATCCAATTACGTCGGGCATCGAATTTCACGCTTCCCGCTTGAAGGCCACCTTCGCCGCACCCCACTACCACCGGGCCGAAGCAACCGCGGAATTCTTCGACCGCTACGATCCGCGGCTGACCGGCACCCAACTCGATCTGCCCGCCGACGACCACCTGGGCAAGCGCAGTCGCACGGCCGGAGCCGTCGCCCAGACGCAGCAGCAGCCGCTGCCGGTTTCCGTCGCAGGCAAAATTTACCTGGACAGCAATCTCGATCTGCGCCAAGATCCGGGCGAGTCCGGCCTGGCCGGCGTCGCGCTGGCGCTGTGGCGGCTGGACGGCGGCGAATATCGCTTCACCGGCCATACCACGTCGACCGACGCCCACGGCCGCTATTTGTTCGGCACCGGCCTGAATCTGCTGCCCGGTGTATACCAAGTGCGAGAAACCCAGCCGGACGGATTGTTCAGCGTGGGCGCCGTTCCCGGCACGGTGGCAGGGCAGCCGACGGGCAGGACCGTGTCCGATGATCGCGATCTGCTGACCGACATTGCCATTCCGTTGGGCGGAACGCATGCCGTGGATTTCGATTTTGCGGAAGCCGCTCCGGCGCAGATCAGCGGCTACGTCTATCACGATCGCAACAACGACGGCCGGCGCGGCGCCGGCGAGGAAGGCCTCCGCCAGGTGCAGATCGTGGTTTCGGCGGTCGATACGATCAGCCCGCAAGCGTCACGAACCGTGACGACCGACAGTTCCGGTTACTATGTCGTGGGCGGCTTGGCGCCGGGCGTGTATCGCGTCGTGCAACCGGTCCAGCCAGCGGGCTACCTGGATGGGCTCGATGCGGTGGGAACCGTGGCGGGTGAAATCCGCGGGCAAGTCCAGAACCCCGGCGACGCGCTGACCGGGATCTTCTTGGGCGGCGGACACGCCGGAATCGAATACAATTTCGGCGAACTGGTACCCGTCTCGATTCAAGGTCAGGTGTGCGTGGCCGACCGTTCCGGCGACTGTGACGCGACGGCTTCGGCGCGCGTCCCCTTGCCGGATGCCACGGTTCGGCTGTTGGATGCCAACGGGCAATTGCTGGCCGAGACGAAGACGGATGCGGATGGCAGGTACCGCTTCGCGGGCCTGTATCCCGGGACCTATGCGGTGGCCGAGATCACGCCGGACGGCTTGATCGACGGCGGCGAGAAAATCGGAACGATCGCGGGGCGGCAAGTCGGACGTCGGACCGCCGACGGCACGATCGGCGAGATCGTGCTCGCCTCCGGCCAGCAGGCGGTCGACTATGATTTCTGCGAGTACCTGCCGGCCCGGCTGTCCGGCTACGTCTACCATGACCGCAACAACAACGGACTGCGAGAATCCGGCGAAGAGGGACTTTCCGGCGTCTCGCTCCGGCTGTTGAATGACAGCGGCCAACAAGTCGCTGTGGCGACGACCGATTCGCTAGGCTACTATCAATTCGTCTTTCTGCACGCCGGCGTGTACGAGGTGGTCCAGACGCAACCCCGCGGCTGGATTGACGGTCGAGACCGCGCCGGCACCGTCGAGGGCCGGACGGTGGGCCGGGCCGACGAGCCGGGCGACCGGATCGGCGAGATCGCGTTGCTGTGGGGTGACGAGGGCACCGATTACAATTTCGGCGAGTTCCTGCTGGCGTCGATCCGCGGCAACACGCGTTTGACCGGCCCCGACGGCGACTGCTACACGCCCGGCGGTCCCCAGTTGCCGCTGGCAAACGTGCTCGTGCGGTTGCTCGACGCGTCCGGCACCCAGATCGCCGAGACTCGGTCGGACGCGCTGGGCGGTTACCGTTTTGAAGGACTGTTGCCGGGGACGTATACCGTCGTCGAACAGACGCCCGGCGGGTTGATCGACGGCCCCGATCGCGCCGGAACGGTTGCCGGGCGGCCGCGGGGCACGGTGTCCGCCAACGATACGATCAGCGGCATTGTGCTGACGTCCGGCGAAGCGGCGGTGGACTACGATTTTTGTGAGCATGCACCGGCGTCGCTGGCCGGCACGGTGTACCACGACCGCAACAACAACGGACGGCGCGATCCGGGCGAAGAGCCGTTAGCGGGCGTCACCGTGCGGCTGCTGGATGAGAACCGGCAAGTGCTGGCCACGCGGCAAACCGGTTTGGACGGAGCCTACGAATTCCGCGACCTCCGCGCCGGTCAATACACCGTCGTGGAATCCCAGCCGGCCGGATATTGGGACGGATTGGATACGCCCGGCACGATCGCCGACATTACCGTCGGCGTCGCCGTCAATCCGGGCGACGAGATTCGCGAGATTCAACTGCGCTGGGGCGACGCGGGACGGGACTACAATTTTGGCGAACTACTTTCCGGAAGCATCGCGGGACGCGTCTTCGCCGATTTGGACCTTGACTGCCGATTCGATCCGGACGAGCAGCCGTTGGCCGGCGTGACCATCGAGTTGCTGGACGGTTCCGGGACCTTCCTGGCCAGCATGCAAACCGACAGCCAAGGTAAGTACCTTTTCGCCGACTTGGCGCCCGGCCGGTACACCGTGCGGGAACATCAACCCGCCGGCTATTTTCAAGGCGGTCAACGGGCCGGTTCCGGCGGCGGCAATGCGAGTCTGGAAGATATCATCAGCGATATCGCCGTTGGTTCGAGCCGGCATTTGACCGATTATGATTTCTGCGAGGTCCCGCCCAGCAGTTTGACGGGGCTGGTGCACCTGGACTTGAACGAGAACGGCCACTGGGACGCCGGCGAGCAGACGCTGTCGGGCGTCGCCATCCGCTTGCTGGACTCCACCGGTCAGATCCTGGCCGAGACCGCCACCGATGCGTCGGGCCGATACCGCTTTGAACAACTGCGCCCCGGCGAGTACGCCGTGCAGGAGATTCAGCCCGGTGGCTACTTTCACGGCGGTCAGCGCGCCGGCTCGCACGGCGGCGACGCGCGTGTCGCCGACCGCATCTCCGCCATCCTCGTGCCCGCCGGCCAAACGTTGACGGACTATGACTTTTACGAAGTGCCGCCCAGCAGCTTGACGGGGTTGGTGCATCTGGACTTGAACGAGAACGGCCGTTGGGACGCCGGCGAGCAGACGCTGTCGGGCGTCACCATCCGCTTGCTGAACTCCACCGGTCAGATCCGGGCCGAGACCGCCACCGACGCGACGGGGCGATACCGCTTTGAACAACTGCGTCCCGGCCAGTATGCCGTGCAGGAAATCCAGCCCGGTGGCTACTTTCACGGCGGCCAGCGCGCCGGCTCGCACGGTGGCGACGTGTCGGTGGATGATATGATCTCCGCGATCGGTGTGCCCGCCGGCCAAACGTTGACCGACTATGACTTCTACGAAGTGCCGCCCAGCAGTTTGACCGGCATCGTGCATCTGGATCCGAACCAGAACGGCCGCTGGGACGGCGGCGAGCAACTGCTGTCGGGCGTCGCGATCCGCTTGCTGGACTCTGCGGGGCAGGTCCTGGCCCAGACCACTACCGACGCGACGGGCCGATATCGCTTTGAACGACTGCATCCCGGCCAGTACGCCGTCGAAGAGGTTCAGCCTCGCGAGTATTTTCACGGCGGCCAGCGAGCCGGTTCGCACGGCGGCGATGCAAGCGTCCCCGATCGGATTACCGGCATCCGAGTACCGGCGGGGCAAGCGTTGAACGAATACGACTTTTTCGAATTACCGGCCGCTCGGCTGTCCGGCTACGTCTTTCAGGACGGTGCCCAGATTCGCAGGTACGACGGCCAGCCTGCGTCTGAGGATTGGGAGATACACAACGGACGCCGGACGGCAGATGATCGCCCGTTGCCCGGCGTGATGCTGGAGCTTCGCCACGCGGAAACGGGATTGCCGGTTACCAGCGATTGGGCTTTGCCCACCACGTACCAATCCGGTGTAATTACGGCGCTGACCGACGCCGCGGGCTACTACGAGTTCGCGGGCTTGCCGCCCGGTCTGTACGATGTAACGCAGATCCAGCCGGCCGGCTATGTGGACGGACTCGACACGCCGGGCACGACTGGCGGCGTGGCGTTCAATTTCAATGTCGACGTCGATCCGCAGCTGCGCGCCGGGCGCAGTCACTATCCGCAATGGGATGCGATCGTCTCGATTCCCTTGGCGGCCGGCGCCGTGTCGAAAGAAAACAACTTCAGCGAACTCTCCGTCGCGAGGCCGGTGATTATTCCGCCTCCCGTTCCTCCGGATAACGTGGCTCCCCAGACGGCGCCGGCAATCGCATTCGTGCCGCCGGCTCCGCGTCCGGTGATCTCGCCTCCTCCGCCGGACAGCCCGCTGAGCTTCGGCTACATCGGCACCGGCGGGATGTTGGATTACAGCTGGCACTTGAGCGTGATCGATGCCGGAGCGCCGCGCGGTAGGGGCGATCCGGTAACCCAAGGCGGCTTGGTCTGGCGTTCCGTAACTTTCTTGGATGTCACCGACTGGTACGCCCAGCCCTTGGATCGAGGCCACTGGACGCTGGGCACGCGTATCGGCGCGGAAGGCGGCGTGCGAGCCGCCCGCGAAGTCATCTTCGGGGACGCCGATAGCGTCCCCGTGATCGGCGACTGGAATGGCGACGGCAAACACGATCTCGGTGTCTACCGCGACGGGCACTTCTTTCTGGATTTGAACGGCAACGGCCGCTGGGACGATGCGGATTTGTGGGCGCGGCTGGGCGACGAACTCGATTTCCCCGTTTCCGGCGACTGGAACGGCGACGGCAAAGACGACATCGGCATCTTTGGGCCCGCGTGGCCCGGGGATCCGCAGGCGATGGATGTCGAATCCGGCCTGCCGGACATGCGGAACCGCACGTCGCCGGTACCCAAGCCCAAGAACGTTCCGCCTCAGCCCAAAGAGGCCGCCAGCGGCCTGCGGCTGTTGCGCCGCACGGCGGTCGGCACCACGCGCGCGGACGTCATCGATCACGTATTCCGCTACGGCGCCGGCGCTCAGATCCCCGTCACCGGCGACTGGTCGGGCGACGGGATCAAGAACATCGGCGTCTTTCGGGACGGACAGTGGCGGCTGGATGCCGATGGCGACGGCCGCTGGTCGGAAAATGATCGCGTTTTCCAATATGGCCAGGCCGGCGATCTGCCCGTCGTGGGCGATTTTAACGGCGACGGCATCGACGAGATCGGTATCTACCGCAACGGTCTGTGGATCGTGGACATGAATGGCAATCACGAACTGGACGCCCACGACGCGGTGTTCACCCTTGGCGGCCCCGGCGACTTGCCCGTGGCCGGCGACTGGACCGGCGACGGCGTGGACAAACCGGGTGTCTATCGCCCGGGCGTTTCCGCCGTTGCCGCCACCGCAGACGCCCCGTAGACGATTGGACCTGCTATCCGCGCTGCTGTCGCACTCGGCGGACCAGCACGCACAACGCCGTGACCAGCAGCACCAATCCGCAGGCGCCGGCCGGCAGCAGGAACAGCCACGCGATGCCGGCGAGGGCGGCCAGCCACGGCCAGTACCGGCGGGCGAGGGCGGCCGCGTTCGGACGTTTCAGGATGTGCGTGATGGTCATGGCCAGCGCCAGGCACAGGCCGGCCCAAATCAGCGCCAACGCGGTCCGCGTCAGGCTTTCGTGGCGGGCGTCGAGCACCAAGCGAGGGTCCCCGTGAAGCTTGCGAAAATGGTACGCCGTGCCCACCAGGGCAAAGTCCAAATCGAGCGACAAGCGACCCGTCTGGGCTGCGGCTTCGGGGGGCCCCGGCGCGGGTTCCGCATCCCGTGCCAACGGTTCTTGAATTTGTTCCTCGACCGCCTGGGGCAGGTCCGCGGTAGTCCTTTCGCGTTCGCTTTCCGGCGGCTTCGCAGGTTGTGACGGAGCGGCTTCTTGCTGCTGGCCGCCTTCCTGCTGCTGCATCGCCCGGAGTTTCGCCAGTTGCTCGGCGGCCTGCTTGCGCAAATCGCCGCGCCGTTCTTCCGGGCCGTCGGGGGCTTGATCCGGCAGCTCCTTGCGTTTGTCCTCCGGTGCGTCTCGATCAGCGCGCGGCATATCCGATTCGGGAAGCTCCTCCAAGTCGCGTACCGGATCGGCAATCTCTGGGCCTTCTTCCGGTCCTCGCCTCAGCGGTCCGAAGTAGTAGGCCGCGTCAAGATCGGCTCGCTTGGTGTCGGGCCTCAACTCCTCCAATCTCCGGATCTCGGATTCGACCTGTTGAGCCTGCTCGCGAACGACGGCGGCTTGTTGCGGGGCGACCTGGGCGCCGCCCTCAGCGTAGTCCTGCAGCGTGAGATCGATCTTCTTCAGGTTGTCCCAGGCTTTGGATCGTGCGGCCGATTTGCCTTTGGTGCCGGCTACTTGCACGATCTCCCGCATTTCGTCCAAAAACGAGAGCTTCCGCTCCTCGTGCTGATACGCCGCGGCGACCAGTTCCAGATTGCTTCCGCGTTTTGCGGGATGGACCTGATACTCGGGAGGGAAACAGACCGTCCACAGCGTCCGCGAGACGGGGACGTCGCTGACGATCTGCGGAGCCGGCGGCCGGACCTGCGTCCAGCGGTGCAGAGGTGCTCCGAGTTGGCCGGAGTAAACCACGACGACTTTGGACGAGAAGTCGCCGGCCGACGTTTTCTGCAGCGGCAACAACGTGATCGGCCGGCCTTGCCGGTGCAGCGTGGCCGGACGCACGGGCTGCTCCGAAACGTGGACGGACCACACGTGACTGTCGGGCGGCAGTTCCAATTCGAGAAACTGCAAGGTCCGGTTGCGGATGTTGTAAGCGGCCCGGGCGCGGTAGCGGCCATCGGCCTGAATAACGGTCGTCAAGTCGGCCAAAGGAATAGTGGCCTTCAGCCCGATGTCCTGCTCCCGCACTCGACGTTGCCACGTCAACACGGCAGCATCGCCGTGGATTCGATAGGCGGCGATGGCTTGTCGGCGGACCGCATCCGCCACGCCTTCGGGCACGTCGGCGATCGGGATCGGGACCGCACCGTCCATCGTGGCCGCCGCCAATTCGTCCGCCGTGCCGTTTTCGAGGATCACGTGACCGCGCGACCGTTCGACATCGAGCGGCCATACTACGGCGGCGGAAACCGTTCCATCGTCCGGCAGGGGTAGGGTTTGCATCAGGTGCAGACGATACGTTCCCCGCACCGGCTGCTGCAACTCGATGTCCCAGAGGCGCCCGCCGTCGGCGATCCGCGAACGAATCTGCCGGATCTGATCGCCCTGCAGTTCGAGATCGTCGCCCAGCCAGGGCGGAGTGACGACTTGAAACCGCGAAAGGCCCGCTTGCCGGATTTCGAAAGTCACTTGGCTGATGTACGCCACCGCGCCCTCGCGAACGCTGACCACGGTCGTCACATCGCCGTTCAATCGCGGCGGAGCCGGTGACAGCTGCAGACGCAAACCGTCCGGCGGCGAATCGTATCGAAAAGCATAACGCACGGGCGGGCCGCTGTCCGGCCGAAGCTCGCTGTCCAGGGCGGCCGGATCGAGGGGCCGCACGCCGCGGTCGTCGCTCAAGATCGCGTCCAGATCGTCGTCCAGATAGATCGCCAATTGGCCGCGCTGGAATTGGGCGTCCTCGACCGTGACGCCGGGCACGGTGAACTCGGTTTGCGTCGCGTCTCGCGCGATCGTGCCCGTCAATGCCAAGTCCAGTTTCCCGGTGGCCGGTTCGCTCAATTTCACGCGCAGCCGCTGGCCCCGGTCGTCGCGCTCGAGAAACCAGTCCGCGGCAGAAGGAACGCGAACTTGAGCCACGCGAAGCGCCGCGGGCAGCCGCACGGCGAACGCCGCAATCGGGGCGCCGGTGACCTCGGCGGTCAGCAGGCTCCGCATGGTGGCTTGCCGCGCCGTCACGGCCACGGCCGTACGATCGGTCACCTCGACGCGCGGCTGATAACGCTCGATCTCCAGTTGCAGACGCCACGGCCGTGCGGTGTACCGATAGGCCGATAAAAAGGCGCAGCCGGCGCGGGAACTCGGCGGCAACTCCAGTCCCGTGCGATCGATCTGGTCGATGCGGTCCGTCTGGCCGACGCGAACGCGAAAATGGCTCGCACAGCCGATGGCGATGCGCCCGGTTTCCCGGACGACTCCCAGGGGCTCGAGGGCATGAATGCCGATCGTTCCCGTCACCTGACGATCGCGGCAAAAGGCGTGGACGTCCAGATCCGCGCCCGTCGTCAGGTCCGCCTTCAGTGCGATGACGAGCCGTTGCGTTTCCCCGTCGGGTTCGGCGATCGGATCGGTCTCGACCGACCAATCCGCGACTTCCGCGCCATCGACGCGTTGAATCGCCACATCGGGCGGGATCCGCAGTTGCAGTTCGCGGACCGCTCCCTGCTGTATCCGATAGTGGAACTGGCTGTGAAGATGAATCCCGGAATCCAACACGTCGATCCGCAGGGCGTGATCCACGCCGATCAAGTGTCCTTCCCGTGCCTCGACACGCCGCGGCTGCCAACGGATGGACACATCATTGTTGGCGCCGAGCGGGATGCTGACAAACGAGCCGGCGGTTTCCGCCGCGGCGGCGGGTGCGGTGGACTCGTCGGGACGTTTGGCGCCCGGCCGTTCGGGCGTGCCGGCGTCGTCCGGCTCCGGCCCGTGCCGACGCCAGCCCCCGGAGCATCCGCTGACTTGGACATCCAACTCGTCCGCCGGCAACTGGAACCGCAGAAGGCCGGCCGAGACCTGGCGCAACGGCACCGCCAGCTGGCCGGTGGCGCCCAAGCGATTCACGGGCACACTGAACCGAAGGTCCACGACGTGTGAGCCGGGCTCGTCGAGATAGATCGCAGGCCGGACGTCGGGGGCGGCCGACGCAGGACGGGCATCCTTGCCCAACTCGGCTTCGATGGATTGGACGGGCCGGGACGCCGATCCCGCCGTGGCCGAATCGGCGCCGGCCAGGGTGGCCGCCTGGCCGTTGATCTCGATCTGTTCCAGGGCGACGTCGCCCAGCGGCAAGGCAACGCGCGCCCATCCCTCGGCGAATTGGTGGATCAGCAGGCGGCCGGCGAAGCGGGCGACATCGTTCTGAAGCTGCCCCGAGTATACGGCGTGACTGACCATCGCCGGCACGTCCGGAGGCCACGGTTTCGGCTCGTCAGGGTGAGCCTGATTCCACAGCCGCAGGAACTCGTCGTGCGGCAAGTAGATCTGCGTGTTCTGCAATGGCTTGTCGCGGTCCGGATCGTACGGGACGTACAGGGTTAAGCCGGGCTGTCCTGGTTGCGGTTCGCCCTTCAGCGCGTGAGGCGGGCCCTGCTCGCCGGCCGGCACATGCGAAAGCGCGGACTCCAAGGGAATCGGCGTCTTGGCTGCGGGGCGTGGTTCCTCCGCGATGCTCACGCCTGCGGCCAACAGCAAACCGATGCCTATCGCGGTTGCCGTTCCCGTTGCGGTTGCCGCGGCTCTCGGCACGGACGGCCTGGCTGCCGCCATGATTCCCAACAGGATCCACAAGCATGCTCCGGCCAGCGTGCCCAGCAGTAGCCCATCCAGTAGGGGCGTCCAGGCCGGCGAGACCAATCCCGACAAGCCGATCGGCACGGCCAGTCCCAGGACAACCGCGATCCCGTGCCGCCGTCCGGATGTCTGTCGCCAAGTCCAGGCGGCCAGCACCGCGGCAGCGACAATCAGCCATTGCAGAGTGCTCGCCAACGTGTGGTCCTGCAAGCCGATCACCAGTTCGCCGGTCCCGCCGTCGCGGCGGAATCGGATCGCTTCGCCTTCCGGCCGCTCGAGCGCGACGCGCAGAGACAGTCGCGCGCGGTCGTCACGCTGGACGGTCGGCGTTGGCGGCGCCAGCGCCGCCGGCTTGTCCTCTGGGGTGGCCGGCGCCGGCGTGAGACGTTCGGCGATCACTTCTTCTTCCCTTTCCTCTTTCGCTTCCTTGTCCATTTCGGCCGGAGGCTCCCCTTCCAGCGACGACGCGGGCGGCGGCGTCGCGCTGCCGGTGTCCGACCGGGCTCGCGAGTAGGCCCCGCCCGAGTCGTCCAGCTTGACGGTCTGTCCGTCTTGAGCGATAGCCAAGCGGCGGAGAGTTTGCGAGTCAACGTTCGGGGTGATGAACTGCACCGAACCGTCGGCAAACAAAAAGATCCCTCCGCCCGGATGTTGACTCCAGGGCTTGCGGGCAATCCAATCGTCGATTCGGCGGGCCGTGCCCGGACCACCGGCGAACCACGGGCCACCGTCAGTCACCTCCGCCACGATGGCCGTGTTGCTGGTACCATCCGTGATCTCCTCCATCCGCAGCCCGCGATCGAATCCAATAATCCCTCGCGAGGTACGAAATTCGGGCGACGGAGCGGCGCCCGTGATCGCGACATAGGACGTCTTGGCATATCCCTCGCCGGTCATCCTTTGCACCTCGGAAGGGCAGAACAGATCGCCGGGCAAGGCGCTTTGCAGCACGGATAAGTTCTGCGGATCATCCCAGGGTAATTCGAGCCGCAGCTTGCCGTACAGGTTCCGTTGCTCCAGGAAGGGCAGAATGGCCACCATCCAACTGAACTGCCGGTCGCGAGGTACGTTGCCGGGACCGATCGTTGCGGGCGGGAATTGCCCATACGTCTCGTGATAGTTGTGCAGGGCAAGACCGATGCTCTTGAGGTTGTTATGGCACTGCGTGCGCCGTGCCGCTTCCCGCGCCGATTGCGTGGCCGGCAGCAACAGAGCGACGAGAACGCCGATGATGGCGATGACCACAAGCAGTTCGACCACGCTGAACCCGCCCTTATTGCCCGTCCTGACCAGCGCGAATAAGCCCACGAAGATGCCGGCTGCGACGAGTCCGCCGATCTTCCACGGCAGCCCGGACGTGCTGTGGTGAGCGATCGACGCAGCCAGGCGCGTAACCAACGCCGAGCGCGCGGGCAGTGTTTCCGGCCGAAACTCGCCGTCGGTCGACACCCAATCCGTTCCCTCCGGCGGATGGATGTACCACGTCGTGCCCAACACAGGCATGGCGAGTTCCGGAGTCTTCTGACGCAGCGTCTGGGGCGACAGCCGCTCCCAAACCCTCTTGGCGGCGAAACGCGGGATGTCCGTTTCATAGACCAGTGTCAACTCACGCGTTTCGCTGGCCGAGTCTGCCTGCGCAGCCGGCACGGGGACGAGGTACCTGTCCTGGCTTCGCCGCACTTCAACCGGCTCGTTGTCCAACATCACGGACCACAAATCAGCGCTGTCCGGCAGTTTGACGGGCACGTATTGCAGACCGGGGCCGCGCACCGAAAATCGTGCCTGGTGCCGCATTCGGCCTTGCGGTCCGGCGACGCTGACGATCTCGGCCGATTCGCAAATCGCAGCCAGTACGGGCTCGGACGTGTGACGCGTGGCCGAGAGCGTCAGCCGGTACGGCAACCGCGGATACTGATACGCGGCCACGATCCGCTCGCTGGGAACGTAGGCCCGCCCTTGGAACACGTCCGCCGGATCCAAGTCGCGCAGGTTCCCGGCGGCGAACGCGACTTGCTGATCGTCCGCGGCTTCGACGGCCACCATCCCGCTTTGCCGCGAAACGTTCTGCAAAGCCAGGACGGGAACGATGACGGAAATCCCGGCCTGCGGCGACGCGGATTCTTCGGCCGACGATTCGGACGTGCGGCCAATCGCCGTCGGCGCGGAAAACGACTCGCCAAAATCCAAGGCCACACTCAGGCGGCCCGCCACGGGCTGGTCAAGAATAATTTGCCACAAGAACAATTCGCCGTCGGCGTCATCGGCGTTGGGCAGCAGGGTATGGCGCTGTTCGATCACTCGGGCCGGCGAGTCGACCGTGGCAATCTGGATTTTCTCGCCGACCGCCGCGGGCAGCGTCCAGCGGATTTGACGCACCGTGCCCTGCCGGATGTGCAGATCAATCTGACAATGGACGTCCAGCTTGCCGCGATCCAGCCGGACGAAGGCCAGCGTTTCCGCCGACACCTTGGCCGGTTTCGTCCGAACTTGCAGCCGGCCGCTGACGCGCGCGTCGTCCTGGTAGCGGTACTGCAGGGCCGTACCCGCAGTTCGGGCAGTATTCCCGGTCGATCCGTCGGCCGCCATGGGCTGCAAATCGTCAGACAAGCCCGACACCAGCAACTCGATGTCCGGCGGGGCTTGAACCAGCACCGTCCCTTCGACTTCGTCGGCCCCGTCCAATCGCAATTCGGGCAACGCAAGCTCGCTGAAGGCGTCGTCGCCCTGCAACCAATCTTCCGATTGACGTTGGGCCGTCACGGAGATATCCAGCGTCTGGCCGGGGCTCAGCGGTCGTTGGAGACCGAATCGGACGGTTTGCAGCCATGGGTCCACGGCAGGATCAGGGCTGGCTTGCGGCACCGATTCCCAGGCCGCGGCTTGGCCGGCGAACAGGACGGAGGTCACTTCCCACTCGCGTGGCAACAGCATTCGGACATCAAACAACGGAGCGTGCCGCGGTTCGACCCTCACGCTGCCCCGCAACACGACACCTGTTCGATTCACCTCCAGCAGCGTTGCCACCGACGCTTGCACGGTCCGGCGGCGTTCTGTCACGCGCAACGGCAAGCGAAAATCCTCGTCCCAAAACGTAAACGTCAACGGCGCGTTGGCGTCCGCCGGAGAAGAGTCAGGCGAGGCGTGTGACAGACGCTCGGGCCTAATCCCGGCCAGCGCGCCGACATCGACTTGCAACGACGGCGAGGCTGTCAGCGAAACTTGCCCCACGTGCGATGCGGCTTCCAGCACCGCGACCGTGGGCACGTTCCATTCGGCGGCCAAGGGCGCGGGCGCCAACCCTAGCAACCGGACCGCACGCCGGCCGAGAAACGGTTTGCGGAAAGCGAGCGCTACCAGCGCCGTGCCGTCCGCTTGTTCGCGGATCGTCCATTGGCTCAATTCCGGCGCCTCGACCTCGGCCACATCCACCGCGGCCGTCAATCGCAGTTGAAAGGCGTCTGTGGGACGAGCGTACACGTCCAGATCGAGGACGCCCTCCCAGCGAAGTCCGGCGGGTTCGATGCGGCCGATCAAGCGGCTGTGGACCAAGACCAGCGGCGTCCGGTTGCCGCTTGCCGAACGATCGGCGATCACCAGCGGCACCAAGCCCGTGGGATCGACGGCGACGCGAAACGTCTGCTGGCCGCGATCGGTGCGGTCGGCGTGCAGCGTCGTTTCGCCGACCAACAGTTGCTTGTCCTCGGCCAGCTGAATTTGAATCTCCGTGGCCGGCACCGGAGGCAACTTGAGCGTAGCTGCCAAGTCTCCGCCTTTGCTGGCCAGCGGGACGGACATCTCCAGTTGCAGTTCGAACGGTCCAACCTCCTCGAGTACCAAGAACAGCGTGCCGTCGTCCCGGCGGCCGAACCGGGCCGGCTGGTCACCCACGCGAGCCGATTCGATGGCCAGTCCGCCGAAGGGCAACTCGATCGCCTGCCAGCCGCCACGCAACTTGGCGATCTGAATGCGGCCGGTAATACGCAGCTCGTGCGCGTCGAGCTGTGCTTCGTAGGCGGCCCGCGTGACGACGGCATCCGTCGGCGGAGCGGTTTCGGAGGGGCTGTGAAGCTGCGCCTTTTCCCACAGGTCCAAGATCTTGTCGCGCGGCATCAATACGCCTTGGGACGAACTGTCAAACAACAGTTGGAGCTGATCCGCCGGAATGTACACGTTGCGGATTCGGGGCGGACCCTGCGTGACCTGGGCGACGGCGAGGGACGGCAGAAGACACAACAGTAACGCGTATTTCTCACTGCACATCGCCGCCTCCTTCCCCTTTGCGAGCCTTGTCTTCAGGGCGGTCGGCCCCTGGAACCACCGGCACGGCGGCATGGGATGCGGCGAACGTCGACAGCGTCCACCCGGTCCGGCGAACGTGCAACAGCCAGGCAATCAGCCACAGGGCAACCACGCCGGCAATTCCCAACCGAGCGGCGAGCAGCCAGCTGTTGACCAGGGACGGCACAAACAAAGCGGCGAACAAGGCCGCCAACACCAGCGCCAGGACCGTGTAGACTTTGGTCTCGAGCGAGAACCACAGCAGCACGACCCCGAACGCCAGGGCCAGCGAACTGGCAATCAGAGTCATCGTAGGGATGTGCCAATACCCGATGACCAGGTTCGGCGGACCGGTTAGGCTGCTGAACAAGTAGGTCGTCCCGCCGACCTGGAAATCAAACGAAGATGCGTCTTTGGGAAACCAATTGTCGGGATTGTCGGGCGTGTGGGTGATTGCGCGGGAATCCCACAGACCGACGCCGATGTGACTGGTGAATCCGCCGGGATCACCCACCAGGCGATAGTCTTTGGGCATCCAGACGCGCACGTACAGCTTCTGGAACTTGACGCCGTCCTCGAAGCGCGGGAGCGGCAGCTGCAAGAGATCGGTGATCCGGAGTTCCTTGTCGGGCCGCGGAGTCTCGAAGACCGTGGCGATTTGGAACGGCTCGTCCGAGTCGGCGGTACGCGCCACGTTGATGAAATAGGTTTTGTCGTCGGGGCTGCCGTCCGGCGCGGCGGGCGCGATTTCGGGGGCCACGGCCTGTCCCGCCACGGTGATGCCCAGAATGCGCGGCTTGCGGAGCGTGACCGCCAGCCGCTGCCGCTCGCTCGATTTCACCTCGTACCGGGCACGCACCGTCATCGGGCCGTCTTCGGTGACCACCGCTTCGACGTAAGCGCGGTCGACCACGGTTCTGACGACGTCCTGCAGTTCGTGTTTCGTCACCTGCAACGTGAGCCGAACCGGATGCTGAAAATAGCGGTACGCCAGATGCGGTTGGGCCGAGCTGACCGGCTGGGACAGCTCTCGAGGATCGATCTCTTCCAGACCTGCTGCGGTCGCATCGACAGACAGGGCCCGGTCCTTGTGGATCGCGATCTCGCCCGTTTCGCGGTCCACGTCCAGCGCCTTGATCGGTTGCAGTTCGAACTGCGTCCCCTGTTCGGGAATCGAGATCCGCTGATCGTACGTGGCGACGAACGAACGCGGGCCCAGCGCTTCGGAGTGCAGCACGATCGTCCACTCGACGGCGGCGTCATCGGCCGCCGGCGCTGATTTGCGGCGTTCCTTGAGGCCTTCGCCTTCGATCTGCAGACGGTCGGACGCGGCCGCAGGCACGGCGATGCGAAAGGTGTCCGCGCCGGCAAACTGAATTTGATATCGAAGCGTGGTCGTGACCTGTACCACATCTTCCTTGACGCTGGCGATGGTCGCAACGGCGGCCAGCGTGCGCCGCGGCCGTTCGGTGATCGTCTGCACGATGCCGACGGGTCGGGTGACGAACGAGAACGCGGCCGCGAGCGTCGCGCCTTCGGGAACGGTCGGCTGGAACCCCTTGGCCGTCAATTCTGCAGGCGTGGCGGCCCGAGCGGCTCGCAGTTGGGCCGCCTCGGTCTTGACCTCCAGGGATTCCGGGGCAATCACGGCCACGAGTCCCTCCTCCCGGGTCGCACCGAGTGGTTCGATCAGCGGCAGCGCCAACTCGCCGGCGGGCTTGTCGCGCGGCTGACTGGCCATCACGCTGAGCGTCAGGTCGCCGAGTTGCTTGTGGGTGAAATACACAGTCAGCGTCTGCGCGTCGTCGGCCGGGACCACCTCGAACCGTTCCATCGCCTCGGTACGGACGTCGTCGACCTGAAATCCGCTTGGCAGGCGGAACGCCAAGGAAAAGACCCCGGATCGCGAAACCTGGTACCGGAACTCGCCGCGGGTGGTCAGCCGCGTCTTGTCCAGCAGCACCGACAGGTGACTGTGGACCACGACGCGCGGTTTTTGGGCGGCGGCAACCACGGACAAGTTGTGGTCCGGTGTAAAGAACTTGTAGAACGTGCTGCCCGGTTTCTGCAAGGACGAGGGTGCGTCGGCGGCGTCGATCCGCGTGATTGATTCGCGGAGCACGTATTCCAGTCCCACGTCTTCGGCGCTGCGCACGGCGACGACGCCGCTTTCGCGCGCCACGCCGATCGCGCGGACGAGGGCCACCTGGAACGTTTCTTCCGGGATGGGCGTCTCCGTGTGCAGCTCCAGGCGGACCGTCTCGGTGGCCGGGGCGTGCAGCCGGACGGTCACTCGCTGGCGGTCCTCCGCCGCCTCGGTCTGCCAATCTCGCAAGCCGGGCACTTGGACGTCCAGCAGACGGTGATCGGCCGGGACTTCGACCGTCAATTCGCCGAGCGCCCCGCGGAGGATTTGATAGTCGAAAGCGGCGTGCGTGTGGACCACACCGTCGCCGATATCGACGGCAATGGTATCGGTTACGTTCGCCAGACCGGCCGCCTGATCGGTGCGGCCCGACTTGGGCTGCCAGCTGACGGTGAACAGCGTGGTGGCTCCCAGGACAGCGCGGACGCGCGTGGTGCCCGGCGGCTCGGACCGCAGTTCGGAAGTGCGGTGCGGGGTGACTTGCACCGCCAGATCCTTCTCCGGGATGGCCAGCTCCAGATTACTGACGCCCACCGGCGGACACTGGACCGTGAAGCTCCGGCTCTCGGTGGCCGATTTCACGCCAGCGACCAGACTCAGCTTGATCTGGTGTTTGCCTTGCCCCCGCACCAGCAGTTCGTACTGCCCCTCGCCGACGCCCCGCAGCAATACGCTGCCGTCATCCGTCCGCGCCGATCCAATCGCGGCAGTGCCGAATTGCACGGGCAGCTGAGCCCAGTCCGCACTCAACACCTCGACATCCAACGCCACGTCCAGTTGGACCAGCTCGCCCTGGACGGATCCCGTGTAGTCGGCGCGGGTGATGACCGCGTTGACCGGCGGTTTGACGGGCGGCGGATCGGGCTGGACCAGCCGATTCCACATCTCCAGAAACTGTTTGTAAGGCAGCACGATCGAGGAATCCTCGTCCTCGAACACGTCCTGCAGGTTCTTGAACGGCAAGTAGATGATGTGTTCTTGGCGCACAGCCGGTTTGGCCTCGGGTTCGCCCGGGGCGGGTTGCACGTCGCCGGCCGGCGCAGCCGCCGGGGGCTGGGAATCGCCTGCTGCAGATGGCAGCCTCTGGGCCGGCACCGCGTTCTGCCCCACACCGAGTTTGCCGATCGCCAGCAGAAGAGCCAAAGTAAACAGGGACGCCCGTGACATGACATTGCCTCCCGCAGGCGGCTTCGTCGCGTGAAAGCCGCGCGCGATTGACGGAAGAAACCGATGGAAACGCGAAGCCGCGGGGACCAGCATGGCCTGCTGCTTCGCCGTAACCACAAACCGCCATTCTAGCTTCGGGCCATTTCGAGTGCCAGTTTTCGGCCGCAAGTTCAGCGTTGGAACTGTTGGGGTGCCAGATTGGCGAACAGGAACCGGGGATCTTCCGCGTGGTCGGGTTGCAGTTTGTGGCATGGCTGGTGGAAACCGACGTCATGGCCGAGCGGGGGCAACCCATCTTGTCCCTGGTGAGTCGCGTGTTTCTTCGGGACCAAGAGCGTCCTTCTAAGCCGCGCAGGGATTGCTCACCTCGGCTCGCGGTCAATCGGCACGTCCAACAGCAGCGGCCGCGGATTGTCACGCCATGCCCGCAAGCGTTCGCTGAGTGCATCAGGGTCGCCAATGCGGTCGGCTTCCATGCCGAAGGATTGCGCCAAGCCGACGAAGTCGATTTCGGGCTGGACCAGGTCCATGCCGAGATACTGACGGCCGGCGAAGTGCGGCAGTTTGAGCACGTCGCCGCACGTTTTCAGGATCTTGTACTGGGCATTATTGGCCACGACGAACGCGACGGGGATCTGGTAGCGGGCGGCGGTCCACAGGCCCTGGATGCCGAAGACGGCGGCGCCGTCTCCCAGCAGACCGATTACGGGCCGCTCGGACCAAGCCAGCTGGACGCCCAGCGCACAGCCGATGCCCCAGCCCAGCGCCCAGCCGCGATGCGCAAAGTAGCCGCCGGGATCCTTGATCGCACCCAGCCGCTCGAGCAGCAATTGGTGCGTGGTGGTGGCTTCCTGGACGACGGCGCCGTGGGGCGGCAGAACGCGGCCCACGGCCGCCATGAAGGTGGCCGCCGTCATCGGACGGCGGTCCCGCTGCCGGCACAGGTCCGCTTCGAGCCGCGCCCGCTCGTCGGCCCGCTGCTCCGCCAACCGCGCTCGCCGCCGGTTTGCTGCGGCAACCTGCTCGCCGGTCATGACCCGGGCCAACAGGGAATCCAACTCGGCCAGTCCCATCTTCGGATCGCCCATCAGGCCCACGTCGACCGCATAGTTCTTGCCGATCTCCCAGGCGTGGTCATCTAATTGGACCAGCCGTGCGTCGGCGGGCAGGGGCCGCTCGGGCTCGTGGTACAAGTACTGCCGCAACAGGTTGATGCCCACGGCGAACAACACGTCTCGGCCGGCCAACAACTGGTGAATCTCCGGCGACCAAAGTGGCAAGGAGCCGGCGTAACACGGATGATCGGTTGCCATCGGCAGCCGGCCGTGCGAAGTCACCGATTCGTCATAGACCGCCGCCCCCATTCGCTCGGCCAGCGCCGCGAGTTCGGCCGATCCTCCGGACTCCGCAACTCGGCTGCCCGCCAATATCGCCGGATGCTGCGCACCGGCCAGGATCGCGGCGGCCTGCTGTAATGCCTCGCGCGGCGGGCGCACGCGGCGGTCGGGAATATGAGGCGGGACCAAGTCGAACCGGTCGGACGATTCGGTTTGCACGTCCAGCGGCAGGGCCAGAAACACTGGGCCGGTGGGCGGGGTCAGCGCCGTCTGCACGGCCCGGCGGACCGCAACCGGCACGTCCTGGGCGCGCTGCACCTCGTAGGACCACTTGGTCCACGGCCGCGCCACCTGGACCAGATCGCTCATCAATACCGGTTCCTCGATCCGCAGCCGCCGGTCCTGCTGGCCCGCGGTCAACAGCAGCGGCGTGCCCGCACAGTGGGCGTTGTACATCATGCCCATCGCGTTGCCCAAGCCGCAGGCGATATGCACGTTGGCCACGCCCACCGAGCCCGATGCCATCGCGTAACCGTCCGCCATGGCGACCACGGGAACCTCTTGCAAGCCCAGGATGTATTGAAACCGAGCGTCGCCGGCCAGGGCGTCGTTCAACGCCAGTTCGGTCGACCCAGGGTTGCCGAAAATGTACCGCACGCCGGCGGATGCCAGCATTTCGAGGAGAGCTTCAATTCCGGTCATGGGATTAAGGGGTAAGGACGAAGGATGAAGGATCAAGGATCAAGGACGAAGGACGAAGGACGAAGGGTTAGGGGTTGGGATGGCATGATGGAACCGATGGCGATCGGCGCGTATATTATCCTCTATCCCGTTTTCGTGAAACCACACTGCCTTTGAGGAGCACTCCCATGAAACGTCGAGCCATGTTGAAGGCCGCGGGCGCCGCCGTGTTGAGCGCGGCCGCTTTTCCTTGCCGTTGGACGCCGGCCGCCGACGGCAAACGTCAACGCATTCTGTACTTCACCCGCAACGTCGGTTTCTATCACTCGGTGGTCGTTCGTCAAGGCGGCGCGTTGAGCCACTCGGAACGAATTCTGAGCGAACTGGGCCGGCAAGCCGGCATCGAGGTCGTCTGCACCAAGGACGGCCGCGTATTTGACGGCGACTTGAGCCAGTACGATGCGTTCGTGTTCTACACCAACGGCGACTTGACGCAGCCCAATCCTGAAAACGAACCGCCGATGACGGCCGAAGGCAAACGGCGGTTCCTGGCAGCGATCGACGCCGGGAAAGCATTCGTCGGCTTGCACTCGACGTGCAACAGCTGGGCCACGCGAGGCCCCGCCTACGAGAACACCGCGACCGTCGATCCCTTCCTGGCCATGCTGGGCGCTCAGTTCATCGCGCACGGGCCGCAACAGAAGGCGACGATGCGCATCGTATCGCCCGATTTCCCCGGCGTCGAGGGCCTCGGCGAGTCCTTCGAGTTGTTGGAGGAATGGTACGCCATGAAGAATTTCGCCCAGGACCTGCACGTCATCCTAGTGCAGGAAACCGCAGGCATGAAAGGCGATTGTTACCAGCGGCCGCCGTTTCCCTCGACGTGGGCGCGGATGCAAGGCCAAGGCCGCGTGTACTTCACGTCATTGGCGCACCGCGAAGACGTCTGGGAAGGCAAGCCGATGCAGCCCATCTTGATGGGCGGACTGGCCTGGGCGCTGGGCAACGTCCACGCGGACGTGACGCCCAACATCGCTCGCGTAACTCCGCACGCCGGCACGCTGAAGAACTCGGCGTGACGCGCCGCCCGGCACGAACGAATCGGCCGTTAGCCCGCTGTTCGCCAAAGACAAAGGACTGTGTTTCCCGCTTTCCGGGCGAGAAACACAGTCCGATGGGATTTCGTCCGGATCGGGCCGACGGGGCAAGAGGCTCCTCCTGCGAACGGCGCGCATCCGATCCGGCCTCATTGTTCGCCAAATCAACCGGTTGCCTGGGGCATCCGGAGCCGCTTGTTGATGTCGGTCTCGAGCACGCCGAAGACGGCTTCATGCCGTTGGACGGACATCGACAGCGCGCCCAGCAGTCGCTTGGCCGTGAAGAAATTCACGATGATCCGCTGGCCGACCTTGATCGGTTCCGTGGGAATGCCGACCGGTTGGGGGTTGAGGCCAAAGTCGATAATCAACTCTTCGGGCGTGCCGGTGACGCGGCAGAAATTCGCGTACAGGGCCACGATGTTCGAGTCATCGACCCGCAACTGGGTCTGGGCCTGGGCCGGACGCGCCTGGGGTGCCTGAGCGGCCTGGTCTTCCGCAACCTGGGGGGCATTCTCTTCGTTCGCCATACTAACTCTCCTAACCTTACCTGAAACGGGTGCAAACAACACAAAACGGTTCGGGTTCATCAGAACCCGTACGGTTACAACTCGAAGTGGAACGTGCGGGACAAGTAACGGTGCAGCCGCTGGCCCAACGACTGCCATTGGGTGTAGATCTGGGCCCGGCCCATCATCCCGGGACAAAGCAGGCCCTTCAAGTCGCCCTGGTCGTCCAACGGAACGCGGGCATGATACGATGTGCTCAACGGACGAACCGCTCCCGAACGGTCCAATTTGGTTTCCAGACGGCCTCCGGCTTGGGCCGCCAAACTATCCGGCACGTCTTTCAATTCCACGCGGGCGACTTGCTCGACATGGCTGTTGAGCGCCCGCCCCGGGTATGCGTCGGCCTCCAATTTGACCCGCGGCTTGCTCTCCTGGACCATCGCCAAATCGACCAGGTCGATATCGGCTTGGTCGACGATCAACAGCGCTTCGAGGTCGGTCGGATCGCCGATACGGCACAGCAATTCCCCTTCGGGATAGGCCGCCCCGACGTTCTTTGGATCCAGCGGCGAGCCGGTCCAAGCCGGCAGACGGCCGTCCTGCACGTCGCCGCCAGCGGGCCGAGACGGCGCGGGGATGACCACGCCCGCGGCGGGAGCGAGGATCTGGAGCCGCAACAATTCCCGTTGCTGCTCGGCCAATTGCTTCTTGGTGGTGTTCAACAACTCGGTCAGCTGGCCGATTTGGAGCCCGGACTGATCGCTGTGGAACCGCTCGCGTTCGACGGTTTTCAAACGCGTTTGCGTCACTTCCAACTGGCCTGCCAGGTTCAGCACCGAGAATTCGAGATCCGGATTGCTGAACGTCACCAGGGCACGCCCCTGTTCGACCGGCTGACCTTCTTTGACCAGGATCTCTTCGATGCGCCCCGGCACTTCGACGTACACGGCACTCGCATTGCGAGGCTGGATCTCGAACTCGCACTTGACCGAATGCGGCAAAGGAAGAAAGACGACCGCCGCCAGCAAGCAGGCCACGACTGCCAGCGACGCGACCACCCGAGGTTTTTTCACTTTGTGCATCCTCCCCGGCATGTAGAAGAACCTCGCCAACTGCCACAAAGGCTGGACGACTAAACCAAAGAACCCAACCGCCGCGATCACCTGCCCGACGATTTTCAAGCCGATCGGCTCGAAGACTTTGATCAAAAACATCACGATGGAGAATACCACGATCCAGCGGTAAAACACCGCCGCCACCGTATACAACCCGAATAGAATCCGGTTCTTCTGCGGCAAGAACGGGTTTTCCGGCTGCTCCAGTCCCAAGCATACCCCCACCATGAACCGCTTCAGTACCTCGGTCGCCTTCTGACGCAGGTTGGGAATCTCCGCCAAATCCATCAGAATGTAATAGCCGTCAAATCGCAGCAGCGGATTGCCGTTGAAGACAAGCGTGCTGACCGAACAGATGAACATCACATTCAGGCTCAGATTGTTTAGCAGCGTGGTTCGATCGCTGAACCACCAGAGAAATGTGGCGATCGACGCCAGCAACATCTCCATATAGATCCCTGCGGCGCCGATCATGGCGCGGCGATACTTGTTGGGCAGCATCCACGAATCGGACACGTTGCAGTACAGACAAGGAGTCAGCACCAACAGCATGAAGCCGATTTCGTGGCATTCGCCTCCAAAATGCTTGCACGACAAGCCGTGCGCCAGTTCGTGCAGGACTTTGACCACCCCCATCGTCAGCGCCAAGTACATCCACTTGTCGGCCGAACGCGGATCAAAGAATTCGTGAAACGTGGGCAAGCGGGAATAGAAAAGATCGTACTGGACGGTCACCAACAGCAAAGCGGAAATACCCAACGCCACGCACATGGCCACGCAGACGGGATGAAAGATCCACCACGTAAAACGATACAGCCAATTGAGGAACCGATCCGGGTCGACGCCGCGCCAGCGGAGCGCGAATACATTGGTCAGCCGGCCCAGCCATTCCTTGCGTTTCTTTTCGTCTCGCCGTTTCTTCAGCTGCCGGCCCTGGCCGGCGGTCTCCGAGATCACCAAGCCGCTACGATGCAGCATCCCAATGAACTGCTGCAGGTCCTGAAATGTGATTTTCTGAGGCGCGAATTCGGCCTCGAATCGCTCTTTGATCGAGTCCAAGGTCGACTCGCCGTCGAGCATCTGCAGGATCGCGAATTCCTCTTCGTGAAAGCGGTAATAGTTCAGCCCGACCGGCTCTTTGACGACCCAGTAACCCTCGCCGTGATAACGATGTTTGCGCACCGACAGATCCGGACGCATTCGCAGGGCGAGCCGTCGCGATGTGGTGCTGACCAAACTTTCCGCAAGCGTTGCCATAAACGATGAACCGATTAATCGTGAGCTGCGTTATCTCAAGTCCGCGACCGGATTCAATCGAATCACCATCCCCGCCGTCGAGCCTGGCCGGAGCAGCCAGGGATATCCATCTCGGCCCGGCAGGTTGTCGACTTCCGCCCAAATGCGATAATCCCGATTCGAGCCGACCTGCGGGCTGACGTGGCTGATCTTTCCGAACAACTTTTGCTGGATGCCGCCGGGAAGGGCGACGGTGACCTCCACGTCGGCGCCATCCACCTGTCCGGGCAGGACCTCGCGCGCGTTGACAAACCCTTCGATCCGCAGACGGTCCATGCGGACGAACCTCAGGACGGGCTCGCCCGGCTGGACCCATTCGGCCTGCTGGCGGTACACCTCGACGACCACGCCGTCAAAGGGCGCCCGCAGGGTGCGGCGTTCCAGCTCGTTGTCGACCGCTTCGACTTCGGCCTCGGACACGTTCCGCTCCAAACCGGCAATCTTGAAATTCATGTCGGCGGCCACGCAGTCCAGGGCCGCTTTCTCCCATTGGACGCGCTGGCGGCGCAGTTGCGTCGGGGGAATGGCGGATCCGCCGCTGCTCTTGTTAATGGCGATCGATTCTTCGTACTCGGCCTTGGCCAATTCGACGATGGCCCGGGCGACGCGAACCTCGGCGTCGTTCGTTGCTTTTTCGTTCGCAACCTCCAACTTGAGCTTCGCGGCCTTCTGCCGCAGTCGTGTCTCCGTCTCTTCGACGTTGCCCAAGACGTCGCGCGCTTTGGCTCGATGCCCCTCTCTCGCTGGCATCTCCTGCAACACGCCTGCTTCTTGCGCTGGGATGTTCACGTCATCGATCAACGAAATCAGACAGCTGGGCAACTCCAGGACGGAAGCAGACGTTCCACTGCCGAGATCGGCCGGCTGTGCCGCCAAGATCAGGTTCGCCATCAACAACACCGTCATATTCATGATAAGACTCCTATGTGCCGGACCGGGACGCCGGTTGGCCGCACCGCTATCGGCGGGGATCTGGTCCCCTCCGCGCGAGCTTACGAAAGATAGAAAAAGATGTGAACCTGCAGCCACTCCCACGCCTCGTGGAACCATACGTAACCGAGCGATCTTCGGCCGCAGTAGACTTGTCCGGTCACGGTGGCCCCCGGATGTGGATCGCCGAGTTGGGTCCGGTCGATGTCTACTCGGATCTTGACAATATTTCCTTCGTCCTGGCGAACTTCGGTTGTCCCCTTGACCTCGCGGACCGTTCCGCTCCGCTTGACTCCCGGATCCGTGGCCAGCACGTAACTGACCCGTTCGCCAATCCCTCCGGACTGCGGCTGGCCCTGTGCGTCGGCCCGTGCACGACGGACATGGCCGGCGCGACTCTCCCGCATATATAGTTCCAGTTCCCAGTCGTCCTTGGGATCGGCGACGCTCAGCAGCATCTGCCCCGTCGTCACGGGACGATACATCAGGGACTTCTGGACGTCCCACGACATCATTACCTCGCCGGCAATCGGACTGCGGATCGCCAGCAACTCGCGCTTCTTTGCCAGCAACTGATACTGCTCGTCCAGCGTCTTCAGCTCTTGTTCCAGTTCTTCCGCCTCGCCGGACAAGCGAATGCGTTCGACTTCGTCCCGCGCCCGCACATCCGACCGGCCCGTTTGTTCGAATAGCGACCGCCGCACGGATACCAAGCGGCTGCGCTTCACCTGGATTTGGCCTAAGACGTCCTGGTACTTGACCTCCAAATCGGTGTTCCGCAGCTTGACGAGCAGATCTCCTTCCTGGACGAAGTCGCGATCCTGAACCCGGACGTCGATCACGTCGCCATCGACCGGCACGAACACGTCCCGTTTGACCACCGGCTGGAGTGTTCCTTTGGCGCTGGGCTCGAAATCCTTGCGGACGAATACCAGGCACAGCATGAACACGACCAGGGCGGCAAGAACGGCTACCGTCTTGGGCAGATAGCGGGGGCCGAACAGCCAACGCGATTTGCCGATGGCTTTCCACAAGGGCATCAGGAAGATCCGCTCGTGATCGACTGCATTGGTCAACGCGCGGGCGCTGTGCTCGTACACCAAGTCCGTTCGCGAGCGGAGAACCTCCTCCGGCAGATCGCTCTCGATCTGTTCGACGATCAGCACGCCGATGATTTCATTGGCCTCGTTGCTCTCGCTGTCCGCTTCGCCGGTGGCCGTTTCCCGGGCGTCCACAAGACGCTTGGGACGCCGCAAAGGCAGGAGCGCCAAACGTTTGGTGTGGGACTCGTCGATGTACCGATCGAGCGCTTCTTCGACCTGCGGCGGCAACTCATCGTCGGCCCCGTCGTACCATAGCGATTCGCCGGTCGCCACGACGCGCGTGGCCAGCTTGCCGAGATAATTGACGATGTTCGAACGATTTTCGATGGTGTCCTGACCGCTGATCGCTTCGATCTTGCAGATGCGGCCCCGCATCAACCCGACGCTGACGCGGTCGCAGCCCACCATGCGCCGCCCTTCGTTGACGATCACATACGCCGTCTCGCGGACGTCCAACTGTTCATGGACCAGGCGGGCAAAATGGTCGGCCTGTTCCCACAGCGAGTGGCGGGTGCTGATCTGGCGAAGCTTGCGCGTTTTCAGCCATTCGGCCGCCAACTCGCACATTTGCATCAAGAATTTGAGGTAACCCCGCTGGGTCACCGGCTGCGCATCCGGTCGCTGGAAGATCTCGATCACGCCTTCCACCTGGTTGTCGCTCCGCATCGGCGCGAGGACCAGCAGATAACGTGTGGGGTTGGCGGCCCCGTGCTCGTCGGCGGTACCGGATTGCGGCGGGATAAGACTCGGCTCTCCGCTCGCTGCGATGCGGGTCAACAGGCCGAAATGACGCGCTGCGTCCTCCGAGTCCGGCGATAACAGCGTCTCACTCATCTTGATGTGATACGCCAAGTCCAATCGCCGCCCGTCGCGAATCACCCACACTGCACCGCCGATAGCAGCCAACGCAGACACAATCCGCTGCAAGAACGCGGGATAGTACTCTTCCGGACCAAGCTCGCTTTTGGACAGTTGAGCGATTTCGCTCACCAGCCCCCGAATCTGCTGCTTGGTCTGTTCGATGGTGTCAGCATTGACTGCTTGATCGCTCGACATGTTCTAACACCGCTTGATCTCGAGGAACTATCCCAGACAGCCACGTTGGATGCGGGGATTTCAAGTAAGAATCGAACCCCTGCCAGCCAGAAAACAGTCAAAGTTGAATTGTATGTAAGATGACGGTTGCGGCGATAAGTTCCAGTATGCTTGTACCGAATTCTTTGCAGGCTAAGACAGAAACGAGGAATCCTGCGCAAAACGTTATGAATAAAAGGATTATAATCACTGCCAGCGGGAGAAGTCGGCCCCTGCCCGCTAGCAAGCCCACTTGCCGCAGCCAGTCGCCCGCGTCCCCAGTCGCCGTGCTCCGTCACACGTCACGCAACCGTCGCCGGAGTTCCCGTCAGCACCGTTACCATACCAACAAGGCGGGTTAAATTCAAGGATGCTTGCTTGAAAATTACTTAGATAACAAGTAAATGTTGCTTTGATGATACTTGACGGAATATAGAAGATAGGATTAGCATAGCAGTCGGATTTCGAGCAGCTTGACTTGTTTCCCAGTCTCGTTTGACGGTCTTCGCCCTCGATCGCACGGAACTCTTGTTCGAAATCGAAGTCTAAGCAAGCCGACCTTTGGTCTCGTCGAAGATGGGCGCCGAAGCCTCCATCGTTGGTCGGCGAAACGTGGCAGAGGATGGACACCGAGGAGGCCGAAGTGAATAGCCGGACGAGCACTGCGATCGCAGAGAGATCCTACAAGACGTTTACTGTCGGGATCGACGAGAATCTGGATCGAACGATCGACGAATTGAAAGAGAAATTCGGCAAGACGTCGCGCGCGGACGTGTTCCGGATGGGGATCGCGCTGCTAAAGGTCGCCGCCGAGGCCAAGGAACGGGGCTTGAAATTGACCATTTCCGACGCCGATGACGTGGTTAAGAAGGAAATTTTGATCGCCTGAAGCTCTTAGTCGGGCGTATCCAGATAGGGATCCTGCCCCATTTCCTTTTGAATCTTCTTGCGTTGTTTTTCGTGGTACAGCAGCACGTTTCGATCGCGGAAGTGCCGCCGTTCGACCTTGCGTTGTGCTTTGCGAAAGGTGCGGGCAAAGCGATCGACTTGACCGTTGGTTCGCTCGCCGAGGTCCTTGAGTTTTTCCGCCCGTTTGGGTCCTAAACCCGATTCGAGAATCTCGTCCTCAAGGGACAGGAAATAGCGAAAAGTGCCGGGGTCTCCCTGACGTCCGCAACGCCCGCACAACTGGCGGTCGATCCGCGCCGCGTCGTGCATCTCGGTGACGATGACGTGCAGTCCGCCCGCCTCGGGCACGCCTTCGCCCAACTTGATATCCGTGCCGCGACCGGCCATGTTGGTCGCTACGGTGACCCTTCCCGACTGGCCCGCCAGAGCCACGATCTGCGCCTCCTTGGCAACTTCGTTGGCGTTCAGGACCTGGTGTGCCGTGCCGCGCTCGGACAGCAACGTCGACAGATGTTCTGATTTGTCGATCGAGCGCGTGCCGATCAGCACCGGACGCCCTTGCTGATGCATCTGGAGGATCTCGTCGGCGATCGCCTGCCACTTGGCTTCGTTCGTGCCGAAGATCCGTGTTGCCAAGCGCTTGCGCAGCACCGCGCGGTTCGTCGGCACGGCGATCACGCGCATCTTGTAGATCTTGCGGAATTCACGGGCCGACGTGCGCGCGGTCCCCGTCATTCCGGCCAGAAAGCGGTAACGGAGGAACAGATCTTGAACGGTGATCCGGGCCGCTTGCCCGGTGGGCACCGTCACTTCAATGTTTTCTTTCGCCTCGATCGCTTGGTGGATGCCGTCGCGCCATTTGCGGCCTTCGGCCAAGCGGCCGGTAAATTCGTCCACGATCACGATTTCTCCGTCGCGCACGACATATTGCCTGTCCAGGTGATAATCGCGATACACCTTGATCGCCCGCTCGATGTACTGGTACAGATCGACCAAGCCGACGCTGCGCAACAACTCGGGCTGGGGAATGGTTCGCAGAAATTGGCGCCCGGATGCGGTCAGCTCTGCTTTCTTGGTATCGTGATCGTAGTCGTAGTGTTCGTCTTCCTCGAATTTTGGCGCATGCTCGGCCGCCCATTGATACGTGGCGACGACCTGTTCACGGGCTTTGTCGCCGAGCGACCCGATGATCAACGGCGTGCGGGCTTCGTCGATCAGCACGCTGTCGGCTTCGTCCACCAACGCAAAGTACGGGCTGCGCTGCACGGGCTGCTCGCCGCTCTTGTCCCAACGTTCGCTGCTGCCCTCGCCCAAGAAATCAGCCGCCTGCCGCCCCATCCGCCGCAATAGCAGCCGGTCTCGCAGAAAATCGAAGCCGAATTCCTTGGCGGTCCCATAGGTGATATCGCAGGCGTACGACTGGCGGCGTTTTTCCGACGTGTCGGGCGTCTCGATCACGCCGGTGGTCATGCCCAGCAGGCTGTAGATCGGCCGCATGGTCTCCGCATCGCGGCAAGCGAGATAATCGTTGACCGTGGCCAGATGAGAGCCTTTGCCAGGCAGCGCCCGCAGATACATGGGCAGCGTGGCCGTCAGCGTCTTGCCTTCGCCGGTGTCCATCTCGGCGATATTTCCATAGAACAACGACATTCCGCCCATCATCTGGACGTCGAAATGCCGCAACCCCAGCGTCCGCACAGCCGCCTCGCGGACCAACGAGAACGCTTCGACCAGCATCTTGTCCAAACGCTCGCCGCTTTTGGCACGGAACCGCATCGACAAGCTCCGCTTGCGCAGCTCCGCGTCGGATTCCTTCTTCAAGACCGGTTCAAGATCGTTGATCTGCTGCAACAGGTGCCCCCAGTGGGCCATGCGGCGAGCGATAGGACCACCGAAAGCCGCTAGAAATCGAGCGGACAGACCGCGGGGAAGCTTGCTGAGAGGATCGCGCGAGGTCATCGGCGTATGGGTTCCTTCGAGTGTCGTTGAACGCGGAAAACGGTGTCGAACCACCGCACTCCAAAGGGGCATTATACCGGCAGGACGAGAATGTTCGCTACAACCCTGCAAATTGCTCTAATCGTTGTTGGCGATACAGCCGACATAAACCGTATCGACGTTAGATACGCCATCTGTCAAGCGTGTTCCGCAAAGAAGGACGGAAGGCTGAAGTTGGCAGAAATTGACGAGATTTGGCATCAATCGCAGTAGTTGCTAAGCGGGGGCAACTAGGCAAGATTTATGGAGCGTGACGGATCATCTGAATGTTCCGTCACTGCCGGACGATCCTGTTGTTAGCGTGGAATCGAATACTCAGCCGAAGCGGGTTGTAATCATGACATCAAGAATCGCAAAACTGACGGTGACAGCGGTTGTGCTCCTGATGGGAGCTTCTCCAAGCCATGCGGCGGACGCGGCGGCGCTGTCTGGGGATTCGCCGTTTGCTCAGGTTTCCGGCTTCGGGCCGAACGCCAGCTACAGCGGCTACATCGGCGACGATTCCGAATTGGTCGCACCGCCGGAATTGGCCCCTTCGTTTCCCAAGGCCGCAAGCTTTGCCGCTCCGAGCGTGCCGAGCTACGCACCGCTGGATTCGGCCAAGTACAGCGGCAAAGACGCGAAAGGAAAAGGAGTGGATTCCCACCAACCCTGGGTCTACAGTCCCTGGATCAGCTTCGAGTACATGCATACGTGGCTCGAAGGCCGTGATACGCCGCCATTGGTGAGTACCAGCCCTCCCGGCGTGCAAGGAATCGTGCCGGGCGCGAATGTCCTGTTCGGCGGAGAGGAGCTGAGCGGCGGTCTGCAACCGGCCGGTAAATTGTCGTTCGGGGGTTGGTTCGACGCGTCCGAGCGGTTGGGAGCCGGCGGCAAATTCTTCGCGGTTCAGACGGAAACGGTCGGCTTTCACGCCGCCTCGGACGTCAATGGGGTCCCGCTGTTGGCGCGGCCGTTCTTCGAGACCTGGCCGGGCGCACCCGGCGGCGTGGGACCGGCTTCGTTCATGGCCACCGGCCAACGCGCCTTCGGCCAACAGATCTTCACATTGGCAGGGGATATCCATGCCGTCAACCAGACGGACGTGCTGGGCGCCGAAGGCTATCTGCGATACCTGCTTTACTGTGCCCCCGGACGGCGTTTGGATCTGATTGGCGGCTACCAGTTCTCTCGGGTGGACGACAGTCTGCAAATCGACCACCGCACGGACTTCACCCCGCAGATTTTCGGCGCTCGCCTCACGGCCGACGATCTGTTCGACACGCAGAACAAGTTTCACGGTGGTACGCTCGGGCTGTTGGGCGAATTCGGCCAAGGCCCCATCGTTCTCTCGCTGTTGGCCAAAGTGGGCTTGGGCAACATGAACGAAGTCGTCACGATCGCGGGGCGGTCCAGCATCACCGATGCGGGCGGATTCACTTCCTTCTTCAATTCCGGCATTCTCGCTGTGCCGACGAACATGGGAACGTACAAGCAGGATAAGTTCGCCGTTCTCCCGGAAGCCGAAGTGAAGTTGACGTTCAAGCTCACCAAGAATCTGGAAGCCAGCGTCGGTTACGATTTTATGTACTGGAGCACCTTGGCTCTGGCCGGCGACCAAATCGCCACGGGCCCCGGCGGTTTGCCGCTGGTTAACTCCAGCCAGTGGTTCGGCGGAGCGTTGGATCCCGCGGGGGGCAACAATCCGTCTTTTACAGGCATCAAGGATTCGAGTTTTTGGATGCAAGGATTGTCGGTGGGCCTGACCTTCCGGATGTAATCCGGGGCCGGGCGGATCAGCGGCCCCGCTCGGCGGCGAAGATCAACAGTTCAGCGACCAGCGGGACCGATCGGCGGACAGATGCAGCCGGTCGGTCCCGCTACCGTTTTGCAAACGCCGAAATCCACGCTTGCCGTCTTTCAGCCCGCTTCGCTTTTCTCTACCATAAGCAGACGCGACGTCGAACAGCTAATCGAAAAAGCATGAGGCGCTCGTGTCACGCGGTCCTCTCCCGCCGGGCCGAGACGGCGTGCCGATCGCTTCAGGCCATCCGCGACCGTGGTCAAAGCGTCGCGCGGCTGCCTTGCAGACGCCGGATTTCAGGAGTCAAGAATATGGCCGTGAAACGAGTCAAGCCGGAAGCTCCGACCGCGGACAACCGGTGGAAGATGGTCGATGTCACGATGCGCCGCAACGGCTACGCCGGGCATGCGTTGATTGAGACGTTGCACACCGTCCAGGACGTCTTCGGCTACATCGACGATCCGTCCATGCGTTACGTCGCCCAGGCGCTCAGCCTGCCGTTGAGTAAGGTCTACGGGGTCGCTACGTTCTATCACTTGTTCACGCTCAAGCCAAAGGGCAAGCACACCTGCGTGATCTGCACCGGCACGGCTTGTTATATCAAGGGCGCAGGGGACTTGGTGGACGTCGTCCAGCGGCGATACCGGGTCCGGGCGGGCCAAACCACGCCGGATGGCAAGCTGTCGGTGGTCCATGCGCGTTGCGTCGGCGCCTGCGGCTTGGCGCCGGCCGCCGTACTGAATGGAACGATGCTGGGAAAACAGACGGCGGACGACTTTTTGGGCAAGATCGAGAGGGTGCTCGAAGATGAATCTTGATGATTTGGAAGAACTCGCGTCCGAAGTGCGAGCCGCCGGGGATTCATGCCCGCACTGCGTCCGCGTCTGCATGGCGGCCAGCTGTCAATCATCGGGGGCGAGCCCGGTGCTCGAGCGGCTGAACGAACAACTGGCGGGGCGGGACGACGTGCGGGTCAAGTCGGTGGGCTGTATGGGGCTCTGTTCGGCCGGGCCGTTGGTCGAGGTGCAATCCCGCGAGCGGGCGGAGCCCGTGCTGTACCAAAGCGTCGCCGCGGAGGATGCGTCGGAGATCGCCGGGAGTCTCGGCGGTGAGCCGGTCCAGCGGCTGCGGTGTCCCACCGACGTGCCGTTTTTCGCGCGCCAGCAGAAGATCGTCCTGGAGAATTCGGGCCGGATTGATCCGGAGGACATCAACGATTACATCGCCGCCGACGGCTATCGAGCCCTGGTCACGGCGTTGACGGAGATGCGCCCCGCCGAGGTGCTGCGCGAGATCGAGATCAGCGGCTTGCGCGGGCGCGGCGGAGGTGGCTATCCGGCGGGGCTGAAATGGTCGACCGTGGCCAAGATGCCGGCCGATCAGAAATACGTCATCTGCAATGCCGACGAAGGGGATCCGGGCGCTTTCATGGACCGGGCGGTGCTCGAGTCGGACCCGCATCGCGTGCTGGAGGGCATGGCCATCGCCGCCTATGCGGTGGGCGCCAGCAAAGGTTACATCTACATCCGGGCGGAGTACCCGCTGGCCATCGAGCGTCTGAAGGCGGCGATTCGTCAAGCGGTTCGCAAGGGCCTGCTGGGTTCCAGCATCTGCGAAACGCAGTTCAGCTTTGAACTCGAATTGCGGCTGGGCGCCGGCGCCTTCGTGTGCGGCGAGGAGACAGCCCTGATGGCATCCGTCGAGGGCGAGCGCGGCCAGCCCAGTCCGCGGCCGCCGTACCCGGCCGAATCCGGCTTGTGGGGCTATCCGACGCTGATCAACAACGTGGAAACGCTGGCCAACGTCCCGGCGATCATCCGCCGCGGAGGCGAGTGGTTCGCGGGCATCGGCACGGACAAGTCCAAGGGCACGAAGGTGTTCGCGCTGGCGGGCCGCATTGAGAACACCGGGCTGATCGAAGTCGCGATGGGAATCACGTTGCGCGAGATCGTCGATGCCATCGGCGGCGGCGTGCCAGCGGGGCGCAAGTTCAAGGCCGTGCAGACCGGCGGGCCTTCCGGAGGCTGTCTGCCGGAACAGTTCCTGGACTTGCCCGTCGAATATGATACCTTGCGCGAAGCGGGTTCGATCATGGGTTCGGGCGGCATGATCGTGATGGACGAAACGTCGTCGATGGTCGAGGTGGCACGCTATTTCATGGAATTTTGCATGACCGAATCCTGCGGCAAATGTATCCCTTGCCGCGTCGGCACGCACGAAATGCACGGCTTGCTGGACAAGATCGTCAAGGGCCGCGGCACGCAGGACGATCTGGCGTTGCTCGAAGAGTTGTGCGAAGTCGTGCAGAGGACCAGCTTGTGCGGATTGGGCCAGACTGCCCCCAATCCGGTCTTGAGCACGCTGCGCTACTTTCGCCGCGAATACGAAGAAAAGCTCTCGGGCAATGCCGCGCCCGCTCACGGTCCTGCCGCGAAGGAGGCTACTGCATGAAACGCCCAGCTCCGCCGGTCCGCGTCGTTACGTTCCGAATCGACGATCGCGACCTCAGCGCCCGCGAGGACGAGACCATCTTGACGGTCGCCCGCGAACAAGGCATCTGGATCCCGTCGCTGTGTTACCTGGAAGGACTCAGCGTCTGGGGCGCCTGCCGGCTGTGCGTCGTCGAGATCGAGGGCAGCGCCCGGCTGGTCTCCGCCTGTTCGACACGCGTCGCGCAGGGCATGCAAGTCCACAGCAACACGGAACGCTTGCAGCGTTACCGCCGCATGATCGTCGAACTGTTGTTTGCCGAACGCAATCACGTCTGCGCCGTGTGCGTGTCCAACGGACATTGCGAACTGCAGACGCTGGCCCAGCAATGCGGCGTCGATCACGTCCGCGTGCCGTACCGGAACGAGGCCTACCAGATCGACTCGTCCAACGACTATTTCCGGCTGGACCATAACCGCTGTGTGCTGTGCACCCGCTGCGTGCGGGTTTGCGGCGAGATCGAGGGCGCGCACACCTGGGACGTGATGGGGCGGGGAATCGACTGTCGCGTGATCACGGACTTGAATCGCCCCTGGGGGGAAAGTCCGACGTGCACGGAGTGCGGCAAGTGCGTCCAAGTCTGCCCGACCGGCGCGTTAGTCAAACAAGGAACGTCGGTCGGCGAGATGACCAAAGACCGGCAATTCCTGCCGTACTTGTCACAGATGAGGCACGCCCCATGAGCGAAGGCAAGAAGATCACGCTGGCGACCTCGTGGCTGGACAGCTGTTCCGGCTGCCACATGTCGCTGCTGGATATCGACGAACGGCTGGTGGACTTGGCGAACCTGGTGGAGTTCGTGTACAGCCCTCTGGTGGACGCCAAGGAGCTGCCCGAAAACGTCGACCTGGGGGTCCTCGAAGGCTCCGTCAGCACCGAAGACGATCTGCACAAGGCCCTGCTGTTCCGCCGGAACTGCCGTTTTCTGGTCGGCATGGGTGATTGCGCCGCCTGCGGCAACGTCCCGGCGATGCGGAATCTGTTTTCGCTGGATTCGGTGCTGGACCGCGCCTATCAGGAGAACGTCCAACTGAATCCGCAACGGCCGACGGTGCATGTGCCCAAGCTGTTGACCCCCGTCCGGCCGCTGCACGCCGTCGTCCACGTGGACCTGTTCGTCCCCGGATGTCCCCCGTCGGCGGACACGATCTGGTACGTGCTCAGCGAATTGGTCGCCGGGCGAACGCCGGATACCTCGCTTGTTACCCGTTTCGGAGCGTAAGACATCGCATGGCCGTCAACCGCACGCTCACTATCGAGCCCGTCACGCGTATCGAAGGCCACGCCCGGATCACCATCCAATTGGATTCCGCCGGCCAGGTCGAAGATGCCAAGTTTCATTTGACGCAGTACCGGGGTTTCGAAAAGTTCTGCGAAGGACGGCCCTATCGGGAGATGCCGGGCTTGACCGCGCGCTCCTGCGGCATCTGTCCCGTCAGCCATCTGGTGGCGTCCTCGAAAGCCTGCGACCAGCTGCTGAGCGTGTCCATTCCGCCGACGGCCGTCAAGCTGCGCCGGATCATCAACTTGGCCCAGTTGCTGCAGTCGCACGCGCTGTCCTTCTTCCATCTATCCTCACCGGACCTGCTGTTGGGCTGGGACTCCGATCCCGCCCAGCGGAATGTATTCGGCTTGATGCGCCAGTTCCCGCAGTTGGCCAAGGACGGCATCCGCCTGCGGCAAATCGGCCAGATGATGATCGAGATCATGAGCGGCAAGCGAATTCACACATCCTGGCTGGTGCCCGGCGGCGTGAACGAGCCGTTGACCGAAGAGAAACGGGCCGCCATGCTCAAGATGATTCCGGACGGCATGACCATCGCCCGGCGAACCTACGCCTTTTTCAAGGAACTGGTCGGCAAGTTCGCCGACGAAGCGCAGCATTTCGGAAACTTTCCCTCCCTGTTTCTGAGTCTGGTCACGCCCCGCGGCGGGCTGGAGCACTACGACGGCCTGATTCGCATCAAGGATGCCGAAGGCAATATCGTCGAGGACATGGTGCCGCCAGATGAATATCAGCGGCTGATCGGCGAAGCGGTCGAGCCGTATTCGTATATGAAGTCTCCGTACTACAAGCGCCACGGGTATCCCCACGGCATGTACCGCGTCGGTCCGCTGGCCCGCCTGAACAACTGCGACCGGTGCGGGACTCCGTTCGCCGATGTGGCCCTGGCCGAGTTTCGCACCTTGCAAGAGTCGCGGCCGGTGTCCAGCAGCTTCCATTATCACTATGCCCGGCTGGTCGAGATCATCTTCGCCTTGGAGACGATCGACCGCTTGTTGCGAGACCCTCAGATCCTCGACCCGCGGACCCGCGCCCGGGCGCGGAGCAATCGGGACGAGGGCATCGGAGTGGCCGAGGCGCCGCGCGGGCTGCTGATTCATCACTACCGGATCAATTCGCAGGGTTTGATGAGCTGGATGAATCTGATCATCGCCACCGGGCACAACAACCTGGCGATGAATCGAGGTGTCAAGCAGGTGGCGCAGCGGTATGTAGAAGGAAACCGGCTGCAGGAAGGCATGTTGAACCGCGTCGAAGCGCTCATCCGCTGTTACGACCCGTGCTTGAGCTGCGCGTCGCACGCCGTAGGACAAATGCCGTTGCAGATCGAGTTGCGAGATGCCCGCGGCCGGATCGTCGATGAACTGCAACGCAGCTGATCTCTGTCCGCCCGCTTCGCCCGCCGCCGGCCGCGTGCTGGTGGTCGGGTACGGCAACACGCTTCGCGGCGACGACGCCTTCGGGCCCGTGGTGGCCGATCGGCTGAGGCAGGTCGTCGATTCGGATCGTGTCCGCGTCCTTTCTCTTCATCAGTTGACGCCCGAGCTGGCCGAAGAGATCGCCGTCTGCGACCGCGTCATCTTCATCGACGCGTCACTGGCCAGTCCCGCCGGGGAATTGGTTTGCCGGCCCCTGGACGACGGCGAGGTCGGCGCCGCAGCCTTGGTTCACACGGTGGGTCCCGACCAGCTGCTGGCGCTGGCACGCCTGGTATACGGCCGCGCCCCCCCAGCGGCGCTGGTGACGGTAGGCGGCCAATCTTTCGAGTTGGGCGACCGCCTCCTGTCGCCGCCCGTCGCCACCGTCGTCGAACTCGCAGTCGATTGGATCCGAAAACGGATCGACGCAAGTTCCACAATTCGCGGCCCTGAAATCCTCGCTGCTTGCCAGCGAGATCGTTAGGCTGGTCACCTGGAACGTCGGATCAGTCGATCGTCAATTCGTTCTTCATGCAGTCAGTGGAATGAAGGACAAAAAGATGAAGCAAAGGCGAACACACGGCGCGGGCGGGAAAAGACCGCCAGGAGTTATTTTTCTTCGGCACCACCAATCCGTCGACAGGGATTTCTAGACATGGCGTCAGCACACCGAATGCGATTAAGTACTCCGTTGGCAGCCTCATTCGCTTTGTTCCTGCTTGTACTCGAAGTGAGAGCGGATGACGCGTTCCGCTATCCTGTAGGTCGCCATGGGCTCGGCGAACTTCGCTACCATCATGACATACCAGTGTTGATTGTCAGAGGGACTCATGCCGAAATGGGAGACCAAATCGGGACCTTGGCGTTGAAGCCTGCCATCAAGGCCATGCAACTTGTGGAACGCTTCGCACATCGTCAGATACCTGCCAATCTGTGGCCGGTCGCGGACACCGCGATGCTGGCAATGTATGCACAGTTTCCTTTCGAATACCGACAAGAGCTGGAAGGCATGGCAGAAGCATCGGGGGTCGCGATAAAGTCGCTGGCCATGGCCAACACGATCATTGATCTTCAGGAACTTGTTGGATGCTCGAGCCTAATGGTTGCCGCGGACCACTCGGCTGCAGACGCGCCGATCTACGGGCGAAATATGGATCTCCCGTACGTGGAAGGACTTGCGGAATTCAGCTTATTGATTGTCTACGTGCCCAACAACGGTCATGCGTTTGCGATGCCGAACCTACCGGGCTTTCTCATGCTGGCTAGTGGCATGAATGACCGCGGACTGGCTCTGGGCTCCCAGTCGGTGGGACCTCCAATAGACGGATCGTCGCGATTTGAACCGAACGGAGTGGCCAGCGGAGTGGCCGGTCGACGGCTGATGGAAGAATGCGCGGACGTCGATGCAGTCAACCGGTGGCTTGAAAAGAATCGGTTGTTCCGTTGTGTTAGTATCGCTGCTTGCGATCCGGTCCGACAAGCCGTCTTCGAGGTTACAACAAGACGTGTTCTGACCCGCCACGATGATGGCGTATGTTGTGCGACCAATCATTTTCGGATCCCCGAACTTGCTTCGAGTACTGATTGCAGGCGGTATTCACAGCTCGAGGCACTGAAGAGAATCAACCGGCTCGACCTCACCGATGTCAAAAACGTTCTTCATGCGGTGAGTCAAGGCAAGATGACGGTCCATTCAATGGTTTTCGAACCAAAGATCCAACGCCTACATTTGGCGATGGGGCCCGGCCCCGTAACCGAGAAATCATTCACGTTAATCGATCTTGCTGAGCATTTCCGTAGAAATTGAATGAACCAATGCGAGAAAGAAGAAACGGCGGGTAAGGCGTTGCATGGCCCGGACTCCGGAAGGTGTTCGCGGATCGACGCAACAGCGTCGCCTAGAAGAATTGCCGCGGGCGGTTCAGCGGCCCGAAGTGGTGATTGACCATCACGCGGAACTCGCCGTCAAACGGATCGCCGCTGCCGGCATACAGCGGCAGCGCGTAGCCGCCGGTGACGAGGGTTTTCTCGCGCCACACCGTATGGCAGCCCAGCGTCAAGTTGAGCACGTCGATCTCCCCGTCGCCAACCCCGCCGGCCGCACTCTCTGCGCAGCTGATCGACCACGGTCCCGACTCGACGGTGTCGGCATTCTGCAGCGAGCGGGTCCAATGCAACTCGGCCGTCCAAGCCAGTCCCGTCAGGGAACGCTGCCGGCAAGAGTTCCGCATGGCCCAGTACCCGATGCCCCAGTCGACCGTGAGAATGCTGGCATCGTTCAGGCGACCTATTTCGGAGAGATTCACACCGTTGTCATTGACCAGTACGGCATTGCCGCGCGAGGCGAAGTCGCCCTGCAGAAAACCGTGGGAAAACAGCCGCTCGTTGGGAGTCCACAAGGCTCCCACGAACGGCGCCAGGTGGACGGCGCTGTTGCGAATCGCCAGCAGCGGCGTGCCGTCCGGCAGCACGACGCGCGTATCGTCCGCGGTCGGCAGGCCGACCTGCAGCCCGCCGGAAACGGCCCACGTCTCCGTTCGCCGCAACAGCATCTTGACCGCCAGCGCGAGGTTGCCGAACTCGCCGCTGTGTTGGTCGGACTCCGCCCCCTGCACAACGGTGCTGCTTACGGTGGACGCCATCGGCGCTTTCAGTTCGAACGACATGTCGCCGTCGAAAAACGTTTTCTCGAACCCCAATTTGAAACGATTGATGCCGACGCCGCCGGGAGCCAGCGGGACGTTGTCGAAATAGCTGTAGTCGAAGATCAAGCGGTCGCGGGGCATGGGACTGGTATTGTCGCCGATTTTCATGCGCCCCACTCCGCCGCCGGTGCCCGGACTGGCGACCGCCACCGCGTATCCCATCTGGAATTGAGAAGTGAAAAACTCTGATTCTCCATTCGGAAAGTCCTGAAAGCTCGTGGAGCCGCCCAGAAACGTTCCGCCGGTGGGTACGGCTTCCAACGGTGCGCCGCCCAGCTGGCCGGACGCATCGTTGACGCCGACGATTGGCACGGAGCCCTCCTGGGGAAATTGCGTGTGCAGCGCCACACGCGTCAAATCTTGATCCTGCAGAACCGTATAGAAGCCGCCGGCCGACTCCGACTCGAACAGCAAATCGTTAAAGGTAAAGGTGCGGACGATGGTGGCCTGACAGGCCGTGCCGCCGAAGAAGTCGCCGATCATGTACGGTGCGGCCGAGTGGGGCCCCGGCGCGGCTCCGAACGTGCCGGCCAGATCCAACGGCGAGGGTGCCATGAGATCCTCCCCCGGCGCGATTTCTCCCGGCAACGCGTCTTCATCCCAGGGCAGATCGGATTCTGTTTCTTCGAGAGGTTTGTCCGTGCCCGGCTTCTGTTGGGAATCCGGGATCGGCCGCTGAGATGCCGCGGGACCCGTGGCCGTGGACCGGCCCACGGCGAGCGCGGGAATGGTATTGGAACCGCGTTCTCGCTGGACGGTGGCAAGAACCGTGCCTTCGACCGCCGGGATTTCGCCCCGCCCTGCCGGCGCAGACGCGAGCGGATTGTCCGAAGGGTCGTCAAAAACACGGAGGCCTCCGACGTGTGGCCCGACGGCGATCGCCGTCGGCGATGCGGATTGGTGCGCCGCCGTCTCGGAGGCGGCCTCGTGCGGCGCCATTTCCGGCGCCGGCAACTCCCGCGGCTCTTCTTCGGGAACGAGTTCCGACGGGGCGATCATTTCACACTGGTTCAACGCACCGGAGGCCGCGGATCGGACTCGCGATGAAGGTTCTTTCCAACAGCCTTGATCGTCGGTGCCGCCGGATAAATCTCGCAACTTGTCTCGCACGTCGGGATCGCAGCACGTGCTGGAATTGCATACTGTACAAGGGTTTCCGGCCGATCTCCAAAATGCCAAAGCCGCCTCGTATCGAACTTCCTCGGTACAGTCGTCCAGCGCGGCCATTAACGCGGGCTTGACCTGCGGATAGCATCCGCAGCCGATGGTCGCCAGATAACGAATGGCTTTGATTTTCTGGGGGGCCAGGTCTTCCTCGGTCTTGATTTCGGCAGCCGCCTTGATAGCCGGATTCTGCGACTCCATGTTCGCGGGATCCGCCAGCGGCTTTACCGGTGGCTTCTTCTTCAGGAGTTCGCATTTGCCGCACACACAGGGACAATGATGGCCGAACAGTCGCTTGAGACACGCATGATGCCCCCCCTGCAATGCCTGCTTTTCGGCTTTCTTTTCCTTGTGAACGACAACGTGTGTTTTGCATTTGTCGACGCATTGCTTGAGTCCCAAAAAGCTCCAAAGCGTCGGCGGGACTGCCGACGCCGTGGGCGCCGCTGGCGTCTCTGCTGCAAACATCTCGGCGCACGCGAAAAAAAACGTCAATTTCACGACCAAGCCCGCGGCTAGCCCGAATCTCATCGTTTGACCCCCCCTTTGCGCGTGACGAATCTCGCGTCTGCGGCACTGTCCGACTACCATCTCTGGCTTCCGCGACGTTACGCTGGAGACGTGCGAATCGTCATAATCCCTACCGTCACGTAACTTTCTTCGGCGCGGTGCGAGGCCACCATGAATAAGATGTATCAAGAAAATAAGCTAGCACCGTGGCGCGCGGCAGAGCGAGACTGCGGGCACACGCTCTTCCGTCCCCGCCGACCTCGCGTCGGTGGACCGGTGATTATGCACTACTACAAACCCCAGAGATGGTTCCCTTCCCTGCCGCCGCACCCGCCCCGCTCGCGGCGGGTGCGGCGGCAGGGAAGGAGGCGGTGGGGGGCGCCTCCAGGGGCGTAGCTCGTGCAAAATCACGGGCTCGCCCGAGACGAGCTAGGAGGCGGCCCAATTTGTCTCTAGGCGGACAGTTACGACTCAGCGAATCGTCTAAATGGCGCCCCACAGTCAGGGAGCGGATGGCTTGGACCAGTACGTCTTGCCCGCTTGATAATGTTCCAGCCTCGACTGGTATTGGCTGCGGCTGGACGCGTCGGGCGCCAATCGAACCGCCTCTTTTTCTTGGCGGACGGCTTCGTCAAAGTCGCCCGATTCAGCGTAAGCCGCGGCCAGCGCATCCAGGCACGCGGCATCTTTGCCATCGGACAATTCGCAGGCCCGTCGGGCCAGCGTCACGGCGTGCACCCCGTTGCGGATTTCGGGTAACGGACAGGTGGCTAGCAAGACCGCCGCATCCCGCAAGGGCGCCGCGTCCGCGGGTCGCTCCTGGACGGCATCCAGCAGGTCGGCGATTTGCCGGTCGTACTGGGCCGCCGTTGCCTTCTCCTGGGCCTCGTGGCATTCTGCGCGGATCCGGTAGTCGTCCGCCGCTTCGGTCGGGTCCCGGCGCGCAATCGCTTGCGAAAAATCCTCCGCGGCCTGATCCAAACGGCCCAGGGCCATGACGGCGTAGCCGCGGAACAGGTATGCGTCGGCCGGCGAGAAATCTATTTCCTGATGCGCTCCCAGTTCGATCGCTTGGCTGAAATCCGCCACCGCCTCTTCCAACCGCTCTTGGCTCAGCAGGCCATCCGCCCGGAAATAGTAGGCGTTGGCGTGACGAGGATCCGACTGAATCGCGGTGTTGAAATCGCGATGGGCATCCTCGTAGCGTTTCAGGGCCAAATAAGCCCGGCCGCGGGTGACATAGTCCACCGCGTCAGGCTCGATCGCAATGGCTCGGGAAAACGCGTTCACGGCCTGGTCCGGCTGGCCTTTCCGAAACAACGCGCTTCCCAAGCGGCTGAAGATTCTCACGTCGCCGGGATCGGCAACGGCCGCCAGTTGCAGTTCGGCGATTGCCTCGTCATAGCGGCCCTCCATCAGATGCGCTGTCCCCAGCGTCAGGTGCGGCTCCGCTTGATTCCTGGATAACGGTTCCGGCGCGGGGACGTCGTCCGGTTTCGGCGGCGCTGCGGAGACCTGTCTCTCCTCCACCGCCTGCGTGTCCGCAGCCACGTCTTCCTGCCGTTCGCGAAGTGGTGGTGGTGGCGGCGCCGGCGGCCGAGTGGCCTGGAACTGCCATCCGCCGTACAGGGCCGCCGCGGCCAGCGCCAGCAGCAGAGCCGTCGTCAGCACACGGGCGGCGAGCGAACGCCGCGGCATTGCGGCCGGTGCGAGCCCGCCCGATTCCCCATTGCAGGCGGCTCTCAAGCAGCGAACCATTTCCGTCGCCGAGGGGAAACGGGATGCCGGGTCCAGCAAGGTCGCGCGGCGCAAAACCGCCTGTTCGGCCTGCGGCGCCGCGGAGAAATCGAGGTCGCCCTGCATCACGGCGGACATCACGGCCCCGTACGTGGCGTCCGAATACGGAAGCTGGCCCGTCCGCAGCTCGTAGTAAGTCATCGCCAACGAGTATTGATCGCTCGCGCCGCTGGGCTTGCCGGTTTGCAGGCATTCCGGCGCGGCGTAGGCGAGGGTGGCGGCCAAGGCGGTGGTCATGCGCACCGAACCGATCGCCCGCGCCAGCCCAAAGTCACACAGTTGGGCCGCACCGCCCACAATCATAATGTTGTGCGGCTTGATATCGCAGTGCTGGATCGCCACCGGCCCGCTGCCCAAATCGTGGATGGGACGGTTCAAGTAATCGATCGCCGCAGCCGCCCCATCCATGTAGTGCAGTAACTCGTCGGCGGGAATGCCCTTCTCGCCTGCAGCCTGGCATTGCTGGAGCCGATCGTACAGGCTGACGTCGCCCAGCCCCATGACGATGATCAACTCGACCGCTTGCGAACCGGCGGCCGGCGGCACGGCCGCGGTGGCGCGGAATCCACTCTCGTCGATCGTCGGCGCCCGCAGATCAAGCTGCGAAACCACCGCGTCATCCAACGTCGTCCCACGGTCGTCCCGCACCCAAAAGGCGATGGTGGGAACCAGGTTGGGATGCCGAATCCGCTTGACCAACTGCAGCGCGCGGAACTCCTTGCGCCCCTCCATGCCGCCCAGAGGGATCATCTTCACCGCGACTTCGGTTCCCCCGGGTCCGACCGCCTTCCAAACTTCGCCGAACCCGCCCCGCCCCAGGAATTCGGTGAGTCGGTAGCCGGAACCCGGCACCGGCTCCTCGCCGGCAGCATACGTGCGCTTCATGAGCGTCTTCTCCGAGACTTGCCTTCTCGCGATTCCCGTCCCAGGCCAAGGGCCGCGTATCCGCCGCCCGCGCCTGGGCTGACCGCCTCTAAATGATGCATCATTGGTTCCCTTCCAAGCCGTCTCGAACGGCGTCGAATCCTCACCGCCCCAGCGGCACGGCGGCGCGGGGGATCGTCACTTCCAACGCTTCGGCCGGCGCGACAGCGCCTTCGGCCAATCGCTGCCGGGATGTGACCAGCACCCGCGCGTCCCGCACCTGTCCGCCCGCCGCGGCGCCGTACACGAACGTGTGGCGGATGGTGGCCGTCTCGAAGCTGTACCGGTGGACCGTTCGCTCGGGCGGCGGCCACATCTCCACCTTAGCGGCATCCAGGCCCGAACCCGGCGGATGACGCTCGGTCAAGATCACCTGGTGCGGATCTTCGGGGGTTTCGCGGCGCTGCAGTTCCAGCGAGAACCGCACGTCAGGGGCCGATTTCAATACGACGGCTTGCTCCGCAAACCGCTCCAGCGGGACAACCTGATCGGGTTCGGTTCGAGACATCTTGAACCACATCCGGATCGCGGCCGAGGCCGCATTCTCCGGCCAGTCCGGCGCCAGGCAGCTCAACACCGGCACTGGCCGATCAGCTTCAAACGTCAAATCGTAGAACGAGTACGCGGCACCCAGCGAACGGTCGGGCCGCCGCGGGCGGATTTCCACCCACGCCTCGACGGGCCGCGGACTGAACTGCTCGGCGTCGGCATTCTGGATGGACAGAGGAAAGCGGACCGCGCGGCCCAGCCGTTCCGGCAGATGCGCCCCCAGGAAGAATCGCCGGCTCGGAGCGAGCGGATCGCTTGCGTCGCCGGCCGAGGCCCGCAAGTCCCGGTCATAGCGGCCATGCGCGAGACGGCGCTCCCGCCGCTGTGGATCGGCCACCAGAAACAATTCGATGGCTTCTCCACCCTCCAAGACGATGTTGGTCGCCGCCGGCCGCTCCGGAGCGACCAGCGCGACGCGGTACTCCCGCTTGACTCCCGGCGGCTGGTCGACAGTCACAGAACGTCCCAGCTCAACGGGCGCGGTCGGCGCCGCTGCCGTTGCCGGACGCGCCGCGACGGGCTGTACCGTGTACTGCACCAGCCCCAGCGACTTCTCCAAGGCGGTCAGCAGCGAACTGGGATCAGCGGCCGAATGAAAGGCTCCGCCGGTTCGCGCCGCCAAGGCGATCACGTCTCGCTGGCTGGCCTGCTCGTCGGGCGTCTTCGCCACGAGATCGAATCCCACGATGTCCAGCTGGACGCTCCGGTCGCTCAAGGCATCCAGCACATCTTCGACATCCTTGCGGAACTTGCGCGCGCCGGGTGGGCCGCCGCTGGTCTGATCGTTGAATCCGTCGGTGACGGCCACGACGTGCAGCCGGTTTTTTTGCGGCTCGTGCCGAATCGCCTCGATCGCTTGAGTGATCGCCAGATACAGCGGCGTCTGGCCCATCGCCGACAGCGCATCGAGCCGGGGTTCCAGGTCCCGGCGAACCCGGTCCGAAAACGCACCCAGCGGCAACAGCGCCTCGACATCGGAATTGGGGTGCAGGGCAAAGTCGGGCGGCGCCGGCAACAACCGGCCGGGGCGCGCCGGATCGGGGACCACCAACTCGTGATGCCGTCCCGGGGCGGGATTCCAGCCGCAACGGTGACCGTACACCAGCACGCCGACCCGAAACGGGTCGTCAGGACCGATCAGCCGCAACAAGATGGCTTCCAAGGTGCCGCGGGCCAGATCGATCAGCCGGCCTTGCGTTTCGATGCCTCCCAGCCGGCGCATCATGCTGCCGGAGCAGTCCAGAATAAACACGACAGAGGCCTGCTGGCGCGCTTGGCCGAACACGGTGACGGTCGGAGAGGGATACCGCGGCGGCTCGTAGACGATCTCCAGACCGTGGGCCGGCTGGACGAAGAACTCGTTTTGCCACGTGTGGCCGCGGTAGAAGACGGCCGTTTGCAGGCTCCGAGTTTGCGCCAAGTCTGCCCGGTTGCCGATGGCATAGCGGAGCTGCTCCGATGTGGAATCCGCCCCGACGGCCACGCTCAAGCGGCACAGCGGCGAGTCGAGCTGGTCCGGCCGCGACAGAGGCACGCTCTCGCCATCGGCCAAGCGGACGGCAAAAGCGGATACGCCCGCGGGCAAGTTCTCCGCCAGGGCCGCCGACGTCGATTGGACAAGGTGCGTCTCGATGGCGTCGACCAGCAGGTCCTGGGACGTGGTGTGGATCCCTTGTGCCGCCGCCTGGACGAGCCGCTCGGTTTGCGCGGCCAGGCGTTTTTCCTCTGCCGAGGTTGTGCCTAACGGCTGGCCCAACTCGCGGGCGGCCGTCAAGTACTCTCCCACAACGGTCTGGAAATAGGGCGGCGCGGTGTCCGAAGCCGACCCCCAGAAATCGTCCTGCGCACGGCGGGCTTGCCAGCCCAGTAGATAACGCAAATCCAACTCGGCGAGCTGCCGGCTGGGCTCGTCGCGCGGATCCGTCCACAAGGACCGTCCCAACAGCCCCGCGGCGGCGCGGACCAGCCGATCCGCCTGGCTGGCTCCGGCACGCACGGTCGCCGCCGGCTGCGGCGACGATTCCGATCGTTCCACCGCCTGTTGAGTCGCTGTCAGATATGTGGTGGCCGTGGTCCGGATCGTCGCCAGCATGCTGCGGACCGCCGCGCCTTGAGTGGTCAGCAGCTTGATCTGCTCCTCGCGAGATAATACGACATCCGCGGAAGCGGTGGCGGAACGAGCCTGGACCGATGCGGCGCCGGCCTCGCCTGCTGCCTGTACGGACTCCAACAACGAGCGGTCGAGGATCGTCAGCGCGAGATGCTCGCGCGAGGGCAGCAGCGGATCCAGCGGCCGCGGGCCGGCGTCCGTCGTCCCGGAGGCAACGTGCTCGGCCACCTTGGTGGCTCCGCCCCCGGTCGCCGTCCACAGCGCGCGGGCGATCCGCAAGTATTTCTCCCGCAGCCGGTTACGGTCTTCGCCGGTGACTAACGGCACGGACAACAAGTCCTCAATGGCCCGCAACGTATTTTGATCGTCACCCGCCATCGCCCGTAAGCGGTAGTTCTCGTCGGCCAGCGTCTTCTCCCAAACGGCCAGTTCGGTCTCCAGCTGCGTTTGGGCCGCTGCCAATTCTTGGGTCATCCCACCCTTGTGGACAGCCCGTTCGATCTCGGCACTCAACGCCTGCGCAGCGAGCACCAGTTCGCGCAAGCTGCCCGGGTCGCCGCGCTTGCCGTGCCGCGAACCGCTGAGCGCCCATTGAGCCGTGCCCGGGCTCTCCGTCCATGCGCGATCCCGCAGGGCCACGGCGGCGGCCGCTCGATCCGCCGTTCCAACCGCCCGGCGGTATCCCGTCGCGTCCTCCTCGCCGCCGACCGCTTGGGTCCAATATGCATCGGCCTCCACCAAAGCGGCGGGTGTTCCCACCAGGAGCGCGTCATCGCCTCGCCGCCGCGCCGCGTCGGCACGGGCGACCAGCGGCCAGATCAGATACTGGACGTGTGGCTCGGCCGGCGCGCCGGCGTTGCTGGCCCAGCGTCGGACGAACAAGGCATCCGTGACGTGTGCGGCCGCGGCCGGCCAATCCAGTTGCTCGGACAGGATCCGCAAGAACTGAATCTCGGCGACATCCACTGCCGGCCGCCCGGTCGTGTCGGGCAGAAACTCCAATACGCGCTGAAGGCGCTCCCGGGTTGCATCGTCGAGGCACCACGTCCATGCCGCGGCGGCGGCCGGATAGTAATCGTACTGGACTGTCTTGGAGGAGGCGTTTGTCTGAGCCGCGGCAGCCCCCGCGGTTGCGGCCGGTTTGGCGGGCGTGGTTGGGTTTCCCGCCGGCGCAGCGCCCGCTTCTTTGGCACCGGCATTCCCCGCAGCGGCTTCTGCCGGCGGCGGCTCGCCAGCCGTCTGTTTGCGAGCTGCAGGTGCTGCCTCTTTTGCGTCACTCGGTGCCCCACCTTGTGAGTCCGGTGGTGGCTCGCTTTGCGGGGCCGGCGGCGCGGCCGCGGGCGGCTCCGCTTCGTTCCACGGGGATTGCTGTTCCACACGTTCCGCTTGCTCCTCATCCCACCAGCCGAAACGGGCCGCCAACGGCAGCGTATACGCCGGCAAGCGCCGGGGCGCGGTTAACGCGGCCAAGCGATCCGCCAAGACGACCGCATCGGTCTTTGTCTGGCGAAATTCATCGACGTAGCCCCCGCCGGCCAGCGTCAGTTGTTCCAGCCGCAGCAGCTTGTGCTGAAAGCTCTCCCAAGCCAATGGGCTCAGGCGATAGGGATGCGAACGGGCCAGTTCGTGATGACGGAGCCAAAGCCGGCCGATGTCGTCCCAGCGAGGATCGGAGGCGGAAGACGCCGGGCTCGATTCCGCGCGTGCCAAAGGCCGGGCGTAGACGAGTTCCATATCCAACCCGGCGGGCAGCAACATGGGGACCTGCACGTCGGCACGATTCTCCAAGGTCCATTGCCGGACATGGGCCGCCAGGTACCGAGACAACTCCTGCAGCGACACCTTGCCGTCGCCGTTTCCCTGCTCGACGTCCGCCGCGCCTTGCATCGCGCGGGACAAGAAATAGCCGAACACGGAACCGCCCAGATCCGGCGATGTCCAGGCGGTTTGGCCGGGACTCGTGGAATTCAACACGGCCAAATTCGGCACCTTCAAATCGCCCAGCAATTCGGGCAACCGTTCGGCGAAGGCGTTGTACAGGATTCCCGTGCCCCAGTTGCTGCCGATCCGGCAGGCGTCCAGGATCAATAGTTTGCGGACCTGGTCCGGCACACGGCCGGGGCGGTCTTCCAGAAACAACGACTGCAGCAGGTCGCGGAGTGGAAGCCAGTCGCGGTCGTCGGCCGCGGTGCCGGGCGGGACGAGACACGGCCGGCCTTGAGCGTCCACCGCGCCATGCATGCTGAGATAAATAATCACGACGTTCCTGCCCGGGCCGCCGGGCCGGACGGCGTCCAATTGGCTGCGCAGTTGCCGCAGCCCCACGTCGTGTGATTCCCACGCAAGTTGGACACAGGTGGCGACCTCCCGCCGGTCGAGCACGGTCAGTTCCTGCAGGTCTTCCTGAGCCCAAGCGTTCGGCGGCCACGGCGGCGCGTAGCGGGTAACGGCCGCCATCAACAGCGGCGTCCGCATCGGCCGGTACATCAGATACACGAGAAAGCCGGCGATCAGTGCGATGGCCAGCAACAGCCACAGGCCGACTTTGACGCGATGCCAGCGCGTGGCGGATTCCGCCGACCGATCCGGCTGCTGAGCCCAACCGGCGCCTTTGGCCGCGGCGGACCAACCGGATGTCGCCGGAGCTTTGCGGCCTCGCCAGCTGCCCGGCTTGCCCGCCGCCGAATGTGGTTCTTGCCCTGACATGGCAGACTTACTTCCGCCGTGCTAAAGGAAGCGAAATCAGCGGCAGCAATTCTTCCGGCGCCGCCGTGGGATTCTGCCGGCCTTCGGTCAGCTTCGGCACCGTTTCCTGGGCATAGCGGAACAGCTCGCGGAGCGTGACGAAGCCGTCGCCGGACGTGTCTGCCCCGCCGTCGAGCGCCTCCAGCAGCGACTTGGTGAACGCGCCGTGCCCCCACTGCTCGTCTTCCTCCGATTGCTCGTTCCCGGCGGACGCGGTCAGCGAAAGAAAGACATCCTCCTGCGCCGCGCGAACGGCCGCCTTGAGGTTTCGCGTACTCAACGGCTGCATCGCGCCGCTGTGGCACGTGTCCAGCACGATCAGCTTACGGCACGGGATGTCGTTGATCGGATGAAAATCTTCCCAGGAAATCCCGGCGGTCAAGCGGCCTTCCAGGTAATCGGCGACCTGCAGATCGTAGCCCACGAAATAGTAACGTTCGGTCTTTGGGTCCAGCACCCCGTGACCGGCCATGAACAGGACGATCAAGTCGTCCGGCGCGACGGTTTCCGCCAGCGAGTCCTTTAAATCCCGCATCGTCTTCTGCCACCGCTGGCGCGTGACTTCCTCGTTGGCCAGCAGCGTTGCCTGTCTGACCGTGTACAACTCGCCGGCGCGATCGCGGAACGTCCGTAAGATCGCCTCGGCGTCGGCCCGCGAATAATCGAGCGTGGCGATTGCGGGATCCGCATAGCGATTGACGCCCACCGCGATGATCGACAGCTGCGGCAGCCGTTCCGCCACGGCAGGATCCGGCCGCTCGACCAGCACGTTGCCCATCGCCGCAACGGGCGCGTCGGTGCCCGCGACAAGCTGGATCAGGTTCTGGGGATCGCTAGGCAGCCGCACGGACCATTCGTAGATCCGCTCCATGCCGCCCGCCACGGCTTGCTCCCGCACCAAACGGTGCTGCGGCGCGACGACGCCGTTGGCAAACAGCTTGGTGCGGACCAGCGCTCCCGGCGCCGGCACCGCGATCCGGGCCGTGACCTTGATCGAACCCTCGCGGATCAACTCGCCGGCCCGCGGCGAGACGATTTCGATGATCGGCGTCGCGGCGATGTGCTGGGACAAGATCTCCTGCGTCTCGGCCGGAGGCTGGACCGCGGCTTGGCGCAGCGCCGCGTCCAGATCGCCCGCCGGTAATAACCGCTGCAGCACTCCGGGCCGCTCCAGCGTCTTGACGTACTGATCCGCCCGATAAAAATCCGGCAGCCGCTGGAGCCCGCGATTCATCTGCCAGCCGAACAAGGTGTGACCGTTGGCCGACGCGTCGTAATAGCCCTCCGGCGTCCAGAACGCCCATTCGCGATTGGTGTCCACGAACAACGTCGCCATCGGCTGCCAGGCCGGCACCAGCTGAAACACCGGCCGCGGAGCGCCGTCGCGGCGGCAATGAAAGACCACCTGCGACATCGTGGGCAGGTCCCGCAAGCGGTTCAAGATTTCGGCGGGCCGCTTTTCGCTCTGCGTGTCTCCTTCTGCGGGCCAGCCGATTTCGGTCAGCACGTCGCCCACCCGTACACCGCGGCGGAATAATGGTCCGGCGGGGCGGAGTGAGGTGACGCGCAACACCGCCTCCTGGACGGCGAACTCCGCGCCCCAGCGGCCCGAAACTTCTTGCCCTTCCGCCAAGCCGTCCAGACTCCACACGCGGATCGTCCCGTCTGCCGAACCGGATGCCAGGAACCGCAAGTCCCGCGAGACGCCGACCGAGGTGACAAAGTCATGGTGTCCGCGAAACTGGCGGAGAATCGGACAGCGGCCCTGCTCGACCAGGCGAACCACATAAATGCTGTTCTGCAAATCCGTGCCCACGGCCAACGCCCACGGCTGACCTTGGGGGCCGGGGATCCAAGCGTAGCAGCGCGGCCGCCCTTCGAGCACGGGGTCGAGTTCAATCCGCCCCCGTGCCGCTCCGCTTTCCAGCAGCTGTAAGGCGCCGTCGGCCTCCCGCCGGACCGTCCACTCGCCCGCCCGCCAGTCCGCCGACAGCCATTGTCCGGCGTCCGGCTTTTCCGTCCCCAGTTCCAGCCGCGTGGAATCGAACGTGGAATCCAAATCGGCGTAATCGTTGAACTTGCCCGCGCGCGCCTCCGTGCCCCACGCGATCCGATAAAAAGGCTCTTGGGCGGCGAAGGCGACCTTCCACACCCGCCGCCCGGTGCCGCGCAAGGCCGCGACTGGCTCCGCCGCCGTCAGCGAGCCAAGCCAAACCTCGTTATCGCGTCCGCCGGAGTACGCCACGAACCGGCCGTCGGGACTGATCGCACAGGCGTTCACATGATCCGGCAGCGAATGGCTGCGGACGAGCTTCCTTGCGGTGAGATCCCAAATCTGCACTTGGCTCTGTCCGCTGTCGGGCGCCACGGCCGTGCCGGCCACCAGCGTCTTGCCGTCGGGACTGAAGGCCAGCGACAAGGCAATCCGCTGCGCCCTCAGAATCGTGGGCGGGCGGACTGCCGCGCCCGCCAGGTCCCACACGTAGACGTTCCCCTGCATGTCCGCCGAGGCCAGCTTCGTCCCGTCGGGACCTGCGGCCAGCGACGTCACCAGGCCTTCGTGCGCGGTATCGAGCAGACGCGTCTGCTGGGGATTGTCCAAACGCACCAGATTCAATTTCCACTGCAGTTTGCCCGCGGCGGCTTGACCTTGGTAAGCCGGGATCGCGACGTAGGTGTCGCCGGCAATCGCGAGGGGGCGGAGCTTCGGTTGAACGGCGATCGCGCCCGCCGCGGCCGCCCCGTAGGTGGCTTCGTCCGGGCGCACGAGAACGGTCGGCTTCCAGCCGTCGCGCGTCCACAACGTCACTTGTCCGGACGTGTCGCTGGAAGCCAAGCGGTTGCCGTCCGCAGAGAAGGCCAAACTGCAGACCGTCTGCCGATGCGACTCGAGAACTTGCACCAGCTCACCCGTCACCGGATCGACCAGGAGAATCTCGCCCAACGAGCCCATTGCACCATAGCCGCCGAACGCGAGTAGTCCGTCGCTCGGCGCCGCGGCCAGCGCGTAGATGCTGCCCCGCAGGCCGCGGGCAACTTGCCATCGGATCGTGCGTTCGCGGAGAAAGCTGCGCCGCAAATCCCGCTGGATCGCCGACAGATTCCAGACCAGGACGTTCTTGTCCAGCCCGGCCGAGCAGAGACGCTTGGAATCGGGCGTAAAGGCCAGGGCGTGCACGGTGCCGGTATGGCCGCCGGCGTTAATCCGCAGCCAAGGATCCTCGGGGGTTTTCTGCTGGACGCGGATCAAGTCGCGGTACGCGGCTTCGCCGGCGTTTCCCGGACCGCCCAGGACCGGCGCGGCCAGAAAAACGGCGAACGCCATCAGAATGCGCGGCGATGGACTGGTCATGGGTGCCTCACGGATGCTTCTGCCCAGTGCCGTCAGCGGCGCTCCGCCACAGGGACGGACTTGAGCTTGATGTTAACCCACAGGCTCGGCGAATCCTGGGCCTCGGTGCTGACGCTGGCGATAAACGTGCTGCCCGCCTGGCCGTGGGGCGGCTCCTCCAGAACGCCTCGCGTGGCGCCGCTGCGGCGGACCGTGGCCGAGAACTCCGCCATCTCGCCCGGGTCCAGCAAGCCGCGGAACTTGTTGCTCTTGGTCTGCCGTTCACGGATCGAATTCAAGGTCTTGTTGACCGTGCTGATCAGGGTCTTCTTAACCTCCTGTTCCGCCGGCGTCAGCTGGTCGTCCGGCTTTTTGAAGACGACGTTCGAGAGGGCGGCCAAATCGGCGGTAGGCTTTTCCGTCGCCACTACGATCAGTTCCTCGGCGCCCGGCGGCGCCACGAACTCGAAGTGCCCGTCGTCGGGCAGCTTGATCGTCGTCCCGCCTTTAACCAGCGGAGCTTGCTCGCCGCGGTCCTCGGTCGGCAGCAAACAAGTCTTTTCGCCGCTGGCGCCCTGATGAAAGATGTAGATGTAGGCGTCCGTCACCGGCTGGATCTTGACCTGGATCTGGTCGCCGATTTGGAATTGGTGCGTCTGCGGATCCACGTCCTTGTCCTGGCCGTCCTGCCGGGTCGTGATGCTGTAGTCCATCGCGACCACGTGGGCGACCTCCTTGGTGAATCCGATCAGTTTGCCCAGCTCCTTGTTGTTCCCTTCTTTGATGTACTTGCGAACCAAGTCGCGAGTCGTCCGCTCGGCGGCTTCGGCCGTGCGAACGCCCCCGACAAGTCCGAGCCCGACTGCCGCAGCCAACGCCGTGGTCAGAACAAACATTGCCCGTTTCATGTGTCTATCCCCCCTCGATTAACAAGTGCCTCGACCTGCGCCCTCTTCGACCTGCGCCCTCTTCAACACTATACGGCCGCCAGCGGGCTCGGGATAGATGCCTCCCGAGGGCCCACGGCTCTTCATGTGCCCTCTTGTGGGCCGCATCCATGATCCCAGGATCGGTTTGGAAATCGTCCTGCCGACTGGGCGCGGCGGCACCGCTCAGCCGATCATCACCTGGGGAAACCCCGCTACCACCGTTCCCCCGTGAACTGTCAAATCCCCCAGCCGCGCGGCCGGCATGAAGCCGATCATGACGGTCATCGAACCCATCGCAATCACATCCGGCGGACCCACACAGGTGGCCAGATCGCCGACCCGCGCAGCCGGCATAAAGCCGATCATCACCGTGGGGCACCCCGTCATCACCGGTCCGCCGACGTGCGGAGGCGTGACGAGAGTCGCGGGGATGGGGCAAACGTGCATGTCGCCGATACGTGCTGCCGGTGCCATCTCGTCGTTCCTTCCCCAATCAACGTGAAAATGGTTTCCAACAAGTTCCAGTGCGCGCCAAGGCGCCCGAACGCAACATCCTGCGGATTCATGCGCACGGTTCTTCTACACCGCTGTCTTGCCGCCGCAACCCCGTTTTCTCCAGCAACTGGGGCACGGAGTTTTCGCCGTACACTTGCCAAGTGTCCGGCAGATCCGGCAACTCGACCAGCACCGCTTCGATGCCCGCGAGCACGCGCCGAATCTGGGTCGACTGACCGTGGGCCAACAGCATGGCCATCACACTCGGCCAACAGAAGCCCAGCATGCCGCTGCTGGCATCTCCCTTCCGGCCCTTGACGCAGGCGGCGTCCTGCAGGTGCGCGACCACTTCGGCTTTGTCTTGGCGCGAGAACAGGCAAACCAGCGCGTCGTTGCCCCAGCCTTGGGCCACCAAGGCCGGCCATTGGCTGATCTCCGGCGCCGCGATGACCAGCGGCGAGACGGCAGCAGCCGCCTCGGCGGGCAGCCACGAAAACAGGTAACTGCGCTGAGTGACGGCCTCGGGCGGCGGCACGCCGAGTTTCCGAAAGTCGACGATCAGGTACAGGGAGATTTGCCGTGCGAGCAAGCCCGCAAGTTGCTCCGGCGGCAGTTGCTCGATGTGGCCGCGGCACAACGTCAGGCCCGACGAGCACGTCTCGGCGGTAAACCGAACATTCCCCAACGCCGCGGCGCGCTGGGCGCCGTCCGCAAATGCATCGGCGGTTATCGGCAATGTGCCGCCTACTGTGCCCCCGGCCGCCTCCCGCGAATCCTGTTCGATATGCACGGCAAAGCGCGTCTCGCCAGCCACGATTTCATCCCCGGCCCGCAGCAGCGTCCGGCCTTGGACCGGCTGGCCGTTGACCAAGGTTCCGTTGCTGCTGTTCAAGTCGGTCAGATAGCAACCGGAGACATCGCTCCCCAGCGAGAAATGGACGCCGGACATCAAACTGTCCTGGGGCACGGCGACGTCCGCCCATTCGGTGCGGCCCACGCGCAGCTCTTGATCGGCGCTCAGGCGGATCTTCCGTCCGGCATTCGTTCCCGAAATGATCTCCAAAATCACACGCATGGTTCGATCCGCACATCATCGTTGCCGCCAAGGATCCACGCTCAAGACTCCGGCGCCGATTTCTTCCCCGTCTTCGCGTCGTCGGCCTTTTCAGGTTCCACCGGCGCCGCCTTTTCCGGCGTCTGGGGACCGGCCGGATCGCTGCCGCTGCCCGAGCCCGGCGCGCCGCCGCTGTTGATCATGACCATCACCCCCTGGATGAAAATGCCGGCCGGATTGATGTCGATGAAGTTGCCGCCGACCTTCAGCGTCAACTGCAAACCTCCCTCGATCACCACGTTCATGCCCGCCTTCAAGTGAATCTCCATCCCGGCGTCCAAGGCATGCTTCATGCCGACTTTTTCTTCCTGGTTCATGCCGACGGTCAGCGCTTGATTCCTACCGATCTTTTCCAGTCGATCCTGCGCGACCTGCAGGTGGCTGCCTCCGCCGACCGATTCCCGCTTCTCTGCCTTGATGACGATGTGCTGGTTTCCCGGGCCGTCGATCCCGCCCACCAGCAGCTTCATGTCGCCGCCCACCTGCTCTTCGTGATGCCGGTGGACCTTCAGGTGCTTGTCGCGGTACACCATTTCGCATTGGTCGCCGGACTTGCCGTCCTGGTCGGTGCCGACGATCAGGTGACGGTCGCCCACGACCGCCTCCATGCTGTCGGCGCGGACGCGGACGTCCATGTTTCGCTGGGCGTGGAGGAAAATCTGTTCCTTGCCCGCCTTGTCCTCCAGCCGTAATTCATTGTAACCGTCACCGCCCGGCGAGGAATTGCTTTTCAGATAGGTCTTGGTTTTTTCGTCTGGAAGCGGATACGCAGGCATCTGGTCGGCGTTGTACAGCGAGCCGACCACCAGCGGCTGGTCGGGGTCGCCCTCCTGGAACGCGACCACCACCTCCTGGCCGATCCGCGGAATCGCCATCGCTCCCCAATTCTTTCCCGCTAACAGCTGGGCCACACGAATCCAGCACGTCGTCTTGTCGTCGCGCTGTCCTTCGCGGTCCCAAAAAAACTGGACCTTCACTCGACCGTACTTGTCGGTATAGATCTCCTCGCCCGCCGGGCCCACCACGACGGCCGTCTGCAAGCCGTGGATCATCGGACGCCGCGCGGTCCGCTCCGGCCGGAACGCGACCGAATCGGGAATGCAGGTGAAACGGTTCGAGTAATCCCACGTCTCAGTCTTCTTGGCTCCCGCGGCAAGGCTCTCATACCCCACGGGCTCGATGGCCCGATGCTCGATGGCCGTAATCACATAGGATTTTTTTTCCTCCGCTTTGGAAAGATGCTGGCGGACCTTGAACTTCCCTCCCGGCGTAAAAGACTTGCACAAGCTCTCCGCCTGTACGACGTCAAAGCCCGCCTCTTCCTCCTCCATCCGCCATTTCGTCAAGCTGTCGCCATCGCTTTTCTTGGCGTATTCGCCCGGGTAATCGTAGACCTCGTACTTGCTGAGTCCCGGCAGCGAGACCTGCGTCTGCTGTTCGGACATCAACAGCTTGCTAGGGGTCTTTTCGCTGCGGGCGGGATGGTCCTCGAAATTGTAATCGGTTTGCGCCCACTTGCCCGTGATGAACTCGTATTGATGCTCCCAGGCGACGAGGAAGTCCTCGACGGCTCGGCTGCCGAAATCCGAGGGATAATCCACTTCCTTCTCGGTGCAATCCGCGTAGGCGCCCTTCTGATCGCCCAGCACCAGCATGTGCTTGCCGTCTTGGTGCTTGAAAAAGTAAAAGATCCCCTCCTCTTCCATCAGCCGGGACACGAAGTTGAAGTCGGTTTCGCGATACTGGACGCAGTACGTGCGTTTGGGATGCGAGCCCTTGACTTGCGATTTTTCAAAGTCGCTGAACCCCAGATCGCTGAAGATCTGCTCGATGATCTCCACCACGGTCTGGTCCTGAAAGATGCGGCAGTCGGCGGTGCGGGTCAGGAACCAGAGCCACGGCACGACTTCCGCGCGATAGGTGCGGCGGCCCTTTTTATCTTCATCGCCCGCAAAGAAACGGCTCACGAAACCGTTGAAGTGCCGTGGAGAACCGTCGTTCTGCTTGACGCTCCACGTGACGTTCTTGCCCACCAAGTCGGCGGCCTTGATCGCATTGTTGTCGGCGAGCATCTGCAGCTCGAAGCGGAACAGCCGCGAGAGGCCCTCCTCGCCGCGAAACGCGGTCAACAGCAAGACGTCGTCACCCAGCGGCGTTTTCAGCCCGAGGGTGCGCGGACTCTGTTTTGGGGGCATGGGACAGGTTTCTCCCAAGAACGGTCCGGCCCGCCGTTCCGTTCTCATCCGGAATCATGGTGGCTTTGGCGATTGTCCCGCAATAGGCCGGCAACAGATTTGCTTTGGACCCGCCGGGCACAGCCTCGTCACCGCTCGCCCACCTCCGCTCCGCGGCAGGTTGACGCGTGTCGCCGCCGGCGCAATCGGCCCTCGCACGCTGGCCGGACGTTCCGGCCGGGATCTGCCGACGGCAGACCCGGCAAGTTCCGGCGAACGGCGAGGACGGCAAGATGCGAACCCGCCACAGCCGACGGCCCGGCGCCGCGTCCAGGGCGGTTACTTCACGCCCTCTTCGACCTTCCACGTATACTCGACCTTGCCCTTCGACTTGTTCTCCTTGTCCAACTTGTCGTAGGTCACCTTGATTTCCTCGTAGTTCAACGTGAGTGACTCCGTGGGCACCGCTCCGCCATCGGTCGCGCCGCTGACACTGTAGCTGGTCACGCGGGCATTTTTCAATTCCCATACCAGGTACGGAATCCGCTTGCCGCCCTCCGAGGACGTGCAAAGATGAATCTCCACCTTGGGAAAATTCTTGCCGTCGGCGATGGCTTCCTGGAGCTTCGGCGTCGAGGCGTCGACCTCTTTGACGCACACAATGTCGCCGAACGTCGCGGTGGCTCGATGCCGCGTGGAACCGGAGACTCCGGCACTCATGGGACGCGTAATCGCGGTGCTCACCGACAACATGTTAATCCAGTCCTTGTGCCCGTCGTCTGTCGACTCGCCTTTGACGTCGCCGATCTTGAGGTACCCGGCCATGCTATGCTACTCCTCTCAAAGAAATTCTGGTGTTAGAAACCGTCGTAAGCGGCGGACAATGCTGTTATCGCCGCCGGTTGAAGAACGTTGCTTCGTTTCTCTTAAATCACCGATGTTCGGCAGCAAAGGCCCACATCGGCGATACGATTGGGCGCCGGCACCCGCCCTCAGCAAGGCACCGACAATGAACTCGCTCTCGCCTTGGTCAGCTGACTGGCGTTGAGTCCCGGCGGATTGGCGCTGATGGATGCCGTCGGAACAAACATCAAATTGGTCGCATCGTGCCGCTCGTGGGTCAGTCCGAGCACATGCCCGACCTCGTGGCCGAGCGTCCAGCGGGATCCGTTCGCCGCCACCACGCAGGCCGGCCGTCCGGAAGGGTGCGTGGCGCATCCTGCCAGGGAGTCGCCGTTGGACATCGCCAGCCGATCGACATAGTAGACAAGAATATCCCGCGTCCCCACTTGGGCCAAGCTACCCAAGCTGAACAGAAGATCCTGCTCGCTGCTGGTGGGACCAGACATCAGGCAGGTTCCCGCATCCACGTTCGACAAGGTCAAGGTCTGATCGCTTGTCAGCAACAAGCTTTCGCCGCTGGCGAACACGATCGCAATGCCGTACTGGCCAAACACAAGCTGGGCGTTTCGCAGCGCATCGAACTCTGAAACGCGCGGCATGCCGATGGACTTGAAATGAAGTCGAACCCGGTGGTTACACGTATTGCCGAGATCGTCTCTGCAAGTCATGCATTGTTCCTCCAAAAAAACTCATTTTCCTCGGCCGTTGAAGCTGTTGTCGCCGGAAAACGCGAAATGTTGCTAAATTTTCTCAACTGGTTTCCTCAACTTGGCGGCGTCTGGAGACGAAGAAAAAAGGTAATGCTTGATCTCATTGACGCAAAAACGCCCTCATTGCCGTTTACGACGGCCCGCTTCGCCAAAAGAACGTAACCCCCCTTCTGACCTAAGAGCGCCTCGAAAGGTCCCTCTATTCGATACTTCCACCGGAGAATGCTCCATGAACGTCCAGATCGCACGCGGGTTTGCGGCCACGCTGCTGGTCCTGATCGCCGTGTCCGCCGTGTGGTCGGCGGAGCCTGCCGTCCCGCCGGCGCCCCCCCCGCGCCAACCGACCACGCTGTGGAGCTTTCTGGGAGTCAAGCAGTCGATCGACAAGCACAAGGAGCATGTCGTCGTTCACAAGGAAAAAAAAGCGGAGAAAAAGGCGCTGCACGGGGGGCACGCGTGGTCCGCGCACCTGCCGTGCATCCAGCACCTCTGCGGCCATCTCTGCCAGTGCGGGAAATGCCAGCTGAAGAAGCCGCCGGTGAAACCGCTGGCGGATCCCGAGAATCTGGAATCGCAGAATCCGGCGATCAGGGCGGCGGCGGAGATCAAGGCTGAGGAAGACCTGGCGCCACAGAAGATCAAGGCTCTCCGATATTTGGCCACGATCGGCTGCGGATGTTACCCGCAAGTCAAGCCCGCTCTGCTGGCGGCTCTGGACGACTGTACCGAGCAGGTGCGAGTCGAAGCGGCGCATGCCTTTTTGCGTGTGGCTGGCAGCCCTTGCACCGTCTGCAATTCCAGCACGTGCTGTGACCCGGAAGTGCGGGAGAAACTGCGGGATAAAGCCCACGGTACGGACGCGCAAGGCTGTTGGAACGAGCCTTCTGCGAGCGTCCGTTCCGCCGCCGCCGTAGCGCTGCAAGCTTGTGAAATGATCGCCCAGCCCGAGGAAGCTCCACCACCCGAAGAGCGGCGCGAGTTGCCGCAGCCGGAGACGCCGGCTCCGGATGCCACGCTCGAACAGGCCGCCCGACGACGGAGCGATCTTCGCCCCGAGGCAAACGGGCCCGCCGCGGTGAGGATCAGGGACGACGCCCGCAGCGACACGTGGCGCGTGTCCAGCCCCGCCGCGGGCGTTGCACCCGCATCCGGCTTGCCGAGCGGCACCCGCGCAAGGGCCGTGGCTTATCCCGGCGGCGAGGATGCCTTGCAGAAGCCGGTGGACGGACTCGATCGCCAGGCGGGCGCGCCGGAGGAAGCCGAACCCATCGAGCCGATTCCGGAAGCGGCACGCCGGGCCGGACCGATGGAACTCGCCGGCACCTTCGGAGCCGCCGCCGGGCCCGCGTCGGCGGCACCGAACATGATCGGCGACTTCTTCGGCAGCGGCGGAGCACGGTTTACGGGAATGGGTGCCACGAACGTCTCCGCCGGCACCGCCGGCGGCGACCGACGATACAAGATCGTGGAGAGCAACAACCCCATCCCCACCGACCGCGTGTTCTTCAACTATCACTTCTTCGCCAACCCGTTGGTCAACATCGCCGAAGAGTCCGTCGATCTGCACCGCTATACGTTCGGATTGGAGAAGGCGTTTTTCGACGACCGGTTCTCCGTCGAAGTTCGCGTGCCGTTCGCGTCGGGCTACAATTCGGATCAATCCCTGGCCGACGGGGCCTCGCTGTCCGCCACGGAATTCGGGGATGTGGCCCTGGCCGCCAAGGGCGTCCTGCTGCGGCGGGATTGCCTGCTGGTCTCCGCCGGCCTCGGCCTGACGTTCCCGACCGGAGCGGACTGGCGCGGGTTTGACGACGACGGCGAACTGCGCGTGATCCTGGAGAACGAATCCATGCATCTGCAGCCGTTCCTTGGCGCGCAGCTGCGGCCGAATGACCGGCTGTTCGTCACGTTCTTCACGCAAGCCGATTTCGACACGAGCGGAAATCGAATGCTGGTGAGGGACTTCGAGTCCAACGGCGCGGCTCCGCGCGAGGCGGGTACGCTGCAGGAGCAGGCCCTGCTGTTCGCCGACGTCAGCGCCGGCTACTGGGTGTACCGGGATCCTTGCAACCGTCTGCTGACAGGGATCGCCCCGGTCATCGAGTTGCACTATTCGACCACGATGCAGGGGGCGGATGCGATTGCCGACGATACCAGCGGGTTCACGCTTGGGATGGATCCGGCCCAGGGAGTCGGTTTTGGCCGCCGCGACGTGCTGAACCTGACGGGCGGTCTGCACGTCGAGGTGAACTCCCGCTCGACACTGACGGTGGCCGGAGTCGTCCCCTTGCGGAGCGACGGCGACCGCGATTACGACGCGGAATTCGCCGTCCAGTTCAACCGGCGGTTCTAGACGGGCCGTCACGGCGTTGCTCGGGCACGCACCGGGCGATCTTCGCGGGTTGATCCGTCGGGCTGGGTTGGTTGCAGTTGCTGGCCGCATGACGTAGGATTCCGGTTTTCGTCATCGCGTCGACCGGCGGGCAAGACTCGCGCGGACTCTCGTTGCGTTTCAACTTTGCATGGACCACATTCAGGACGCTGTTTCGAAACGCCGGTCGTGGCCACGCCGACTGTTGAACCGGATGGAAGTCGACCGAGCGACGTTCTACGCGCTGGTGTTGCGGTTTTGGCAGTTGCCGGCCGGCATGGTCACGACGCTTCTGATCGTCTTTTTCTTTTCGCCGGAGGTCCAGGGCTACTATTACACGATTCTCGGTTTGCTCGCGCTGCAGACGGTGGCCGAGTTGGGCCAGCAGTTCGTCATCGCCAGTGTCGCCGGGCACGAGTGGGCGGACCTGAGCATCAATTCCCAAGGCTCCGCCGACGGCGATCGACACGCGCTAGGCCGGTTGGCTGCGTTGTCGCGCATCGTTTCGCGTTGGTCGGCCCTGGCGGCGCTGCTGTTTGTGCCGGCGGTGGGCGGCATCGGCGTGATCTTCTTCAGCCTGTCCCAGGGGTCCCAGGAGCGTGACATTTCGTGGCGAGGTCCGTGGTATTGTCTGGTCATGCTCTGCGGCTTGTCGCTGTGGCTGGCGCCACGGCTGGCGCTGCTCGAAGGGTGTGGGCAGACCCGCAGTGTCCACAAAGTCCGTCTGGCGCAGGCGGTCCTGTCGAATCTGCTGGTTTGGACGTGCATTCCGCTCGGCGCCGGCTTATGGGCTCCGGTTTTCGCCGCCGTAGTCAAGGCCCTCGGTGAATTGGCATTGATCAAGCTGGCGTACGGGCCTTTTTTTCGATCGCTGCGGCAAACGGCGCCCAGCAAGGAGTTCGACTGGTCCGGCGAGGTTTGGCCCCTGCAATGGAGAGCCGCTGTGCAGAGCTTGTTCGCGTACGGGGCCTGGCAGCTTTTTACGCCGGTGATGTTCCATTACCACGGAGCGGTCATCGCCGGCCAGATGGGCCTGGTCTGGAATGTGTTGTGCGTGCTGCAAAACGCGGCGATGTCTTGGATGGAGACGCGAGTCTGGCTCTTTTCCCAATACGTATCAAAACGTTCGTATCGGGCGTTGGACGACGTATTTGTTCGGCTCACGTTGATTTCGACCGCGGCGCTGGCTGCGATCGTCGCCGGATTTTGCGGTGCGGTGTATTTCCTGGCGTGGTGGGATCATCCGTGGGCGGAAAAAATCTCCGGGCGTCTGCTCTTGCCGGAAACCACCGCGTGGCTCGGCGTCGCCGTCGTGCTGTTCCACGTGCCGCGTTGCCAAACGGTCTTTATTCGAGTTCATAAGCGCGATCCGTTGTTCGCTCTTGCCTCCTTGGGCAACGCGGCGGTCGGCTTGTGCGTTTGGCAACTCGGAGCCCGCTTTGGACCGGAGGGAGCGGCGTGGGGATACCTCGCCGTGCGAGGCGCGTTCAATGTGCCCGTCTGGACGTGGGTCTGTTTTCACTTCCGCCGCCAGTGGCGGCAGAAGTTTCCGGAAGCGGACAGGAATGCCGGCGAGCGGGACGGGTTAGGCGGACTACCAACCGAACTCTAGGCCCGTCAGTTTGCCGAGCGCTCGGTTGTGCGGCTGAAAGAAACGCTGCAGCCGTCGACGAGTTGCCGCCTTCAACTCGATCGAGTAGTCCTGCTTGCCGACTTTGTGTTCGATTCTCCCATCCCAATCGTGACGGGAAAGCCCGAGGAAATCCGTCACCTGATCGAGCGCCGCGCGCGTGTTCTGCATCAACTGTTGATGATCCAGAATCAGAATTTGGTCGGGCTTGAACCATTGATAGAATCGCCGCAGCTGTTCATGATACAGGCCGTACTGCACCAGATTGGGTTGGCGGGCAAGAAACGCATTCGGCGGCGCTGCCAGTTCCCGGTCCACCCAATCCTCAAACGCCGGAAATCGTCCGGCGGCAAACAACTGCCGATAATCTCGGCGAATCGGCGGGTCGAAACGAGCGGCCTGGTTGAGGATGGGGCGTCCTTGATGACACTCGTGGAAGTTCCGCAACATGTGCCAAAACGAGTAGGCCCGCTCGACCGGTTCCCGCAGCACGGCGACCAGTTTCAGATTCGGATTGTATCTGTAGATCCGTTCCGCGCACTGCGGGACGAACAAATAATCCGGCGTGGCACAGAACGAAACCGCTTGTCGGGCCAGCCGATGCGGCAAGGTGAATCGCGTGTGATACCAACTGGATCCGCGGCGGTACGAAACGTCCTGATCGAAGAAATGGACTTCCTTATCCCAGGCTGGGCGGATGTGGGGATGCAACGACAAATAGGCGTGCAGCGCCGTTGTGCCGGACTTCGCCGCACCGATGATCAGAAAAGACGGCCGGGAAGCATAGCCGCAACAGACGGCGATCTGCTTGGCCAACGCCCAGAATCTCCCTAAACTCACGAAATCATCTCCGCGCCGCAATCGCGGCCAAACAGGTAGGGTCGTCATTCGCGCACCGTCATCCCACAGTGCGAACAGGGTCATGCATCACGCCATCCCATCAACGCGAGTGTGGCGTGTTAAGAAGCCCTTGCCGTTGTTGACGGGCCGGCAAGTGCGATACCTTCGGCAGGCGATTACGATTGCTTCCCAGGCGAGCTGCAAGTCGTTCGGCTGCGGCTGGCCGGGCTTAATGACTTACCTGCCCAGGCCAGCTCGCTTGGGACAAAGAATCTTCGCTCCGGCTCCAGAATCCGTTTTCCGCGGTTGGTCGACTTCATGTCGGCGAGAGTATCAGGCTGGTGTCCTACGACACCAAACGCCCCGCCCGCCCCCAGACCCTCGCC